>JACCEE012432402.1_pt1 | contig 14116 bp, 9 predicted proteins | sample 7449931 | NCBI WGS metagenome assembly JACCEE01 (sample SAMN15323457, study PRJNA562643) | freshwater metagenome | isolation source: river surface water | place: USA:Blue River Watershed | collected 2017-08-19 | reverse complement strand
TGGCGTTGTCTGCTACGGTGATCTTGTCATTGCCTGCATTGCCCTGGCCAGTAGATCCGTCAAGTAACGTGATCTCATCATCACCTTCCTCACCATGGTAGGTGTCCCCTGACTTTACGGTGACCACATCTTTCTGCGGCGTGCCTTTGATCTCAGCCATTATTTATCCTTCTTTTTTACTCATAGAAAACCAATGGTTTTGGCTGAGAAGTTATTCAAATTGGGCAGGATGGCAAGTGCTTGCGCAGGTGTCAAGCCAAGCCATCTCACAATGTCTGACATAAACTGGTCCGAAGAAAATTGCGGTATCCACTGACCGCGTTTGGGGTTGTAAACAGAGGCATCATCTGGCCCACCAGTTTGCAAGGTTGGGAATGTGTTGCCATACACCACTCCTCCTTTGACGGGGCCACCAAGGGCAAACCAATGGTTACCCCAAGCATGATCAGAGCCTTCACCCGCGGCTGGGTCTAGGGTTCGTCCAAACTCACTCATCACAACGGTGACTACATCATTGTTCATGCCAGCGGCTTGCAGAGAGGCGTCGAATGCATTCAAAGCATTTGAGACATCGGCCATGCGAGTTTCTAAACCTGGGTTGCTTGGGTCTGTAGAGAGTTGCCCCGTATGCGTGTCATAACCACCATCTTGCACCAAATAAACTTGTCTACGAGCGCCAGCTTGCTTGCTATAAGGCAAGTGCTTGGCCAAATAGCGTAAATCACGACCTATTTGAGAATCGGGAAACATGCCTACAGGCTCGGGGCCTGCGCTTTGCCCCTTGGCAAATTCAACCGTATCAAGATAAGCGGCTCTCAAACTTCGGGTGAACTCAAAGTCATAGGTATTGGTGGATTGCAACCGACTTGCCCATTCAATGCGCTGACGATAAAGATCTTCTGCTTTGTCTAATTGGGCACGCCCCCAACTAGCGCCTCCATTGCTGTCGGCCAAACTCAAACCTGTACTGTTGGCAACCACCGCCGTGTAGTCACGGGCCATGGCCACCAAGGGCTGCCTCGTCTTCATTTCAGCTGGCAAAGCGTCAAGCGCACGACCACCCCAACCGCTTAAATCCTCTGCGCCCATCCAACCCTGAATCCACTGCTCCTGCTCGGTATGAGAGCCCATAAAGGGTGGCAGTTTGGCCGTGTTGTTTCTAATTTGATCCATGGTGGTGGGTTGCACCAGAGCTCCAGCGTTAGCCACCACCGCCAATCTTTTTTGCTCAAACAAAGTGGCCAAAGCACGGTTGGCTGGAGACAGGGCGAACTTATGCCCGATGTGAGAACCTGACAAAGTAACCAGACTGTCTTTGGGTAAAGCCAAGACGGGTCGAGCTTTGGCGTAATCGCTATATGCGCCGTCAACTGGCACCAAAACATTGTTGCCATCAAAGCCGCCCGACAAGAAGACTACCACTAAGGCTTTGTAATCGGCTGCTTGTACATCACGAATGCCTGCCAACGTGGCTCCAATACCAGCCAAAGATACTGAACCAGCGTGTTGAAGAAAGTTACGACGATTGATCATTTGCTCACTCCAAATGCAGGGGTCAATGAGGCCATGTCTAGCATGCTGGCAGCCAATTTCAAACCTTGTTCACGCTGCCACATCGTTTTATGAGCCTCGATCAAACTCTTGGCCAATGAGGCCGGCATGGCGCCTCTAAAAAATCTCTGGCTGATTAATTCAACCAGCGCCTCATCAGAAGTTGCAGTGGCGGTTTTAAACGCTGCGACATCACAACCCGCATCGGTTAAAGTGGCTTCACTCTGCATGCCATTGTTGCTGTTCCACATGCGACTACCAAATTCACTAGAGTTCAAAAGTTTTTGCTCTGGCGCCAATACGTTGGTGCCTTGCGTTCGGTGGTTTGGTGGGAAAAAATTAAACACCGAATAAGCCTCAAACGGCCTTTGGTTACGAGTCTTCCAAATTTCACGTGAATCGAATGAATCACGCACTGCGCCCCTGCAACCCAGTCCACGAATTACATTGGTGGTCATCAGGAAAGGCTCTTTGATGCGACCAAAGCTTTTGGCAGAGCGGCCCACAACATCACCTGCACGAGCCTCTGGGTCTGTCAAGATAGCTGTTACCACTTTACCCATATTGCCCTTAGTGTCTCGGAATACGGTGGCCACCCGCTCCAAATAAGCAGGAGAAGGATCACTGGTGGTCATGCCTTGAATCATTCGCAAAGAAACAAAAGGCGCGGTGTTTGGATGCGTCACCAAGATTTCAATCAAACTGTCAAGATCTTTAGTGGCAGTTTGTCCTGCTGGAATGGTTTTACCCAAGACAGTTTTCGACCCCATGTCATGCGAATCTCTGAATTCATCGGTCATGGGTTTTGCATAGTTGGCAAAGTTAGACCCTAACCGACGCACATTTCCTTCGGCGTAGTCCCACCCTGTTAAAGCACGCGTGGCTTCAATCACATCTTTTTGCGTGTATGTTTCCAAGGCCTTACCCGAAGCATCTTTTTTGATGCTGCCATTCATGTTCAGTTGGACCAACCCTACTGAGAACAACTGCATCAACTCTCGCCCATAGTTTTCATTCAATTGCCAACGTCGGTTTTGGCTGTTGTCCAAATAAAAACCCATTGCAGGATTTCTGGTAACGGCCTTGAGTAAATCGCCATACTGACCAAATGCATTGGTTTGAAGCATGTTCATGTACTCTAGTGCACCAAACTGCTGAACTTTGCGAACAGACACAACTAAGAAATTGGACAAGACCCAACTGGTTCGCACACGCAATTGATCTTCAGCACCAATCATCAAATTATTCAAACTGACATCGTAGTGCTCTTGCATGCGCCTTCCAGCTGCGCGGTCCAAGTTCAAGTCATACTCAACGATGTTGGAAGGGGTAACAATTAGGGTAGCAGGCAAGCGCATCTGCGTGGCAATCCAATTGTCTAGGCCTTGCGTTTTCACTTGCGCCACTGCCGCTGGCGAAGGTCCCATTGAAGCCTGCTCTAAAAATCTAGAAGCAGCGTAGTGATTCACAGATGTGACAGAAGCCGAGCTACCGACTTGGCCACTAAGATTTGCGGTGCCCGTATCTTGGCTTCCGCCGCAGCCGGCAAGAAGTAGGGCAACTCCAATGCACAAGCTCGTTAATTTTTGATTCATTTGAAAACCTCTTTGATAAAGAGACATTTAAAGCGGTAGTTCGTAAGCGACGCCTGATTGGGCCATTCCAATCAATTGAGTTGCCACAGCATTCAAACTCGATTGCGAGGCATACACAGCCAAACTGTCGATGGTGTAAGACCCACTTTGAATCCAACCCACGTACATATCTTGTACTTCTTTGTTGGGCGCCACGCCTACCAAGGCTTGATACAAAAATGACACCACCTGCGATGGGTTTTGAGCATCTTCACCCAAGCGAATGGCCAACGCATCGTGCATCAATTGATCAGGCGTCTGTCCTTGATTGTCCAAGCGGTCGAGGCAAATGCCCACAAAGGCTGGAATTGATGCTGCGGCAGCCCCAAACACTAAACCCAAGGTTTTCACGGCAATACCCGCATGGCCATCTAGATCAAACGCCAAACTCACATCTTTGAATTGAAGACGCTCAACATTCAGCAACCAATCTGAGCCTTCTGAATAATTGACGCTTCGCACTCCAATGCCAACTGCTTCAGGCTTGATCTCATAAGCAGATTGAATGCTGTTGTAAACCACGGTGTCCACACCGGGGCCACCATCAAAGGTGTCACTACCCGCGGTATTGTTGTAGATATCTGGAATTTCAAGCGAAAGAACTTTGTCGGAAAACTCTACCTGCTCTACGTTTCGCAATACCACGCGGTCGCTGCTAGACGCTCCAGAAACAGCATCCAAATAAGTGGTGCCCTGACTAGTGGTAATTTTGAATTTACTTGATGGCCAATACACAAAAACGGTGTCAAAGCCTTTTTTGGCATCAATGAAGTCAGAACCGCCCAACGGGGCGATGTAATCATCAAGGTCGGTGCCCGTAATGGCTTCCGAGCCTTTCGTTAACTTCCCAACAATTTGATTGGCCAAAGATATGCCTACTATCGACTAAATGCTGAAACTTTACCTGAATTTAGGCACTAATTTATGAAACTTATAAGCAAATAGGGGCATTACCCGAAGTCAGCGCCACCAACATGCAACGGTTGGCGCCAACTTGGCTTAATTGGCCAACAAACTAGCATTCACTTCATCGATCGACCCCACTGCATCTTCACCTGCCAAAGCAGCCAACTTCACCTTGGACATCAAATATACAAATCGTGCTTGCGCCAAATCGCGCAAAGCCAAGGTGTACTGTTGCTGCGCATTCAGCACATCCAGTTGCGTGCGAGAGCCTGCCTTGTTTGACATCTGAGTCGACTTCAACATTTGCTCGGCAGACCTGGCCGCCTGCTCTAAAGCACGCACCCGCATCACGCCCTCACTTACGCCGCGGTATTCTTTGTGCACCCGCACACCCAAATCACGGCGTAGAGCTTCCAATGTTTCTTCGGCACGCGTTTGTTCTGCCACAGCTTGTCGAATGGTGGAGTTCACATAGCCGCCAGAAAACAAGGGCACATTGAGCTGCAAGCCAATGGACTTGTTTTCGTATCGAGAGTTAATGCGCGTGATGTTTTCACTGCCGCTGTTGGACCACTGGGCCACTGCATCTAAGGTGGGTAAATGGCCAGATTGAGATTTGCTCACCTCACTGCGCGCTGCATCTAGGCGTGCTTGCATGGCCTTCATTTCTGGACTTTGTTTCTCAGCCTTTTGCAACCACTCATCTAAGCTTGAAGGTAGGGGTACTTCCAATTTCAGTGCATTGACATTAAGCTTTGCCAGAGAAGTTACTGGTTGGTTGATTAACATTTGCAGTTGTCTACGGGTCAAATCTTGATTTTGTCTAGCTTCTAATTCTTGAGCCAAAGCCATGTCCAATCTTGCTTGGGCATCGTCAATATCTGTTTTTGTGCCAGAACCAGAAGCTAATGCTTTTTTGGAGGCATCAACTAAAGCCGTATAAGTTTTTTTCTGAGCCAACACCAGCTCTAATTGTTCATCAGACAGCAGTGCTTCAAAGTATGCGCCAGCCACACGTACCACCAAACCTTGCAAGTCTCGATCCAAATTGGCTTCTGCCTCTTCGAGCACAGATTTAGCTTGTTCAAATTGAAACCATCTCTGCATGTTCAGGAGTGGCTGCCTTAATTGAAGTGTTTTGCTGTCACTAAAGTACTGATCGTTTGTGGTTACAGGATTGCCCAATAAATTTGGAGAAGTTGAATCTAAGTTGTTGTGAGTACGACTCACATTTGCCGATATTTGTGGCAACAATCCTGCCCTAGCTTGCGGCAGCCGCTCTCTACCTGAAGCTGCAGCCGCCCTTGAAGCTCTTGTGCTGGCATCTTGCTCTAAAGCGGCCTGGTAAACCTGACGTAAATTCATTGTTGGTGTTTGCGCCAACAATGAAATACTCAAGAGGCTAAGCAGCGATCCAAAGGCCAACCTGACCAATGTTTTTTGATGAGGTATCTTCAAAGTCATCACTCCTCCTTCAGAGAAGCGGCCATTCGCTTCGTCAAAGGGTGAGTCAAATAAGTCAGCAAAGAGCGCTCGCCCGTTTTGATCACAATTTCAACAGGCATGCCTGGCTGCATTTGCCTTTGACCTAGAGTTTTCATGCCAGATGCCGTTACTTGCACACGCGCCAGATAATATGCATATTGAGGTGCCTGGGGGTCAGATAGCAAGTCACCCGAAACCGATAAAACTTTTCCTTCCACCACCAATTGAGGGGAGTGTGCGAATGAATTGAATCGAACGTCTGCAGAAAGTCCTGCCTGAACTTTGTCAATTAAGTGCGGAGGTATGCGAGCCTCCAACAGCAAGGTTTGGTTGTCTGGCACCACGTCTAATAATTTTTGACCTGGCTGCAAAATTGCTCCCACGGTTTGCACAGACAAGCCCACAACTTGCCCGTTGGCGGGTGATTTAATTTCCATGCGATCCAAGTCTGCACTTACAGCGGCAAACTTTTCGGCATCTGATTGAGTCTCACGCGTAATTTCTGCTAACTGTGATTCAATCTCTTTTCTGTACTCTTGCTGTCGTGCCAGAGATCTTTGTCCAAGTTCTGCGACTTGTCTGGTAACTCTAAGGCTATTGCCAGTTACGTCAGCAATAGCTGCGTTAGATTCAGCAACCATTCTTTCTAATTCAAGCTGTCTATTTCTGGGTGCATACCCCTCTTTCACCATGCCGCGAATGTTGTTCAACTCCTCTGTCAATAGGGCAAGTTGATTTTTTCTTTGAATCAAAATATTTTGATACGACCCCAGTTGCTCTTTCAAACCCTGAACGCTTTCCTCTATTCCCTGTAAGTCAGCAGCAAGGGCTGATCTCCTAGCTTGAATCAATTGCTGCTGCGTCATCACCTGCTGCTTGATCAGCGGATCTCCCATGGCAGCTTTCACATCTGGATGAAAATCGATGGCACCTTTTCCAGATTGCTCTGCAAATAAACGACTTTGCATGGCCCTATAGCCTAAATAACGCTGACGTACGGCCTCATAATTTGCACGCGCAACACCGGTATCTAAACGAAGCAAGGGGTCGCCTTCTTTCACTTGCTGGCCTTCATGAACAAGCACTTCCTTGACAATACCGCCAGACAAATGTTGAACAGTTTTGCGCTTGGTGTCTAAAGTCACCATGCCTTGGGTTGGTACGCCCTCGTCCAATGGCGCCAAAGCAGCCCAAAGCAAAAAGCCTCCAAAGCCAAGACCTAAGATCCAGAGTCCGCCACGTGCAATTGAGCGTGTATCTGAAGAAGCTTTAGAAGTACCTTCTTCGTTAGATTGAACGACCTGTGCATCTTGGACAACACTGGTTAAAGATTTTTTTAAGTTATTGATAGGCATGACAATCTCTTTATTTAGCGTCAAGAATTAAACAGGATTTGAAGCAATTTGGGCCGCTTCACGTTGCTTTTGCAATGCAGCCAAAACACCGTCTCTGGGACCGCTGGCTTGCACCGTCCCTTGGTGCAATATAAGCAAGCGATCTGCTACGGCTATAACGCCAGGCCTATGGCTAATCAGTACCACTGTTTTACCTTTAGCCTTCAGGCCTTGAACTGCTTTCACGAGTGCGTTTTCGCCTTCGTCATCCAAATTTGCATTTGGCTCGTCTAGAACTATCAGGGCTGGATCGCCATACAAAGCACGTGCTAAACCTACTCGTTGGCGCTGTCCACCCGACAAAAGGCTACCGGCTTCTCCCATCGGAGTGTCGTAGCCTTTGGGAAAGCGCAATATCATTTGGTGCAAGCCAGCGGACTCTGCAGCTGCAATCACTTTTTCTGAATCGACTTCACCTGCACGCGCAATATTCTCTGCAATGCTGGCATCAAACAGTTCAATGTCTTGCGGCAAATAACCCAGATGCGGTCCTAATGACATACGTTCTAATTTAGAAATTATGTGACCATCCAACAACACCTCGCCAGATGAAGTTGGCCAAATACCTAACAGCACTTTGGCCAGCGTCGATTTACCCGATCCCGAGGCACCTAATACAACTGTCACGCTACCAACTGGCATGAGTGCACTAATGCCATTCAATATAGGTGTTGGCCTACTGGGCGCAGTGGCAACGACATCTTTCAAAATGACATCGCCTTTTGGTGTGTGCATCATCGGCTGGAGCACTCGCATGGGATGCGCCTCGAATAGATCTCTCAGTCTGATGAATGCATCGCGTGCACTCAAAAAACCGCTCCAAGTACCCACCATCAAATCAATGGGCGCAAGTGCACGCGTCATCAGCACATTGGATGCAATCATTGCGCCTGGCGAAAGTTCGCCATGAATCACTAGCAACGCTCCTCCGCCTAAGGCCAAGGATTGTTGCGTGTATCGTACAAACTTACTCCAAGCCATAACTTTGCCTGCGACATTTTGAGCATGCAGCGTTTGATTCATGGCTTCCAAATTCTTACCTGACCATCTACGGTACAAGTTACCTACCATGCCCATCGACTCCAACACCTCAGCATTTCTAAATTTGGTTTGTAAATAACTACTCACCTCGGTTTGCTTGCTGGAAGCTTCAGCTTGTGCAGGCTTCACTGCCAAATTTCCCAACCAAGCCAACGTTGCTTGAACGCCAGCAAAGAAAATTGCCATCCAGCCTAGCCAAGGATGCAACATGAAAAGCACCGCAATGTAGATGGGAGCCCAAGGTGCATCAAAAAAAGCAAAGATGCCATTGCCAGTTAGAAATTGACGCAACTCTGTCAAGTCTGAAAAAGCTCTGGATGGATTTGATACTTGCGGATTTAAGTAAGCCTCATAACTGGCATGAAACAATCTTTTGCTCAGTAATTCATCTAAGCGCACGCCAGAACGTATCAATAACTTGGTTCGGACTACTTCCGAAAAAGTCAGCACCGAAAACAAAAACAATGTAATCAAGCTGACGGCCGTCAACGTACCCATGCTCATGCTTGACATAACTCGGTCGAATACTTGCAACATGTAAATGGTTGGTGTCAGCATCAGCAAGTTAGCAACCATGCTGAACACACCTGCTACCAAAAACTCCTTGCGGAACTGCCACAAAACTCTTGAAAGTTCGTCTCTGTTAAATAAATTTGGCGTTTTCATTTTCTAATCCATCAAGCTGCAGGCGTTGTATTCACTGCCGCTGGTTGTCTGGCCTTTTGCATTGCAGCCAACACTTCATCTCTTGGACCAAATGCCTGTTGCGTACCTTCCCGCATAACCAGCATCTTGTCAGCCACTCCCAAAACACTGGTTCTGTGGGTCATGACGACAAAAGTTGTTCCCAGTTGTTTCAAAGTAGCGATTGCCTTGGCAAGCGCAGCATCGCCAGCATCATCAAGACTCGAGTTGGGTTCATCTAGAACAACAAATACTGGTTTGCCATAGATTGCACGAGCTAAACCGACTCGTTGCCGTTGCCCCCCCGATAGAACGGCGCCATCCCTTCCAATGTGGCTGTTGTACCCCATTGGCATGGCTGCAATCAATTCATGCAGGCCCACAAGCTTGGCCGCAGCCTCAACCTGCTGCATATCGACCTCACCAAATCGGGCAATATTTTCAGCAATGGTGCCTTCTAGAAGTTCTACGCCTTGCGGCAAATACCCCAAATAGGGTCCCAACTCCTCTTTGTCCCAAGTTTGCACATCAGCGCCATCAAGCCTCACCTTACCGCCCATGGTGGGCCACAACCCCACAAGCAATCTTGCTAACGTGGTTTTCCCTGATGCTGAAGGACCAACGACAGCAAGCACTTCACCCGGATTCAATGAAAATTGAACCCCTCTCACGATCGGATTTTGTTGTCCTGGCGCGCCCGCAACTACACCATCCACCAACAACTGTCCCTTTGGCTCTGGAAGAGACATCGACTCAGCTTTTGCTGGAATTTGAGACAGTAAGAGCTCTAGCCTAGACCAAGCGCCCCGGGCATTCACCACACTGTTCCACTGCGCAACCACTTGCGTTAAAGGTGCCAAGACTCGCCCGCCCAAAACCGAGCCCACGATCATCATGCTGGCACCACCATTTAATGAATTACCCAACATCAACCAAGCACCAAGACCCAACATCAGAGAGGCCATGACAAGTTGAACCATTTTTGAAATGGCACTCCAGAATCCCCCGCCATCGGAAGCCAGCGCTTGGTGGGCTAAAAAAGCTTCCTGCCTTTTTTGCCAACGTGCGTGCACATTGTTCAGCATGCCCATTGACTCCATCACATGTGCGTTTCTCAAAGACGACTCGGCAAACTGCTGGGCAACACTTGCACTTCGATTGGCCTCTGTTAACGGCTGACGGATTGCTCTTTCATTCATCCAAGCTACACCTACTTGCACAACTGCTCCCAGCACAGAGGCCCAACCCAACACTGGGCTAATGGCAAATATGAGGAGTAGAGCAAACAGTGATACCGGAGCTTCCATGATGGCAAACAAGGCAGGATTTGCCAAAAATTCACGCACAACTTTAAAGTCGTTCATAGCCTGCATGGCACCGCCTACCTGACGCCTTAAGAAACCTTGAAACATGGCGCCATAAATTCGCTCTGACAATGCTTGGTCTAATTCCACACCGGCTGAACGCAACATTGCGGATCTGGTTTTTTCAAGCAATTCCATGATGGCATAAGCAGCCATCACCATGATGGTTAACATGACCAATGTCATGGTGCTTCTGCTGTTCACGACTCGGTCATAAACTTCCATCATGTAAACCGTAGGCGCCAGCATTAGTAAGCTGATCACCGTACTGAATCCGATAGCTCTCTTGATCGATGGCATCAATGGATTCAATGCCAACGTTAATTCGGAGGGTGGTAATTGGGGCTTCATGCAGCGACCTCAACAGAAACATATTCAGGAATGGGGGAAGAAGACACCATTGGCATCATGACTTGCGGCTCTGGCGGCGCATCCAAAACGGCTTGAGCCTGTTGCTCAGTTAAAGGAGTTTGGTTTTCTAACCAAAAAGTGAGTTCAAAATGACCTGACTGGCGTCGAATGAGAGAAATTTCGCGCAGCTTTGACACCTTAAACAGCATGAGCTGAGCTTCAGGAAGCGTGAGCTCGAAGTGCATTCGTCCATCAAGGGTGAACAATGAAAGCTTCGATCCCTTGATACTGAGGGTGTGCCTGTCAAAGTAAACGGGACAATTGTTCAAAAACTGCAACAAAGGTAGCGGTTTAGAACCTAGTTTAGGCAAATAAAACGGACTGTCCGCAGTTTGGAACACCATTCTTGAGGTTCTAGAAACAGCGTAAATGGCATTGCAAATCATCTGGGAACCGAGCGCAGGGAACTTTGTACGAAGCGCTCGATAATGAAGGTGATGCAGTGCCACTCGGTTCCAAACTCGCGTGCGCTGCACCTCGGGCGCTAAGGCGTTACACACCTGCGCAAAGGCAGCCTGCAAATCTTGCAAACGCAACAACTGCTCTGGGGATGCATTAAGAGTGACTCTAATGACGGAATTCATATAGGAAAGGATTCTACATCTTCCTATATGATTTTTTAAAATAGATATCGTCTAAATTGACTACCTAATAAGTAATTTTATGTGCAAATATCAACTACGCAAGTTAAGTTGAAGATCCTGCAAGACTTAAATTTGCAAACTTTACGATTATCCGAGCTTTTCAAGCACCTTTTGTCTTGCTTGACGTTGATCTTCTAGGTTGGGCCTGTCATTTATCAATTCTCTGTAGTAATTGTTTCTGTCAACAACTTGGTTTGAGTGCATCCTGAAATTTTTGACATACTGCAAACCTAATCCTTGGCGCCTCATTAAATCATCGCGATTGTTAGCCAAATGCACTATTGCATCTTTCCAATCGCGCCCTTGATCTGCATAAATTACAAATTCGTCATGCCGCGGGTCTTCACCATAAACGACTTTTGAACAAATAATGGCAACGCTTGCTGCTGCAGATTCGATTAACTTGATGTCCGATTTACACCTGTTGAATTGATTATCTATTAGAGGAAGTAAAGCTACATCGCAAGTACCGAGTACCTCTTTGTACTGATTCAGTTCAAGAGTAGGATGAAATGACTTGATACAACTGGTTGGTAGCACGTCGAAAAAATCTTTGTCATGAACCACAACAAATTCGACATCATTGTTTAATTGAAAAGTTGCATCAATTATTTCGTTGATGATTGGAAGCCAGTCTTGCTTTCGATTGAGTGCGCCAAAGAAAACGCGCAAAGGTTTTTTTTCTAAACTTGCTTCTTTCGATGTATTTTTAGGCAAAGATAAAACAGCATTAGGGAAAACTTTCACATTGGGATTCCAATACGTGATCATGTTCGCTAAATTTTGTGAGCTTACGGTAACTGCATGAACGCAACGATAAGCATAAAAATTAGATTCGTTAAATTGTTTCCAGTGATTCGGGTCGTCATCCATATCGGCAACCACTGTCCATCCTTTTTCAATCAATAGCTCAATTCGCGAATTGAAATTTGAATCATTCATAAACTGACGATGCAGAATCAGAACGCCTGGCTGAAAATCTGGCGGTATAGATATTCCCCCATAACCCCAAACACAACGGGAACCAACAAGTGATTTAAGAGCAGTTAAGGGAAAATCTACACGTGCTTCAGTCACGCCTGCAAACTTCTTGAGTCCGATTGCAGCAACATGAAGTGGCTTTGGAGCATCCCCATTAACAGCGCGAATAACCCATTGATATGCACTCAGATTTTGCTGTAGTTTGCCTGGGTCAATGTTAAATTCTCTTGCAATTGGTAGCAACTTATCTAGTGTAATTTGCGTTTTCTCTCGATCAAATATACGTGGGGTTGCATCAATTACTGTCCAGCCTGATTTTTGCAACATTTCAATTGCTGTATCCAAAGTAAAAAACCTTAGATGTGTTTTATCTAACAAACCAGCATCGGTGTAATTCCATCTGCCACCAAGCAATTCTCTGACCACACTCCAATGACTCACATTGGGCAGGCAAACAATGCACGTTGCATCATTGGCCATTACTTCACGCACATTTGCCATCACCTGCCAAGGGTCCTTAAGGTGTTCAAGAACGTCCCCTAAAACCAAGGCATCAAATTTTTCAGACCCTATACGACGGGAGAACAATCGGTCGATATGGCAATCGGGACTTTCAATGTCAGCACAAGCTACATCATCTAAATTTAGTAAGGCTTTCTCGGCCTCTGATTTGACAATTTCTAGGCCGTAATATTTCGCATTAGGCTGACTTAATTTAAATGCTGCACCAAGTCGCCCTTGCCCGCATCCAATCTCCAGGATCAGATTAGCGCTTAACGGAATAAGGTTAAGCACGTCATGATTAATGTTACCGTAGTAGTTGTTTTTGTTGCTTTTCATAGACTGAGGCAAGTCTTAATTGAGTTATCTAAGTCTAGACTATAAGGTCAAGATCCTCCTGATAAACCAGTCACTGTTGCAGTGACTGCAACAGTTGCCACAGCACTGTCTAAACGGCCATCGTTAACCACCAAAGTCACCACATAAATTCCCGCCACATCCGTTTTTAGGGAAGCTGTAACTGAAGTGGCACTCGTCAATGCTGCAGCATTACTTCCAGTAGGTACAGAGGTTAGGGTCCACTTGTAAGTCAAGCGATCGCCATCAACGTCAGAACTTAGCGCAGCACTTAAAGATGCAGAAGCACCTGCAGCAATTGTCTGAGACGTACCTGCATTAGCCACTGGCGAGGTATTATTACTCTCCACTGTGATGGTGGTTGCCACTGCTACGGAGTCTTCTTTGCCGTCGTTCACAATGAGGCTTGCTACATAAACACCTGGCTTGTCGGGTGTAAAGGTAGGAGAATCAGTATCAGCCCCAGTCAATACTGTCAGTTTGCTGTCTGATGGCACCGACATGAAGGCCCACCTGTAACTCAAGGGGTTCAAATCCGCGTCGGTGCTAAATTTACCATCCAAATATACTTTGGGCAAAGCGCTGCTCCACTTGATGGTTTGGTTGGCACCCACGCGGGCCACTGGTGCTGAATTCACTCGCGATGCTGTCACGGTGGTTGCTACCACTTCACTGTCGGCCTTACCGTCGTTCACCATCAAAGTAACCACGTAAGTGCCTTCAAGGTCCGCCTTGAATGTGGGCTTATTTGTGGTGCTATTGGCCAACTCAGCTACGCTTTTTTCTGGCTTAGAAATCAGCGTCCATTTGAATGTCAAAAAGTCGTTGTTGGCATCTGAACTGGCAGCACCGTCCAGCACCACATCCTTGGTGGTGCTGACCACAACGTTTTGGTTCACACCCGCATTGGCTACCGGAATTGAATTTTGAGCTGCAGCCACCACGCTCATACCATGCTGCACGCTGTCAACTTTGCCATCGTTCACAGTCAGGCCAATGAGGTAGGTCCCAATCACATCGGCAGTAAATTTTGGCACAGGCGACCAAGCCGCTGTTAGCACTGCATTGCTGCCCTCTGGCTTAGACAGCATCACCCACTTAAAGGCTAGCATGTCTTCATTTACGTCTGTGCTGCCAGTACCATCCAGCTTCACCAAAGCGCC
>JACCEE012143564.1_pt1 | contig 14120 bp, 11 predicted proteins | sample 7449931 | NCBI WGS metagenome assembly JACCEE01 (sample SAMN15323457, study PRJNA562643) | freshwater metagenome | isolation source: river surface water | place: USA:Blue River Watershed | collected 2017-08-19 | reverse complement strand
CAACGACTCTTTTTACTTGAATTGTTTCCAAGGCTCCGTATTAGGTAGCTCTGATTTGAATGTTAACACTTCTTGAGTAGTTGGATGAGGGAAGGATAATTCAGTTGCCCATAAGGCAAGTTGTTGACCTACTTTCGCATCCTTATTGTAGCGTTGATCACCAAATAATGGACATTGACGTGAAGCGAATTGTACACGAATTTGATGAGAACGACCTGTTTTTAAATCAATTTGGATCAGTGATTGATTATCTTTAGACTGTAGTACTTTAAAAGAAAGTTCAGAATACTTACCTAGTTTTTCACTCGTTACTCTGCTTGTATTTGTTTTCTCGTCTTTAATCAAATAATCAATCAAGATTTTCTCTTTAGGAAGTTTACCTACGACTACTGCACAATATTTCTTAGTCATTTTATGTGTTCGTACTGAATCCGATAAACGAGATGCGGCTTTACTGGTTTTAGCTAATACGACTACACCACCAACAGGTCTGTCTAGTCGATGAACTAATCCACAATACACATTACCTGGTTTATTGTACTTTACCCTTAAATATTCTTTTGCAAATCGAATGACATCTAAATCCTTAGATTCATCTTCTTGCATGGGGACATTAATTGGCTTTTCGATTACCAAGATATGATTATCTTCATAAATTACATTCATTTGAAACTCACTCTTCCATAAATTCCACAAGGTAGAATTTGTTCCTGATGGGTAATGGGTAAACCAATTTCACCCGTTACAACTTTTGCTTTGTTGAAAGCGAACTTTAAATCTTTGTACAAGAGATCATCTGAGAATCCTAAGGTATAGGCATTCACTAAGAAGAATAAAGGTTTCTCATCCAAGATTTCCTTACAAGCATCAATTAAATCAATGATTTGTTTCTCAAATTGCCAAAGTTCACCTTTAGGACCTCTACCAAAACTTGGTGGATCCATCAAGATGCCATGATAGGTATGTCCACGACGCTTTTCACGTTCCACAAACTTTAAGACATCATCGACAATATAACGAATCTTATGATCTTCTAATCCACATAATTGTTGGTTCTCTTTTGCCCAAGCAATCATTCCTTTTGACGCATCCACATGAACAACTTCACTCGCACCTGCTTTACTACATGCCATGGTTGCGCCACCGGTATAGGCGAATAGATTTAAAACACGAATTTCACGTTTCTCGTTTTCTATGAGTTTGCGCATCCAATCCCAATTTGCAGCTTGTTCTGGGAATAAACCGGTATGTTTAAAACTTGTAGGAGATACTTTAAACGTAAGGTCTTTATAATTAATGGTCCAAGTTTCAGGTAGATCTTGTTTCATCTGCCATTCACCTTTATTATCCTTTAATTGATAATGAGCATGAACTTCTTTCCAATCTCTTACCTGTGGATTTTTAGACCAATTGGCATGTGATTCTGGACGACTTAAAATAACATCTTTCCAGCGTTCAAGTTTATATCCATTACCTGCATCGATGCATTCGTAATCTTTCCAATTTTTTGCGATTTCTTGCATAATTAACCTATACTTTCTTGTTGCTTATTCACTAAACTCAATATGACATAATTGATTCTTATTGTCAAAAATGTATGAATCAAAGATAATATCAAAATAGTATAAATTTTGATAAAAAAACACCGTTTGGGTGTTAAAATCAAATGGCTGGGGTAAAAGGATTCGAACCTTTGAAATGTCAGAGTCAGAGTCTGATGCCTTACCGCTTGGCGATACCCCAAAATATTTGGAAACTTCCAACACTTATTATATAATAAAGTACGCACAGGAGTAAAAAGATTATGAAAAAAGTTAGAACACGTTTTGCGCCAAGTCCTACCGGATACATGCATATCGGTAATTTAAGAACTGCATTGTATGAATATTTGGTTGCGAAGAAGGATGGCGGAGATTTTATTTTAAGAATTGAAGATACGGATCAAAATCGTTTGGTCGAAGGTTCTGTTGATATCATATACAACACTTTAGATCAAGTTGGGCTCCATTACGATGAAGGGCCGGATAAACCGGGGAACTTTGGACCGTATGTTCAATCTGAACGTTTACCAATGTATAAAAAATATGCGGATGAACTCATTGAAAAAGGGGGAGCACATGTTTGTTTTTGTGATGAAACAGTGATCCAATCACAAAGAGATGCGGCTGAAAAAGCAGGCGTACCATTCAAGTTCCAAGATCCTTGTCATCATTTAAGCAAAGAAGAAATAGAATCACGTAAAGCAAGTGAAGCATATGTTGTACGTCAAACCATTCTTCCAGGAGCTTCAACCGTATTCCATGATGAAGTTTATGGGGATATTGAAGTCGATCGTGAAATCTTAGATGAACAAGTCTTATTAAAGAGTGATGGATTCCCAACGTATAATTTTGCGAATGTTATTGATGATCACCAAATGGAAATTAGTCATGTCGTTCGTGGAAATGAATACTTATCGTCAACACCTAAGTACAATCTTATCTATGATAGTTTTGGATGGGAAAAGCCAACGTATATCCATTTACCTCCAGTTATGAAGGATGAACAACACAAGTTATCGAAACGTAATGGGGATGCGTCTTTCCAAGATTTAGTTTCTAAGGGTTATTTAGCTCCAGCAATTCTTAACTATATTGCATTACTTGGCTGGAGTCCTGAAACCAATCAAGAAATCTATACCTTAGAAGAACTCACAAAAGCATTTAGTGTTAAACGTATTAGTAAATCACCGGCTATCTTTGACATCGAAAAATTAAAATGGATGAATGGTATGTATTTACGTGCGATGTCACTGGATGAGTTCCATGCGATCTGCTTACCTTACTATAAAGATTCGATTAAACGTGTTTGTGATCTCAAAGAAGTGAGTAAGATTTTACAACAACGTTTAACCATCTTATCTGAAATTCCTGAAATGGTTGATTTCATTGATACCTTAGCGGATTACGATGTTCAAATGTATTATCATCCTAAGATGAAAACAGATAATGCAGTATGTATCTTAGCGCTTGAAGAATCCTTGAAGGTTTATGAAACCATTCAAAATTGGGATAGTGTGGATGAACTACATCAAAAATTATCAGAAACACCGGCTCGTTTAGGCATTAAGAATGGACAATTCTATTGGCCAATTCGTACGGCTGTAACGGGTAAACAATTTACACCAGGTGGTGCTTTAGAAATCCCTTATATCTTGGGTAAGGAAGAAACCATTCGTCGTACCTTAATTGGATTGGATAAACTTAGACAATCTGTACAATAAAGCTCTCTGAGCTTTATTTTTTTCTTGAGTTTATATATATAGTAGACTCATTTTGATATAATAGACAAAGAGGATTCCTATGTCATTTTTAACAAATTTAAACGAAAATCAAAATAAAGCGGTTATGAGCAATAGCCCTTATTTAAGAATTATTGCTGGTGCGGGAAGTGGAAAAACCCGTGTTTTAATTTCACGTATTGCCCATCTCATTCATGATTTAGGAATACATCCTGGAAGTATCTTAGCCATTACATTTACGAATAAAGCTGCGAATGAAATGAAAGAGCGATTAGATCGCATGTTATCATCGTATGCGGCAGGAGTCCATATTAGTACCATTCACTCCTTATGTGTGATGATTCTACGACATGATTGTACGAGTATGGATTTACCTCGTAATTTTACAGTGCTTGATTCCGATGATCAAAAGAGCATTATCAAAGAAGCCTATCGTGAGATTGGATTGGATAAACAGAAATACAGCATTCCTTCGATGTTAGATTATATCTCTGCAAATAAAGGGGCAGAAGTTACCGTGGATCATGCCTTTACTTTAGCGGGTGGTCATTATGGTGAACAGGAAAAAGCGAAGGTTTACCAGTATTATGTTGAAAGACAAAAAGCGTTATTTGCGCTTGATTTTGATGATTTATTACTCGTAACCGTTAAAATGTTTGGAATGTTTCCAGATATCTTAGCGAAGTGGCAAAGACGTTTTAACTTTATCCATGTGGATGAGTTTCAAGATATCGACCGTGTTCAATATAAGTTGATTAAGCAATTGGCTGGAAGAGAAAATCAAGTCTATGTGGTTGGAGATCCCGATCAAACAATCTATACATGGCGTGGTGCAGATGTGAATATTATTATGGAATTTGAGAAGGATTTTAAACCAAGTGAAACGATTATTCTAAATCAAAACTATCGTTCTACTCAACATATTCTTAATGGGGCTAACTCACTTATTAAGAATAATCAATATCGTGTGGATAAGGACTTATTTACTGAACTAACGAGTGATGAGAAAGTAACCCATTGTGCTTTTGTTAGTGAAGAACATGAAGCAAATTGGATTGCGGATAAACTGAAAGAAATGAATGAGAAGGGTAAAGCCTATAAAGATATGGCGATTCTTTATCGTTCGAACTATCTTTCAAGATCACTGGAAAAAGCATTCTTAGATCATCATATCCCTTATGTGATTTATGGTGGAACTCGATTCTATGATCGAGCTGAAATCAAAGATATGTTAAGTTATTTACGTATGTTAACGCATGGGGATGATTTAGCCTTTATGCGTGTTATTAATACACCTAAACGTGGTTTAGGGACTAAAACCTTAGATAAGTTACGAGATGATGCGAAAGCAAATAAACGTACGATGTATGAACAAATTAAAGCTGAAAACAACTTTAGTGGTAAGACTTTTGATGCGTTTGATCGATTTGTACGTTTAGTTGAATCCACTAAACTTATGATGGGAGAAAAACCACTCATTGAAATCTTAGAGAAAATGGAAAATGAGAGTGGTTTACGTGCCATGTATGAAGCTGCGCATGAAGTGGATCGTTTAGAAAACATTAAAGAATTAATTAATGACGTGATTACCTTCCAGAATCAATATCCTGAATCTGGTTTAGATGAATACTTACAGATGGTTGCCTTGTATGGTGATCGTAATGATTTAACCGATGGGGATTATTGTCAAATGATGACAATCCATGCGGCTAAAGGTTTAGAGTTTGATACAGTGTTTGTAATTGGATTGAGTGAAGGTATTTTCCCAAATGAAAGAGCGATGTCTGAAGGGAAGCGTGGATTAGAGGAAGAACGTCGATTGGCGTATGTGGCTTATACACGTGCTAAGAATAAACTCTATTTAACAGAAGTTTCTGGTTTTAGTTTCGTACTAACAAAAGTGCGTTCTAAATCACGATTCATTGATGAAGTTGATCAGAAACACATTGATCATATTGGGGTTAATTATGATTTTGAGAAACCGAAGGAATTGAATGTTAAATCGAAACCGAAGGAACAAGCTCTCTTTGCGGATTCAATGGAAAAACGCAAACCATTACCGTATAAAAAAGGTGATTTAGTATCACATACTGTCTTTGGTGAAGGTGTTATTATGAAGGTGGATGGTGGTATGGCGGAAATTGCCTTTGATTATCCACATGGTGTTAAGAAGATTATGTTAGCTGTACCTGCATTATCGAAAGTGAAATAACTATGAGCCTCGATCGAATTGAAACATTAAGAAAATTAATTAGACAATACAATCATGAGTATCATGTGCTTGATAATCCAAGTGTGAGTGATCAAGAATATGATCGTTGTATGCAAGAACTGATTCAATTAGAACAGGATTTCCCTGAATATTTTGATGCGAATTCTCCAACCCAACAAGTGGGTGGAGCAGTTTTAGATAAGTTTGTAAAGGTTAAACATGATCAGATGATGTTATCGCTGGGAAATGTTTATAACAAAGAAGAAGTTGAAGCATTTATTGATCGAGTATCCAAAGAGACGGGTCTTGATGAGTTCTCGCTTGAGTTAAAGATTGATGGATTAGCCATGAGTCTAAGATATGATCAAGGACAGTTCTTACGTGCAATTACACGTGGGGATGGAGAAGTAGGTGAAGATGTTAGCTTAAATGTTAAAACAATCAAATCCATTCCACTTAAGATTCATTATGATTTACCACTTGAGATTCGTGGTGAAGTCTATTTACCAAAAGCTCAATTTGAACGGATTAATCAAGAAAGACGTAATCATCAAGAAGAAGAGTTTGCGAATCCAAGAAATGCGGCAGCAGGTAGTATTCGTCAATTGGATTCGAATATTGCGGCAAGTCGTAATCTAGATGCCTTTTGGTATTATCTAATCCAAGCCGATAAGATGGGACTTAAATCTCATACGGATGCATTAGATTGGATGAAAGCACAAGGATTTAAAGTAAATCCTTATACAAAGCGTTGTAAAGGCAAGACAGAAGTTTGGAATACGATTGAAGAGATGACTTTATTAAGACAAACCCTACCCTATGAAATCGATGGGATTGTGATTAAGCTAAATAATTTTAATGGTCAAAACCAATTGGGTTTTACAGCTAAAACACCTCGATGGGCAGTTGCGTATAAATTCCCTGCAGAAGAGGTTGTGACGAGTTTACAAGATATCTTTATTACGATCGGTAGAACCGGTAAAGTTACGCCAAATGCACAACTTGCGCCTGTAAGAATCGCAGGAACAAGTGTTAGTTTTGCACAACTTCATAATGAAGATTTTATTAAGAGTAAAGATATACGTATCAACGATTATGTGATAGTTCGAAAAGCGGGAGAAATTATTCCTGAAGTGGTACGATCGTTATCTGAAAGAAGAGATGGAACGCAAACCATCTATACGTTCCCAACCCATTGTCCACATTGTGATGGACCACTTGTTCGAGATGAGAATGAAGCAGCGCATTACTGTATCAATACCAATTGTGAAGCGAGAGTTGTGGAATCCTTAGCCCATTTTGCGTCACGTGATGCGATGAATATTGAAGGTTTAGGCGTTAAGACAGTAGAAACACTCCATCAAGCGCATTTACTCCATTCAATTGCGGATATCTATACCTTAAAATTGAAACGGAATGAACTACTTTCTTTACCTGGTTTCAAAGAAAAATCGGTTGATAATTTAATTCAAGCCATCGAAAATAGTAAATCCAATTCATTGGAGAAACTCTTAACAGGACTTGGTATTCGTCAAGTGGGTGAGAAGGCAGCTCGTACCCTAGCTTCTCAATATGAAAGTTTGGATGATTTATTACAAACTACAGTTGAAGATTTAAGTCAAATTAAGGATATTGGTTTAGTCACTGCGAATTTTATTGTGTCTTATTTCAAAGAGGAACATAATCTAAAATTGATTGATGAACTAAGAAGTGCAGAAGTTAACTTCAAGAGTTATTTACCAAAAGTTGAAGTATCTCAGTATAGTGGTATGATAGTGGTTGTGACAGGAAGTATTCCTGGTTTTACACGTGAACAAGTCGAAGAATGGTTTAGAATTAAAGGTGCGAGTGTTACATCTTCAGTGTCTAAAAAGACGAACTTAGTGGTGTATGGAGAAGCGGCTGGATCTAAACTAGCGAAAGCAAATGAGTTGAATATTCGTACTTTAAGTGCAGAAGAATGGTTAAAGGAGGTATAGTGTGAGAAAAATATTATTATGTTTATTTATCCTCCTTTTAACTGCTTGTTCATCTGAACCAACAGTGGATCAAAGAGTGATCATTGATCAGGATGAAGAAAATGAGTACAGTATTATCCTTCCATTTGAAGCCTCAACCATTCGTCAATATCATGGGACTTATTTGGGAAGAGCTGATTTCTTGGAAATCGGTTCGCGTTTAGAAGATAAGAGTAAAGAGTATTTTAGTGTGAATGATTATTATCTTTCCGAAGGACAAGTAGTATCGAATTCAGATCTAACCAAGCTTGTTCGACGTGAAAGTACAGATAATCCCTATGGATTAAATCCACCTGCTGGAAGTGAGTTCTTAGTAGGGACATCGGATATCGCGGTACTCGATGCGGTTGTCGTAGCGGAGATTATGGAGATTGATTTCTACCAGCAAAGCGCTGGTGACTATAAGCTTGCGGGTTTATCCTTCGCAATTGTACTCAATCAAAGTTTAAGTACACCGGATGGATTAGTCACAGTAAGTGATGAAGTGCTATATGATTATGGATCGAATATGGGACGTAAACTCGATCGTTATATTCGAAGTTTAAGTGATATGGAAGATATTCCAATCTATATTGGATTGTATGTGACAAATCCAACCGATGCGGTATTACCGGGTAGATATATTGCGGATGGTTATTTCACAACACGTGGTGGTCAGTTTAAATCAAACAATGAGCAATGGGTTTTATTTCCATCGACTCAAGCAAGTAGTTTAGATGCGTCATTAGCGGATAAGTTTAATAACTTTAAATCATCCATCACAACCTTTATTCCTGAGAGTATTGGTGTGGTTGGGGAAGCACGTTATGTGGATAATAAAACCAATTTCTTAAGAATTACATTAACCATACAGGCTAAAACGTATTCTGAAATTCGTGCATTAACTCAGTATACGACAGAATTATTGAAGGATATGGATCAAAGGGATTTCCCAATTGTGGTTCGGATTAATTCAATTTCTGAGACTTATGTATTAATTGAGTTGTCTGAAGACAATGACTTAGATATTATTTATACGTATTAAGGAGAAACGGATGAAAGAAATGGATGTACAAGGATTTAAAGCACTCGCTTTACAATGTCGATTTGAGTTGAGTGATGAAGAGGCATTGGATATTAAGAAGGAATTTGATGTTTTAATTTCTCAAATGCGTTTATTGGATAAAATTAATACGGAACAGGTTGAACCTATGGTTTATCCTTTTGAAGAACCTACATCGTTCTTAAGAGAAGATGAAGTTGAACATGTTCTAGAACTAAAAGAAGTATTGAAGAATGCGCCTAAACAAAAGAATGGGTTCTTTGTAACACAGAAAGTGGTGGGCTAAATGGATATTCAAACATTAATTCAATCCACTACCGTTGAAGAACGTGTACACAAAGCAGTTGAAAAAGCACATGCAGTACAAGAGTCATTAAATGCGATGGTATCTTTTATTGATCCTACAGAACAGATTAAGAACTTAGAAAATATCTCTAAGGATCGTCCATTCTATGGACTACCTGTTGTGTTAAAAGATCTTGTTAATATGAAAGATACTCGTACAACAGGTAGTAGTGGTATTCTAGATAACTATATTTCTCCTTATGATGCGACAATTACACAAAAACTAAAAGATGCTGGAGCGATTATTATTGGTAAAGCATCGTGTGATACCTTTGGTATGGGTGGGACCAATATGACTGCTTGGACAGGTCCAGTGGCGAATCCGTATGATTTAAGCCGTATGTCTGGAGGATCATCAGGTGGTAGTGCTGTCCTTGTGGCAACGGGTGTTGTGCCAATGGCAATCGGAACAGATACAGGTGATTCAATTCGTAAACCTGCATCATTTAATCATATAGTTGGATTCAAACCAACCTATGGTCGTATTTCACGTTATGGTGTTATTCCATATGCGTCTTCTTTAGATCATGTAGGTGTCTTTACAACCAATGTTAAAGATGCGGCATTATCGCTTGAAGTCTTAGCGGGTCGTGATGATCGTGATATGACTTCATCAAGCTTACCGGTTTTAAATTATCGTGATTTTTGTGTGGGCGATTTAAAGGGTAAACGAATTGGGATTATTAAAAATGTCGTAGATTCCATTAAGAACAAAGAAACCTTAGTTCAGTTTAAAGAGATTTGTGAAAAATTAGAATCAAAGGGTGCAATTATTACTTCAATTCGTTTGAATGAAGATTTAATGCATGCATTTTTACCGACTTACTATATTATTGCGAATGCGGAAGCCACCGCAAACCATTCAAATCTAGATAGTTTACGTTTTGGGGTATTAAAAGAAGGTCAAACCATGGATGAATCCATGATTAAATCCCGTACCGCTGGATTTGGTAAATTGCTTAAGAAACGTTTCGTTATTGGATCTTATGCATTGTTTACAGAAAACCAAGAAGAAGTATTCCGCAAAGCTCAAAAAGTAAGAAGATTAATCGTAGAAGATGTTAAACGTGTCTTAAGTGAAGTGGATGTAATTATGGCTCCGGCAAGTGGACAGGGCGCTCCAAAGTTTGATGATGCGACATCCGATCAATTATCGAAAGAGTATTTAATTGCGGAAAACTACATGGCACTTGCGAACTTCTCAGGATATCCAAGTATCACTGTTCCTATGGGCCTTGTCGATGGATTACCAGTTGGAATTAACTTGACGGCTTATGCGCATGAAGATGCGAAATTATTAGATATCGCATATGGAATTGAATGTACAACAGGCATTCGTGATCAGATTAAAGAGGTAAATGAATGAACTACGAAACAGTTATTGGAATAGAAATCCATTGTGAACTCAAAACAAAAACTAAAATGTTTTCTTCTGCACCTGTGAGTGTAAGTAGTTTACCAAACACTTGTGTGAATGAAATTGATTTAGGCCATCCTGGTACACTACCATCTTTAAATAAAGAAGCTGTTCGATTGTCTTTAATGGCTTGTATGGCGCTTAATTGTGAAATTGATCCACTGATTAAGTTTGATCGAAAGAATTATTACTATTCTGACTTACCTAAAGGTTTTCAAATAACCCAACAATTTTATCCAATTGGAAAGAATGGATATTTAGATATTCCAACAGATAATGGCGTAAAACGTATTCGTATTAATCGACTCCATATGGAAGAAGATACAGCAAAACAATATCATTCCGATGATGAAACATGGATTGATTTCAATCGTGCTGGAACCCCTTTGGTAGAAATCGTTTCAGAAGCAGATATTCGCTCAGCTCAAGAAGCAATGGCTTATGTTGAGAAACTTCGTAATATTCTTGTATATTTAGGCGTTACAGATGGCAAGATGGAAGAAGGATCACTCAGATGTGATGTAAATATCTCGCTACGAGAAGTTGGGTCTGAAGCGTTTGGGGTTAAGACTGAAATTAAGAACTTGAACTCCATCTCCAATATTGAAAAAGCTGTACAATCAGAAGTGATTCGTCAAACTGAATTATTAGAGAATAATCAACCTGTAGAACAAGCAACACGTCGGTATGATGATGTTCAAAAAACAACCATCTTAATGCGTATGAAAGAAGGAAGTGTTGATTATAAATATTTCCCTGAACCAAATATTCCACCTGTCTTAATTGATTCAAATTGGATGAAATCAATTCAAGAGAACCTACCTGAACTACCAGATCGTCGTGAAAAACGATACATGGATGCAGGATTAAATGCCTATGATGCGGGTCAACTTATTCAGAATAAAGCTCTTTCAGACTTCTTTGATGAACTCATCCAAGAAACAAGTTATGTTAAGTTAGCCGCAAACTGGTGTTTATCCGATATTCTTGCGAACTTTAGCTCTAAGCAATTACTCGAGAAATCCTATTCTCTTAAGATTAAAGAAATGGGTCATATGATTAATGCTTTAGGTAAACAAGAAATATCGTCTAAACAAGCGAAGGATATTTTTGTAGAATTACTTAAGGGCAATGAATATCATGCGACCGTTAAAGCACTAAATATAGAACAAGTATCGGATCAATCGGTCTTAGTTCAAATGGTTGAGGATATTCTAAATGAGAATGAACAGTCCATTATTGATTATCATAATGGTAAAGATCGTGCACTAGGTTTCTTGATGGGACAGATTATGAAGAAATCTAAAGGGCAGGCAAATCCTGTTATCACGAATCAATTATTGGTTGAAGGATTAATGAAACGTAAACCTTAATTTGAAACTATGTTGATTTGAGTTATAATAGAAACACGGAGATTTTATGACGAAACAAAAAAAGAACTTTAAATTTAAATTCACCTTTAGTAATATCGTCTTTGCCTTAGGAATTGCGTTTGTTTTAATTCCTAGCTTGATCATTGGTGGTATTCTATTACAATCAAGTTTACAGACAGGGTCAGTTATTGCAGGAAATCGTTTTAACAATGATTTAGAACCAGAGATTACAAAGGATTTAGTTGGGTTAACTGAGGAAGCAATTATTGCATTGCCAAATGTGACTGTGAATGAAATTAATCTTAAGGCTGCGACGCTAAGGATTACAGTTACAATTCCTTCAGGACTTGATGAGGAATCAAAACTTGAACTTGTTCAAGATATTATGGATAAGATTAATGGTGTTGTGCCATTTAGTGAGTATTTTACCGCAACTGATACCAAGAAGATGTATGACTTAGAAGTCAATATTATCGATAAAGTTGGGGATACGCATACAACTTATATTCAGGTTGTTAAGAATGCAAATATGGAAACATTCTCGGTTCAAGATTTATTGACTCCAGTTAATCCTGAATTAGCTCAACAACTTCTTGATAAATTGAATGAGAAGAATCAAGACACTACGAATACCGATGGAACAACAGATAACACCGATACAGAAAGTGAAGGAAACTAAGAGGCTTTGTCCTCTTTTTTAACGCAAATGGAAAAGAACGAAATTTTAAGATTAACGGCCGTTGATTACACGGAACAAGGTTTAGCAGTATGTAAAGTAGATGGTTTTGTGGTGTTTGTAAAGGATATGTTAGTAGGTGAAGAGGCAGACGTTCAACTTTTAAAAGTTAATAAAAAATTAGCTTATGGAAGAGTAAAAGAATTTATTACAAAGAGTAAAGATCGCGTTGTACCTACGTGTCCAATTGCTTATTCCTGTGGTGGATGCCAAGTTCAACACATGTCATATGAACATCAACTATACTTTAAGCACAATCATGTAAAGCATTTATTTGACCGTTCTTTTGAACAGAAATTTGATATTCTTCCTGTCATTGGTATGGAGAATCCATGGATGTATCGAAATAAATCCCAAGTTCCTTTTGAAACTAAAAAGGGATTAACTTATGGTTTCTATCGTTCTCACAGTCATGATATTTTACCATTTGAAACGTGTTTTATTCAAAATGATGACAGTAATAAGATTCTAGCTTTCATCAAGGACTTTTATGTTGAACATGAAGTAACACCAGAAGATTTAAGACATGTACTCATTAAAAAGGGTATTGTGAGTGAAGAAATTATGGTGGTATTTATTCATAAGAATAAACATTTACCACTTCAAGATGAAATTGTAGAAGCACTTAAAGAGACTTTCCCAAATATTAAAGCAATTCTACTTAATGTTAATCCAGCAGATGATAATGTCATTCTTGGAAAGAAGACCATTCAATTAACCAAAGAATCAAAAATTACGGATCAACTTGGTGATTTTACATTCCAAATTTCCGCAAACTCTTTCTATCAAGTTAATCCAGTTCAAGCTAAGAAGTTATATGAAACCGCCATTGATTTCGCGAACATTCAATCACATGAGATTGTCTTAGACTTATATTGTGGTATTGGAACAATCGCATTATTTGCTAGTCAAAAAGCTAAGAAAGTCTATGGCGCTGAAATCAATCCACAAGCGATTGATGACGCTAGAATCAATGCGGAAATTAATAACATATCTAACATTGAATTTGTTGTGGCAGATGCGGCAATTGCGACTAAGATGTTAGTCGAAAACAATGTCAAGATGGATGTGATTGTGGTGGATCCTCCTCGTAAAGGGTTAGATCAAGATACGATTGATGCGATCAAAACATTAGAACCATCTCGTTTAGTCTATGTTTCTTGTGATCCTTCTACATTAGTGAGAGATTGTGTCTTATTACAAGATAAGTACAAGATTGAACGTATTCAACCAGTTGATATGTTCCCACAAACATTCCATGTGGAGTGCGTAGTATTGATGTCAAGGGTTGATAAGTAATGTGTAAAAAGTGCTTGAAATAAAGGCGTTTCCGAGAGTTGGGGTAATAACCTCGGCTCTCGGATTTTTCTTTTTATTCAATAACCAAACATATCCACGATTGGCAAGTTGCAAGGTTGAGTTGACAGGATTGAGATGGAATAGGTTGTGGAGATAAGATTGTTAAAGAAAAATTACATTAGAGCTTGAAATTGGACTAAAAATAGTTTATAATTAGTCTAAAATAAGGCTGAAGGAGATGTTGTTATGGATGAAAAAGATTTAATCTATCTTGATACATATGTATTACAGCAAGATATGCGAATTAGAATGCCAAAGAGTATTCTGGAAAATCTCGACGTAGAAAAAGGGAAAAGCAAATTCAAAGTTTATTATGACAAAATTAATGCTCAACTTAT
>JACCEE011472904.1_pt1 | contig 14124 bp, 12 predicted proteins | sample 7449931 | NCBI WGS metagenome assembly JACCEE01 (sample SAMN15323457, study PRJNA562643) | freshwater metagenome | isolation source: river surface water | place: USA:Blue River Watershed | collected 2017-08-19 | reverse complement strand
GCCTTCGGGTTCGACGCCGTGGTGCTGGGCAAGGGGTCGGTGGACCCGTGGAACCCCCGCGCGGTGAGGGGATCGTCGGGCCTGATCGCGACGGTTCCGTTCGAGGCCAACGCCCGTCTGGAACAGACGATCGAATTCCTGCGCAACAAGGGATTCACGATCGTGGGCACCAGCCCCCACGGCAAGGACACGATCGAGACCGCCAACCTCAAGCGCAAGGTCGCGCTGGTGGTGGGCAACGAAGGCAAGGGAGCGTCGGCCAACATCCTGGACAAGTGCGACGCGAAGGTCAGGATCCCCATGATCCCCGGGGTCGAATCGCTCAACGTGTCGGTGGCGCACGGCATCCTGTCGGCGGGGCTTTTCGTCAAGGAATAAGGGAAAGCAGAATCCGGTTTTCGTCGAACGGACGGGAACCGACAAAACGCCCCCCGGCAGAATCTGCCGGGGGGCGTTTTCGTTCAAGAGACGGCTCGGATAGGGGAGCGTCGGGGACGGGCGATCGCCCCAGGCACCAAGGCCTGGAATCAGCGAATCTGCACGCCGACCCGGATACGGCGCTCTCCGTTCTTGGACTTCACGACATAGAGACCCGATTTCGGGGCGATCTTGCCGACTTCGGAGCGCAGAAGCTCGGCACTGCCGACGACCACTCCCCCGATACGTGCTCCGGAAAGATCGAAGACCTCGTATTCTCCGGAGACGAAACGTGTCGAGGCGTCCCCAATGCTCTTGCGAGGTTCGATGCCGGACAAGTCCTTGTAGACCAGGGTCGTGACGCTCTGGGCGTCCAGGGTGACGGAAAATGCGCTGTTGGCCACGTCCACCGTCGAGGGGTCTTCGGCGAGGCTCTTGCTGGACGACGTGGTGTACTTCCGGAAGGATGGCACCGGCAAGGATCCGTTCGAGAGCTTAAACGCCTGGGTCTTGGATGCGGTGTTTGTGTTGATGACGACCACGACCAGATCGCCGTCCTTCTTGTACGCGCTGGCCATGATCCCGGCGGCGGGCGTGGATGGCACATCGACGCGGACGAATCCGGGTCGGACGAACTTCGAGAAGTGCGCCATCACCCAGCCTCGCTTGGAGACCGCACCGTCTTCGGTGATCAGGCCGTAGCTGCGGCGGATGTACCACCAGACATAGGCGTTGAAGTTGTTGACCAGGCAGTTGTGGATCTCCTTGCCGACTTCGATCGCGTCGGGCCAGAGATTGGCGCTCCTGTCGCTGGTCGTGTAGTGTTCGGTCATCCAAAGCTCCTTGCCCTTGGACTTGGCCAGCGGGTAGGACGATGGCGAGACGCCGTAGAGATGCTCGGCCACGATCTCGAAATTCGCCGCGGCGCCGGCATCGTTGAGCGAGGCGTCGGTGAGGCTCTTGTCCATGTGGAAACTTTCGGCGGCGATCACCTTGGTCGGGATGACCGATGCGTTGTTCTTGAGAAAGTCCCTGATCTGTGTGGCGCTCCAACGGCACGACTCGTAGTCGACGGTGATGTCCGGTTCGTTCTGGACGGAGATCGCGTACAATTCGACGTCGTTGGTCTTCATGTAGGAGACGAAATCCGACAAGTGCTTCGCGTAGGCCGCATATGATTCCGTCTTCAGCTGACCGTCGACCAGGCTGTTGTTGTTCTTCATGGATGCCGGTGGAGACCATGGGGTCGCGAACACGGAGGCCCCCAGGGCCTTGGCGCGCTTGGCGGTCGGCAACTCCTTGGCCCAATCGGTCTGGACGGGTGCGGCGCTGATGCGCAGAAGGGACAAGCCGATCTGTCCGGCGCCCGTCCCGAAAGCCTTTTCGGCCTGGTCGGCGGTGAGGTCGTCGATCCACCGCGGGAAGTTCATGCCTCCGAATCCGGTGATCGTCTGCTGGGCGCTACCGAGGTCGATCACCGCTTGCGATGCGGAGGGACATGCCAGCAGCAACACAGCCGTCATGCCCAAGGCGATCTTCAAGGTCATTTTCTGGATGGTCATGTCCCCCTGCTTTCTTGATGAAACGACGTCTGCATTCCGGAGCGCGGGATGGTCTTTGTCCCGCATCCTGGATCCGGGGGCGACTCTGCCATCGGCAAGACATTCCGACCCGACTGGCGCCAGAGACGCCATTGACGGATTCCAGCGGCCAGTCGACGGACAACGCCCCCGAATGCGGCGGTGGGCGAAACCGGTGGTTTCGCGTGCAACTCCATTACGATATGCATTTGATCACGCGGCGGCGCCAGCCTTCGTGCGGTGATAATTGTCAAATCAACAACAGCTCCGACGTCCGCGGCTTTGTCAATTCATCAAAGGAGCGTCGACAAAACCGCCCGAGTTCCATTCCCGCAATGGCGAGATTCCATTTTCGAGCTTCCGAGGGATCGGCAACCATGTTGCCATCGCACTCCACCCGGCGAACACCCAGGACACGAATCGGCTTTTAGCGCGCGAAGGAGATTTGGCCATGGATGCGAAATGGGCGATGAAATCGTGTCGGATCGGACTGCTGTTGGCAGCGACCCTGCTTGCCGAAAACCCCGTGGTCTCGCACCGGTCGCTGGCCGACCCCAACGGATTCGTGTTCGGCGACCGGATCTACGCGATCTGCTCCAACGACGACGACAACGTCAACGGCTACGACATGAAAAGCGCGGTGGTGATTTCTACCGACGACCTCCGGAACTGGACCGACCATGGCGACGTTTTCCGCACCACCCGCGACGCCAAATGGGCAGGTGGATCGTACGCGCCGACGGCGATCGCGGCCAAAGGCAAGGTCTACATGTACTTCCCCAATGTCGCCTCGGGCGTGGGTGTGCTCACGGCCGACCGGCCCGAAGGCCCCTACAAGGACCCTCTCGGCAAGGCGCTCGTCAGCGGGAATTCGCTGTGCCCGATGGAATGGTGCTTCGATCCCGGCATCTTCGTGGACGAAAACGGAGCGGCCTACCTGGTCTGGGGCGGTGGAACCCCTTACGGATCCAATTTCCGGGCCAGCGCCCTGAACGCCGACATGATCTCCTTGAAGGGAACGGTGACCACTCCAAACACGCCCAATTCGTTCGAAGGACCGTTCGTCCACAAGTACAAGGGCAACTACTACATGCATTATCCCGTCGAGGGGAGTTCCAACCTGGAATACGGCATGAGCAGCACCAGCCCGATCTCGGGATACACGCGCAAGGGCGTGGTGCTTCCCAACCCCACCCTCAACGGCGCGAACATCAACCAGAACAACAACAGCCACGCCTCGATCTTCGAGTACAAGGGTGCCTGGTACATGATGTACCACGACCGGCGGCTGTTCAAGAGCACCTACAAGCGCAATGTGTCCATCGACAAGCTCGAGTACAACTCCGACGGCACCATGAAGCAGGTGGTGGTGACTTCGGGCATGGCGCAGCTGGCAAGTTTCGATCCGTACGACTCCATTCCCGCCGCCACCATGTCGGCGCAAAGCGGCATCAAGGCGAGCTTCGACGCCGCGAAATGGGTCAACCACCTGGTCCCGCAGAGTTCGGGAGCCTGGATCCGCATCAGCGGGGTCGATTTCAAGGACGGCGCCGCGACCTTGCGCGTGAACGCCGCGACCACGGCATCGGGCGTCTCGGTGGAGGTCCGCTCGGGATCGCAGACAGGAACCGTCGCGGGGACCTGCAACATCGCGAGAACAGCATCGGCCACGACCTTCGCCACGACGGAATGCGCCTTGACCGGACTGTCGGGAACGAAGGATCTGTTCCTGGTCTTCAAGGGGACCACCGCCAACGCGAAGTTCGCGTGGTACCGGTTCGTTCCCGTGACGTCCCGTGTGCGGACCGGTGCCGACAGGCGCGCGGTACAACCCGCAAGCGACTACACGATCCTCGATTTGCAGGGACGCGTGGTTCGACGTTTTTCGACAGGCTCCCCGATGGAGGCCGCCCAGGCCTGGAAGATCGGGAGCCGCCCCATCGCCCCGGGCACCTATCTGCTCGGGAACGGCGCGGGCGACGGAGCGCGGCTGTTCGTCCGAACCGAACGGCGGGATTGAGACGCCAAAGGGATCGGCGGAGGAAAACGCATCGGCGGATTTCTTCGCTCCCTCAGGCCTTGCGGCGGCTGTCGAGGATGATCGTCACCGGTCCGTCGTTCACCAACGACACTTGCATGTCGGCCGCGAAGATCCCGCGCCCCACGGGAATCCCGAAATCCTCCAGCCGACCGCAGAAACGTTCCCACATGGCCTTGGCCAGGATGGGGTCTTCCGAACGCTGGAACCCCGGCCGCCTCCCGCGAGCGCAATCGGCCAGAAGGGTGAACTGCGAAACGCAAAGCACCGCGCCCGCCGCCTCGCGAAGATCGAGGTTCATCTTCCCCTGGTCGTCCGAAAACAGCCGCAGCCCCGCCACCTTGTCGGACAACCAGACAAGATCCGGCTCGCCATCCCCCTTTTCGATCCCCAGCAACAACAGGAACCCTTTGCCGATCCTGGAAATTTCGGCTCCGTCGACCCGAACCGACGCTTCTTGGCAACGCTGCACGACCGCGATCATGGATTGCAATGTGCTTCGTCGCCGCCGCCGATGATGGACTAATTTCACTGGACGATGATCCAGCGCATATCACGGTCCCGGGTCTGGTCGAAGGCGGTTCTTTGGCTTCCAGCTGCATGGCTGCTGGCCGCTCTCGCCTTGGACTTCGCTCTTGCCCGTCCGGCAACCACGGTCTGGCGCGAACCCAAGCGCCGCCTCCTGGCATTTTCCGACCAACCCGACAGCGGGCGTTCCACCTCCAGCGTGCATCCCCTGAAGAACGATCTGGTCATGAAGATGCGCCTGGACACGGGCGTGACCTGGCCTGTCGCGGGAACCATCCTGTTCCTGGACCCGAAGGGGCTCGATTTTTCCGGCCCCGGCCGCCTGGAGCTGGATGTCGTGCGCAGCGACCTGTCTCTCCTGACCCTGTGTCTGGTGGAAGACATCCCCGGATTCACGCGCGACGACAAATGGCAATCCGCCCGCTACGAATGCATGGACCAGGAACTGGTCCCGGGAACGCCGGCCTATCGGATTCCTTTGGACAAATTCGAAACCCCTTCGTGGTGGTATTCGGCCGCCGGCATCCTGCCTTCCACGCTGGGTCCGACGCGACGCGACCGAGTCCTTCGCCTGGTGCTGCAGACCGGACCAGGGACTCCGCTGGGCAAGGACCTCGAGCTGCGCGTCTCGCGGATCGCCATCGTGCCGTCGAACATGCCGTTGCGCCTGGGGCTATGGGGCGCGGCCCTCGCGGCGGCGCTCGTGCACCTCTCGCTCCTGCGGCTTTTCCGGGCCAGACGCGCGAAGGAAACCGTCAAGCTCCCGATCCCTTCCGCCGATCCCTATTTCCAGCCGATCGAAGCCGTCTCCTACGCCGACCGGGAACGCGACGCCGTGATCCAGTGCATCGGCCGCGACTACGTCGATCCGGATCTGTCGCTCGAGAAGATCGCCCGATCCACCGGCGTACCCGTCGACCGGGTCACCCACCACGTGAAGATGGCGTCGGGCCTCCTGTTCAAGGCCTACCTGAACAAGGTCCGCGGCGAAGCCGCGCGCAAGCTGCTCGTCGAGACCGACCTGCCCATCGCGGAAATCAGCCAACGCGTGGGCTACAGCAACACGCCCCATTTCAACCGGGTGTTCAAGGAGCTGTTCGACACGACGCCCACCGCCCTGCGCGACGGCCCGAGGAACGAGCCCCCGCAGCAGGGATGAGCAGGTGACGGAATCCGACCCGACCGCGGATTTGCCCCGCGAGTTCTTCGCCCGCGACGCGGAAACCGTCGCCCGGGACCTGCTGGGCTGCCTGCTCGTGCGCCGATCCGCCCATGGCGAAACCGCTTGCCGGGTGGTGGAAACGGAAGCCTACGTGGGAGCGCACGACCTCGCCTGCCACGCATCCAAGGGCCGCACGCCGCGCACGGATCCGATGTTCGGGCCCGCCGGCCACGCCTACGTGTACTTCGTGTACGGCATGCACCACATGCTGAACGTGGTCACCGGCCCCGAGGGAGATCCCCAGGCGGTGCTGATCCGGGGGGCGTCCCCTTGGCCTCCCGGCGCAGGCCAGAAAATGTCGCTGGCGGGACCCGCGAAGCTGTGCAAGGCGCTTGGAATCGAAACAGGCATCCACAACCGGATGGACGTCTGCGCCGACGGCGAACTGGTCTTCCGGTCGCGACCGGCGATTCCGACGGAATCCGTCGTCGCCACCGCGAGGATCGGGGTGGACTACGCGAGGGAATGGGCGGCGAAACCGCTCCGCTTCCTGCTGGAAGGAGCATGCGGGGTTTCCGCGCGACCATCCGCAAGACATCGAGGCTGACGGATCCGGGTCTCCCCGACAACCGACGCGTCGGCGCTCCCGCTCCGCAATGGCGGACGGAATCTGGCGTCTTGAGGTATATTCTCGGGAAGGGAATCGATCGGCTCCGTTCGCCGCGATCCCCGCCTCCCGTCCGCCCCCCAAGCCATCCGATTCCGGAGCCCCTTTTGTCCACGACCCAATCGACTTGGCGTCTTCGCGACCTCTTGAGCCCCGTCGTCGCCCGCCTCCTGATCCAGGGAGCGAACTCGATGGATCTCGAGGGCGCGATGTCGCGCCTCGAAGCCCAGCCACTGCCCAACGCCAAGACGCTGGAAACGAAATGGCTCGCCGAATGGGAACGCTTGCGGATGCGCTGGATCGAGCGGGCCGAAGCCTCGCTCGCCATGGGCCACGCGGCGACCGCCGGTTCCTGCCTGTTCCACGCGAGCACCTGCGCCCTGGCCAAGTTCCTGGTGAACACGTCGGACTTGTCGGTGAAGGAATCCGTCTACCTGGAATACGCGTCCACGTTCCGCCGGGCCATGGACCTGTCCCCGACTCCGGTGGAGGACGTCGCGGTGGAATGCGCCGACGGATCGCGCCTGGCCGCCCAGCTCCACCTGCCGGCCGGACCCGGACCCCACCCCTGCGCGGTGGTGTTCGCTGGCCTGGGGTCGTGCAAGGAGGAGATGCTCACGCTCGCTCGCGCGCTCGTGGAACGGAACGTGGCCGCGCTGGTCCCCGACATGCCCGGTTGCGGCGCGACGCTTTTCGTCCATGACAACTTCTGCTCCATGCCCCGCGTGGAAGCCGCGATCTCCCGGCTCGCCGATTTCGCCGAAGCCGACCCGCGGCTGGACGCGTCGAGGCTTGGCGCCACGGGCCTTTGCATGGGAGGGGGCTACGCGTTCCGGGCGATTTGCATCGAGCCGCGCTACCGTCACGCCGCCACGCTTTTCCCGTTGTTCATCGGGATGATCGACATGGCCCGCGTCCCTTTGTGGATGCGTTCCGGCCCCTGGCTGGGCCGACAGATCGGAGGCGCCGATCCCGACGCGTTCATCGCGTCGATGGTTCCCTCGCCGAGCGACCGGCCCCGCGTCCCGTTCCTGGTGGTCCATGGACGCCACGACAACTGGATGACCTGGGATTCGGCCAAATCGCTCCTGGACAGGACGGAGCACCCCTTGAAGGAACTCGTCACCATCGAGGACGAACCCGCGGTCACGGGCGGCAACGCCACCACCCACGCCATGCCCGTGGGCGAGCAGATGCACTGGGTCGCGCCCATGGCCGCCGACTGGATCGCCGACCGATCCCGCCGATGACGGATTCCGTTCGGAATCGGCGAGGGGCGCTCGGGGTGTTCCTCGATCTCGCCGAGCGGTCCCCCGAAGCCCCCTTCGTCTCGGTGGACGGGAAGACCCTGGACCGAGCGGGCTTCCTGCGCGAAACGGCGGCCGTCGCCGGGGCTCTCCTGGAGCGCGGAGTGCGCGAAGGCGATCGCGTCGTTTTGATGACACCCAACCGGCTCGAATGGTGCACGACGTTCTGGGCCAGCGTCGCGATCGGCGCTGTGCCCGCCCCGCTGGATCCGGCCACGGGAATCTGGGAGCTGCGCAACCTGCTCCCCGTGCTCGCGCCCCGGCTGGCCGTGGCGACCTCGTCGTTCCGGGCCGGCGACCCCTCTGACAGGATTCGTCAGGCCATGCCCGAGTGCCCCGTCGCGACGCTCGATGGGTCGCCGCCGTGGGCGCTTCCTTGGGACGAATTCCTGGGAAGCGCCGTTCCCGCGCGGATCGGAGGGCACGCGCCGAACGTGGAGCAGCCGCTCCTCCTGGCCTGCACGTCGGGCACGACCGGGAATCCGAAGATCCTCGCGGTCCCCCACCTGGGATTCCTGAAGTCCCAGACGGACATGGCCGGATTCATGGGGTTCACCCCGGACGACAAGGTGCTCCTGGGAATGCCCCTGTTCCACCAGGGCGGATTCGGGATGGGGCTCCAGGCGCTGGTGGCCGGCGCCGAGGCGATGTACGTCCGGTCCTTCGGGCCGCTGAGCTTCCTGGAACAGCTCGCCTCGAGCCGGGCGACCGTGGCCCAGCTCTCGCCGACGCTCGCCAAGCTCGTCCTTTCCGTGCCCGACTTCCCGCAACGGGATCTGTCGTCGTGGAAGACGGTCTATTTCGCGGGCGAGCTCCTGTCCGACGACCTGGCGTCGCGATTCTGGAAGGACCGGTCCTTGCGAACCGTCAACGTCGTGGGGTCTTCGGAGACCGGCACGATGCTCGCTTGGGACTCCCGGACGGATTCCGACGTGTCGGCGAGCGATCTTTCGACGCTTCCCTTCACCCGCGCCAGGATCCTGGACGCCAACGGGGATCCGGTTCCCGACGGCGCCCCTGGTATCCTGTGGATTTCCACCGACGCGGTCCTCACCCGCTACGAAGGGAATCCCGACCTGACGGAAAACGACCTGCGGACGGAAGACGGCATTCGTTGGTTCCGCACCGGGGATCTGGCCCGCAGGCTGCCCGACGGACGCGTTCGCTACCTGGGACGCGCCAAGCGGATCGCGAAGCGAGGCCCCAACCTGGTGCACCCGGAGGAAATCGAGTCGTTCCTGCTGTGCCACCCGGGGGTCGCGGCGGTGGCGGTGGAGACCGTGCCCAACGATGTGTTCGGAGAAAGCCTGGTCGCCTGGATACAGCCCGCCGTCGGCGCCGAACTCGACCGCGCGGCGATGACCGGATTCTGCCGCGACCGGATCAGTTCCTACAAGATTCCCGACCAATTCCGGTTCGTCGACGAACTTCCCGCCGACATCGGGAAGATCCAACATCGACGATTGCGCGAAAGGAGATCGCAAGCATGAGCCACGACCACGCCACGCTCGACGCACATTACGACGCGGCCATCGCCTGGATGCCGCCCGACCATGTAATCCTGATGGACGAGACCGCTCCGATCACCTTCGGGGAGCTGCAGATCGCCGTCCGGAAGCTGGCCACGGGACTGCGAGCCGCCGGAGCCGGCCCCGGGAGCCTCGTCGGGTATTCGATCCCCAACGGCCTCGCCGCCTTCGCCCTGCCGCTGGCCATCTCCCGGCTTGGCTCGGCGTTCATGCCGCTGCACACCATGGTCCCGGACGAGGTGCGCTGCGGGCTGTTGGCCAGGAGCCGGGCGGACTTCGCGATCGTCGGACGCGAAAGCGTGGAATCGTTCCGATCGATCGCATCGGGCCGCGGCGATTCCTTCCGGGTGCTGGCCCTGGAGGATCTGCTTGGATCGGAGGCCGGACCTTTGCCGGATTCCGTCGTGAAGCCGGAACACCCTCTCCTGCTCTGCTCCAGCTCCGGAACCACGGGCGTCCCCAAACCCGTGTTCCTGTCGCAGCGCAACGTGGCCAGCGCGCTCACGGCCGCCTACGACCTGTCGAGCTACGGCCCTTGGACGAACCACCCCGCCTACCGCGCGATGATCGCGTTCCCCCAATCGACCAGCGGCATCATGATCCTGCTGGGGACCGCGCTCCTGGGCGTCTGCCAGGTCTTCACGCGATCGCTCTCGCCTGCGCGATTCCTGGAGATCGCCGACGAGACGCGGGTGGAAGCGTTTTCCGCGCCCCCCGCCTGGCTCGAAGCGATCCTGTCGGTTCCTGTCACGGAACGCAACCGCGTGGCGGGCCTGAAGGGGATCGCGGTCGGGATGGATTTCCTTGCGCCGTCGCTGCTCCAGCGTCTGGGCGAGCGCTTCCCCGCGTTCGATTCGGTGGCCAACGGATACGGCCTGGTGGAAACGGCGACCGTGTTCATGGTCTGGAAGGGAACGGGGCGCGCGTGCTTCGAAGGTCCCACGAGCGTGCTGTCGCCCTGCGACGGGCTCGGAAACGAGATTTCCGTCCGCGACGAGGAGGGAGGAATCGTTCCTCCCGGAGAAGAAGGCGAATTGTGGGTCAGGGGCCCCTCGGCGATCGAGCGGTACCTTGGATCCGAGACCGGATTCGAAGACGGCTGGTTCCGCACCGGCGACGTGGTCCGCAACCTGGGCGACGGCAGGATCGAGCTGCGCGGACGGCGCAAGTACCTGATCAAGCGCGGCGGAAAGTCGGTCTCGCCGCTGGTCGTCCAGGAAGCCGTCGACCAGACACCGGGCGTGCTGCGGTCGGCGGTCGTGGGAATCCCCCACCCCTTGTACGGCGAGATGGTCTGGGCGTTCGTCGTCCCCCGCTCCGGGGAGCAACTCACGACAGGATCCGTCATGAAGACCGCGCGCGGCATCCTGCCCACCCACATGGTCCCCGATCGCGTGGAATTCGTCGATCGCATCCCGCAGGGCCAGGGGGTCGGGAAGATCGATCGCGAGACCCTGATCGCGCGCGGAACCGAAATCCTCCAAACCATCGGAGTCTGACATGAAGCAACCCCTCACATGGGAAAACTGCCGGGATCGCGTCGCCGGATTCCTGGGAATCGACCCATCCGAACTGGATCGCGACACCCATCTTTTCGAAACGCTCGGGGTCGATTCGCTGGGCATCTTCAGCCTGGGCATGCACCTGATCGAGGCCTTCGGCGTCAAGGTTCCGCTGTCCGAAGTATCTTCCATCGCCACCGTTGGGGATCTGTACGAAGCCATGAACCGACACCGAGAGAATCCTGCATGACCGCATCATTGCGCTGGGAATCCATGCCTTCGGGCGTCCTGAGCTGCGTCGGCACCGTGGTGTGGAACGAGAACACCGGATCCGCGGTCTTGATCGATCCCACCGACGACGCGTCGACCATGCTGGACTTCGTGCGCGAGAACGCCCTCAAGCCCAGGCTGCTCCTGCTCACCCACGCCCATTTCGACCACGCGGCCGGAGCATGCGACGCCGGCCACGCGACCGGACTGGCCGTGCACCTGCATCGCGACGACTGGGCGCTGTTCAACGATCTTCCCGCATGGGGCATGAAGTTCGGCCAGCACGCCAAGGCGCCGGACATCGCTCCCGTCCACGTGGAGCACGGCGAAACCATCGAGATCGAAGACGGCTTTTCGCTGCAGGTGCTCCACACGCCCGGCCATACGCAAGGCCAGGTGGCCTACCATTTCCCGTCCATCGATCTGGTGGTCGTGGGCGACACGCTGTTCTACGGATCCGTGGGGCGTTCCGACCTTCCCGGCGGTGACGCCGACCAGCTCATGCGGTCCATCCGACAGAATCTGTACACGCTTCCCGACGCGACCGTGGTGGTTCCGGGGCACGGCCCGCAGACGAGCATCGGCCGGGAAAAGAGATCGAACCCCTTCGTGCGGGCGGTCTGAGCGGGGAGATCGACAGGGAGTCGAAGGACAATCCGGTCGGCAAGGATCCGACGCCCAAAGCCCGGACTCGTCACTTCGTGAACGAATCCGACCCTGGTCGGAATCGACTAGAGAGCGGGAAAACACATTACGGCGAGCAATGGATCAGATCATGATATTTTACAGATTGCCAAATAAGCAGTTAACGACCACAAAATACGGGAAAACGTGAAACAGACGGCTTTGATTTGCATCTTGGCAGCCAACGTCTTCGCATTTGACTGGCGCATCGGCGTAGAAATCAATCACGTACCTTACGTCAGCGATTTTCGAAACCCCACGGACAATACGCTCCAGCAGACTGCCGAATCACAAACAAGCTTCGGATTCAAGTTTGGCGGCGGCATTCTATTTAAACATCTCGGCATGAATCTGCGTGCAGGAAAACTGATCAGAAAGATCGTCGTCGCAGAAACGCCCATCACATCAGAGCTTTCTCCCGACCCCACATACGCGGCGCCTGTCGCACGAAGCGTACACACATTTTACTACAGTTTGATCGAGCCTGAATTCGTACTCCGAAAAAGCGCCCCAAATTATGGCATTGAATACGCCGGAACTATTGGCGCAGAATTCAGAGAAAAATCCGAACCAATACGGCACAACGAGAACAAAAACGATATCAACTTTTCCGTTGGCGGATACATTGCATGGCATGGAGCTTATCTCCACGCAAGACAAGCCTTTTTTGTACCAGGCGGAAGCAATTTTCAAGAAACAAATCAGCTCATGTTGTCACTTGGATATCACGCCGATTATTGACCCCAAAACGGCATAAAGCCCATGCAAACTCGCATCGCTTCAATCACCCCGCAGAAAAGCATTCCGCCATAGCCAATCGGAGATTGAATCGTTCTGTAAATACCCGCGACAGGGATCGAACCTGTGACCCACGCTTTAGGAAAGCGTTGCTCTATCCAACTGAGCTACGCGAGCACGCCGTGTCCAGTGACGAATCGCCGGACACGAGCGGACTAAGATAATCCAAAACGGCAGCAAGCGAAGACCACCGACGAGTTCTGGTCGACGTGGCCAAGCGGCCCCGTTTGGTTCGGGTGGGACACACGCCCTTCCAACTCCTGAGCAATGCACCCATTCGCACGCCCATGATGCCACGCCCATGACGCACCCGGAACATCTTCATTCCCGCAAATGCGCAGCGGGGCCGAGAATTCGGCTCTAGGCTCGTTCATGGGGTCCAACGGAGCATCCGCATCGGATCTTTCTTGCACTGTCAAGAGAAAAAGGGGTAGAATGCTCATCACGATGCCCCTAGACGCAAAGGAATTGCCATTTTTCGGCCTCTCTCATGATTTGGAACCTCTCGACACGATGAGGCCGGCTCGCATCGCATTGCCTTTGCTGGCGGCAGGATTCCTGCTCGTGCCCGATGCGGCGCGCGCTCAACCTCGTCGTGCCTCGCTGCAGACCGGAATCGATCTGATGCAGAAGGGGCGCGAATCGGAGGCGCTCGCCGTCTTCCGCAAGCTGACCGAAGAAGACCCTTCCTGCGTCGAAGCTTGGAACAATCGCGCCGCGTTGGAAGCTTCGCAAGGCGACGTGGAATCCGCGCGGATTTCGTTGGAACGCGCCTTGGCCGCACGCCCCGAAGCCGCGATGGTCAATCGCAACCTCGAGAAGGTGCGTTCGCGTCTGGCTCGCCTGGCCTACGACAGCGCCTTCGGAACCCACTCGGTCCTCCCTCCTCTCGTGCTGGATCTCCAGCGGCAGCCGCTGCCTCCCGCTCTGGACTCCGGCGCCTTGCGCCAGCGCGACAGCCTCGCCAAGGAGCTGGCAAGGATCGTCGAACGGAATCGACGCGATCTGTCGCGCAAGGATTCGGCCGTTTCCGATCTCGAATCCGAAATCCGTCGACTGAGATCGGAACTGGACCGCGCCAAGGCCGACGCGGACTCCGCGAAGTCGCGCTTGGCTTCCATTCCCAAGCAGGATCCGCCGCAAGTCGTCGCGGCCATGTCCGAGCCGACGACGATTCCCGTCCAGACGCCTCCAGCGCAGGCCGCCCAGCTGGCGCGGACTCCCAAGGAGCCCAAACCCGCCTCCCGGGCCCAGACGAAAGCCGAACCGGCCGCGAAGGCGCCTCTCACCGCCGACGCCGTGCTGGATGCGTTGCAGAACTGGGCCAAGTCCTGGTCGAACCAGGATGTCGACGGATACTTGTCGTGCTACTCCGATCGTTTCACGCCCTTAGGACCGCTCGACCGCGAGGCCTGGGTGGCGCAGCGCCGGGAGAGGATCTCCGCCCCGAAGTCGATCCACATCGAAATCGTCAACCCGAAGGTCCGGATGCTGAAAGATCGCCATGCCGAGGTCGTCTACCGCCAGACCTACCAGACCGAAGACGTCCGACTCACATCCCGCAAGCGGCTCGAGTTCGCCTGGGAGCGAGGTGTGTGGAGGATCTTCGCGGAGAAGGAGGCTCGTTGATGCGACGTCCGAT
>JACCEE011542939.1_pt1 | contig 14125 bp, 11 predicted proteins | sample 7449931 | NCBI WGS metagenome assembly JACCEE01 (sample SAMN15323457, study PRJNA562643) | freshwater metagenome | isolation source: river surface water | place: USA:Blue River Watershed | collected 2017-08-19 | reverse complement strand
ATGTTAAATCTGGAGTTTTTATTAAAATATTGACTTTAATTTTGAAAAAAAAGAATTACTTGAGCATTAAAAAACAGAAAAACAGCTCTACTTTGCCCCAAAGGAATTAGTTAAATCCAAATTATTTATTTCATAGTCTCCCTTTGGTCGGCACGCTGAACACCGTAACCTGAAAGGTTCATGAACGCCTTAAAAAAATATTACTGGTTCATAATTTTCAACAAAAACTCCTGTAAAGCAACGTCATCAAAAGAAAAAAGCTCCGAAGTTAAACTAACCTCGGAGCTTTTTTTTACCGCTTTTGTCGACTACTCGGATAAATGTTACAAGCTGGCCTTCTGCCCACCGAGTAGTTGAAACGCTTTACTACAAAGGTTTTGCTGTCTGTTTAGCAACTGATTTTTGTCTGTCGTTGGGTAGTGTGGTGGAATATTTTTTATTTTCAGAAGGGGAGGAGATTTTTTTTAATTCAATTTTGTCAGGGCGGTAAAGGTGGAAGCTCTTTTGCAAGCTTTGGTCTGTGCTTGGGCTTGTGCGGCTTGCAAATGTGCTTACGCCTGTGTTAAGGTTATCAATGCTCATGCCTTTGTCCTGCTCCGCTTTTTAAAATAAATTCGCTGCTGATTAAGTATGCTCCTTCCGTAACTACTGTTTCACCTTCTTTCAAACCCGATAAAATTTCAATCCAGAATTTATTTTCTATGCCTGTTTCAACCATGCGTTGTTCAAAGGTGTTGTCGTGCGCCAATACCCAAACGGTTTTCATTTTCTCCAACAACACGGCAGATTTTGGAACGGCTAAAACGGGTTTTGAATTTTGTTTTGGGTTCACATACACCATCATGCCCGGAATGAGTTTGTTTTTGGAGTTGTCAACTTTAAGGCGCAACAGTTGCACCTTGCGACCATCTTCCACGCTTGGATTGCTGAACACAAGACGACCTTCGTAAATTTCATCAGGATATGTTTCGGAAAAAATCTGAAAGGAACTGCTGCCGCTAATTTTTTCTATTTCGTTAGAGTAAACCTGTGCATCAATCCAAACCTGATTTAGTTCGGTTAATTTGAAAAGCAGTGTTCCTGCTTCTACATACGCTCCTTCTTTTACAAGAATTTCGGTAACATAACCTTCGGTTTGTGCATAAAAGATAATTTGTTGCGAAGCAGATTTGCTTTTTTCTAATTCAGCAATTTGCTTTTCTGAAAGCCCCCAAAGCAGCAATTTGTTTTTGGATGCGGAAAGCATATCGTCCAGTAATTCATTTTCAGTGGTGTTGTTCGTTCTCTTTTCCGACAGGGCAAGAAATTCTTTTTCATCTGCAAATAGTTGTTCGCTGTAAATAGCATAAACAGGGTTTCCTTTTCGGATGTATTCGCCTGATGTTTTGATATAGAGTTTATCTATTCTGCCTTTCACGCGGCTACTGATAGTTGTTACCTGTTCTTCATCAATGGCAACTGTTCCTAAAATAGTTGAAGCGGGAATAATGGTTTGAAATTTTACCGTGTCGGTTTTTATTCCTGCTAATTGCTGTTGTTGTTTTTCAATGGTAATGAAATTGCCCTCTTGCTGTGCGTGTTCGTTGTTTTGTTTTTCAACTTTGATTAAAGACATATTACACACGGGGCAAGAGCCGGGGCTGTTACTTTTTACGGTTGGGTGCATGGGGCAGGTATAGTATGTTCCAGTATCATGCCCTGCATGATTTTCATTTTTGCTTTTGCATCCTGCCAATGCAAAAAGAATAGCGATTGAAAGAAATATTATTTTCTGCTTCATGTCAGTTTCCGTTTAAAAATGTTTCGCTGTCGGTTAATGCCCCAGCGTGTAAAGCAATTTCTTCATCGGGTGCAAGACCGTTTAGAATGGTTATTGTTTCGTTGCTCGTTGCGCCTGTGGTAACTTTTCGTATTTCAAAAATTCCCGTTCCGTTTTTAGTTGTTCCTGTTTTTACCCAAACAAAGGCATTCATGCCTGTGCGGTATACTGCCGATGTAGGAACTTGAAAGCCTGTTTTGGATGCAAGCGGAAATTCAGCCGTAACGAGCGAATTGAGTTTTAATAATGCTTTCGGATTGGGCAATTCAATTCTTACTCTGACGAAGCGTTGTTGTTTGTCTTCAAATGTTTTTTCCGTAAGTAAAATTTTCCCTTTGAGAATTTGAGCGGAAAATAATTCCGATACGATATTGATTTGCTTGTTTGGCTGAAAGGATGAATGATTTTCAGAAGGAATTGAAATGATTGCCCAAACGGTTTGTAAATCGTTTATGCTGAAGAGTGTTTCGCCTTTGTTGACATACATACCCTCACGAATTTGGACACCTGCCGAACCTGATGTTTGAGTAACGGAAGTATTAGCGGACATGCTCATGCTGTTCATAGATGTTTGCTGCGTGGCTTCTGCACCTGTATTGGGTTGCGTTTCGGAATTGAAAAAAATGTAGCCGCTTGCAGGGCTGTAAACAGAAATAGATTGCGCGAATGTGCCTTTGTTTTCCAACGTTGAAATTTGCTGTTCGGTAATTCCCAACAGTTTTAGTTTTTCGCGTGATTGTTCAAGAAGTGTTTTCTCGGTTTCGGTTTTCAGCAGAAATAAATGTTGCTCCTGAATGGTGTTTAGTTCGGGGCTATAGAGTTCCAAAATTTTATCGTCTTTATTGACGAACTTCAAATTGTATTTCACATAAAGTTTTTCAATTCTCCCACCAAAGCGTGCTGATACATTTTGATTTCGGTTGCGGTCATAATCAATGAAGCCCTGTGCCTTTATAGATTGAGCATTGTTTTCAGTTTGAAGTTTAACGGTTGCCTGACGTGATAAAACCTGTTTGTTGGGCGAAACCGTTTGCACTAACTCTTCTTCCACCAACTGCAATTTCATTTTACAAACCGGACAGTTGCCGGGTTGCGGATAGGTTTTTTCGCCTTCGCAACGCATGGGACAGATGTAATCGCCTTCTACCTGAACATGATTTTCATGCCCCTGTTTATCGTTTTCGTTTTTGCACGATGAAAACACCGATACTAAAAGCAAAAAGAGGATGATGCTGATTTGACTATTTAATTTCTGTCTCGTATTCATATTCGGCTTCTAATTTTAAGATGTTGAACAGTCGGTCATACATTTCCAATTTTTTCATCAGCAACATTTCCCACGCATCCAACAGCACAAACAAGTCGCCTGTGTTTTGTTTGAAGGCAAGTAAATTGGCTTGCATGTTGTTTTCGTAAGCGGGAATTATTTGCTGACTATAATTTTGATACTGTCCGTTTTCGTAACGGAGCATCGTTAATTTTTCGGTGAACATTTTGGTAGCCATCAGTTGCATGGTTTGTTTTTCCAATTCCATTGACTGAATTTGAAAGCCCATAGATTTTACTTCGGATGAATACATTTTGGAAGACCAAGGCACAATAGGAATAGTCATCATGCCCATAATTGACCATTGACTTGGCATACCTAGCATTTGCATGTGTTCGGCACGGACACCAAAGTCGGGACGGACACCTACTTTCATTACTTTTTGTTCCAGTTTCATGGACTGTATGTATTTCGTAAGAGCGGTGATGTCGCTGCGGTTGGTGATGTTGGCGGTATCGGTAGTTGCAAGTGAATAATTGCGGGGCTGAATGAGCGTATCAATTTCAAAAGGCGTGTTTACATCGCGCACCATGAGGATGTTCAAACCGATGTTGCTTTCTGCAATTAAGCCGGAGAGCATGTATTGCATGTTTTTCAATTCGGCTAAACGGGCTTTGGCTTTGTAAATCGTTTGCAGTTGCGACTGGTTACTGCTGAATTTGGCTTCGGCTGTGGTAAGCAAGAGGTTCAACACTTCTTCGCTTTCTGAAAGTGATTTTTGTTTCTGCTGATTTACAAAACGGTTGTAGTAAAGAATTTTTGCTTCTCTGCGTAATTCGTTTTTTGTCCAGTCGCTTTTAGATTTTTCAACTTCAGCTAATGAGTTGATGTAATCGCGCTTGGCATTCAGCTTTGTTTGGTTGGGTATCATCTGTTCAATTGAAAAGGAAATGCCCGCCCAGTTCATAGGGTCGTTCTTTTCCTTTACCATTGAGAGGTTGTAAGGGAAATTCATAATGCCTGTGGAGAAGGTTGGAGGCATCCATGATTTTGCACCCTGCGCTTTTGCCTGCCATGACTGAATGTTTTGCTGATATTGCAGAATGGCAGGATAATTTGTTTCAATGCGTTTAAGCAAGGTATCTAATGAAATGCGGGTGGTATCTTGTCCATATATGTTGAATATGGCAAGACAAAAAATATTGAGCAATACAATTCTTTTCTTCATGGCTTTAATCTTTTATTTCAAGGTATTCCACTTTACCATGTTTTTTCAATTCGTATTCTTTCACTAACTGATAAACCACAGGTAAAACGATTAACACAAAAAGTGTAGAGGTAACCATTCCGAAAACAAAGGGAATGGCAATGGGTTTCATAACATCGCTACCCACGCCTGTTGCTAAAAGAATGGGCATCAGTCCAATCATGTCAGCCATTACGGTCATCAATTTTGGTCGGACACGCATTACTGCGCCTGAAAAAACTGCTGACTGCACTTCATCCTGTGAAAGTTCTGCGTTTCCCTTTTTATCTACTGCATCGTGAATGGCTTCATTCATATAGACGAGCATCAGCACGCCTGTTTCTACCGCAATACCGAATAAGGCAATGAAACCGACTGCAACCGCAACAGAAAAGTTCACGTCAAAAAAATACATGGAATAAACGCCTCCGATTAAAGCAATGGGAATACTGGAAAGCACAATCGCCATTTCTTTGAAGGAACGAAAAGTGAAATAAAGCACGAAAGCAATAATCAGCAGTGTAATGGGAATAATGATTTTCAAACGGCTTTCTGCACGGACTTTACTTTCATATTGTCCACTCCAATTGATGAAATAGCCGTTTGGAAGGTCATTAAATTCGGCTTCAATTTTCTTTTTGGCATCACCCACCACACTACCCATATCCCTGCCACGTATATTGAAAAGAACTGTTCCCTGCAACATTGCATTTTCGGAACTAATCATTGGCGGACCTTCGGCAATTTCCAAATCAGCCACCGATGAAAGCGGAATTACACCATAGCCCGATGTTTGAATGGGTATGCGTTTAATTTCTTCCAAATCGCTTCTGAAATCCTGTGCCAAACGCATGGACACACTGAAACGTTGTCTGCCTTCCACGGTGTTGGTTACGGGCATTCCGCCCAATGCCATTTCAATAAGCATGTTTACTTCTTCAATGGAAAGATTGTATCGTGCAATTTCCTCCCGTTTAATTTTCACATCAAGGTATTTGCCACCTGTAAGTTGCTCTACATATAAATCGGCAAGCCCTTCAATGCCCTGCAACGATTTTTCGATTTGGCGGGCAATGTTGTAAATGGTGTCTAATTTCTGCCCGTAAATTTTAATGCCAATATCTGTTCGCACTCCAGTTGAAAGCATATTGATACGGTTGATGATGGGTTGCGTCCAACCGTTTGTAACACCGGGGATTTTTACTTTCTCGTTTAATTCGGTAATCAGTTTTTCGGTGGTCATTCCTTTGCGCCATTCCGATTTTGGTTTTAAGAGAATGATGCTTTCAATCATGCTCATGGGTGCGTTGTCAGTAGCAGTATAAGCGCGACCAGCTTTTCCCAACACATTATCAACTTCGTGGACTGAACTAATGATTTTGTCCTGCACCTGCAAAATGCGTTTGGCTTCGTTGTTGGAAACATCGGGCAGCGTAACAGGCATAAACAACAGCGTTCCTTCATCTAATGGCGGCATAAATTCAGAACCTAAACGCAATACGAATGGAATACTGCCCAACACGATTAAAACAGAAATAGCAATAACCGTTTTTTTCCAACGCTGACACAAGCGCAATACAGGGCTGTAAATTTTGATGAAGAAATTAGCAACCGGATTTCTGCTTTCGGGAATGAGTTTGCCTTTCATCAATGAACGAAGCAACATTGGCACGATAAACAGCGCGACAATGGCAGAGCCTATCATTACAAATGTTTTTGTAAACACAAGGGGCGAATACAATTTTCTTTCCTGCCCTTCGAGAAAGAGAATTGGTGCGAATGAAATAAGCGTTACCAAGATGGAAAAGAAAACCGCTCTTCCAACAGTGCGCGATGAACGTTCAATAATTTTGATGCGTTCTTCTTCGCTAAGTTCTTTTGTATTTCCTATTCTATGCTTTTCCATTATTCATCGGTTTTTAAAACTGCTTTCACCAATCCTTTGTATGCGTTCTCTGTCATTACAATTCCGGCATCTACCAAATCACCGATTGCCAAAGCAATTCCACCCAATGACATAATGTTGAGAGAAATGCCAAACCATTTCACCAACATAAAACCAATCAGCACCGATAAAGGAATAGTAACAATAGCAACTACTGCGCTGCGCACATGAAAAAGAAATAATAAAACAACAAGTGCCACAACTATAATTTCTTCAATCAATGCATCTTTGAGCGTGGCAACAGCCGCTTCAATAAGGTCGCTGCGGTCGTAAGCCACTTTGAATTTCACGCCTGGAGGCAGACCTTTTTCCACATCACCTAATCTTTCTTTCACTCGGTCAATTACTTCTTTGGCATTTTCGCCATATCGGGCAACCACTACGCCACCTACCACTTCACCTTCACCATTCTCCTCCGCAATACCCAATCGGATGTCGCTGCTCATTTGCACGTCAGCAACATCTTTCAATTTTATGGGCGTTGATTTGTATGCCCCAACAGAAATTTCTTCAATGTCTTTAATGTCCTTTATGTAGCCCAAACCTCTTAGCATATAGCCCATGCGGTTCATTTCGTAAATGCTGCCTCCTACATCTCTGTTGTTTGCTTTCAATGCGTTTGCCACATCCATTGCAGATATGCCGTAGTAAACTAATTTATGTGGGTTGATGCTTACCTGATATTGTTTTTGAAAACCACCGAAAGAGGCGACTTCGCTCACGCCTTCCACATTTTGTAAAGCCAGTTTTACGTACCAGTCCTGAACAGCACGGAGTTCGCCTAAATCGTAGCCATCGCCTTGAAGCGTATACCAAAACACATGGCCAACGCCTGTTCCATCGGGTCCGAGGGTTGGCGTTACGCCCTGTGGCAATGCTTTTTGTGCGAAGTTCAATCGCTCTAATACACGGGTTCTCGCCCAGTAGATTTCTGCATCGTCATTAAAAATGACGAAGATGAAACTCATGCCGAACATGGAAGCAGCACGTATGGCTTTTACGTTAGGAATGCCCTGCAAGTTGGAAACCAAAGGATAGGTGATTTGGTCTTCCATAATTTGCGGATTGCGCCCCATCCATTCGGTGTAAACAATCACCTGATTTTCGGATAAGTCGGGAATGGCATCAACGGGAGTAGTCATTACTGACCAAATGCCACCAACTACAATCAGCAAAATGCCAATCCAGACGAAGAAGCGGTTGTGCGTTGACCATGAAATTATTTTTTCAATCATGAGAATGTGGTGTTTGGACCTTTTTAGTGATTTGTGTGTGTGCTGTCGTGTTGGTGATGTTCATGGTCTGCTTCCACTTTCTTCAAATCCATGTTGCACACTGGGCAAGAGCCGGGTTTGTCATACATTTTTTCGCCTTCACATTTCATAGGGCATTGATACATGGCATTAGCGGTTTGTTCGGTAGTTGTTGTATCTTTTTTGCTTTCTGAAGTTTTGCTTCCGCATGAAGCCATGAAAATTACTGCTGTGAGCAAGAGGGTTGATGTTGTAATTTTTGTTTTCATATTATTTAGATTTTATAAGTGTGAGTATTCATTTATGACATTTTACTTTTTAAAAGTTGTGCGTTTATAGCAACTACAATGGTGCTTAAACTCATCAATACTGCACCAACTGCCGGACTTAACATTATTCCCCAATTATAAAGAACACCTGCTGCCAATGGAATTGCAAGAATGTTGTAGCCCGCAGCCCACCAAAGATTTTGTATCATTTTCTTGTAGGTTGCCTTTCCAAATAATATAAGATTGGCAATGTCTTTCGGGTCGGAGTTCACCAAAATAATGTCTGCTGTTTCTGCTGCTACATCTGTTCCTGAACCAACTGCAATACCAACATCTGCTTGTGCAAGAGCAGGTGCATCATTTACGCCATCGCCTGTCATGGCAATGTATTCACCTTTTTCCTGAAGTTCTTTTACTTTCTCTAATTTATCATGCGGTAATACATTGGCTATGAAGCCGTCCATTTTTAATTCATCGCTTACTTTCATGGCTACTTTTTCGTTGTCGCCTGTAAGCAGCAGGTTCTTAATTCCCGCCTCTTTTAAAATTTGAATGGCTTCAAGAGAGCTTTCTCTTATCTGGTCTGAAAAAGTAAAATACCCCGCAACATTTTTGTCAATCAGAACATAAACAACTGTGCCTGTAAATTCATCAATCTTTTCAGCAATCTTGATGTTTTGTTCGTTCAGGTAATTCGGACCTACTACTTTAATTTCTTTCTCTTCTACAATGCCTTCCAATCCTTTACCCGGCAGGTAATTGAAATTTTCTGATTTTGGAATTGCAATGTTCAATTCTTTGACCTTTCTCAACAAACCTGCTGCGATATAATGCTCGGAATGTTGTTCAATGCCTGATGCTAAACGCAGTAATTCTTTATCATCAAATTTTGGGTTCAGCACTTTTGTTTCCTGTAATTCATGTGACCCTTTTGTAAGTGTTCCGGTCTTGTCAAAAATGATGGTAGTAATCAGCCGCGCATTTTCAAAAGCTGTTCTGTTGCGAATGAGCAATCCTTTTTGTGCAGAAATGGAAGTTGAAATGGCTACCACCAAAGGCACTGCTAACCCTAAAGCATGAGGACAGGAAATAACCATTACTGTTACCATTCTTTCTAATGCGAAGACAAACGGATAGCCCAACAGTAACCATACTACAAGTGTAATTACTCCGCCACCCAAAGCTACAAACGTCAGCACCTTTGCAGCACGGTCGGCAAAATTTTGTGTTTTTGATTTTACTTTTTGAGCATCTTCTACCAGTTTCACTACTTTGTTCAGATAGCTGTCTTTTCCTGTGCTTGTAACTTTTACAGTAAGTGAACCATTGCTGTTTACAGCCCCGCCAATCACTTTGCTGTCCTTTTCTTTTTTTACGGGTTTGCTCTCACCAGTAAGCATACTTTCATCAACATAGCTTTCTCCTTCGGTTACAATTCCATCTAACGGAACTTTTTCGCCCGGCTTCACCATTATCATATCCCCAATTTTCAAATGACTGACAGGCATATCATGTATTTGTCCGTTTACTAAATGGTGTGCGGTTGATGGCATCATTTTTACAAGCAGTTCAAGCGAACGCGAAGCACCCATTACCGACTTCATTTCAAAGTAATGCCCAATGAGCATAATGTCTATCAGGGTCGCCATTTCCCAATAAAAGTCCATACCCTGTAAACCAAAAGTGATAGCAACACTGTAAGCCCATGCAACAGTAATAGCAACACCAATAAGTGTCATCATGCCAATGGCGTTGTCTTTTACTTCGTCATATAATCCTTTTAGGAAAGGATAACCACCATAAATAAAAATGAAAGTGGAAAGAACAGCTAACACATATTGGTCGCCTGCAAAAGCAAATTCAAACCCCAACCACTGCTGTATCATGTGCGACAGGGCAAGCACAGGAATAGAAACTATGGAACATACAATAAACCGTTTCCAAAAATCAGAAACATTATGTCCGGCATGTTTGTCGTGTCCGCTCTCACCATGTTTAGCTTGGTGGTCGTGGGAATGGTGATTTTCTATGTGATGTGTTTGTTCCATATAAATTGATTGTTTTTCAATTAAAGTTAAGTAACTCGTCTCGTGAAAGATGCGAAGAAGATTGCACTCTTTTGGCTTTGCCTTCTGGTTGGTTGTGCGTTGGCAGGCAAAGCCAAATGTGTGCAATGTGCGGATGGCTAAAATTGTATTGAAAAAAATGTGCGGTGGGGAAAATAAAAAATACAGAAGGGTCAGCAAAGAGTGTCGGTTCAGTTGCTGACCAGATGCAATATGGTCTGTATGTCGTTGGTCACTTGTCAAAATTAGCGTTTCATTTTATGTTTATATCCGTCTGTTAGGTTGTTGTTGTGTCGTCTTTAGGCTTGCTTGTAACGGCAGTTCGTCTAAACAAATTTACGAAAAACTGTCATACGAAGCACTGAACCGCCACTTTTGCCAAACCGCTGTTAGTGGCTGGGCTTCTTTGTTTTCCGTCTGTCAGCAACATTTTTTGTCCTGCTGAATTGGTGGACAAGCAACACTTCCGTAGCTACAATAAACACAGCAGTCGCCTTGTTTTGGTTTTAGAACTTGTTTGCATTTTTCACATTCGTAAAAATATTGACAAGCGTCTGTCGGCATTGTTTCTTCTTTCTTATGTCCGCAGTTGGGGCAAGTTATTGTTGATTGTAATTTGATTTCCATTTTAATTTTCTTTTTTGTCGGTTACAGAATATCCTGTTGAGTTTATTGCTTTTTCGATTTCAGAAATATTTGTTTTTGAGTTGTCAAATTCTATGATTGCATTTCCATTTTCATATGAAGCGTTTGAACTTATTATTCCTGTCAATTTATTTACTTCGTGATTTACGTGTTCTTCGCAACTCGCACAAGTCATTCCGCTAATCGTAAATTTTACTTTTTGAATATTGGATTTGTCCACTACTTTGATTTGCTTTTCTTTCTTTGTGTAGAAAATGCTTGAATAGTATGGAAAGGCAAGCATAACGATTGCAAATGCTGTTACAATTCCTAAAAACATTTTTGACTGAATGAATTTTGGTTTTTCTTCTGTCTCACATTTGCAGTCAATTTGCTTTTTAGGTTTCAACTTTTGATACCAAGCAAAACCAAGAACCAAAATTGTCAAACCGATAAAATACGGTCTGAAAGGTTCGAGCCAAGAAAAAGTAGAAGCAAGTCCGCTTGTTCCTGCTACTAAAGCCAAGACTGGAGTAATACAACACAATGAAGCTGCAATTGCTGTTAAAAGTCCTGCTCCGATTAGTTTTTTGTCTGTTTTCATAATGTTTCTAAAATTTTGTTTTCGTCAAGTATTTTAAAAAACGGTTTCAGCATTTTTTCATACTCTTTTGTCAATGAGTAAAAAATGGTTTGTGCTTCTCGTTCGGTTTCAATTAGTTTTCGGTCTTTGAGTTTTCGCAAGTGTTGTGAAATTGCCGAAATTGTCATACCAAGAATGTCGCTCATATCACAAACACAGAGTCGTTTTTCTTCATATAATAGAAAGAGAATTTTCAGTCTTACGTTGTTTCCCGCTAATTCAAGTCCGTTCGATAAATAGTCAAACGAGCCGTTGAGTTCTGAAACTCGGTTTTTACAGCGATTTATTTGTTTAATGTCCGCTTGTTGTCGTATGCAAGAATTGTTGTCCATATTGCAAAGATAGTTAATTTGTTTATTTAAGCAATTACTAAAATACAAAATATCAAAAAGAACCCGATTTGTCTGTCGGGTTGTGTCGTCATAGCCTTGCCACTAACGGTTTGGCGCTTGGCGAAGAAGCGGATTTCGAAGCACTAAACTGTCTGCCAGCACTGAACTTGATACGAAGCACCAAGCTTCATTTAAGCACTGAACCCGCTTTTTTGCCAAACGCCTGTTCAAGCGAAATTCTCCTATCGTCGAATTAGCGGAAGGGAGTATTTTACTTGATTTCATGATGTTAAAATTAGGATTTATTTTTTACATTCATAGTCTAATTTTAAACTTTTATTTATGAAAAAAAAGAATTAAGCGCTGATGCTGTGGCTGGTTTGTTGCAGTTGGAAAAAATTATGGTGGCTAGTAATTATGCAGCTAAAAGTTTGGTGGTTTATGCTCGTGAAGTAAGATTTTTCGCAGAGTATTTCCCTGATGTTCCGCCTAACGATTGGAATGAAAATCATGTTTTGGATTACATGGTTTATCTTAAAAAAACCTTGGGTGCATCTTACTCTAAACACAAAATGTTTGCGCAAAGTATTGCGTTTTTCTTTCGCCATGTGTTAAAACGTCCGTTTGATACTCCAAGTAAATTATACCCTCGTAGGGAGTTTAAATTACCTTGTGTATTATCGCAAGAAGAAATTAAACAATTGTTAGAGCATGCTGGTTCGTGGAAACAACGAGCTATTGTGGAGTTGTTTTATAGTAGTGGTATTCGTTTGGAGGAATTACAGTATTTAAAAATGACAGATATTGAAGCTTCTCAAAATCGTATTCGTGTAAATCATGGAAAGGGTAAAAAACAACGTTATACCATTTTATCCAAAACCTGCTTACAAACGTTACGAAAGTATTTTCAGCAAGAGGAAATTAAACCTAAAGTTTATCTTTTTGAAGGACAAACTGTTGGTAAACCAATGAATTCCAGGAGTATTCAGCACAGTGTACGTATGGCTTATAAAAATGCAAAACTTAGTCATAAGGAACGTAAAGTTCATGCCTTGCGCCATTCGTTTTCCACGCATTTATTGGATAATGGAGTGGATATTTTCACAATCAAAGAATTACTTGGACATAGTAAAATAGAAACCACCATGGTTTATTTACATCTACAAACCAGTAAACGAAATTTGTTGGTAAGTCCATTGGATATTTTATATAAACCTAAAAACGAAATCGAATTAATTTCAACAGGTAGCGCAGCTTTAAATGGCTAGTTTACAGGATGTTTTAAAGGTTGTGGATTGGCAAAATACTTTACCTTCCGAGAGTTTAAAAGTAATGAGTTTAATCGATAGGTGCCATACCGCATCTATGGGGTATCATAGCTATTGTTGTAAGGATAAAGCATGTAAACACGTTCATGTACAATATCATGGATGCAGAAATAGGCATTGTCCACATTGTGGAAGCCATAAAGCTAAAACATGGATGGAAAATCGCTTGCAGGAGTTGCTTCCTGTAAAATATTTTCATGTGGTTTTTACTTTACCAAGCGAGTTAAAAGACTTGGTGTACATCAATCGTAAAGTCTTATTTACCTTGTTGTTTGATAGTTCTTCGCACTGTTTATTGGCATCGTTTAAACAAAAATTAAATGTAACGCCTAGCATTAGTTCGGTTTTACACACTTGGGGACAACAGTTGGATTTTCATCCACATATCCATTGTATTGTTAGCGGTGGAGGGGTGGATAAACAAAACAATTGGGTAGATGTTAAGGGAAATGGTAAATATTTATTTCCTTACAAAGTAATGGCTACTTTATTTAGAGGATATTTTATGGATAAATTAGCTCAATTGGTAGAACAAAAAAACATAAAATTACCTCGTGATTTTGATTGGGGACAACTTAAACATAAATTGTATCAAAAGGAATGGATTGTTTATGCTAAAAACCCCATGGGTAATGCTTCTCAGGTGATAGAGTATTTAGGTAGATATACCCAAAAGATAGCTATTAGTAACCACAGGATTAAATGTATCGACGAGCAAAAAAATGTACATTTTTATTACAAAGATTATCGAGATGCTGGAAAAAGAAAACAGATGATTTTAAAAGGTGAAGAGTTTATCCGAAGATTTGCACAGCATATTTTACCTGCAAGATTTGTTCGAATAAGGCATTACGGAATTTTAGGTAATTACAAACGAAGGGAGCGGATTAACAACATTTTACAAAAAATGAGTGTACCTAAACATCCAGATAAAATTAAAGTGCCTTGGGAAATAGAGCAGTTAAGTAAAATGGGGTGTTCGGAGATGATATGCCCTAAATGCAAAAAATCACCCATGATTTTGCTCAATGTTTGTTCGCCTCAAAAATCTCGTGATGGTCCGATAAAAACAGATTTAGCAGCCTGATTTATCGATTTTTTTATGTTTTCTGCATTTGCGGATAGCTATTTTATTGCTTAAACTTTCGATTATGCTATAGAATTTGGATAAAAATTACATTTTTAGATAAAAACAGATTGTTTTTAATGTTAAATCTGGAGTTTTTATTAAAATATTGACTTTAATTTTGAAAAAAAAGAATTACTTGAGCATTAAAAAACAGAAAAACAGCTCTACTTTGCCCCAAAGGAATTAGTTAAATCCAAATTATTT
>JACCEE010575668.1_pt1 | contig 14130 bp, 13 predicted proteins | sample 7449931 | NCBI WGS metagenome assembly JACCEE01 (sample SAMN15323457, study PRJNA562643) | freshwater metagenome | isolation source: river surface water | place: USA:Blue River Watershed | collected 2017-08-19 | reverse complement strand
CCTCTCCGACAACCAGCTGACCTGCCTGCCGCCGGAGATTGGCCAGCTAAAGGGGCTGAAGTACTTACACCTCTCTGGCAACCAGCTGACCAGCCTGCCGCCAGAGATTGGTCAGCTGGTGGGGCTGAAGTACCTGTACCTCTCCGACAATCAGCTGACCAGCCTGCCGCCAGAGATTGGTCAGCTGGTGGGGCTGGAGGCGGTATTCCTACACAGCAACCAGCTGGCCTGCCTGCCGCCAGAGATTTTTGAGATCAAGGATAATGGCTGTTAGGTTTAAATCTGAGGCAGTAGGCACTACAAACAACAACCAAACAGGTGAGGTCATGAGAAGCAATAGATGCTTGGAACCAGTAGATGGTAGATGCCCAGTGTGCGAAAATGAGTCTTTATTTCAAGTTATGGCTTATAGATGCACGGGCTGCAATGAGGTTAGGGACGGATTCGCCCTGTTAGATCGGTGCAAGAGGTGCGGCAGCGATTCATGCGCCGAGACGATAAAAACGGGTGATATAGTATGTACATCAAAATGGTGCGGGTATAGCAATTTCCGCAGAATGGCCTACCTATACTAAAGAGAACGAAATGTCATTTCAGAGAAGACAATACCAGGTTGACGCTGTCAACAAAGCAGTAGAGTCCCTTATGTCTACTGGAACATCGTTGTGGCAAATGCCTACAGGAAGCGGGAAAGCGTATTGCATAGCAATGCTGATCAAGGAGATGAGTAGTAAGACTGGAAGAATCCTTGTTCTGGTTGACCAGACGAACCTTGTCGAACAGCTCTATTCAACCATATCTACGCAATGCAGCCCTATACAGGTCGGCATTGCGTGCCGCGGGGTGTCGAAGATTGTCAGTAACTGCTCAAAGGTTGTTGTTGCCAGCAGACAGACACTGTGCTCGATGCCAGATGTTCTTCAGTCTGGTTTCGATTTTGTCATCCTTGATGAGGCTCATGAAGTTAAGCCAATGCGCGTTGAAAAAGGGAAGATAGTTGGTGACGGACAGTATTATGATATCATAGACACTATCATCAACAGCACCCCAAACAAGGTGCGCATCCATGGTTGCACGGCTACCCCGTGGAGGCTGAACGACGGATACATCTATGGAAAAGACAGGTCAAAGTATGGGAATGTGAATTACTTTGACGATCTTACATACAGGGTTTCTTATAAAGAGATGATAAGCGGGGGGTTTATAGTTTCTCCTGTATTCCATAGGGATGCTAATTACGTTGATAGAAAGAGTTTGAAGATAGACATCAAGACAGGTGAGTTTGATGAAAGGAGCGTTTCAAAGATAATGTCATCAAAGATAGGCGAGTCTGTTTGGTTATACAGGGATGTCCTCTCTGGTGTCAAGTATAACGCGGCATTTTGTTGTGATATAGCCCACTGCGAGATGCTCTGTGACGAGTTGAACAGCAAGGGGTTCAAGGCGTACGCCATGCACAGCAAGATGAAGGAGAGCCGCCTCGAAGAGTGGAAGCGTGATGGTGGTTGCCTGGTTACTGTCGATCAGGCAACTAAGGGGTTCGACTTTCCGCCGCTTACTGGCCTGCTGCTGCTCAGACCTACCAATTCTCCGGCTATTTGCTATCAGCAAATAGGTAGATCCCTGAGGGCTTCATCCTCAAAAAAAGAGGCGATCATTGTTGATCCATGCGGTAATACCGCAGAGCACTTAAGAGGGAACGATCTTGACCGCCCTGTAGTTACCTGGAGCAGGAGAGTTTGTATGGGGGACGAAAAAGAAAAGCCATTGACGTTTCGGCGATTACTTAGTAAAAAACAGAATGCAGACGTAGAGACCAAGGAAGCGGAAAAGGAAATGGCCATCCACAGACACGCTGACGGGGGGAAGTATATAACGATAATGGCCGAAAATATAAGCTATTATTCAACCATTGGCGGTAAAGGGCACTGGTTAATGATAAGGGCAAAGAGTGGCGTCAGGACGATCTATAGAGTAGAGTTACACTTCCTTGACGGTGCAGGAACCGCGGCCCAGATAGCAGAAACCAGAGAGATGCTTGAGGTACTCGGCGTGGCAGGATGCACCCCGTACGACGTTAAGTCCTTAATGCCGATTAATCTTTATGGCGCGAAGGTGGTTCTTTACAGTATAGGCATGAAAAATAAAATTGTCAGTATAGACAAGGTGGTACAGGATGAGGATTTGCGCGATTGACCCTTCCAGTAACAGCGGCAGTATAGGGATAGCGGTACTTAACGATGAAATCATAGAGTACTGCAAGTCAGCTGGCTTCGAGGATATAGTCAAAGAAGCCACAAACCATGACAATGACGTTATAGTCATCGAAACGTACAGAACAAAGAAAGTGTTTGCCACGAGGGGGCAAGCAAAACCGTCAGAAGCTCTTGCGGTAAATATCGGAATAGGATGCGGGGCGATGGATTGTTTTTTTGGGTTCGTCTCTGCACTGGCGAGTTGTCCTGTCATGAAGAGTTACCCTGCCAATACAAAGCTAAGCACGAGAGCTATAAAGGAATTGACGGGGTATGAAGTTACTGGCTCACAGCATATTAGGGACGCTTTCATGATAGCGTATTCAACGATGATGTATATCAAAACCGACCAACTGGTAATAAGACAAAAAGGTGAGAAAAATGATTGACATTGACGGGAGCAACCTTGTTGAGATAGCGCATAGGTGTAATGAATGCGGCCATAGAAAGTGCAGAAATCTTTCTGGGCTTGATGATGAAAACAATCTGAGGTGGCAATGGAAGCGTTATGCAATAGGGTTACAAGACGAGTTTCCAAGTGGTTTTGCGGTGCTGGATGGTGTTGTATTTTGCACAAGATTTAAAGAGGAGAAAAAGAAGGGTTGCGGGAAGCAGTAAGAATGCAGCCGCAGTGCATGTGCCCTGCGGCTTATAAATGCAAGCATAATAAGCATAGGGTGACACGATGAAGTTCACGGTAGAGGACGCTAAATCAAGAATAAGTATAGTAGAGATAATGGGCAGCCTTGACGTTAAAAAGAAATCAGGGAATATTGCCTGGTGCTGCTGCCCGTTTCACAGCGAAAACACCGCATCTTGCAAGATTGATATAGAGAGCGAAAAGTATCACTGTTTTGGATGCAATAAAAGCGGTGACAAACTCGATTTGTATATGCAAGTAAATGGTATAAAAGAAGTTAAGGATGCTATTTGTGAAATAATAGGAGATGATAACACTGACAGCTGCCGCCCAAGTGAACAGGAGCTGGAAGGGAAAAGGTTATTGAAGGTTTGTCATGATGCATCAGTCATTTATCACGAGAATCTGAAGGATCGTCTTGAGGGTGACTCTCCTGTTGCTGAGTATCTTCGATCACGCGGTGTAACAATAGAGATGGTGGAAAAGTACCGCATAGGGTACACGTTGGATGACTGGGGATTTATCTCTTCAAGGCTGGATAATGCTTTTTGCGAGAAACTTGGTCTTACATCGCCAAGGAGAAAAGGAAGCGGTCATTTCGATTGTTTCAGGAATAGGGTAATGTTCCCGATAACCGATTACTCTGGCCGTGTATGTGGTTTCTGTGGCAGGGCTATCGGTAAAGACGACAAGCCGAAGTACATGAATTCTAAGGACAGTTCAATATTCAATAAGAGCGATTTGCTTTTTGGATTGTACCAGAATAAAGACAAGATACGGGAGAGCCGCAGAGTAATACTGGTCGAAGGTAGTTTTGATTTGATATCTCTTGATGCTAACGGCATAGGTAACGTGGCCGCCTCGCTTGGTACCGCCTTGACTAATAGTCATATAAAGCGCATCAAGTCAATCTGCAAGGATGTCGTTGTCCTTCTTGATGGGGACGAAGCCGGGGTTAAATCGGCGAAAAAGGCTGCTTCTCTACTTGTCGCCGAAGGCATGGCTGGGAGCGTGGCAGTAATTCCGAATGGAGATGATCCAGACAGTTTTATTCGAAAATTTGGAGTGGAACAATTAAGGGCGGTGATAGACAAGGCTGTTGATATCTCAGAGTATCTGTTCAGCACCTTGATCTCTGAACACGGAACTACACTCGCCGGGAAAAATGCGATCGTGGAAGAGATTCGCGTCATCATCGGTTCCGCGTCAAGTCAAGCGAATAAGGATTTGATAGCCAATCACTTTGCCGAGAAACTCAATGTAAAAGTGTCATCCATCTTCCCCTTAGGTGGACATGAGGAGAGGATAACGGTCAACCCCAGAGACAGCCAAGAAAAAGAGGGGATTTCCCTCTCGGCAGAAGAACAGAAGCTGGTATTATTTCTTAGTAACAATAGACACATAGCCGAGCAAGTCCTCTCTTCATACAACTGGAGTAGTGAAGAGGCAAAAGAGCTGGCTATGAGAGATTTGTCAATCGGGACAGTTAGTTCTGTAAGCCATGTTGTTGACATAGAAGAGGTGCAGTCAGCCATAGACGGCGGCAGCAATTTGACCACGGATATCCCGGATGAAATAATCAATCCAGGAGGCCTTATCAGCCTTGGCGTGAAAGGACTATCATCAGATGGTTTACCTAAATACAGGCAGTTGATACTGGCCGATATCTTATCGGTGATTGGGCAGGCATTATGCGGTAAAATATCGGTGGGAAAAAAGATTCCAGCAATGTTCAATCTTAAAGTTGCCCCGAGTCAAGTCGGAAAATCTGAAATCTCGGACGCAATGATATACGCCCTGCGTAGGGCTGGCGGGGGAGATATAATTGGGCCTTCAAAGCTGCAATCTGGACAGAGTATAACAAGGGCTTTGGCTAAAAAAAATAATATCTTGTGCTTCTGTGACGAGGGAGCAAGGATGCTGTCTGGAGATAAAAAGGGGAACGACAGTAACGCGAAAACGATGATAGAAACATTATTGACATTGTTTTCAAAAAATGGTACAAGCTATGATTCTGCTTATTCTGATTCGTCAAAAAATGTCGAGTTGGAGTGGTTTGCGTTCGGGTTGTGCGCGAACGCGACAACTGACATTCTTGATGAGATATCAGTTTCTTCTCTATCAAACGGAATGGCAACAAGGATAAACTTCTTTTGCTATGACGGCCCAATTCTTTCAAGGGGGATAGGAGAAGGGTCAAAAGTAAACGAAGACTTGTCAAGGTTCGCGTCAAAGATATCAGCGATAATAAGCATGAATCAGCATAGCGAAGGAGACAGGATAAGAGGAGGGGCGTACAGTCTCTCTACCGCCGTTGTAAAGGAGATGCTAAGATCAATATCAGACGAAGTGGTTAGGAGGTGCAATGAGAATATGCATGACAATATAAGGAATTCAATTATTGGCCAGACATATGACATGACTCTCAGGATTGCCATGTGTCATATGGCCTCAAGTAGAGAGCTGTGGGATTTATACGACCCTATAGAAGAGGCGGATATCACCTATGGATATAGACTGGCAAGGATACTTTCAGACTGGAAGCTGAATGTTCTAATGAGAAGGGTGTCCGGGAGCGAGTTTGAAGAATGGTGCAATATTTTTTACGATGGCCTTGTGTCTTGTCATGCCAGATATCTTCTCGGGAAAGGAGCGAGGCCAAGCATATCAACAATAGCGGACAGGAAGAAAAAGGCTAAATGGCCAGTAAAGGTGTGGCATGAGATTGTATCATACCTTGAGGCTACAGAGAAGATAAACGTTGAGAAGAGAGGGGACAAGATGTTCTTTTCCCCAATCATGTGAACAAACAGCACGGAGAAGGTCAAAATGAAAGAGACATCAGGCAAAACAAGCGGGGATGGGATAGGAATGATGATTGGATACGGGGCCGCAGCATTGACTATGACAACCGCAATGTCTGTGATTGATGGTTTTCACACCTTGGCTGCTATAGCTTTTGGCTGCGCGGTTACGAGTGCCGTCTCTGTCGCAAATTCCATAGCTTCGCAGTCTGGATTGAAAGAGAGCGGGAAGGGGTATGCGAAGCATCCGTACGACGAGGCTAAGGAAAAAGCAGTTATCAAGATTGCGGGGAATTGCGAGCAAAGTAGTACCCAGAAGGTTGAAGCCGCTCTCCTGTCTAATCTATCAGAGCGCGTGTTAGACCTGAGCGGACATGTGTTTAAGGCATCTGTTGGGATAGAGGTGCGGGAAATGCCGTATATTGAATCATTGTTGAAAGATGTATTTTCGTTTACCATGGACATAGCGGTAATAAACGAAGTTGAAATAATAAACCACAAAGGTGACGAAGATGGAAATTAAGCCAAGGGTGGCACGCTGCGAAAACTGCGGAATAGAGTTCGAGCCAAAAAAAACAACCGTGGGAAGGTTCTGCGGAAGGGGGTGCTACCTAAAATTCTGTAGAAGAAACAAAGGAGGAGTAAAGGCCAAGGTAGAGGACTATGAGACCGGGTATGACAGACTTCCAGTGTCCTTTGGGTTAGGGCCGAGAAAGGACATAAAGGAGGTTAAAGTTGGAGCCTGGGAAAAGGAATATAACGATACCCACCCTATTCCCCCGGCGGCCCACGGGAGCGTTCGCTCTCTTTTTCTTCGGCCTGACTATTAGCGTTACTCTCATTAGCAGCTGAAGACCAGCTATTGACTTCATCATCAGCCTTCACCATTAGGGCTGATGATGAAGATGCTAACGAAATTGCTGCATTTTTAATAACATCTGACATGGCGCTATTCATGTCTACAGACAGGTATCCAAAGACACCTGATGCCAATATCTCAGTTCCAGTCTCAACTTCAGGGGCGGAAGCCTTTTCGTCCGTGCATGGGAAATCGCCAGAATAGAAAATATGCCTTCCAATATGGGCAACCTTATTCATCTTTTTGGCCCATTTAGGCCATTTCTTTTTCTCTATATAATCAGCATGATAGTACTTTGCGTCAGAGATCAGATTAGGAGCCGACAACGCCAGAGCGGCAACTGACAGGCATCTGGCGAACTTCTCGTGGTCAGCGTGATTGCGCTGCTCAAGGACAGTATTTACTTTCTTGTTATTGGCCCATGAGAATTGATATGGTCTAAACAGCTCATGCTCAACGCTTGAGCCGCAGTACTGAGAGCGGCCAATCAGAACCTGGGCTACGGCAATTTGCCCATTAACTGGCTCTGACGGGGACTCATGCCAGCAATTTATTGCCAGGAGGAGGATAATATGCCAGTAGTCCATTTATTTAGCCCTCAATCCGGGGAGGCTAATATCTCCAGACTGTCGTTCTTTTACGTTTGTTGGCTGAATTACCTCTCCCCTAACCACAATCTCTGTGACAGGAGGGAAGACATAGCCAGGGGGGGCCGCTTTACCCTCGCCAGATGAGTAGTATAGCTTGGCTATCTCCAGCTCGTCGCCAGCGGGATGAATTTCGTTGTTTTTTGCCGTTTTGGGAGATATCCCCTGACAATTGACAGTTAGAACGGAAAGTAATGGCATAGCCAACAGGAGCAAGACTTTGTTGCGCTTATCGTTATTCATGATGCAGGATACCCATTAAAGAATGAACAGGTCAATGTAGCCTGGACAGTAGTTAAAGTCGAAGGGTAGACGCCATTAAAGATAACCATTCGCTTGGTATTGGAAGATGAGGCTGCGTATAATTTAACCTCAAAATCATCAAGCGAATCGAGGAGAACCTGCACCCGCATGTCAACGTTTATCCCTTGCTGCACCGTCCCGGAAAACCATGATAGACCAGAGGTTGTTTCTTCGAGGCCGCCATAAAATATAGAGCATCGTAGATATCCCAAAAAGTCTGTGGGGGCTACTTCCGCTGACCTCGCTGTAGTGGTTAAGTTGATGTTAGCATATAATGATGTTCCTGGGTACTCGATCAGGTGATTCCTCCTGAATGTGAAAGTATAGGCATTAAGAACCTCCACTTCTGTGGTGGATATCGTGCCAGTAGCCGCTGGGGAAAATATATACCTCTTGCAGTACAATGCGTCATTAGTCCTTATTGCCATATCCCGAATGGTCTCCGGGTAGAGATAATCAGGATCAACTGGGTCTGGATCAGGATAGGGGATGTAGGCTGGCGGGCCTGTAACCAAGACGCTCATAATTGGCTAACCTCGATAAGTTTAAATTCAAGTCTTAAATAGTCATTAGTGTAGTTTTCAGCAGAAAAAGAGCCGTCAGATAAGTATACATGGACGGGCTGTGTTAGGTTTGGGGGGCGATAGTAAAATTTAAGCCGGTGCCAATCAACAACACTATTGAAGAAATCAACAATAAGTTGATAATCGTCAGTGCTGATCATCTCGAACAAGACCGGGTATATTTTTCTCGACCCCGGCCTTGTTTTCTCAGCATACTGTTCTCCGTTGTCTCTGATCCCTACAGCCTGATTTGGCTCAGGCACAGGTATTAAAGGGAAAGACTGATTGGCCTCAATAGTCAGGACTACGGGGCCATAGGAGAACACGGTAGCCATTTTAAGCAGCCCGACCAAAGGTGAATGTCCACTCTACGGTTGCCCTTCTCACCGCAGTCATGATAATGCCGGGAGAGACAAGCTGACGCGCAACGCCAACGGAATCAATCTTCAATGCCACTTCGTTGATAGTGTCAGATATTCCTGTAACCAACCCGTGGTAAGTTATAGAAGCCCCGACAACCTCTTTAATTGGGGCCGCATCCGTGGCGAGGATCGTAATCACGCCGGTTTGCCCTACAGCAGGAGGAACCGTAGAAGACCCAACCTCGATAGATGCTATAGTTGGGGTTTTTGTCCCATTGAGAATTAAGGGCCAAATAGTAAGCCCAGTGTCAAGAACCAGATTGCGAAACTTCTGCACATGGATGAAGTTACCGTCTTCATCGAAGACGGTAATCTTTACATCTCCGCGCATTCCAATATGCTCATCCTCTTGCTTTACGGCCCTTGCGGTGGCGTTCACATTCATGCCAAAAGTCTCCTTATCCATTCTTGCATCCTCACCTATCTCTACCCCAGTAATGTCCAGTTTCGCGCCATGCGAATTCACCCCATGCGTCAACGGAAGTTATTACAACAGTTGATCCTGTGAACACATTCACGCTGTCGTTAGCCAAAGCTGCTCTTCCAGTGACCGAAACTGATGAATCAGCCACGGTTATAGTATCATACAACTCTGTTTTAGTCAATCTAAAATCACCATGCTCGATAAATACTCCTTCTGTCGGCAAGGTGCATACACAAATGTCTGAGACTCCACCTGACATGGTCACTATCTCAGCCGGGATGGGATAGAAGTCCACCGCTGGAGTGCCGTCATTCATCGTCACCGCCTCAGCCGGGGAAATCGGCTTGATCTGCCCGTTAGCCTCGATGGTCACTATCTCAGCCGGGGAAACCGGCTTGATCTGCCCGTTAGCCTCGATAGTCACTATCTCAGCCGGGGAAACCGGCTTGATCTGCCCGTTAGCCTCGATGGTCACTATCTCAGCCGGGGAAATCGGCTTGATCTGCCCGTTAGCCTCGATGGTCACTATCTCAGCCGGGGCAATGGCACGATGAAGGTTTAAGTATTCATAAATAAAAATATTTTCATCATCAACTACTAAGTGTTCAGGTTCATTAGTTGTCCCCCCGCTTACCATCGTGATAGTGTAAATGGTTGGGGATGATTCGTTTACGTAGTCAATGCTTACCTGTACGACCTCACCAAAAACCTCACCGATGTTTGAAAATTTTGTATGCAAAGTGATGAAGTCGCCGTATTCTATCACCTGTCCGTAATCACCAAAAACCTTAAACTCAACTATTCTGAATGGCAGAGAATTCCTGTTTACCCAATAATTTGCAGAGTACTCAGCGAATTGTCCGCTGTCAACATGTGGGAAATCAATAGCAACTTCCTCTCTTTCCCCTATTGTAGATATAGACAAGTCGTTGCTTGCAGAATAAGCACTGGCATAATTCAGCGCAGCGTCTGCGTTGTATCTGACAGAAATCCTGTTTATACATTCATCATCAGACTGATGACTAATCGCAATGCTATCAATTGCAGTACTACCCCTCGCTATGGTAAGCATAGACACAGCGTCAGCTGGCAGTATTCTCCTCTTGATCACGACGTTTCCAGCCCTATCAATCACCATTAAGGCAGACTCTTTCATTATCTCGAGCATGGCGGCGTTAACACGCGTGTTGCCCATGATATATCCGTTCATCAGGTACGAGTTTGAGTCATAAAAAGACCTTGCTATCAGCATGTCTCCTTCTGATATTTTTACGTAAATACTCTTTCTTGATATCAGGTTAGCTATAACATCAACAGGATTAACATCACTCCCATCCTCACCGATCTTGACAGCTGCGCTATCTGCTTCATAAACAACTCTCTTTGGGTATCCAGGAGCATCAGCTGTGTAGTACACCGTGCTTGATATCTGACCTACAGTTGCAACAAGTAATTCACTCCTTGAATAACCACTTTCAACATTGAGTGAGATTGAAGAATTTATATAGCTATTGTAATCTGTTGTTGATACCGTCACATTCTTTGATGTCGAATAGTTTGTGCCGAAAATCTTGATTGTCCCGTAACCGCGAATAGCATTGCTCTTCGCAACATCAAAAACAGCTGTTCCTATTATATTAATGTTGCTGGCTAAGGTTTGAGGCAGTGCCAGCAGCGGAGAGCCAGTAACAGAAGGAACGTAAGCCTTGAAATAGAACCCGAGCGTGGTGTTATTCACCTGAGAAAGGCTCGAGCAGCTGTATGTGGTGTCTATATTCCTGAATGATGAATAGGAGGATGAACTGCCGTAAGCCCTGGATGAGCCAGCGACAGTTCCGGTAGCATAAGACCACACACCTTCCCCAGGAGTTGCTGAGTTCCATCCATAGCAAATTCCCATTACCACTCTAACGCTGCCGCTAACAAAAGTTGACCCTGCTGGAGCTGAAATTGTAAATCCGCCAAAATATCCAAACCTCTGATTGTCTCCATGATACAGTCTATGGTCAGAATCGTCAGCATATAGCTTTCCACTTGAAGCGTAAGAGTTGTAATACTTGACCAAATCTGGTGCCTCTCTGTCCTGTTGTACGGTGCTACGGACTGTAACAGAATTCGAGTTGTAAGAAAAGTTGATAGTAGTTATTCCTCTCGAGAATATTGCCCCAGATGGAAGGTCAGCATATATCCCGGTTAGATTCGCCGCATTGGTTCCACTTGTCACGCCATTAGCCCAATAGAAACCTGAGCCAGAAACAGACAGTTTACTGCTTTCTATACTGAAAGACGACGCAGTCCATGATCTGGTTATTGAAGACTCTACAGAGCCGACCTCTCTACGGCTTGGAAGGAAGCCACTGAAAGAAAGTAGCAGTCTTGCTCCGTTGACAACTGAGTACAATCCATCATACGGAACCATAGCCCCTTCTTGATTTTTAACCATCAAAGCCCCTACAACCTCAACCGGGCCAGGGCCAAAGTCATAATAGAATGTACCACCGTTCTCGCATACATATTGCCCTGATAGATGCGTCCTGGTTAATTGTGATGGTAGAATGAAAATTGATTGATCAGACCCGCTTATTGAAGAATAATTAACAGTTTCATAGTCTACTGTCACTGATCCACTGACTGGGAATCCAGCTTCTACCAAATTCCTGTCGCAACTCAACTGCCTGGCTCCAGACAAAGCGGTAGTTTTCAGCTTGCATACCGCAGACGAAAGATCTTCTCTAAACTGTCCTGTTGCATTGCCTATGCTGCCAAGAGAAACAGAAGAGTATTGTTTTGTCATCGTGTCAAAACTGCCAACGAGGGGATCGCTGGATATCATCGCTGATACGCATGAAATATTTATCTCAACATCTCCTTGGCGATAAGAAATAGGCTCTTTTATGACAAGAGAATCCTCGAGAACATCCTCGCCGTTTGCTATTATCCTGAAGTCTATTCTTGAGCCTTCTTGCGTTTTCTTGGCAAATTCCTTAGCTATCCATCCAAAATCGCTACTGTTTATAAGCGATATACTCCTGTCAATAGCAGGGATTGAGATGCTATCCACAGATGCGTTTAGATCGGTTCCTACTGTTTTTTTTCCGAATCTCGCCACAGCTGGAATTGTGACCTGATCACCCTGCACAACCATTTCCGCCTGAGAAAGATACCTTGCTGTTCCATTTATATAAATTACCACGTAGCGAGAGCAGTTTCCAGCCGCTACAGCGTCAAGGAACCCTTGCGATAAATCAGTTCTCATAGCCCGCTTCTCCTGGAATGTCTTTCCATGTCTTTTTTTAATTTACTAATGTCGCTTACGCCTGCAACCTTTCCAACGACTGACCTGACAAACTTTTCTATGCCTTCATAGTCCTCAGCTTTAACTGTCATATTCTCTATCGTTATTGAAGTCACAGCGCCAGTTGCTGGCTGGGGTGAGACAGGTGAACTGCTTTGCCTGGTGGACGCGGCAATGCTACCGAAAAACTTAGAGGCCTCTGGAACTACATATTCATCCGGGTGAAGGATCGCTAAGAATCCACCTTTTCCGTCTACTCCCGGCCCTGAATATGTTCCGGTGTATCCGCCAGTGTCATAGCTCCCGAGACCAGTACCGGTGAATGTGGTATAACTGCTTTTGTCGGCAGGTGATGAGGAGGAACTGGTATAACTGCTACTTGAGATATTTTTCTTCTTCTCCTCCAGCGAATCTATGGAAGCCTCGAAAGATGCGACCTGGCTTTTAAGCGAGGATTCCAAGGAATCAAGCGATGCTTCAAGGGTACTGACTTCGGTTTCTGCCGCTCTGACGGCGGCGGCCATACTCTCTGCCGACTCTCCTGCAAAGTCAAAATTATCCCCGTTTATTTCCGCGATAGATTCCTTTACAGCGTCTATCCCAGCCTGGGCAGACTCAAGCTGGGAAGAGAAGCCAAGGGCCGCATAATCCGCCTCAGAAAAGAACTGCTCATACCCACCATCCTGAAGTTCGGCCAGTTTTGTTTTTAGATTCTCTATCTCATTCTGCAAAGATACCGTTTGCGCGGAAAACTCCCCAGTTTGATTATAGGAGTTCAGGAGGGATTCTGAATAAGCGTCAATTCCAGACACGCCAGCATCTGCCGCCTTAACCCTTAAATCTGTAAGCTCGTCGTTTAGCCATTGCTCAATAAGAACCTGGTCTATGCCTTGATCTTTCATCTCTTGCGCACGCGTTGCAAGAGCATCGGCTTCGGCCTGGAAATACTGAGAACCACCAGCTCCAGACTCGTTATATATCTGCTTCAAGGCAGAAAGCTGTTCTTTGACAGAACTAAGCTCTCCTTCTCTCGCTTCTATTTTCGCCTGGATAAGGGAAATAGCGTTTTCGTACTCCTCCTTCGCCGCCTCCATCATTGCATCTTTAGCCTCTTCGGCACGGCTCTTTACCTCATCGTAATAGGTCTCTGCCTCATCAAGCTGTTCATCCCAATAAGCCTTCTGGGCTTCCTTGGCTTCGCTCAGCTGATCTCTCGCCGTGTCGAGCTGACCTTGCAATGCCTCCTTCTGGTTATCAACAGATTCCTTAACGGCATCCATCTGCTCCTGGAGCGCCTCTTTCTGGGAATCAATGGCTTCCTTCTGGGCTTCAGCGATCTCTTCGGCCGCTGCCTTCTCCTGGTCAATCCTGGCCTTTATAGCTGCTGAATACTGATTTTCGGCTTCACTGATCATAGCTGAGGTGCCGCGCAACTTTGCCTCGTAAAGTTGCTGGTAAGCATCTTCCTCGTTTGCAGTGAGTCTCTCTATAGAAATCCGTCCTTCATTCTCTTGATCAGCCCGGAAGTTGTCAGCGTATTGTTTTGCCTCGCTCTGCATGGAAAGCATGCGCTCCCTGACATCTCCATGGTTTAGCAACAGAGATGAGTTGTACAGGTCTTGCAAATAGTCATACGTTGACATGGAAATAGTTTCAACTTCGCTCGAAAGTGAAGAAAATGCCGAAGATGCAGAAGACGTATCAACTTCAGCTTTGATCTTTACCTCTTTGTCCACGGTGATCTCATTAATAGCACTCTCAGCATCAGATGTTTCTGCTTGAACTTCTACCACCGGAGCGAAGCCCTGGTACTGGGCAGCCATTGCCGTCAAGGCAGCAGCTGTGTCTGCCTGCCCCTGCTCAGTCGCCTTCTGGGCCAGCTCAGTAATCTTGTTGTACAGGCCAGCATTGATATCGG
>JACCEE012399901.1_pt1 | contig 14138 bp, 20 predicted proteins | sample 7449931 | NCBI WGS metagenome assembly JACCEE01 (sample SAMN15323457, study PRJNA562643) | freshwater metagenome | isolation source: river surface water | place: USA:Blue River Watershed | collected 2017-08-19 | reverse complement strand
TTCACGAATTCGAGGGGCTAATTTTGCCTTGTATTTTCTATATAGCCAAAAAAGTGCTAAAATAATCAATATGAATGGTATATCACTAACCTTCGTAAAGAAAACCGAGTCTGGAACCGATGATTTCAATAATCCGGTATATACAACAGTAGATATCGAAGTTGATGACTGTCTAATAGCACCCATTACTGAGCCATCAACAGCTCGTGAGCAACAAGCAATGGAGCAGAGTAAAGATCAGGTGCGGATTCACTTGCCAAAAACCTATACTGGAGATGTTAGCAATTCTGAGGTTACTTGGGATGGCAAGGTATTTAGTTTAGATAGTGATAGCGTTGTCTTTATGAATGACAACACGCCCACTAGATGGAATAGGTATTTTAGAGCGGAGTGTATAAATGGCTAATGTTGAATCAATAGTTATATCGTGGCTTGACTCAGTTACAGATTGGGCTGTTAGCGGTGATAAACCAAAATCACTTCCCGAGAAGTTTATACTTGTAGATCGCACTGGTGGTCCTCGTGAGGCTATGGTGCTCGACCGTGCAGAAATACTAATCGAGGTATATCACAAAAATAGCCGTGCAACTGCTAGTGAAAAAGCTAATGAGATAGCCGATCTAGTGCCAGGACTCTTAGCTTATAATGAGAACATCACAAGGGCTGTAGTAAACTCAGTTGTTAATCTTGACGACATAATCGGTAAGTATAGCCGCTACCAGATCTATTGTGATGTGTACTACAGACGTTAGTAGTTGTTGAATTTAATTAACAATATGCTATATTAAGAATAGTCAGATAAAAACGGTAACGCACCGGAAAGGAAAAGCGGGAATGACTAAATATTTTACAAAAGATGGTGATGAGTATAAAGAGGTAGAAGACAATCTACTTACTCAGGCGGATGTAGACAACGTTGTTGAGAAACGCTTGGAGCGTGAACGTGGCAAATTTGCCGATTACGATGCGCTAAAAGAAAAAGCTAGCAAAGTTGATACTATAACCCAAGAATACGAAGACAAACTTAACGCTATCGGTACTGAAAAGTCAGAACTTGAAAAACAACTTGGCAGTGCTAAGTTGGAAACCGAAAAAGTAAAGATTGTCAACGAATTCAAACTATCAGACGATTTAGCAGAATTTGTTACTGGTGAAAGCCCAGAAGACATGCGCAAGCGAGCTGAAAAGCTGGCTAAAGGTGTCACTGGTGGCTCAGTTAACATAGATAAGAGCCAGAAGCCAGAAGAAAAGGCAACCGACTCTAAAGCTATCGCAGGTAAATTATTTGGCGGAAAATCTGACGACTAATTTAAAACATTAATCGTTGAGAGGTATTTATTATGGGAAACCCCCTTCGCACTAGCGCTCTAGATCTCGCTAATCATACTGGTGAATCTTGGAGCAAAAACATTCGTGGTGGCGTGTTATCACAATTAGCACCAGCAGCTCCAGAAATCAAAGTCGGAAGCACTGACCACTTTACATTCACTGGCACTCCTAAAGCAGAGCTAGTTGGTGAAAGCGCTAATAAGAGTTCAGCAGACGGCACTCCTACAAAAGCCACTGTAAAAACATACAAAGTTCAGATCACTTACCGCTTCAGCAATGAAGTTCAGTGGGAAGACGAAGACTACCAAACCGGTATTATTGACAACTTAGTAACAAACGTTGCCGTTGCCCTTAGCCGCGCACTTGACCTAGTTGCTATCCACGGTATCAACCCAGCAACTGGTGAAATCGCTGCAAGCGTTAGTGACTACTTCGACAAGGCTGGTAACGGCGTTGCTCGTGTAGTTGCAACTGGTGATGTACAGAATGACCTTGAAACTGCAGCCGCAGATCTTCAAGAGGCTGGTTACACTGCTACCGGTATTGCGCTTGATCCAGTATTTGCTGGTCAACTTGCCAGAAAGAAAGACAACGAAAACCGTCCTCTATACCCAGAGCTTGGTTTAGGATTTAACTTCGATAGCTTCCAGGGCTTACAGGCTGCATCTAGCGATACAGTTAGTGGTCGCCAGGAGCTTGAATCAAGCGAAGTTAGCATCCAGGCTATTATGGGTGACTGGCGCGCCTTTAGATGGGGTGTTGCTCGTCAAGTTCCACTTGAGTTAATCGAGTATGGTAACCCAGATGGCAATGGTGATTTGAAGAGAACTAACGAAATTGCAATCCGTGCAGAAGCTGTGTTTGGATATGCAATCTTTGATGGTTCAGCATTCAGCATCATTAGCGAAGCTGGCGCAAGTTCTTAATCTAGTGATTAAGTAGGGAATAAGACCGCTTCGGCGGTCTTTTCTTTTTTGTGCTAAAATAAGTTTATGACTAAAGCTAAAATATTGCCTTATATAAACAAGGTTACGGGTGATCTGAAAGCGCTCACTAGAAAAGAGGGTAAAGAGCTTAACGATGACTGGGAGCGAGCCAGAGTAGTTACCAACGAGCAGGGTGAGCGTGTATTCAGATTTGAGCTCAGCTCACCGGTAACTGGCCCAGATGGCAGGGTTCACACTGGCACGGCTATTGTTGATCTAAAAGAATCGGAGGATGACGATGGCGTCGGAATTACAGAGTAACTATATACGTGATTTAGCGGTGTTGAAAACAAAAGAGTTTAAAGAGGTAAAAGAGCTGCTAATTGCTAGTGGCATTGTTAGTGATAACGCTGAGCTAGTCAACAACGCCCAGTCAATTGCTGAGATAACACACGCCTTAACCGACTTGCAAGCATCCAAGTTCATAGATGTTCTGATTAATACCAAGCCGCCGATGCGCGGGCGTTCATATTCTACAAAAAGAGTTGAGAAGACAATATCCGCCCTTAGTGATATTAAAGATACAATTGATGGTTGGGGATTCTGATGGATTACGCAAAATTAAATGATAGTATTATAAAAAAAGTACTGGCAGCAGTGGCTTTAATAAATAATCCAGAGATTGACCCAGAGATTCGGCAATTAAATCAGGAGATATTATTTAGAGAGGTAGGCACTGCTATATATGCCAAAGTTTATGATATGAACGCTTTTGATTATGAAATAGAGCATACTAGAGGCGTTGGCATTGATGATAGGTACTACGGACTTGCTAAAATAGCCTCTGGGAGTGTATCCGCTGGGATCCTAGGGCTTGAAGATCAAATTCGTAGCTATCTAGACAGTACAGCTGCTAAAGCTCAACAGGATGCACTTGTTAATGCTAAGCAGAGTGGCAAATACCCAACTGTCACGCGTAGTATTAATGGCGAAACTTGCAAGTGGTGTGTATCACTAGCTGGAACTTATACGGACCCAAGCCCAGAAGTATTCAGAAGACATCGTGGATGTGACTGCTCTATTATCACAGAGGGTTACCGCACAAGGAATGGATTGTTGCAAAACTATGTTAAACCAAAAGATCGTTAACGTATGCTACAATTACAGTATCTGATATAATATTAACAGAATAATTACGTTACGGAGCGGCAAAACCGGCTAAAAAAGGACATTAGAGGGAAATGCAGCCGGTAGAAGATCAACTAATCAAAATATCACAGGGAATAGCTAAAGAGCTATTGGACTGTTTGCAATCTAAGTCGAGAAAAGTAGAAAAGAAATACGAGTATTATAACGGTGATAATGATGTCCGTGATTTTGGCATATCGACACCGATCCAACTAGCAAACCTTCGACCCGGTATCGGCTGGGCAAGTAGGGCGGTTAACACCTTATCTGATAGGGTAGTGTTCGATGGATTCGGGCGGGATACGTTCGGAGTCAATGATTACTTTACAGATATTGGGGCGTGGAGTGTCATAAACAAATCTAAGCACGACGCTTTCATAGCTGGCTGTTCTTTTGTTGGCGTAGCGGATAATGCGGTTGGAGCTGCAAATCCTAAAATACTTGTACCATTTACTGCGGCTGAGGCAACTGGCGTTGTAGATCAGCGCACTGGATTGCTAAAATACGGTCTTGCAGTAACAAAATGGGGCGTTGCTAAGCCTAAAAAGCTAAATGTTAGGTATGAAGCAGTTGATTATATAGTATTTGCACCCAACTTTACTGCTATTTTCGAAAGTCGCACAATATCAGAAGTTATACCAAACCCGACAGGGAGATGTTTGTTACACCCAATCACACACAGATCTAGCGCAGACCGCCCTCTAGGCAAGTCGAGGCTTACTAATACTGCCCGGCGCATTATTCAGGAAGTGGGGCGTTTGAAGCGCCGTGAGGAAATAGCAGAGGAATTTTATAGTTTGCCACAGCGCTACATCAACGGTTTAGCAGAGGGCGCTAAAAAAGACGATGCACTTGACAGTGCAATCGGTAAGGTTTGGGCAATAACTAAAGACGAGGATGGCGACAAGCCAGAGATTGGTCAACTTGCCCAGATGAGCATTAACCAGTTTGAAACTGCCAAAAAAGATAAGGCTCGTGATTTTTGTGCTGAAACAGCACTCACGCTACGTAACTTAGGCTATGAAACTGGTAATCCCAGCAGCCCAGAGAGCCTTGCCGCTATGTCAGATGATTTACTACTTGAAGCCCAAAATAGTCAAACCGAAATGGGCGAGCAAATTAAGCAAATAGCAATAACGCTTAGGATGTCAATTGATAGAGTTAACGCTGTGCCAGATGGGCTTAAAGATTTAATACCGTCGTGGAAACCTATATTCCAAGTTGATATTGGCGCTGCTGGAGATGCACTATTTAAGCTATTCCAAACAATGCCAGAGCTACAAGGCACAATGGCTAGCTATAGACTTCTAGGTATAGGCATACGTGAAGCTGAGGAACTTATGAGAAATAGAGCAAGCCTCGCTGCAAACAGTTTTATGAATAATGGAGGTACGCAGTAATGAATGATCCGTTTGCAACCCTTGCCCAACTTGAGGCATTTTGGAAAGACATTCCAGCGGGCGAAGAGCCTAGAGCCGAGCTATTACTAGAATTAGCGAGTGATAGAATACGTGAGATTGGCTACTCAGTAGACGTGGACGTTGACGCTCAGGTTGCAGCACGCACCTCTTATGCAACTACAGCCCGCTGGGTAGTAATGGAGGCTGTCAAGAGAGCAATGCTCACCCCAACAGATCAGCCGCCAGTTGAAAGCTGGTCACAAACCGCTGGGCCTTATTCTGAGAACTACAAATACACGAACCCAAGTGGAGATTTATGGTTTAAGAAAACAGAGTTGCAATCACTAGGGTTGTATGGTCGCCAGAGCCTAAGTAGCTTGAGCACATCACAAAATTTGTATTACGATATTTATAGTTCATAGGAGAGTATTGTGGGTTTTAATGAAATAGTTAAACTGCTAGAAGGCTTAATAATAATAACTAGTGTTGTTGGAATAATATTTGCACTTTTAAAGACGGGTACAACTAAAGCTACAATACAGTCGCAAAAAGAGTTGATAGAGACCCTAACCACCCAAGTAAATGAGCTACGCAACCTGCACATAGAAAATGAAAAAGCCATTTCAGAGCTTCAGGGTCAAGTTTCTGTCTATAAGGAACTCCCCCTAAACCAGCTATCCACATCCATGGCGGAGATTGCAAAAGCTCAAAAAGACATATTACGTTTGCTAAAACAAAAATAGTGCTATAATAAAAATACAAGCAGAGCTCTGCATATGGCATTGTTGTGCTAGAACCTTATTAGGAGGTATAAATCATGAACGACGCACAAAACGTTTCGTTTGGTAAACCAAAGTCAACAGGTGCGGTGTACGTAGCTCCCTACGGCACAACACTACCAACTAACGCTCACATGCCATTGGATGCTGCATTCAAGGGTCTTGGATACGTTAGCGAGGATGGCTTGGTAAATTCAGTAGAAACTAGCACAGAGGAAGTCAACGCCTGGGGCGGTGATTTAGTGTTGGTAGGTCAAACAACCTTTAAGGAGATGTTTACCGTAAATCTTATTGAAACCAACGCAGAAGCGCTGAAAACTTACTACGGTGAGGACAACGTTGTGGAAGAGGTTGACGGTAGTATTACTGTTACTCAAACCAGCGAAATGCTACCAAACGTATCTGTAGTGTTCGAGCTTGTATTAACTGGCGGTCGCATTAAGCGTATCGTAGTTGAAAGTGCTCAGATCACCGACAGAAGCGGCGAGATCACCTATGTTGATGGTGAAGCTATTACATACCCAGCTGTATTTGTAGCTTACCCTGATAGCAGTGGCACAACTCACAAAGAGTACATTGCTACAGCATTGTCTTCTTAGGCACGCGCTAAACAAATTAAGCACCCAGAATTCTCTGGGTGTTTTTGTTATGGTATAATCTAAATACGATATTATAATAAGAAATTGGAGTGTATTTATGTCCAAACAACAAGACAAAAAACTAAGCATTAAAGAAATTAAACTCGATGGCTACACATTTGTTGTAGATACAGACTCAATAGATGATGTTGAGGCCTTTGAATATATTGACCGAATCGAGAATAAGGGCCAGGTGGCTGGGATCGTACCCCTAATAAAATTCCTTGTTGGTGAAAAAGGCTATGATGACATGAAGTCTCATTTTAGCAAATTAGATGCAGAATTACACAAAGATACACCAGATTATAAGGGAAGGTTCAGGGTCAGTAAACTAACAGAAGTTTACACCGCCATAATTGAGCAATTTGACCCAAAAGGCTAGCGCTTCTCAAGATACGCTGGCAGTATTTTGATGAGCTAGAAGCGGACTTTCAGCAATATTACAACCTCGATATAGCGCAAGTATCGCCAGAAAGAGCAGCGCGGTTGATGTTCCAATTGCCTAACGGCTGTAGGGTATTCACAAAAATAGAGCCGTCCAACCAGTGGGGTTGGAGTGATGTTCTTGCTAATAAGGCTAACTACTTACTAGAAACCCTTGTTTGGCAAAATAGTAAAGACGCTCAAAAGAAAGCACCTAAGCACATCCCGAAGCCGTTCACACCAGATTTTATAAAAAAACAAACTAACCGCAGCAAGATAAATAATGGCTCACAGGCCCACACCACTGATGATATAAGATCCATACTTTCACAACCACGTGGGTAAGTGTATACTATAGTTGTATGGGTAAAGACATAACATTTTCGCTAGATCAATCTGGGGGCGCTGATATACTCCAAAATATGGCTATGCCGGTTGTAAAGAGATCCGCAGATGCCATAGCAGAGCGCGCTAGATCTATGGCCTCCAGCATATCTAATGGTCCACCAGCCATCACCATCAGCTCTCACGTGGGCACAATCCGCCGAGGCGTGCGAGCCATTGCTACTATAAAAGCCGATGGTATAGATGAACACCAAAACTATATTGGGCGGGTAGCCCTCTCAAAAGCAAAAGATGCGGGGCGAATATAGGTTTATTGTGATATAATTTTGATATGAAGTACACGCCGACGGTTGCGGGAAAACTGGTTTAAAAGAAGGAATAAACGCAACCATATGGCAGACATCGGAACAGCATACGTAAGAATAGCCCCAAACATGACTGGGATTCAGGGCAAAATTGCCGCTGGGTTTAAGGGTAGTGCTGGCCCAGCCACTGCTGCCCTCGGCGATGAGGTAAACAGAAATAGTGGGCCGTTTCAAAGCGCGCTCGGTAAATTAGGCGATTTTGCTAAAGCTGGTGGGGTGGCGATAGCTGCTGGCTTGGCTGCTGGCGCTACTGGACTCATCGTGCTCACTCAAAAAGCGATCATGGCTCAGGCTGAGTTAGAACAGCAAATAGGCGGTTCTGAGGCTGTATTTGGTGAATATGCGAAGACAATTCAAGAAAAGGCTGCGGGCGCATTTAAGACCGCGGGTCTGTCGCAACAGGAATTTCTGCAAGGTGCAAACAAAATGGGATCACTATTCCAGGGTGCTGGATTCAGCGTTCAACAATCTATGGAAATGTCTAGTCAGTCGATGCAACGTGCATCTGATATAGCCTCTATCATGGGCATTAGTACCTCAGAGGCACTGGAAGCGGTGACTGGTATGGCCAAGGGCAACTTTACGATGATGGATAACTTGGGTGTTGCTATGAACGATACCAGTTTAAGCGCATATGCACTGGAAAAGGGGCTTGGCAAAACCACAGCGCAGATGTCAATACAAGAAAAAGTCGGGCTTGCAAACCAATTATTTTTAGAAAAGACAGCCAAATATGCTGGAAATTATGCAAAGGAGAACGAAACCCTATCCGGGAGCCTCAATACCACTAAAAAGGCTTTTGATAACCTACTTACCGGTCAGGGCGACATAAACGGCTTTATCAGCTCACTACTAAATACGATAAAGATCGCGATCCCTCAGATTACGGCTATCTTACCGCAAATCGTGACGGCGATCGGCGCGATACTGTCAGCCCTCGTACCAGCGCTCGGCGCGGCGCTACCTACTCTAATACCAGCGCTCATCTCGGCGGTAGTCAGTCTGATACAGGCTCTCGTCGCGGCTATGCCTACGATCATAAATGTACTACTACAGGCTTTACCGCTACTGATCGACGCGTTTATTAAGCTATTCCTCGCTATCATACAAGCCCTACCCCAGATCATCGCGATTATCGCTCAGGCGATGCCTACGATCATAAACTCGCTCGTAAATGGTCTGACTAACCCTACAGCTCTACAGGCTATCATTATGGGCGCGGTCCAGTTACTACTCGCGATCGTACAGGCGATCCCGATTATCTTACCAGCGCTGATCGGCGCGATACCTACGATCGTAAAAAATATACTCGCTACCCTAACCTCTGGGCAGTTTATACGCGCTATGATGAACGCTGGCGTACAGCTACTACAGGCGACAATAGGCGGTATAGGCTCTATGATGGGCGCAGTAGGTCGCGCGGCGTGGGATATTATTAAGACTATCGGTGATACACTCGCGCCGAGTAATCTTATACGTATCGGTGGTGATGTTATTAAAGGTCTATGGAACGGTATACAAGGCATGGGCGGTTGGCTAAAAGATAAGGTCATTAGTTTTGTCAGGGACAAGATCCCCGGTCCGATCCGTGATGCCCTTGGAATCCACTCGCCATCTAGGGTTGCAGCCGCTCTTGGTAAGCAAGTTCCAGCTGGTCTTGCACAGGGTATCTACAAGGGAACTGGGATGGTTGAGAAGGCCGCTATTAACATGGCAAACTCGGCCATAGCGACCATGACCCCATCGACTCTTAACCCATCACTATCTGGAGCCATGACAGCACCGATGCCGTATGTTATGCCAGCTGGTGAACCATCGGTTGCAGGTAAGGCTGATATAGTACAAAATAATAATATCTACAATCAGGTTGATTTAGATAGCGTAACAAGAGAGTTAGCATGGCAAATAAGGCGGTAAAATGAATATATCTATAAATGAACTTCTAACACTAAGCGCGCAATCAGACGGTAGCCACTTTATCATTACAAATGTAACTGGGCTCGGCGTTGCTGATATCCGTACATCTAGCTTTCTGTTTTCTGGGCGCTCTGGGGGTATGGTCACTGATCAGCTTTATGGTTTTCGCACAATTACTATTACTGGCAAAATAGGTGATAAAAGCATGACTTATGCCCAGCACAAGCTAGATAGGGCAGCCCTGCAAGATGCGCTCCCAATAGGCTCCTCAATACCTATCTACATAACTGTATTTAGCGGAGAGAGATATCGGATTGATTGCAACGTTACAGATGTCAAACTGGAGTATCTACAACGTGGTATGATGAGTGACTTCTTAATACAGCTTACAGCTGGTGATCCGTTCTTCTATTCTACAGATGGCGGTGATGAGAACAGCGCCTCAGTGACCAGAGTTACCCAGGGTGGCTACTTGACGCCATATGATTTACCGGTTGATTGGGCTAGCGGTAGCTCGCCAACAGTGGTAACAAACTCTGGCGAAGCTATGTACTTGCCACGTATTGAATTACACGATCAGGCTGATAACCCAATTATTACTAACCAAACTACCGGTGAGCGTTTTGAGATTGACATTAACATGGTGGACGGTGATTTAGTTGTAGTTGATATGTTCAAGCGCACACTAACGCTAAATGGAGCTAATATTATTGGTAATAAAACGGATGACAGTGTTTGGTGGGGATTGCAAGTCGGCACTAACTCAATTGTGCTAGATAGCGGTAGTGGTAGCGATACGGTTACAGCTGATATTTATTGGCGCAATGGCGTGAGGGGCATATAAGATGACCCCAACACTAAAATACGAGTTTGAGTGTTGGATAAACGGCTCTCAAGTTGGTGATATTACTAAGCTTGTGCAAAACCGACGTTTTGAGATTACTCGTAACGCCAGTGAATCACTAACTTTCACTATGGATTTGACTGCTTTTGAAGCCTATTGTGCTGATTTAGGGGCAGCCCCACAAGCGGTGCTGGAAACATACGTTACTGATATACGAGTGAAACGTAATGGTAGCTATTATTTTGGAGTTCATGTAGTAGATATGCAATATAACCTTCAGGAAGGCGGCATTACAGTTGAAGTCAAATGTGCGGGCTTTTTAGATTTATTTGGCGATCGCTATGTCACTAAATCTTATACACAACATGACCGTGTGGCAATTGCGCTTGATCTATTGAATGAAACCCAAGACACTGGTGATATAGACGATGATTTTGGGGTATTCCCGGGCCCACAACAATACAGCACTGGCCTGTTTAGCGACCGTGGCTATGTTGATCAGAACGTCCGAGACGGTCTGGTAAACCTAACCGATCTTAGCGACGGCAACTTTGACTTTAGATTTAATCATGATCGAACGATTGAAACCTTCTCGCAGATTGGTAGTAACCGCCCCGATATGAAGTTCACCTATCCTTATAATATAAAGTCTGGCAGGGTTACGCACACGGCTACTAGTTTATACAACTATATTATTGCACTTGGATCTGGTTTTGGCGAGGAGGCACTGCGTACGGTTACAGCTGATGCAGCCAGCCGTGGCAACTATAAGACCCGTCAAAAGATAATCAGCTTCAACAGCGTCACTAGACAGCAGACTCTCGATGAGAATGCCTATGGTTATCTACAAAAGGTTAAAAACATTCTAGAGTTACCAACCTTTAGTGTTAGCGGAGCGGTCGCTAATTTAGATATATTAGGCATCGGTGATCGCATACCAATAGAGGTTATCGGTCACTCGGCATTGCCACTAAGCGGAACATACCGTATTGAGAAGATAGCGGTTAGTCTTGACGAAAATGATGCAGAAGATATAGCAATAACAGTGGATAACTATGGGCTATGAGCAGGTTAGAATTAGATCCAGTTAACCAGTTTGCGACCATGCTAAGCCAAGCCGAGAATGACATACGGCAAATAAAGAATAAACAACGTTATAGTGGCGCGTCTGGAATGCGAGGCTACTTTGTTACAAATGATAATACGTGGGATATTAGTAGCAGTGCTAGCAACAGTGGTGGCGACTTTGGTTATCGTGCTTTTGAAATTACATTCACCTCAAGCGGAAAACAGCCGTTCCCAATTGAAAACGTACAGCTAGATATACGTTTTGGTGGTACCGGTGAAGCTAACAAGCCCATTGAGCTACCTAGTGAATTATGGGGGTATAATGACGGTGCAAACTCCGCAATACTTGCGGTACGCAATCCAATGTTCGATAAAGATTATAGCGATAGTGAAAACCAATATCGATGGACTTTCAACTTTAACGTATTCGGCACCCTTACGTATTTTATTAAGGTTTATGTATCTGGTAGTAGTGACGGCACGGTAGGAGTAGGGCAGACGGCACCGTAATGGACAACAAACGTATAGACATAGCCAACAACCAGAACCTGCAAAATAGGGTAGCAGCCGCTATGAAAACAATGCGAGATCTTAAGCGATCGCAGTATATCGGCACCGACAGTGTGCGATTTTATAGAACCGATAGTGGTGATGTCTATGATTGGGGTGGCGTACCACCAGTGAGCACACACACCCCATATATTAGTACAAAAATACTACGAGTTACCGCAGTTGCCGATAGCCAGAACGTGCTATTTGCCGATCTTATACCAGAGCAGCGTATAGATAGCCCAACTGCAGCTCGCCATACCATCTTCGATTACATTGATGAGATAGGCGCTGGCGGTGATTATTTCAGTATCCAACACTATGCTGATGCCCAGATACTGGGTCAAGAGAATAAACAAAGCTGGACTGTAGTATTGGACGGTGGTGATGGGGCTGGTATTACACGCCCTCTCAATAACCAATACATGAAAGCCTATGTGGTAGCAAATGACAACGTTACTTTATCTATAGAGGAGTTAAACTAATGCGCGTTCGCCCTAGCCAAAAATTTGTAGCTGATGTAAAGCAACTGCTAAAAGACATAGAGGAATACAAGGGTTTTGCGAGGTCTGGTCAAGACAGCGTGCGGATGTATCGTATTTTCAGTGATGACGCTGCGGATGTTACCAAGACTGGAGTGACGTTTGACAATACCCGATTCAGGCTTACGTTCACACCGGATGATGGGGATCAACAGGGTTTAGTATATAAAATGGAGTATACTTATACTGAAGCCAGTGGCGCTGGTATAAGTTCTGTACAGATAGACGTGGAACGTGAAAGCGTAAGCAGTTCCGATGGTGGCCAAAGCTGGTTAGTAAGTATCAGTGGCTCCGATACGTTCCCGAACCCACTTGTAACTATGAAGTTCTATTTTTGGGCAAGCGGCGCTGGAACTTTTACTACTACTAATTTATAAAACATGATAAAATACAACAAGGAGAATAAAACATGAGCCTAGCAACACCAAACAGAGACGGCGGAAGAACAAGCGAAAGCGGACATCTTCGCGCAATTCAAAAAGTTATCACCGGTGAAGTTTTAACCGGTTTAAATGTATCGCAACGTAGCGCTGGCGCTAATATGAGTGTTGACGTCGCTATTGGCGATGCAATAATACCGAGAGCAGACGGCACTTATGGCCATCCAGCTTGGAGTGACGCTGTATATAATCAAGTGATAGGAACTGCAGACGTAAGCAACCCACGCCGTGATATTGTTGTTATGTACATTGACTACGGGCAAGCGCCTAGCACTGGCGTAAGCAACAACACAAACGGTGTAGTAAAGATTGCAGTAGTAGCTGGCACACCTGCTGGAAGTCCTGCAGACCCAAGTAATGCTTCTATTCAATCTGCAGTTGGCGCAAGTAACCCATATATCAAGTTAGCACGCGTGCGCGTTGCCGCCGCCGCATCAAGTATTACAAACTCTGTTATTGATGATTTGCGGCTTATGGCTCAAGGCATCTTACAAGGCGGCTGGACTTATGACGATCTTTATACTTGGACTTATGCTAGCTCGACTAGTTTCACAGTTGCTGGCGTAGATGTCACCTCGCAATTCCGGGTTGGTACGCGAATATCCTTATACCAGAGTGGCACTGTTAAGTACTTCGTAGTCAAAAGTGCCAGTTTCTCAACCAACACCACAGTTAATCTAATAAGCGCTGGTGACGTTGCATCGCCATACACACTTACAAACACGCCTATTGATCGCCCAGCCTTCAGTTATTCGGCTACAGCTCAAGGGTTCCCGGGCGTAATCAGGCGTGTCATAATGCAGATGTCAGCAGACAATGCTAGCGGGGCTAACGACTTTAATAGCTATGGCCGCGAGGTGAAGTTTGTGTCTGGCGGAACGCCAAGCGGGTATGCGCGTGGGGCTGTCCGTGTACCAAGAGATTGGGTGGCTGGTACTTCAGTTAACCTCATCATTATGGTGGCAGAGAATGCCACTCAATCTTTGACATGGAAATATTATATTGAGGGATTGGATGTTGGTGGGGATGCGTTGACGTCGCTGTGGAATATAGCGCTTGCGGCTAGCACCCCATCGCAAGCTCTCACAGCTAAAATAGCTAAAGAAATATCTGTGAATGTTACCTCTGGGAATGTTGCAGTTGACAGATTATTAGCTATGGCTATCAGGCCAGATGGTACGCCTTCTGCCGACATCGAGGTTTTTGCGATGGTTCTTGAATACACGGCGTACTCATAATGATCTACGACCCCCAAAAGCAGAAGTGGAATAATACAGAGTGGGCAAACGCCCGTAAGCGTGCCATAGCTAGTAAAGACCCGTTTTGTGCTATTTGCCATAAAGAGATAGATTTTGAAGCCCCAGCGTTCTCACCGCTCTCAGTTG
>JACCEE010983061.1_pt1 | contig 14140 bp, 13 predicted proteins | sample 7449931 | NCBI WGS metagenome assembly JACCEE01 (sample SAMN15323457, study PRJNA562643) | freshwater metagenome | isolation source: river surface water | place: USA:Blue River Watershed | collected 2017-08-19 | reverse complement strand
CTGGCCGCCATACTGGCGAAGGAGTTCAAGGCCGCCTGGTACAACACCGACGGGGACGACGGCGGCTGGTCCATGCAGACCCCGTGGAAGACCTTCGTGTTCCCGCTGGGCAAGGTCTACAAGACCGCCGCCAACGGCGAGGACCTGCCGGCCTATTTCGAGGCGCTGGCGCAGGACCGCGCCAGGACCATAGGCGCTTGAACTTTTTTTGACTTGATTACGCGCGCGTTTTTAGTTAATCTTTCCGTAAAGGCGTACGAGCAGAAAAGAGAACAGGAGCCGTCATGCTGATCCCGATACTCTCATACTTGCTGGCATCCTCCGCCGCAGCCGGTCCCGCTTTGGATTCCCTCTCCGCGCAGGCCGGCCCGGAAGCCGCCGCCGCGGCGGCCCAGGCCCCCGCCCCCTCGCGTAAACAGCAGCGCGAATGGACCGTGATGGTCTACATGAACGGCAAGAGCAACATAGAGCCTTTCGCCCTCGCCGACCTGAACCGCTTCGAAACGCTGGGTTCCACCGACAAAGTGGCCATAGTGGCCGAGATAGGCCGCTCGAAAGGCCTGGACAACGACACCACCGCCGACGGCGACTGGTCCGGCGTTCGCCGCTACTACGTGACGAAGGACTCCGACAAGGACCACGTCGCCTCGACGCTGCTGGCCGACCTCGGCGACCCCGACATGGGCGACTGGAAAGAGGCCGCGGCCTTCCTGAAATGGGCCAGGACCGAGTACCCGGCTAAGAAATACCTGTTCGTCATCTGGGACCACGGCTGGGGCTGGATAGACCCCGTCAAGCCCGGCAAGCCCGCGGCTGCGGCGTACTCCAGGTCCATCTCGCACGATTTCGTCACCGGCAACTACATCTCGGCCCTGGACATGGGCAAGATCTTCAAGGAAGGCGGCAAGGTAGACATGTACGTCTCCATGGCCTGCTTCATGCAGATGGCCGAGGTGGCCTACGAGATCAAGGACGCCGCGCAGGTGATAGTCGGCTCCGAAGAGGTCATACAGCTGGCCAGCCTCAACTGGGAGGACTTCCTCTCCAGGCTGGAGGAGAAACCCGCGTCCGGCCCCGAGGCCGCCGGCGTGATGATGACCGAGACCTTCCGCGAGATGTACTCCCGTCCCGAGTTCGTCGACATGCTGGACAAGACCAAATACGGCACCCAGCTTTCGGCCATACGCGCCTCGGCCCTGCCCGGGCTGGCGGCGAGGACCAAGGCCTGGTACGAGCTGGCTATGGCCGCCGGCGACAAGGCCGCGCTGGCCAAGGCCAAGGAAGGCGTGCTGCGCTTCGAGGTGGGCGACGAGACCACCGACCCCGACAAGAGCATCTCCTTCTACGGCGACCTGTACAATTTCGTGGAGCTGGCCGGCCGCAACGCCGACGCCTCGCTGCCCGGCGCCGCCGGTCTGGCGAAAGCCGGCGAGGAACTGAAGTCCTACATCGCGGACAGCCTCACGATCAGCAACGTCTGGGTGGGCAAGGACCGCACCGGCAAGGAATACTCCAACACCCACGGCATCGCGCTGCAGATCCCCGGCAAGCCCGGGAACCTGATAGAGTACTACCCGACCTATTCCAGGCTGGCCTTCGAGAAGGCCACCGGCTGGGACAGGTTCGTAAAGTACCTCGGGACCATATGACCTTCGGGGGAGCCCGGCTCCCCCGGCACAGCATGGAAGAACCTGTCACTTACGAAGCGGGCTCCTCGTTCAGGCCCGCTTTCTTCTTTCTGAGGCCCGCCCAGCGGCGGGCCCTGTCGGCCTATTACGGCTTCGCCCGCGCCGTCGACGACATCGTAGACGAGCCCGGCGTGCCCTCCTCCGACAAGGAGGCTGGGCTCGCGCTGTGGCGTGCCGCCGTGGAAAGGATCTTCTCCGGCGGGCCCTCACTTTCCCCCCTCGAGTCGGCGCTGGCCGGAGCGGCGAAGGAATTCCCGCTCAAACCGGAGCATTTCACGCTGGTGATCAACGGCGTGGCGATGGACCTCTCGAAGAGCTCGTACGCCACCTACGCGGAACTGGAGCGCTACATGTACGGCGTGGCCTCCGCGGTAGGCCTGGCCTGCCTGGCCATCTTCGGCTACGACGACGAGAACGCCCCGCTGCTGGCGCGGCGCATGGGCTACGCGGTACAGCTCACGAACATAATCCGCGACGTCTCGGAGGACCTCGCCGCGGGGCGGGTCTACATACCGCAGGAGGACCTGGCCCGCTTCCGCTGCCGCCCGTCGGACCTGGCCGCGGGTTCCCAATACACTCCCGATTTTATAGAATTGATGGAATTCGAGGCGGCCCGCGCGCGCGAGCTTTACGCCGGGGCGCTGGCCCTGGCCGCCCGCGGGCAGAAGCGCCGCCTCGCCCCCGCGCTGGTGATGTCCGCCGTCTACCGGGAGCTGCTGTTCAAGATGGAACGCAACGGCTTCCGCGTGAAGGACGGGAAGGTTAAACTCGGCGCCGGCGGGAAGGTAAAAGCCATTTTCAAAGCCTGGAGAGACTATGCTGAAATCTGACGCCTGGATACGCGAGAAGTGCCGCAAGGAAAAGATGATCGCCCCGTTCGTCGAGGGGCTGGTAGCCAAAGGGAAGGTGTCGTACGGCCTCTCCTCGTACGGCTACGACATCCGCGTCTCCGACGAGTACAAGGTTTTCACCGACGTGCACAACTGCGTCGTGGACCCCAAGGCCTTCGACGACAAGTCGTTCGTCGACATCAAGGCCCCGTACTGCATAGTGCCGGCGCACTCTTTCGCGCTGGCCCGCTCCGTGGAATATTTCAGGATACCCCGCAGCGTGATAGGGCTGTGCATAGGCAAGAGCACCTACGCGCGCTGCGGCATAGTGGTCAACATCACCCCGCTGGAGCCGGAATGGGAAGGCCACCTGACGCTGGAGATCTCCAACACCACGCCGCTGCCGGCCAAGATCTACTCCAACGAGGGCATAGCCCAGCTGGTTTTCCTCGAGACCGACAAGGTCTGCGAGACCTCTTACAGGGACCGCAAGGGCAAGTACCAGGCCCAGCGCGGCGTGACCCTTCCCAGGATACTGCGGGCCGCCCGCTAGGGCGCCCGGGGGGCGCGCGGCGGGGGCCGCGAGGATTTATGACGATAAAAGAAAGCGCAGCTGTACTGCTCGCCGCGGCGGGCCTGGCCGCGCCCTGCCGCGCCGCCGACGCCGGGGCGCTGCAGCGGGCCAGGGAAACCGCGGCTTCGGGCTCCGAGGCCAGGGCGCTGGCCATAACGATAGAGGCGCTGAAGGACCCCGCGCCGGACAGGGAACTTTACCTTTACGCCGTCGAGCTCCTGCCGGAGCGGCGCTCGCGCGACTCGGCTTTCCTCGCCTCCTACGCGGCCAGGATGCTGGCGGCTAAGGACGAGGATTACGCCTGGTACCTCGGCATATGCAAATCGCAGAGAGTCTCCGGCAAGGCGCAGGAGGCCGTCTCCAACTGCAAGAAAGCGCTGGAGCTGGACCCCACTGCCTACCCGGTCTACCGCGAGCTGGGCTTCACCTACGCCGCGGCAGGCAGCCCGCGCAAGGCGGCCGAGACCCTGGAGCAGGGCGTGGAGATAGCGCCGGAAAGTTACCAGGCGCGCTACAACCTGGCCAGGGCCCTGGAGAACCGCGGCGACACCGCGCGCGCCTCCGCCTGGTACGCCAAGGGCCTGGCGCTGACCGCCAAATCTTCGAGCCTCGACGCCGGCTACTACAAGGCGCTGATGAAGGCCGGACAGAAAAGATGCGCGGACAGGAGCAGGGCTAAACCAGCCGTCCGGAAGACCGCAGCCGCCCCCGCCGCCGCAAGCGCCGAACTCTCCCCCTCCCGCAGGCAGAAGGCCGACGACTGCGCGGCCAGGGTCAAGGAAGAATATTTAAAGGACAATCTCGGCGAGGCGCTGGAGATAAGCGAAGGCTGCCTGAAGCTGGCGCCCTCCGACGCGGCGCTCGCCGCCGAGCGCGCGCCGATCATGGTGCGCCTCGGCAGGTACGAGGACGGCGTGGCCGAGTACGAGCGAGCCGCCGGGCTCTACGCCGGCGACAAGCGCATGGCCGCTTTCTGCCGCGCCAAGGCCGGCGACACCTGGATGAAGCTCTCCGACCCGGCCCGCGCCGAGGCGCAGTACCGGCTGGCGCTGGCCGCCTCGCCGCGCGACGTGGACGCGCTGAAGGGCCTTGCCTCCGCGCAGGAGGCCCGCTCCGACACGACGGGCGCGCTGGCCACCTACGAGGAACTGCTCAAGGCCGACCCCGGCAACGAGAAGGCCCGCCTGCGCCGGGAGCAGATGAGGTCCTCCGCCCTTACCGACGAGCAGGTGCTCGCCGAGCTGAAGGCCCGCTTCGCCGTGGACGACAAGAAGGCCTCCGCCCTGCCCGAGGACCTGGCCCTCTTCAAGGATATAAGGGCCGCGGAGACCGGCGGCGGTATAGATTATCTCAGGGCCAAGGCCCCGACGATGCGCGGCCTTTCCGTCGAGCGCGAGGAGAAGGACGGCACCCGGGTGCTGATGACCGGCCTGGGTTACAAGACGTACGTCTCGCTGGCCACGCGCGACGCGGTGCGCTTCTTCGAGAAGGAAGGCGTGGGCATGCGGGAGATCTTCCAGCTGCGCGACGAAAGCGGCGCGGCGCTGTTCGACAAGACCGGCCGGCTGACCCGCGAGGGCGAGGCGCTGTGGCGCAAGGCCGTGCCGGGCAGCAAGAAATGGCTGATGCCCTACGACCCCGTGCCCGAATCCCCGCAGGCGAAAGCCTCCAAGGAGGCCGAGGGCAAGATAGCCGCCCTCGCAGCCAAGGGCTACCAGGAGATCTCCGAGCCGGAATTCCTGTGGCTGCTCACCGCCACCACCTGCACCGAGGACGTCATGATGGACTACCCGGTGAACATGCAGAAGATCTTCGACGGGCGGCGCCTGCGCTACCTGATGTGCTTCAGCGACCAGGCCCTTTGCGCTACCAAGGAGAACCTGGTGCTGCCCAGCTACATCGCTGGCTACCGCAACAACCAGGCCTACGACCCCTCCGCCGGCTACTCCGGCTTTTTCGGCAGCGGCAACAAGAAACACCGCTACTGCGAGAACGGCAAGGTGTGGGACGGCACCCCCGGAGGACCGGCGGTGAAGCTGGGCCGCTGAGCGCCCTTTGCATAAAACCGCGGAATTTGGTATGATAATCGAACTATGACACAGAAAACCACTTTGCCCAAAGCCGACACGGCCGAAAAAACCAGGAAATGGCATTTCCTCGACGCTTCCGACCAGGTCCTGGGCCGTCTCTCGACGAAGATAGCGGTCCTCCTGATGGGCAAGCACAAGCGCGACTTCGCCCCCCAGACCGACTGCGGCGATTTCGTTGTAGTGACCAACACGGACAAGCTCCGCATCACCGGCAACAAGGCCGAGGATAAGTTCTACTGGCGCCACTCCGGCTACGCCAACGGCCTGAAGACCATCCCGTACAAGCGCCAGATGGAACAGGACTCCACGAAGGTGCTCGAGCTGGCCGTCAAGCGCATGCTCGACGACAACAAGATGCGCGACAAGCGCCTCAAGCGCCTGCGCCTCTTCACCGGCGCGCAGACCCAGTTCAAAGCCGCCAAGGCCGCGAAGTAAGGAATAAGGAAGACAGACAATGGAAAACAAGAACCTGATACTGGCCACCGGCCGCCGCAAGACCTCCGTCGCTCAGATACGCCTCTCCCAGGGCGGCGAAGGCAAGATAACGATCAACGCCAAGACCCCCGAGGAGTACTTCGGCAACAACCCGCGCCTCAAGCACGTGATAGCCACCCCGTTCGACCTGACGAAGGACCAGAAGTTCGACTGCGTCATAAAGGTCGTCGGCGGCGGCGTCTCCAGCCAGGCCGGCGCGATACGCCACGGCATCGCCCGCGCGATCGCCAGCCTCGGCGACAGCTTCCACAGCTCCATGAAGAAGGCCGGGTTCCTTACCCGCGACTCCCGCATGGTCGAGCGCAAGAAGTACGGTCACCCGAAGGCCCGCAAGCGCTTCCAGTTCTCCAAGCGTTAATCAACGCCTGGCGTACTGCCAGCCGGGGGAGGCCCAAAGCCTCCCCCGGTTTTTTTATCCCCCCGCCTTTTTTATATCATGATAGGAATGAGAGCATTCTGGCTGACGCTGAAGGACCGCAGGCTCAGGGCCGTGATGAAGGCCCTGAAAGCCGCCGTCCCGGCGATAGGCGACCTGGCGGCCGAGCCGGGCCGGGCCGGGGAGCTGCTCGGCCCGACGCAGGAGGCGCTGCGCCTCGCCGCCGTGGCCGGAGGCCCGGAGGCCTCCGCCGCGGCAAGGACGGCCGCCGCAGATTTCACGGCCCTGCTGGAGAAGGCCTTCTCCGACATGGCCCTGCACGGCGTTAAACCCGACGCGGCCATGACGGAGGCGCTGGGCTGCGCGCAGCGGGCCTGCACGCTGGCCCCGCGGCTGCTCTCCCCCTCCGGCCGGACCTGGGGCGCGGCCTCGGCGCGCGCCCTCTGCGCGGCCGGGCGCAAGGCCCTTTCACAGGCGTCGGCGGCCGCCCGCTCCGACGTGGCCGGGTTCCCCGCCAATCTCAAATTTTGTAGTATATACTCCGGGCTCGACGGGGCGCTGGACGCTCTTCAGCGCTGCTGCGAAGCCCTCTTCGGGATATAGGAGCCTCCCCATGAAAAAACTGATAGCCGCCGTACTGCTGACCCTGCCGGCCTCGGCCTGGTCGCTGACGATATCCGTCTACCATACCAGCGACGTGCACGGCTGGTACACCGCCCGCCCCGCCAAGTGGGACAAGGAGAACTCCACCCGCACGATAGGCGGCTTCCCCGCCCTGGCCTCGCTGACGGCCAAGGACAAGAACCCGCACATACTGCTGGACTCCGGCGACACCTTCCAAGGCACGCCCGAAGGCACCCTGACCAAGGGCATGGCCTCGGTCAAGCTGATGAACCAGCTCGGCTATTCCGCCGCCGAGATAGGCAACCACGACTTCGATTACACCGAGCCCAACCTCAGGGCCCTGGCCGCCGCTTCGAAGTTCCCCTGGCTCGGCGCCAACATATACGTGAGGGAGACCGGCAAGCCGACGGACTACGCCAGGCCCTACGTGATAGTTCCCGTGGCCGGCAAGCGCATCGCCGTCATAGGCATAGCCGGCCGCCATACCGCGACCTCCACGCTCCCCGCCAACGTCAAGCACCTCGAGTTCAGGAACGAGGCCGCCGAGGCCGCGGCCTGGACCGCGAAAGTGCGGGCCGAAGAGAAGCCCGACGCCGTCATCATCCTGGCCCACGTCGGGCTGGAGGGCGCCGGCGGCAGCAAGGTGGATATTTCCACCTGGACCCTGGCCCCCTACCAGGCCAATTACGGCTCGCTCGCCATAGCGCGCGCCGCCAAGCCCGACGTCGTCATAGGAGGACACAACCACGCCGGACTCCCCGCCGGTTACCTGGACAAGGAGAGCGGGACGATGCTGGCGGAGAGCTTCTGGGGCCTTACCGACGTGACGAAGCTGGACCTGAATTTCGACGACAAGACCGGCAAGCTCACCGGCGTCACCGGCACGCTGGTGCCGCTGTGGACCGACGTCACCGGCGAAGACCCCGCCGTTATCGAGACGATAAAGGGCTTCACCGCCGAGGTGGACAAACAGATGAGCAAGGAGGTCGGCGTCTCCGAAGTTGACCTCGGCTTCTCCGAGGCCGGTCTCGATTCCCCCATAGGCAACTGGTTCGCCGACGCGATGCGCCGCCAGTCCGGCGCCGACGCGGCCTTCCAGAACTCCGCCGGCATACGCGCCGACATGAAGAAAGGCGTCATCCGCCTGCGCGACATCTTCCAGGTCATGCCTTTCGAGAACACGCTGGCCAAGCTCACGATGACCGGCGACCAGGTGACCCGCCTGCTGGCGGACAACCTGCGCGGCGGCCGCTCCAAGCTGCAGGTCTCCGGCCTCAAGGTCTCTTTCAGGGACACGCCGGAAGGCATCAAGGACATAATCGTCACCCGCAACGGCGCGCAGCTAAAGCCCGAAGACAAGATCTCCGTAGTGACCAACAACTACCTGACCACCGGCGGTTCCGGCGGCAAGGCCTTCATGGAATCGTCCGATATCGTCGACACGCTGACCCCGGTGCGCGACCTGCTGCTGAAGGATATGAAGGAAAACCCGGTGAAGACCCTGCCCGAGGGCGGCCGCTTCACCAGGCTGCAGTAAATGAGAACGCCGCTGGCCTCCAGGCTGCTGCTGGCGGCGCTGCTCGCCGGCGCGGGCGCCTGCGCGAAGAAGGAACAGGTGGTGATCTTCGCCACCTCGCGCACGCAGGGCCGCGCATGGGCCGCCGAGGGCGGCGGCCTTTCGCGCAAGACCGGCGGTTTCGCTGTCTTCAAGAAACTCTACGACGCGGAGGCCCGCCCCAAGGCCGCGGTGGACCTGGGCAACTGGTTCTCCGCGGTGCCCGAAGGCTGGCTGACGCGCGGCCGCTCGACGCTGGCCTGCCTTGACGGCGTGCCCTACGCCGCCGCCGCCGCGGGCATGGAGGACCTGTCGCTGTCTCCGCAGGAGATGCAGAAGCTCGCCGAGTCCTCCCGCACGCGCATACTGGCGTCCAACCTTTACCTGAAATCCAACAAGAAGCCGGAGTTCCTCGCCAGCGTCGCAGCCGCGAAGACCGGCCCGGTGAAGATAGGTTTTTTCTCCGTCCTGATAGCGTCCCCCTCCAAGCCCAACCGGCCCAAGTACCTGGCGGCGTACAAGCTGGAGAAGGAGACCTACGAGGCCGCCCGCGCCGTCAAGTCGCTGCGCGACGACGGAGCGCAGGTGGTGGTGATGCTGCTGGGCGTCAACCCGAAAGAGGCGGCCGGACAGGACTTCTTCCGCGACCTGCTCTCAAAGGTCCCCCGCGTGGACCTGGTCATCACCGACGAGCCCTCGGTCAAGAAGCCGTTCAGGGCCGGGCGCGCCTGGGTGGCGCCGGCAGGCTCCGGTCCCGACGAAGCCGCCCGCCTCGCCCTCACTGTGGACCCCGCCGCCGGCCGCATGACCGGCCTGGACTGGGACAGGATAAAGCTTTACGCCGACAAGTACGGCGAGGACAAGGCGGAGCTGGACATCATAGCCGGCTTCCGCAAGTCCGCCGCCGACCACTTCGCGAGGCGCGTCGGCTTCCTGCAGGACGACCTGCCGCTCGCCGACAAGGCCGGCACACCGGCGGCCGACTTCGCGTCCGACTGCCTGCGCCGCTGGGCCAAGTCCAACGCGGCCATCGTCGGGCTCTCCGAGCTCGCGGCCCCCCTCTCCAGCGGACCCGTCACCGTCGGTTCGCTGTACGCTTCCTTCCCGGCGGACTCGAGCGTGGTCTTCATCAAGATACGCGGCGACGACCTGGAGCGCGCGCTCGGCGGCCTGCAGCCGTCGGAGATCAGCGTCTCCGGCCTCAAGCTGACGCTGAAGGACGGCGCCGTGGACCGCGTGGCCACCGAGGCGGGGCCGCTGACCGCCGCGAAGGTCTACAGGGTCGCGGTCCCGGACTCGCTGGCCGGAGGCCCGGAGAACGCCATACTTTCCAGCGCCATGGAATTCGCCAATTCCCGCCGCTCCGTGCGCGACGTGATGGGCTGGTGCTTCTCGAGGCAGAAGGCCTGGGCCCGCCCCGAGGGCGGCCGCATAGCGAAAGGGGACAAGTGATGTTCCAGGCCCTGGCGGATCTCTCGAACAGGTGGATGGCTAGGCTGAAGGCCTTCTCGATGCTGGCCGGAGCCTGGGGGTTCCTGTTCAGCGTGAACTCGCTGATAGGCTTCCAGGCGGGCTTCGAGTACGACGACGGGCTTTCCTATTCCTCGCCGGCCTTCCTGGCCGCGGCCAAGGACAAGCTTGAACCTGGCACGCCGGACTACTGGAACGCGGTGAACCGCTCCTACGCCTACGAGAGGCTCAAGCCGGTGCCGTGGCTGGCGGCCTGGACGCTGAAGGCGCTCGGCGTGAAGATAGCGGTGTTCTGCGACCGCGGACCCGAGGGCGGAGACAGCCTGGAGTTCGCGTGGCGCAAACTGGCCGACTATTTCTACTTCACCCCGACGGAGGACGCGAAGTACCGCATACTGGAGAAGCGCCGCTTCATACTGTACGCGGCCGCTTCGGACGCGGGCATCATACAGGCCCGCAAGGCCGGCGTGCGCCCTCTGCGGCTGCTCAAGAGCGCCCGTTCCTCGCTGCCCGCCCCGCACCATCCCGGCAGGTTCGGCGAGCGCTACCTCCCCCTCACCGGCTTCTAGCGCCAGGGCCGCTTATTGCCCTCGGGGCGATAAAATAATAAAATATAACTAATGGCGGATTGTATATTCTGCAAGATAGCCGCGGGCGAAGTTAACGCGAAGGTAGTTTACGAGGACGAGGACACCCTCGCCTTCATTGACCTGAACCCCCAGGCGCCGACGCATGCGCTGGTGATACCCCGCAGGCATATAGACCGCCTCACCGCCGCGCAGGACGGCGACGCGGCCCTCCTCGGCAAGCTGCAGATAGCGGCCGCCAAGGTGGCGAAGATACTGAAGGTGGACGGGGCTTTCCGCCTCGTGACCAACAACGGCAAGGGAGCCGGCCAGTCGGTGGACCATCTGCACTACCACCTGCTCGGCGGAAGGAAGCTGCTCTGGCCCCCCGGTTGAAAAGATTTACGGATCTGAAAGTTTGCATACCCAAAGGTGGTGATCAGCGTGGTATACGTTAAAGTACGTGACGAAGAATCCATAGAAGAGGCGCTCAGGCGCTTCAAGCACGACTGCGAGCGCAACGGCATCCTGAAAGAGATAAAGCGCCGCGAGCACTACATGCCCCCGAGCATGAAGCGCAAGATAAAGTCGCAGGAGGCGCGCCGCAAGGTGCGCAAGGGCAGAAGGGCTTACTAAGAGCCGCTGTCATACGGCCGCGCGGCTAGTTCTGGCGCGCGGCCTTTGCCTTTCCCGCGCGCGCGCACGGGAATCATTATAATGAGCTCCTCCCCGGTCATAGAACTCATCAGGGAAAAGCTGGACATCGTCGAGATAGTCCGGGAGTACGTCCCTGCCCTGAGGAAAGCCGGCCGCAACTGGAAGGCGCCCTGCCCGTTCCACAACGAGAAGACGCCGTCCTTCACCGTCAGCCCCGACAAGCAGATCTTCTACTGCTTCGGCTGCAACGAGGGCGGGGACGTGTTCAGTTTCGTGATGAAGATAGAGGGCCTCACCTTCCCCGAGGCCGCGCGCAAGCTGGCCGCCAAGGCCGGCGTGGAGTACGGCGAGGAGCGCACGCACGCGATGACCGAGGCGGACCGCGAGCGCCTCGAGCTCAAGAAGATGCTGGCCCACGCCGCGGACTTCTACCACAAGACCCTTTTCTCCCCCGCCGGCGAGAAGGCCCGCCTCTACCTCGGCGAACGCCGCCTCAGCAAGGCCACCGTCGAGCGCTTCGGCCTCGGCTGGGCGCCGGCCGACGGGACCTCGCTGATGAACGAACTGAAGGCCAGGGGCTGGAGCAAGGACCTGGCGATGAAGGCCGGCCTTGTGACCGAGCGCGAGGGCGGCCGCGTGGCCGACACCTTCCGCGGCCGCATCATGTTCCCGATAACCAACCAGGCGGGCGACACCGTGGCCTTCGGCGGCCGCGTGCTGGACCCCGAGGGGATACCCAAGTACCTCAACTCCCCGGAGACCGTGCTTTTCTCCAAGCGCCGCACGCTCTACGGCCTGCACGAGGCGCTGCCGCAGATACGCAAGAGCGGCCGCGTGCTGCTGCTCGAGGGCTACATGGACGTCATAGGCGCCCACCAGCACGGCGTGGACTGGGCCGTGGCGCCGCTGGGCACCGCGCTGACCGGCGAGCACGCCGGCCTGATAGGCCGCTACGCCAAGGACACCGTGGTGATGTTCGACGACGACCGCGCCGGCATACAGGCCTCGGTGCGCGCGGCGGAGATCTTCATGGACGCCGGCCTGTACGTGCGGCTGGCGAACCTCGGCAACGGGCAGGACCCAGACGAGTTCCTTAACGACTACGGCCGCGAGGCGTTCGAAGGCAAGCTGACCGAGGCCGCCGACCCGCTGGACTTCAGGATGACGCTTTTCTTCAAGGGGCTCAAGACCGCCCCGACGTCGCAGCAGAAGGCGCAGGCCATAGCGGTGCTGCTGGAGACCGTGGCCAAGCAGCCCGACGAGATACTCAAGAGCGAGTGGGTCAAATCCCTCGCCTCGCGCTTCGGCGTGGAGGAGGACTCGGTCTGGAAGCAGCTGAGGAAGACCGCGGTGCACGCGCCCCGCGAGGCGCGCAGGGAACCCGAGACCGCGGCCCCGCTGCGCATGCCGGCGATGGAACGCGGCTTCATACAGCTGCTGCTGCGCGACCCGTCCCTTTTCGAGAAGGCCCGCGAGCTGGCCCCGGAGGATTTCTCCGACAGCTCGGCGCGGGCCTTCTTCACGGCCCTGATGGAACTCCCCCCCGAAGGCAGGCCCAAAGCGGCCACCGCGCTGGCGGAGAAGTTCCCCGACCAGTCCGCGGCCATACTGGAAATGGCGGTGGCGGACCTGGGCGAGAACGCGGGGCCGCAGAGCGCCGCGCGCGCGGTGCGGGTGCTAAAGAGGAAGTCGCTGGAGCGCAGGCTCAAGGAACTTAGAGGCTCGGCGATGACGCCCGGGCAGCTGGAGGAATACAGCAGGCTCATGTCCGAGCTGAAATCCTCGGCGAAAGAATTGTGAAGCAAGGCTGAATAGGAGATAACAATGGCACAGGCAAAGAAGGCTTTACGCGATCTGGTCGAGCTCGGCAAGGAGCACGGCTACATCACCCTCGAGGAGATGAACCGCTCCCTGACGAACGCGTCCATGTCGAGCGAGGAGATAGACACCCTGATGGGCACCCTCGAGGACCTCGGCATAGACGTGGTCGACCGCAAGAAGTTCAAGATGGTCGTCGGCGCCGAAAAGGAGGCCTACACCGAGGAGTGGAGCGCCACCCCCGACGTGTCGAACTCGATCCGCATGTACCTGTCCGAAATGGGCAAGGTTCCGCTCCTGTCGCGCGACGAAGAGGTCACGCTGGCTCGCAACATCCGCGAGCGCGAGCGCGAGCTCAGGATGCTGGTGCTGGAATCCCCCATCACGATGCGCGAGATCCGCAACTGGGAAACGCTCATCGAGCAGGACGAGATGACGACCAAGGAGCTGATGCCCCGCGGCCGCAAGTCCAACCAGGAACTCTCGGCGATGAAGCGCAAGATGAAGAACATCGCCAAGCTGATCACCCGCACCGAGAAGGAGATCACCAAGCTCGAGGAGCGCGCCTCCCGGCCCTCGCTCTCCAACGAGATGCGCAAGAAGACCGAGGCCGTCATAGACAAGAAGCGCAAGGACATCGTCAAGAACATCATCAACCTGAACCTGAACCAGGAGAAGATCAAGCGCCTGACGAACAAGATCAAGAACCTCGCGCACAAGATCCGCGAGTACCGCATGGAGCTGGAGAAGTACCAGAAGATCTACGGCGACCTGGTGAAGCTGCAGTCCGACCACGAGCTGGTCGGGCAGAACCGCATGAAGCCCGGCGCCTTCCGCAGCAAGTGGGGCTATAACCCGCAGGAAGTCGAGGCCGCGCTGGAGAACGTTAAGGCCATACGCGAGCGCGAGCACCACCTGGTGCGCACGCTGCCCATCAACCCCGACGACTTCATGTCCCTGAACGACAAGATCACGTTCCTCGAGGACCAGATACTGCAGGACAAGCTGAAGCTGATAAAGGCCAACCTCCGCCTCGTCGTGTCGATAGCCAAGAAGCACGTGAACTCCAACCTCGAGCTGTCCGACCTGATACAGGAAGGCGGCCTCGGCCTGATGAAGGCCGTGGAGAAGTTCGAGTACAAGCGCGGCTTCAAGTTCTCGACCTACGCGACCTGGTGGATACGCCAGAGCATCAACCGCGCCATCGCCGACCAGGCCCGCACCATCCGCATCCCGGTGCACATGAAGGAACTGGTCTCGAAGCTCATGAAGGTGACGCGCAAGTACCGCCAGGAGTTCGGCCGCGACCCGTCGATCGAGGAATACTCGAAGCACATGCACATCTCGATGGACAAGGTGAAGAACGCGCTGAAGATCATGCAGGACCCGATCTCGCT
>JACCEE010095115.1_pt1 | contig 14141 bp, 15 predicted proteins | sample 7449931 | NCBI WGS metagenome assembly JACCEE01 (sample SAMN15323457, study PRJNA562643) | freshwater metagenome | isolation source: river surface water | place: USA:Blue River Watershed | collected 2017-08-19 | reverse complement strand
CCGCGACCAGCACCGGCCCCTGAGTGCCTTCGATCAGGTCTTGCAGCGCGTCGATGCGGGCGCTGGAGAGCAGGTGCGCGTGGCTGTCGCCCTCACCGGCATAGACCAGGCCCGAGGTCAGCTGGCGCAGGATGGCGAGGAAGGCGCCCTCCGAAAGTGCCTGGCGCACCTTGCCCCCTGGGAACTCGACCTCGTTGGTGGCCAAAAAGCGCTGGATGCGTTGCCGGTGGGTGTCGTCCCAAGCGAACGGATAGACGCTGTGCAAGGGCTCAGGAATGCCCTTGGCGGCGTCTTCCAGCTTGATGGCCACCGCGTGCTTCGACAGTTCATCGCGGATGCGTTTTTCGGTCTGCGGGTTTTTGGGGCGCCAGGAATACTCGGTGACCTGCACAAAGTGCCGGTTGCGCCAGGCGAAGAATTCTTTGCTCATTGCCAGAACTCCCCGCCTTTGGAAACGATGCGCCCAGGCGACCAGCAGTCGATGGGTCCGTTGGGGGTGGGCGTGCCCGAAAGCAGCCAGGTCGGCACATGCTCAGCCACAACATGCAAGGCCTTCGTGCGGGCAGCGGTGGCGTTCTTGAAGAACTGCGATTCATCGACCACGATGCGGCGCACGGGCATGACGCCCCGGCGCTGGACCTCGTGAGCAAACTTGATCAGGGTGTCGGGGGTGCAGGTGACCACGTCGGCGTGGCCTTCAAACCACAGGCGGGCACGGTCGGCGCCGGTGTGGTGGTGCGCCAGGTCAAAAGTCAGGTGTTGGGTGTGGCTCCAGGCCTCGGCCTCACTGGGCCAGACGCTGTCGAGGATGATGGCGGGCGCCACCAGCAAGGTGCGGCGTGGCTGCTGAGCCATGGCCGACAAGGTGGTAACGGTTTTGCCGCTGCCGGGCTGGGCCCCCAGCAGGTGGTAGTCGTGTTTGATCAGAATGTCAGCTGCCTTGCGTTGCCATGAACGCAGTTGGTCGGGGGTGTGCATGTGTGGGGTCCTGCTGTAACAAAAAGGGGCGGCTTGCACCGCCCCACCAAACTCAAGCCGCTACGCCTGTGCCATCGTTGAAGCGCAGACGGCTACGGTCGATGCGCTGCACATTGGCCCCCGCCCCGCTGCCACGCTCGATCTTGGTTTCCCCTTTTTTGACCAGCCAAATGCGGCCCAGGCTCAGCCCAACGCCTTGCGACTGGTTGCTGTAGCCGTAAGCGCTGAGCTGCACCACCACTTGATCGCCCCCGTTGATTTCAGACGGGTCGATCTCCTCCTCCTGCTCACCCGCGACACATTTCGGCTGGTAAGCCGTTTTGGCACGGACCACCATGCCGCCAGGCACCCGGAAGGCAGGGTGTTTGAAAGCGAATTCACCCGCATGATTTTTTTCGTTGCTGTCGCGCAGCGGGTTATGTGCCCCGGGAGGCAACTGGGGGCTGCGGAAGGTTTCCATGCAAGCGGCACTGACCAGCTCTTCGAGCTTTTTCTGATCGTCAGGATCAGTGATGAGCACCAGGGTGTTGTACTTACCGCCAGACCGCTCATCGGGAGTCACGAGCGAGGGGTAACCCAGAACACCAAGCACTTCAACTGGCGGGTGAGCGGCTGCAGGTGCAGCTGCAGGTGCAGTACGTTGAGCGGGGGAAACAGAAGACTTAAAAGCTGAAGTAGCCATTTTGCAATTCCTTTGAAGGTTGAAATTGCCACCGCCGAAATGGAGGGGCGGATATGGATTCAATACATGAAGACGTGACGCGGCACCTGAACGGCGTCACAGTGCGAATGCAGTCAGACGGTTGGCTACCTCTGTGGGACAGCTTGAAAAAATGGGCTTCGATTGAGGTTTGTGAAGCAACCGAGCACTCCCGTCACAGCGTCCGATGCGCGGGGCAGATGGCTCGTGCTGGGCACCACTGGCAGGCTTTATCGCTGGGGGTTGGTGCTGTGGTGGTCAAGTCGGTGAGCTGGGCACGTTCACGAGCGAACTGGGCAAACTCGCGAAGGGTGTCTGAAGTTGTTTCCCAGACAGCTGCCTTTTTGCCGTACACCGGCGGCTGAAACACCGCCAGCAGCACACGTTTCGGGGTGAATTGCAGCAAAGCCTCGGCGCCGACGGCATACGCCAGCAATTGGTCGTTGAACTCGACTTCGACTTTGCCTCGACCGGTTTTCAGGTCGCCCACCAGCAAAGTCGCGGTGTTTGGATCGGCTGCGATCAGGTCGGCGGTGCCCCAGAAATCGCTGCGCCCGATCACTGCGCCGGGGTCAACGCGTGTCTCGGTCAAAAACTCCAGCAGCCCGTGCTGCTGCATCGTGGCGACGGCGGCCTCTTCGGCCTGGTCCACAATCGAGCGCGCTCGCGATTCGACGACATCGAATTCGGCAAGGAGTTCAATTTCTTCCAGAGTGAAGTCGTGCTGCTTGAGCAGCCTGCGCTCAAAGACCGTGTGCATGACGGTGCCAGCAGCGGCAGCCGGGCCGCTTGGTCGTGGTGGCAGCTGCTCAGAGAGGGGAATCGAAGCGGGGCACCGGAGCCAGCGGTGTGCGCTGGACGGCCCCAGCCTGGCGTGGGCGGCGCCCATCAATCGATCAGGGTGTACACGTCTCTGGCCAGCCAGTAGCTGGCATGTGTCAGGACATAGCGGGGTTTGATCTGCGCTTGGTAAGCCAGGCGGTCGAAATCTGCTGGTTCGACGCCAATGATCCTGGCGGCATCGTCGGTGCACACCAGACGATCAGGGGGCAAACGTGTGTTCATGGTGCTGAGCAACATGACACGGGTGAGCAAAGCCTCGCCGGCTTTCTTGGCTTCAGGATCGCGTACTAGCAGTGAATCCCGCAGGAAGCGCAGTGAGGGATGGAATTCGAGTGGGTCGGTGTTTTTTGTCATGTCCTGATTTTTCTGAAGCCGACGTGACGCGGCCACCACGAGGCGTCACGGTGATCAGCTTCTTTAGGCTGACCTGCTCCTCAGTACGCAAGGTAGGCAGGATCAAGGGCATGATCTTGGTCAGATATTTTTCGGTTAGCTCGACCATGTTTGCTGACGGGGCGTTCAATAGATCATGGTTGCGGCCGTCTCGAACGGCTTGCATGAACTCCCGGCCGCGACGGCGGTCTTGGCGCTCGCTGTCCTCACTTCGGACTTTGCCCAGCATGCGGAATACCATCGCGGTTTCGTAGTCGCACCAGCCTTCGACCGTCATGCTGCAATACAACGGGGCGGCGTATTCCCAGTCTTTCGAGAACTGCACCCGGTCACTGCTGGTGTTTTGCAGCAAAGCGCGTAGCTTGGTATAGACCAAGGGATCGAGTGTCCCCGCCAAGCGAGCTTCGTTAAGTTTGGCCATAGCTTGATTGACCAATTGACTGGAGCGACTGGCGCGCTCGAAACGATAGGGGTCCGCGCCCACAGCCCAGTCGCTTTCGTCCACAGCCAAGCGATTCGACAAAGCCACCCCGACCGCTACCAGTGGGGCCAGGTGCTCGACCCGGTTGGCCACCACCACCACCGGCTTCACCCCGCCCTCATAACCAACGGGCAAATCCAACGAAAACAATCTGTCGGTCAAGGCCCACTCGCGGCATTGGTTGGTATCGGGCGCGACTACGCGGTCGGTCACGATGACCAACTGAACTTCGCGTGTGTTGCTGCCCACTGCCATGATCGGACTCCGCGTCAGCAGAACTTCCAGTCAGGACGGAAACGCGGGGGCAAGTCTGGGTTGTGCGGTGCCTCTTTATTGGGCACCAACACATCTTCAGACCAGGCAGCCCAATTTAAAGCGCAAATCGGGCACTTGATTGTCGGGTTGCCTGTGTATGCCGTTGAATATGGATTATCTGGCGAATAAAATTCACGCTCGATAATCCCAGTGCCGCAATAGCATTTGGCACGCTGAACGAATACTTCCTGCGTGCTCATTTCTTGACCTCACGCAGGATTTTCAAAAGGGACCGAACCAAATCCAGGTTATACGCCTCTGGGTTTGAATACGCCTGGTTGGTCAGGTCGGGGGCGATTTCTGTGGCGATTGCCACAAAATCAGCAAAAAGGTCCGACTGATCGAGCAGCAGCTCGATCTCTTCAGTGGGCAGATTTCCATGCAAATGGAAGTGCTCACGGGGGGTCAAACCCCCGATCAGGTTGTTCATTGGTTGCTCCTTGCTACGTGCCACCAGGTGTGGCAGCAGAGGTAGATTAAGGGCGGAGCAACACTAAAAAAACGGTCGAATCACTGGAACCACCATGGTTCGAGTGGTTCAGAACTACTATCTAACTTATTGATTTATATGATGAAAGTGGTGTCGCACCACTCAAAACTTCGAGCGATGATCGAAGTGTCCTGGAGCATGCTGATGGTCTCGTTCGTACCTGTTCGTTCATCTTCGCGGGCCATCTGGTAACCCATCCGCGCGCAAGATACTGGCCATGTAGTTAGCTCGATCGCGAGCGACTCCTCTGGTCGTTACAAGCCACTCCGCCACCACCTTGTTTGTGGGTGCCGTTGTGAAGTCGCTGGGGTCATAAAGTTTCCAAAACCGCTCGGCGGCGGCAGCCAAATGTTCAAGGTCTTTTGTGTTGTGATTACCCCAAGGCCATTTATATGAGATTGAACTTTGCTCGTGGTTTTCCTCAACGCAGTTGTTGTTTTTAATATTTTCTATTCTTTCGGATAAATGATTAATAACACCAACTGTCCATTCAAATCTTTCATTTATAATTCTGCGCTGCAAATTAACGTAAAAGAATACCATTAAAATTATTATCATAATAGAGGTAAAAAGAAAAGTGACACGATTTTGCAAAGTCACTCCGTATGTTTCTTTGTACCAATATGCGACGGCAAAGGCGATCGCCATGGTTGTTATTGAAATAAATGTCAAAAAGAGAAAGCGATGTTTGTCGGCCCATTCAAAAATATGGGAAAAAAATCGCTGATATTTATTCTTTATTTCCATGTGAGACTCGCGGTCCAGATTTCAGGTCCTTCGGGCGCAAAATTGAAGCGATTTTTTTCGCTTTATCTTCAACAGTGCCTCGTTCCTCCATCAGCCAACGTATGACGTTGTCGTTTTTGGGAGCGGTGGAATGATCTTGAGGGTTGTAGTCGCTCCACCAGTGAAGTGCAGCAGCTTTCAGGTCTTCCAAATCTTGGGTTGTATGTGATCCCCATGGCCATCCAGTATTTGCCGGCTGTGTTTGCGGACATGCAGCCGGTTGAACTTCCTCACTGACTGACTCCTGGTTGAATTTGTACTTGGATTTCAATTTTGATTCGGTCAGCCATGTGGAAATAGCTACTCTGTCAAAACGCTGCCGATCAAGTTGGGACTGATGGGAGCCGATCCAGTCCAGCACTACTTTTGGGTCTTCTATCCAAGAGTAATTGTCAATTGCGTTTTGGAGGTCTACGCTGAACAGCCCCAAGCCCGGAGTTTTTAATTTGGAATCGACTTCGTCTTTACCGTGCATGACAAAAATCATCTTTACGGCCTCGCAGGCCCGCTGATAGTCACGCTCAATTCTGTTCGACAACGGTTCGATCGTTTTCCACAGAACCGATCCCCCAAGATCACGTGGGTCGACCCCAATCATTAACCCCGCCAACTCATCTGCTGAGAAGTCCTCTAGATAATCAAAATGCTGCAAGTCAAACATAAGTCAAATTCGTAACGAAAGCTGCTCGCGTAGGTCCGCCAGCTGCATTTCATTGTGACATGCGTACATTGGCGCGTCACGCTCTGGCCGATTCAATAGGCGGTATGGAGATTCCGCTTTGTTATCTTGTCCTGTCAGCGCACAAACCTTGGGGTATGGGGTGGTTGTTCGCGGACTGCAGCGCGCAAAGGGCTTTGGTGCGGGAGTGTTCACGACTGGTTGCACCTCAATCCGCAATGCCCCTTGAAATCACAACCACTGCGATTCATATTCACGGGGTGGTCGAGCGGGCGCTGGGTAGCAACGCTCGGCGGATTTCGGGGAGAGACAGATGATCTTCCTGGAACCTGAAGAAATCCGAACCTTGACTGGCTGGGCTCAAAAACGCAAGCAAGTTGAACAGCTGCGCAAGATGGGCATCCCATTTTTTGTGAACGCCGCCGGCCACCCGATCGTCTCCAAAGCCGCCGTCGAAGGCTCACGACAGGAAGCCTTGAAACACACCAGACCATGGAGGTCAGCAGCCCTTGGGACGTAAACGCACCACCCACATGAACCTGCCCACGCGGATGTACGCCCGCGTGCGCCCGAGCGGGACCTACTTTTTTTACCGTCCCGACGGCAGCAAAGAATTGCCGTTGGGCAAAGACTACGTCGAGGCCGTGCGCAAGTGGTCCGAGCTGGAGAGTGGCAACTCGAAAGCCAAATTCGCGCACACCATCACCTTCCGCTATGTGGCCGAAAAGTACGTGGCCAAGGTGCTCCCCACCAAGGCGCCGCGCACCCAAAAAGACAACCTGGCCGAGCTAGCCAATCTCTACAAGTTTTTCGACAACCCGCCCGCACCGCTCGACCAGATCGAGCCGCACATGATTGCGCAGTACCGCGACTGGCGCAAAGTGACCCGCTCGACGCAAGAGCTGGCGCTGTTCTCCCACATCTGGAACTGGTCACGCGAGCAGGGGTACACCGCCAAGCCGAACCCGACCGTGGGCGTCAAACGCAACCGGGCCAAGGGCCGCGATGTATATGTGACCGATGAGGTCTTCCAGGCCGTCTACGAAGAGGCCGACCAGCCGACCCGCGATGCCATGGACTTGGCGCACCTGGCTGGCCAGCGCCCCGGGGATTGCCTGAAATTCCAGGAAACCGACATCCACGATGGCGCCCTATGGGTGCAGCAAAACAAAACGGGCACCAAGCTGCGCATCGTCATCGAGGGCGAGCTGGCCAAGGTGATCGAGCGCATCAAGGCGCGCAAAGCCGCGATCGTCGCCGGTGCTGGCAACTCCAGTGCCAAACGCGGCAAGTCTGCCGTGGTCATTTCGCTGGCGTTGGTGGTCAATGAAAAGGGCCAGGCGTTGACCGCCTCGGCCCTCGATGGGCGCTTTGGCAAGGCCCGCGAAGCCGCTGGTATTGCCACCAAGGATTTCCAGTTCCGCGACCTGCGCGCCAAGGCCGCCACCGAGATCGAAGACCAAGCGGGCATGGATGCCGCCCAAGGCCTGCTCGGCCACGCCGACGGCAAGATGACCCGGCACTACGTTCGCCAGCGCATCGGCAAACTGGTCAAGCCGACCAGGTGAACCCGGCCAAACGCCAGTCTGTATGCGATCTGGCTGTATATTGATGCTGATGTGAAGCTGAACCGGACTCTCAAATGAGCATTTGCCTTGCAACACTTGGACAGTTCGATCGAAACTTTGACGGACTCATTACGATCTCCGATATCTGGGGAACCGTCAAAGCGGTTTTTTACGTGCCGTCCTCGCTTGTGATTGAGGCTTTGCATGCCACTGGGCTTGGCCGATTTTTTGAGCTTTCTCCAGACAGCTGTGAATCCGGAGCTTCATTTCTCCTGAGCATTGTTTCTTGGCTGGTCATCGGTTTTTTTGCTCTTTTAGTGTTGCCCGCGATGGGCTACTCGGACGCAAAAGCGCGCTCAGATTACGGTAACAAGAAAAGGGACATGGGCTATTGATCGACCTGCAAAAGCAGCCGTCAGGGATAGCCTGGACATCTCAACAACGCCTTATTTTTTTGTTCCACAAAAATTTTCGGCCCCTCTAAAAAACAGAGCGGATGTCGGTTAAGATAGTGGAATAACTTCCGACCTAAGTGGTTGATTTCCTTGACTATTACCAAGGACTGTTAATCCGTAGGTCCCTGGTTCGAGCCCAGGTCGGGGAGCCAAAGTTCTGCGGGATTAGCTCAGTTGGTAGAGCGATACCTTGCCAAGGTATAGGTCGAGAGTTCGAGCCTCTTATCCCGCTCCATGTTCAAAGGGCCTGCGTCAGCAGGCCCTTTGTCTTTTCCGGACAAGCCGCCTCAGCCCGACACATCCTCGAGCGTCTGGCCATCATCGACCAGCGCCCCGCTGCGCGCCAGATCGCCGACCAGCTGTTGCAGCCAGAGGTCCATCGGCATGCCGCCGCCATGCTGGCGATGCAGGCCTTGCAGGTAGGGCACCGCCTCGGCCCAGCGCATGAAGTCCCGGTGGCCGATGCGGCCGAACTCCTGCAGCTTGAACTTGAGCAGCACCTTGGCGCCGTAGCGGGCGTGTTTGTCGGGGCTGCGCACAAAGGCTTCGAGCCGGCTGCGGGCGCGCTGCAGGGCGCCTGCGGTGTCGGCAAACACGCGGCCATGGCCCGGGATGACGGTCAGCGGATCGAGCCGCTCGATCAGGTCCAGGCTGGCAGCCACATCGTCGTAGCCGGGTTCGCCTTCGAGTTCGGGGAACACCACGCCAAAGCCGTTTTCCCAGAGGGCATCGGCCGAGATCAGCAGCCGGTGCTCGGGCGCAAACAGGATGACCGAATGCGGGTCGTGGCCCGGTGCCGCATGCACCTGCCATTCGGTGCCGGCCCAGCGGTGGCTGCTGCCCGGCTGCAGCAGGCCCTGGATGGCAAAGGGCGGGCAGGTCTGCCCGGTGGGCTCATAACTCAGCTCGGTCTGGCGCCAGGCCTGGACCGGCGCGGCCAGACCGGGCGGAATCCGGGTCTCCAGCGCCGGGTAGCGGGCCTGCAGTGCGGCGTTGCCGCCGCAGTGGTCGCTGTGCAAGTGGGTGTTGACCAGGCGATCGAGCGTCCGCCCGGCCAGCGCGTGCGCCAGCAGGGCCAGCGTCTGCGCGGCATGGCTGAAGTAGCCGCTGTCGACCAGCGTGGCGCTGTCTGCGTCCGTCAGCAGGATGTTGTTGGAAGAGAGCCAGCCGCGCTCGAAGACCTGAACGCCGGCGGGCAGGGAAGCGGCTGGAACCATGGGCCCAGTTTAGGGCCACTGGCCAGGCACTGTCCGGCAGGCAGTCCCCTGCCGGACAGGACCGATCACTTGCCGCTGCGCAGTTCGCGCCGCAGGATCTTGCCCACATTGGTCTTGGGCAGCTCGTCGCGGAACTCGATGTACTTGGGGCGCTTGTAGCCGGTGAGGTTCTCATGGCAAAAGCGCGCCACGGCGTCTTCGGTCAGCAGCGGGTCGTTGCGGACCACGAAGACCTTGATGGCTTCGCCCTGCATGGTGTCGGGCACGCCGACGGCCGCGCATTCGACCACACCGGGGCAGGTCGAGATGACGTTTTCGAGTTCGTTGGGGAAGACGTTGAAGCCGCTGACGATGATCATGTCCTTCTTGCGGTCGACGATGCGGGTGAAGCCGTCGCTGTCCATGATGCCGATGTCGCCGGTGCGCATGAAGCCATCGGCGGTGAAGGTCTTCTCGTTTTCCTCGGGCTTGTTGTAGTAGCCGGTCATCACGTTCGGACCCCTGATGCAGATCTCGCCCGACTCGCCGACGGCCAGGCTCTTGCCGTCGTCGTCCTTGATGGCGATCTCGATGCCCGGCAGCGGCAGACCGATGTTGCCGCTGAAGTGCTTTTGCGTGACCGGGTTGTTGGTGCCGATGGCGCAGGTCTCGCTCATGCCCCAGCCCTCGATCATGGTGCTGCCCGTGACCTTCTGCCACTGTTTGGCCGTGCCCTCGGACGCCGCCATGCCGCCGGCCTGCGACACGCACAGGTGCGAGAAGTCGAGCGCGCGGAACTGTGGGTTCTGCAGCAGGGCGTTGAACAGCGTGTTCACGGCCGGCAGCATGTGGAAGGGGCGCTTCTTCAGCACCTCGACGAACTTGGGGATGTCGCGCGGGTTGGGGATCAGCGTCAGGCGCGAGCCCTGGCGGATGGCCAGCAGGCACAGCGTGAGCGCGAAGATGTGGTACAGCGGCAGCGCGGCAATGCTGTTGGCCTTGCTCAGGTCTCCAATTTTGGCGAGCGCTGGCGTGAACCAGGCCTCGGCCTGCAGCGTGGCGGCGATGATGTTGCGGTGGGTCAGCACCGCGCCTTTCGACAGGCCCGTGGTGCCGCCCGTGTACTGCAGGAAGGCAATGGAGTCGTGGTTGGCCTGGCTGGGTTGCAGCGTGCGGCGCGCGCCCATCGCCAGCGCCTTCTTGAAGCTGGTGACCTGGCGGCCGCCGGTGAGCGGCAGCTCATAGGCGGGCACCATCTTGGCCAGGTGGCGCACGGCGAAGGTGATCCACTGGCCGTACCAGAAGCCCAACATGTCGCCCATGGAGGCCATGACCACATGCTTGACGTTGGTGTGATCGACCACTTCGGCCAGCGTGTGGGCGAAGTTCTCCAGGATGACGATGGCGGTGGCGCCGGAGTCCTTGAGCTGGTGCTCCAGTTCGCGTGCGGTGTAGAGCGGGTTGACGTTCACACAGGTGTAGCCCGCGCGCAGCACGGCGGCCATGGTCACGGCGAACTGCGGCACGTTGGGCAGCATGATGGCCACGCGCGCGCCGGGCTCCAGCCCCTGGCCCTGCAGCCAGGCGCCGAGGGCGGCGGAATGGCGGTCCAGCTCGCCGTAGCTCATCCAGCGTTCCATGCACACCGAGAAGGGGCTGGCGGCATGCTTGCGCATCGCCTCTTCCAGCAGGTGCGCGGCCGAGCGGTACTGATCGGGGTCCACGTCGTGCGGTACGCCCGCGGGGTAGTTCTTGAGCCAGATCTTGTCCATGCGTTGTTCTGCAGTCAGGATGGGGAAAAAAGGAGGCCCCATTCTCTGTGTTGCAGTGCGCAAGGGCTACCGGGCAAGTCCTAGGGTGGCCTCCAATTGCGTCCCGCAGGCGACAGGGTCGCCGTCGAACAGCGCCTGCATCAACGTGGCTTCGCGCTCGTGCACGGTGCTCAGAAAATGCTCCACCGCACCGCGCCTGCGCGCCATCTCGCCAAAGGTGTCAAACCCCGTTTCCAGAAAATGCTGCAAGGCCCCCAGGCCGGCGGCCTGGGCGGGTTTGCGCATCATGCGCAGCATCATGCGCAGGCCGGGCATGCGCGTGAAGCGGGTGAGGTCTTGGCCCAGCTTCATCACGCTGGCCAGTTGTTGTTCGCGCTCGGCGCGCTCGCCCACGCCGCGCCAGGCGGCCACGTAGCGCGCGGCGTCGGCGGGGGTGGGGGGCAGGTGCACCCAGGCCAGCCCCATGGCGTGGTCCAGCCGCTCGGTTTGCATGTGCAGTAGCGCCAGGTCGGTGGCGGTCTGCACCACCGCCTGCGGAAACACCGTCTGCAAGGTGCCCGCGATGCGACCGAATTGCGTGTCGCGCTCGCTGTAGTCGCCGGGGCTGTACAGCTCCTCCAGGAAAAATCGCGTGGCACCCTGGTACAGGGGGTCGGCCATCAGGTCGGCATAGGTGCCAGCGAAGCGGCGCGACTGCCATTGCTTGACGGCCAGTACGGCCTGGGCCAGCGATGGGTCGGCCTGCTGCTGCACGCGCAGCGCGGTCACGTCGGCAAGGCTGTGGCGGATGGTGTCGGCAGCGTCCATGGCTGGAGGGGATGGTCTATGCTTTCACCATTACACCGAAAAACGGCGTTTCCCCCCTTGCGCCACCTCGAAAGCCCGCATGAATAGTCTTCCCTCTCTTCACTTCGCTGCAGGTACACCATGATCGCGCGCATGCAATTGCTGGCGCTGGTGTCTCTGGTGCTATCCCTGGCGGCCTGGTGGGCCTGGGCGCTGCCCCAGGGGCTGGATCTGGCCTGGGCAGGAATGGGTGTTTTTGCGGGAATGTATGTGCTGGGCCTGGGCCTGCCCTTTGTGCTGATGCATGCCGTCAACCAGGCTGATGTGGCGCCCCGGGCCACGCTGGCGCAGGTGTTGCGGGCGGCCGTGGCCGAGGCGCGCTGGGCGCTGGTGGTGTTTGGCTGGCGCCAGCCACTGCGCAGCACCAGCGTGCCCGACTGGCTGCCCGATGCCCCCACCGGCCAGCGTGGCGTGGTGCTGGTGCACGGCTTTTTGTGCAACCGTGGGCTGTGGCTGTCCTGGATGCCGCTGCTGCGGTCGCGCGGACATGCCTACGTGGCGGTGAATCTGGAGCCAGTGTTCGGCTCCATCGATGCCTATGCCTCCACGGTGGACGATGCGGTGCGCCGTGTGACGCAGGCCACCGGCCTGCCGCCCGTGATCGTGGCGCACAGCATGGGTGGCCTGGCCACGCGGGCCTGGCTGCGGGCGTTTTCTGCCGATGCGCGGGTGCACCGGGTCATCACCTTGGGCACGCCGCACGGCGGCACCTGGCTGGGCCGCTGGAGCCAGGCTACCAACGGGCGCCAGATGCAACAGGCCAGCCCGTGGCTGCAGCAACTACAGCTTGACGAACCCCTCACCCGCGCCCGCCTGTTCACCTGCTGGTATTCCAACTGCGACAACATCGTTTTCCCGGCGCGCACGGCGGCGTTGCCCGGCGCGCGCCAGCGCTTCGTGGCGGGTCTGGCGCATGTGGAAATGGCCTGTGATGAACAGGTGATGGCTGAATGCCTGGAAGAAATGGCGCAGGCGAATTGAGGGCGTTCAGCGCTCCAGCATGCAGCGAAAACCGGGGTAGCTTTCGGCGTCCGTGGCGTTGTCGCCATCGTCCGGATCGCGCGCATTGGCTGCCAGTTCGGGTTGCTTGCGCAGGCGCTCGTACATCGGGCCGAAGTCCGGGTCGGTCATGGCAAACAATTGCTCGAAGCTGTCGATGACGAAGTAGGTCTGCTGGAAGCTGTCGATCTTGTAGCGCGTGCGCATGGTGCGCTCCAGCCGCAGCGGCAGGCGCTGTGGCTCGGGGCTTTGCACGGCGTAGCGCAGTTCGCCGGCCGAACTGAGGATGCCTGCGCCATACGCGCGCAGCCCCTCGGGCTGGCGGATCAGACCGAACTCGATGGTGTACCAGTACAGCCGCGAGAGCATCTCGCACGCGCCCAGGCGCTCGGCCTTGAGCCCCCCTTCGCCATAGCGCTGCACGTAGTCGGCAAACACCGGGTCGAACAGCAGCGGCACATGGCCGAACAGGTCGTGGAAGATGTCGGGCTCGACGATGTAGTCGAACTCCTCGGGGGTGCGAATCCAGTCGGTGACCGGGAACTTGCGGTGGGCCAGCAGGGTGAAGAAGGGCACCTCGGGGATCAGGCCGGGCACGGCCACCAGCTCCCAGCCGGTGGCGCGGTGCAGGTGCTCGCTGATGTCGTCCAGCCGCGGAATGCGCTCGCGCGCGCCCAGCCGGGGCAGTGCGGCGATGAAGGTATCGCAGGCCAGGCCGGGCAACTGTGCGCTCTGGCGTTCGTACAGGCGGCGGTAGGTGTCGTGGTCCTGCGCGGTATAGGCGTTCCAGTCCTGGGTGCAGGTGTAGTCGGGGCGGGCGCGGGCGTAGTCACCCCGCGGGGGGCGCTCGCTCGCTCCATAGACGACGGGTTCGGCGGCCATGGTGTGTCTCCTGGTTTTTTGTCATGGTGCGCACAGGCCGCTTCGGTGGCGGCCTGTGTCGGGGGCAGTCCGCTCAGGCCTGGCCCGGAGCCTTGAGTACGCCGCGCCGGATCTGGTCCAGCTCGATGGACTCGAACAAGGCCTTGAAGTTGCCGTTGCCAAAGCCCTCGTCTCCCTTGCGCTGGATGAACTCGAAGAAGATGGGGCCGAGCTGGTTCTCGCTGAAGATCTGAAGCAGCAGTGCGTCCTTCTTGCCGTCGATCAGGATCTTGCGGTCACGCAATGCGGCGAGCGGCTCGCCGTGGCCGGGGATGCGCTTTTCCACGAGCTCGTAGTAGGTGTCGGGCGTGTCGAGCAGGCGCACGCCGCTGGCGCGCAGCTTGTCCACGGTGGCGTAGAGGTCATCTGAGCCCATGGCGATGTGCTGGATACCCTCGCCTTTGTACATGTCCAGGTATTCCTGGATCTGGCCCGGCTTGTCCTTGCCTTCCTCGTTGATCGGGATGCGGATCTTGCCGCAGGGGCTGGTCATGGCTTTGCTCTTGACGCCCGTGACCTGGCCTTCAATGTCGAAGTAGCGGATCTCGCGGAAGTTGAACAGGCGTTCGTAAAAGTCGGCCCACTCGGCCATGCGGCCCCGGTGCACGTTGTGCGTGAGGTGGTCGATGTAGGTCAGGCCATGGCCCACGGGGTTGAGCGCTTCTTGCGCGCTTACGCCCGGCAGGGGCTCGAAGTCCACGTCGTAAAAGCCGATGTTG
>JACCEE012376975.1_pt1 | contig 14145 bp, 25 predicted proteins | sample 7449931 | NCBI WGS metagenome assembly JACCEE01 (sample SAMN15323457, study PRJNA562643) | freshwater metagenome | isolation source: river surface water | place: USA:Blue River Watershed | collected 2017-08-19 | reverse complement strand
ATTAAACCGGGTTCTATGTTGTATGAAGTTCAAGGCGTGCCTGAACATTTAGCGCGTGAAGCTTTTGAGTTGGCTTCGGCTAAGCTTCCTGTAAAAACAACATTTGCTGTGCGGACAATAATGTGATGATAGTTAAAGATTTACGTCAAAAAACAAAAAATGAATTAAATTTAATGTTAGTCGAGTTATCTCGAGAGCAGTTTAATTTGCGTATGCAAAAAGGCACAGGTCAGTTAAGCAAGCCTGATCAAGTAAAAAAAGTTAGGCGCGATATAGCGCGTATTCATACTGTGTTAAATGAGATGGCAAGTGCATGATTATGAATGAGAAAAAAGAGCAGTTACATACGGTCAGCGGACGGGTAATTAGCGATAAAATGGATAAAACAGTGGCTGTTTTAGTTGAGCGCGTTGTTAAACATCCTGTATACGGGAAGTATATTAAACGCTCTACTAAATTGTTGGCACACGATGAAAATAATCAGTGTCATGAGGGTGATTTAGTTTTAATTGCCTCGTGTAGACCTCTTTCTAAAAGAAAGTCTTTTAAGGTAATAGAGGTTGTTGAAAGCGCGAATAAATAAAATCGTGTTTTTTTGGCGCAGTTTAATTTGAAATAATTGGGATTTGATAATGATTCAGATGCAAACTAACCTTGATGTAGCCGATAATAGTGGTGCAAAAAAGGTCATGTGTATCAAGGTATTAGGCGGGTCGCACCGACGTTATGCTGGAATTGGCGATATAATAAAAGTGAGTGTAAAAGATGCCATACCTCGTGGACGTGTAAAAAAAGGTGATGTGTATAATGCGTTGGTGGTGAGAACTCGTAAAGGTGTGCGTAGAGCAGATGGTTCTGTTATTCGCTTTGATGGTAATGCAGCCGTAATACTGAATGCCCAGTTACAGCCTATTGGAACGCGCATTTTTGGACCTGTTACTCGTGAATTGAGGGGTGAAAAGTTTATGAAAATTATTTCTTTAGCTCCAGAAGTGTTGTAGGGAGAGGCTGTGAAAAAAATTAAAAAAGGTGATGTTGTAATCGTTCGTGTTGGTAAAGATAAAGGCAAGGAAGGAACGGTAACAGAGGTTTTAAAAAACAATAAATTGTTGATTGAAGGGATTAATCAGGTCAAAAAACATCAAAAAGGAAATCCAAATACAGGTGTCCAAGGCGGAATAGTTCATAAATCCATGCCAGTAGATATCTCCAATGTCGGGTTATTGAATCCTGAGACAAAAAAAGCAGATAGAGTTGGGTTTAGAGTCTTAGATAGTGGTGAAAAAGTTAGATTCTTTAAGTCAACTAATCAAGTTGTTAGTTCATATAAATAGGATGTAAAAATTATGACTAGATTAGAGACAGAATATAAAGAAAGAATTTTACCTGCGTTAGTTGAGCAATTTAGTTACAAGTCTGTAATGGAAGTGCCTAGGTTAGTTAAGATTACACTTAATATGGGAGTAGGTGAAGCTGTTGCAGATAAGAAAGTTTTGCAGTCCGCTGTATCAGATATGGAGAAGATTGCAGGGCAAAAGGCTATTGTGACGATGTCTAGGAAATCGATTGCAGGATTCAAAATTAGAGATGATATGCCTATTGGTTGTAAAGTGACGTTGCGTAGTGACAGAATGTACGAATTTTTAGATAGGTTGATTAATATTTCTATTCCGAGGATTCGAGATTTTAGAGGAATGAGTCCTAAAAGTTTTGATGGGCGTGGTAATTATTCCATGGGAGTTAAAGAGCAAATTATATTTCCTGAAATTGATTATGACAAAATCGATGCTTTGAGAGGGATGGATATTGCTATTACAACAACAGCTAAGACTAACGAAGAAGGTTTAGCATTATTAAAGCTTTTTAATTTTCCATTTAAAAACTAAGGTTTTATCGGTATGGCAAAAAAATCTATGATTGCGCGAGAAAATAAGCGTAGCAAATTGGTCAAAAAATACGCACAAAAACGGGATATTTTGAAAGAAATTATCAGAGATCCAAATTCGTTGTTTGATGCTAAAGAATCTGCATCTTTGCAGCTGCAAAAATTACCGAGAAATTCTAGTCCATCTAGATTGCGTAATCGTTGTAAATTGACAGGAAGACCTCACGGTTATTATCGCAAATTTGGTCTTTGTCGCAATAAATTGAGAGAAGCAACTATGCGTGGCGATGTTCCTGGGTTGGGAAAAGCAAGTTGGTAATTCTGAGTTTTTAATTCAGATATTTGGAGATTAAATTATGAGTATGACAGACCCAGTAGCAGATATGCTAACTCGAATTAGAAATGGTCAATCTGCCGGTAAAAAGAGTGTAAGTATGCCGTGTTCTAAGTTGAAACTTGCGATAGCGAAGGTTTTAAAAGAAGAAGGGTATATTTTGGGATACAGTGCTGAAACATATGGAAATCATACAGAAATGACCGTGGAATTAAAATATTTCAACGGTATGCCTGTTATTGAGAAAGTTAAAAGAATCAGTAAACCTGGTTTGCGGATTTATAAATCTAAGAACGAATTACCTAATGTTTTGGGTGGTTTGGGTATAGCTATCGTGTCTACTTCAAATGGAGTTATGACTGACAGGGCTGCTCGTGCTATTGGGCATGGTGGCGAAGTTATTTGCACTGTTTGTTAAGGGAAGATAAATTATGTCAAGAATTGCTAAGTCGCCCGTCTCTATTCCTGATGGGGTAGATATAAAAGTTAATGGTAATAGTTTTTCTGTAAGAGGTGTTAATGGTCAAATGACTTTTGAGCTTGCGGAAGGGATTACTGTTGAGGTTAATGATAAGTCGCTTCAAGTTAAATGGGATGAAAAAATAAAAAAATCAACCGCTCAAGCCGGAACTGCGAGAGCTGTTTTAGCTAATATGGTGTTTGGAGTTTCAAAAGGATTTGAGAGAAAGTTGATTTTGGTTGGTGTTGGGTATAGAGCTCAGGTTAGTAACGATGTTTTGAGTCTTGCGTTAGGCTTCTCGCACCCTGTGAATTATCCAATGCCTGAAGGTATTAAAATTGAAACGCCTAGTCAAACTGAAATTATTATAAAGGGCATCGATAAACATAAAGTTGGACAAGTTGCATCTGAAATTAGGGCTTATCGTCCACCTGAACCATACAAAGGCAAAGGTGTTAGGTATGCGGATGAGCATGTTGTTAGAAAAGAAGCCAAAAAGAAGTAAGGTGAAATAATGGATAAAAAAACATCTCGTTTGAAGCGTGCTTTGAAGTTGCGTTGTAAAATCAGAAAACTCGGTGCAAATAGGTTGACTATACATAAAACATCTCAGCATATTTACGCTCAAGTTTTGAGCAAAGATGGTGAGACGACGTTGGCTAGTGCTTCTACAACTCAAGCGGACATCAGAGCTATTGTAAAAAACACAGGAAATACTTTAGCGGCTGTAGAGGTAGGTAAAATTGTTGCTCAACGAGCAATAAGTGCCGGAGTTACTGAGGTTGCTTTTGATCGGTCAGGTTTTAAATATCATGGTCGCGTAAAGGCATTGGCTGATGCTGCGCGAGAAGCTGGATTAAAGTTCTAGGAGAATATAATGGCTACAGTACCATCTCAGGGTAGTACGGACGGATTACAAGAAAAATTAGTTAATGTGCGAAGAGTCGCTAAAGTAGTTAAAGGTGGTCGTGTTTTTGGTTTTACTGCTTTGACCGTTGTTGGTGATGGTGAAGGTCGGATAGGTTATGGTGTGAGTAAGGCACGCGAGGTTCCTGTTGCTATACAAAAATCTTTAGAACAGGCTCGAAAAAACATGAGAAAAGTTGATTTAAAAGGCGATACTTTGCAGTATACCATTACTTCAACTACTGGAGCGGCTAAAGTTTATATGCAACCTGCTTCGGAAGGAACCGGTATTATTGCAGGTGGAGCAATGAGGGCAGTTTTTGAAGTAGTAGGTGTGCATAATGTATTGGCAAAATGTATCGGTACAAGTAATCCTATCAATGTTGTAAGAGCGACTGTTGAAGGTTTGACTAACATGCACAGTGCTAAAAAAATTGCCGCGAAACGTGGGTTGTCAATTGAACAAATGACAGGATAGTTGTGATGAACAATAAAAAATTAAGTGTTACCATGACAAAAAGTAAAATAGGACGTTTGGCAGATCATCAAGCTTGTTTAAAGGGATTGGGGTTAAGAAAGATACGCCAGTCAGTTGAAATTAGTGCCACGCCTGAAAATTTAGGAATGATAAACAAAATATCATATATGCTTAAAGTTGAGGAAATATAATGTTTTTAAATAACCTTAAAGCAAGTTATGGAACTCGAAAAAAAGCAAAGAGAGTGGGTAGAGGAATAGGTTCTACACTTGGAAAAACCTGTGGGAGAGGACATAAAGGTCAAAAATCTCGAAGTGGAGGGTTTCATAAAGTTGGGTTTGAGGGCGGTCAGATGCCTTTGCAACGTAGACTTCCTAAAGTTGGATTTTCTTCTCGAATTAAAAAATATACCGCAGAAGTTAGATTAAATGAATTAGATTTGATTTCGGGGGATGTTATTGATTTAAATAGCTTGATTGAGGCTAATATAATACCTGCTTTTTCTAAAACAGCCAAAGTAATCAAGTCAGGTGAAATAGTTAAACCAATAACTCTAAAGGGTGTTCGTGTTACATCAGGTGCTAAATTAGCTATTGAAGCTGTAGGTGGAAAGGTAGAGATTTAAGTGGCTACATTAAAGACGCAAAGATCAAATAAATCAGGAAATCTATCAGAACTTCAGTCTAGGTTATTTTTTGTTCTTGGTGCTTTTTTTGTTTACAGGATTGGTGCTCACATACCTGTACCAGGAATAGATCCCAAAGCATTGGCATTGATGTTTGAACAACAAAAAGGATCTATACTGAGTATGTTCAATATGTTCTCAGGTGGGGCTTTGATGCGATTGAGTTTATTTGCCCTTGGAATAATGCCTTATATTTCGGCATCTATCATCATGCAGTTGATGACTGTTGTTATTCCGATGATGGAACAAATTAAAAAGGAGGGTGAATCAGGTCGACGTAAAATATCCCAATATACGCGCTATGGAACAGTTGTATTGGCTACATTTCAGGCTATCGGAATTTCTTTGGCACTTCAAAGTCAAACAGCGGGTGGTTTGTCTGTTGTTCTGAATCCAGGAATAAATTTTCTGATTGTGACCACCATTACGTTGGTTACAGGAACGTTGTTTTTAATGTGGCTTGGTGAGCAAGTTACCGAAAGGGGAATTGGAAACGGTATTTCGTTGATTATTTTTGCTGGTATTGTGTCAGGTTTGCCTAAAGCTATTGGTGGTACCTTAGAGCTTGCAAGAACCGGCGAAATGAATGGTGCGTTTATAGTTTTGTTGTTTTTGATTGCAGTTGCCGTTACCGCGTTGGTTGTTTTTGTTGAAAGAGGGCAGAGACGCATTATTATAAATTATCCTAAGCGGCAGCAAGGTCGTAAGGTTTACGCGGGGCAAAGTAGTTTTTTACCACTTAAATTAAATATGGCGGGTGTTATACCGCCGATTTTTGCTTCTAGTATTATTCTATTTCCAGCAACCATTGCTGGGTGGTTTGGTAATGCAGAAGGCTTTACTTGGCTTCAAGATGTATCAACTGTATTATCTCCTGGTCAACCTATCTATGTTATGTTTTATGCTGCGGCAATTGTTTTCTTTTGTTTTTTTTATACAGCTTTAGTATTTAATTCTAAAGAAACATCTGAAAACTTAAAAAAATCGGGAGCTTTTTTGCCTGGTGTTAGACCGGGACATCAAACTACAGCTTATATAGATAAGGTGATGACACGATTGACTTTGATTGGTGCTTTTTATATTACTTTGGTTTGTTTGTTGCCAGAATTTTTGATTGTTTACTGGAATGTTCCTTTTTACTTTGGAGGAACGTCTTTGCTCATTATAGTTGTGGTTGTGATGGATTTTATATCACAAATGCAGACTCATTTGATGTCTCAACAGTATGAAGGGCTTATGAAAAAGGCTAATCTTAAAAAATAATAATGAAATTTTGGCTGATATGATTAATCCGTATTTTACTGAATTTAAAAAAATTAGGAGTTTGCTGTGAAAGTTCGAGCGTCTGTGAAAAAAATTTGTCGCAACTGTAAAGTGGTAAAAAGAAGTGGTGTTGTGAGAGTTATTTGTGTCGATGGTAGACATAAACAACGTCAAGGTTAGTAAAATGTTGCGCTGGAGTTGCTTTGTATGCTATAATTCCGCGCTTAACTTTAGAGTACTATAATTAGGAGTATCTAAATGGCACGCATTGCCGGGATAAATGTTGCAGATCATAAGCACGCAGAAATTGCGTTGACGGCCATATACGGTATAGGTCGTCCTACGGCGCGAGATATATGTAAGGAATTGGATATAAATCCTGCTGTGAAAATAAAAGAGCTTACGGAAGAGCAATTGGAGTCTATTCGTAACTTTATAGGAAAAATGTCCGTAGAAGGAGATTTGAGACGTGAAGTTTCTATGAATATTAAAAGGTTGATGGATCTTGGTTGCTACCGAGGGATTAGGCATCGCAGAGGGTTGCCTTTGAGAGGGCAACGGACAAGGACGAATGCACGTACTCGCAAGGGTCCGCGTAAACCAATTAGAAAATAAGATGTTCTTTAACTAAGGTTTGTAAGTAATGGCAACTCAAAATCGTTCTAAAAAACGCATAAAAAAAGAAGTGGCAGATGGTATCGCTCATGTTCATGCTTCGTTTAACAATACAATCGTGACTATTACCGATAGGAAGGGTAACGCTTTATCTTGGGCAACATCAGGGGGTTCTGGGTTTAGAGGATCGCGCAAAAGTACTCCTTTTGCAGCGCAAGTTGCAGCAGAAAAAGCTGGTAACGTAGCTCTTGAATATGGAATGAAAAACCTTGATGTTATGATAAAAGGTCCAGGTCCTGGTCGTGAATCGGCTGTTAGATCGCTTAATAATTTAGGCTTTAAAATTACCAATATAGTTGATGTGACACCTATTCCTCACAATGGTTGTCGTCCACCCAAAAAACGTCGCGTTTAAGATTTCGGAGTAGTTATTATGGCAAGATACCTTGGTCCAACTTGTAAGTTAAGTCGTAGAGAAGGTACAGATTTATTCTTAAAAAGTAGAGGGAAGTCGCTAGAAGGCAAGTGTAAATTAGACCAAAGACCTGGTCAGCATGGCACTAAGCGTGCGAGAAATTCTGATTATGCTTTGCAATTAAGAGCTAAACAAAGAATTCGTAGGATGTATGGAATATTAGAAAAGCAGTTTAGAAATTATTACCAATCTGCTGCATCGAAAAAAGGTGCTACAGGTGAAAATCTCCTAAACTTGTTAGAAATGCGTCTTGATAATGTTGTTTATCGAATGGGGTTTGCAAGCACCCGAGCAGAAGCACGGCAATTGGTCTCGCATAAATCAATTGTGGTCAATAATCAGGTTACTAATGTTCCCTCTTATCAAGTTCAGGTAGGAGATGAAATTAAGATTAGGGAAAAATCAAAAAAACAACAGCGCATTATTGATTCATTGGGGATTTCAGAACAATACGGATTTCCTGTTTGGGTTGATGTAAATACAAAGGAAATGTCGGGTATTTTCAAATCTATACCCGAGCGTATTGAATTAGGAAGTGATATCAACGAACAATTAGTTGTTGAGCTTTATTCTAAATAATCAGGTCTAAACTTATGCAAAAATCTATTGCTGGCTTACTAAAACCAAGATTGGTTGATGTCGTCAGTCATACGGCGAATCATTCAAGAATTGTTATTGAGCCGCTAGAGCGTGGTTTTGGTCACTCTCTTGGTAACGCGCTTAGGCGAGTCATGTTGTCATCTGTACCAGGTTGTGCGGTTACGGAAGTTGAAATTGATGGTGTTTTGCATGAATATACAACCATTGACGGCGTTCAAGAAGATGTTATTGATATTTTATTGAATTTGAAGCAGCTTGCTGTTGTAATGCATTCACGCGATGAAGTAGTCTTGTCATTGAACAAAAGTGGTGCAGGAGTAGTGACGGCGGCAGATATAAATTTGCCTCATAATGTTGAAATTGTTAATCCTGAGTTGATTATTGCGCACCTAACACAAGTAGGTGAACTTAATATTAAGTTAAAAGTTGAGCGTGGACGAGGTTATGTCCCAGCCAGTTTAAGAAAAGAACAGTCTGATATATCACCTGCGGTTGGTGTGCTGGTGGTAGATGCTGCTTTTAGTCCTGTGATAAAAGTTGCGTATCATGTGGAGAGTACGCGGGTTGAACAGAGTACCAATTTGGATAAGTTGATTATCGATTTAGAAACGAATGGTACGATCGATCCGGAAGAGACGATTAAACTTGCAGCAACTATTTTACACGATCAACTGTCGGTTTTTGTCGATTTTGAAAAAGTTAATGAACAAACTGAAGAAACAATTGTTGAAACTGAAGAGGCTTTTGATCCGGTGTTGTTAAGACCGGTTGATGATTTGGAGCTTACTGTTCGTTCAGCAAATTGCTTAAAAGCAGAAAATATCTTCTACATTGGTGATTTAATTCAACGTACCGAAGTAGAATTGCTGAAAACTCCGAACTTAGGTAAAAAATCCTTAACTGAAATTAAGGATATACTTGCCATAAAAGGGTTGTCTTTAGGGATGCGTCTTGAAAATTGGCCGCCTGAGAATTTGGCAGATCAAAATCAAACTGGAATTTAATTAACTTAGGGTTATCTCAAAATGAGACATCGTAAATCTGGAAAACAATTAAGTAGAAATAGCAGCCATCGCAAAGCAATGTTTAGCAATATGGTAACATCTATTTTAAAGCATGAATTAATAAAAACTACATTACCAAAAGCCAAAGAATTGCGTGGTTTTGCTGAACCTTTAATTACCCTAGCAAAAGTTGATTCTGTTGCTAACAGACGGTTGGCGTTTGCAAAACTTCGGGATCGTGAGGCAGTCACTAAATTATTTAATGAGTTAGGTCCGCGCTATCAAGACAGACCGGGCGGATATTTGCGGGTTATGAAATGTGGTTTCAGAACGGGCGATGCTGCTCCTATGGCGTATGTTGAGCTTGTTGGTAGATTAGAAGAATAATTTATTTTTAATCGCAAAAAAAGCCGGCTTTAGCCGGCTTTTTTATTTAGAAAACTATCTTTCAAGTAGACTTAGTTTATCTGTTTTTCCATTCCATTCATCAGCATCTGGTAAAGCGTCTTTCTTTTCAGTGATATTCGTCCATATTTCAGCTAATTCAGCATTGAGTTGCGCAAACTGTGCTTGTTCTTGAGGAAGTTCATCTTCAGGAAAAATAGCATTTGCTGGACATTCAGGTTCGCATAAACCACAGTCAATACATTCTTCAGGATGAATAACTAAAAAATTAGGTCCTTCGTAAAAACAATCGACAGGACATACTTGGACACAATCAGTGAATTTACATTTAATACAGTTTTCTGCAACGACATAAGCCATGTTTATTTACCAAAATTTTGTTAAAAAATACTCTTTAAATTGGCAGGCTATGTTAGCAGAAATGTAAGGTTTAAGACATAAGCATTTTAAATTCTTTAGATGTCAAATCAATTAGCGGTTCAACCTGTTTTGAATAAACTAGATTTGCCACGCAACTGAATGTTACAATCGGGGCAGGATGAGTTTTACTTATCAAGATTGTGCCGGTGAGAATGCTGGTAACATAATAAAATAGCGATATACTCCTACAGATGAGGTTTAAAAATGAATGAAAACTGGATTGCTCCCTCTATTCTCTCTGCGGATTTTGCAAGATTAGGTGAGGAAGTTGAGAATGTGCTGGCAGCCGGTGCAGATGTTGTTCACTTTGATGTAATGGACAATCATTTTGTACCCAATCTCACAATAGGGCCTTTGGTCTGTGAAGCACTCAGAAAATATGGTGTGACTGCCCCGATTGATGTACATTTAATGATTAAGCCGGTTGATAGAATTATTCCTGATTTTGCTAAAGCCGGTGCAAGTTACATTACTTTCCATCCCGAAGGGTCTGTGCATATTGACAGAACATTGCAATTGATTAAAGATTGTGGGTGTAAGGCTGGATTGGTGTTTAATCCGGGTACGCCATTGCATCATTTAGATTATGTAATGGATAAAATAGACATGATTTTATTAATGTCAGTTAATCCGGGATTTGGAGGGCAATCTTTTATTCCTTCGGCTTTGAATAAGTTGCGAGAAGTGAGAAAAAGAATTGATGCCAGCGGGTTTGATATTCGTTTAGAAATTGATGGCGGTGTAAAAGTCGATAACATTCGTGCCATTAAAGAAGCGGGTGCAGATACATTTGTGGCAGGTTCTGCAATTTTTAGTCAGCCAGATTATAAAAAAGTGATTGACGAAATGCGGACTGAATTAGCTAACGCTGTAAAATGATTCATCCTACACGTCGGTGAATAAAAGCCGACGTGTTTTTAAGATTCTAAAATTTGCTTTAAAAACGGAATGGTTAATTTACGCTGCGCAGACAAGGTGGCTTTGTCTAATTGTTCTAGCAATATCCATAATGACGGTAGGTCGCTGGCGTAGTGATTGAGTAAAAAATGTCCCACTTTCGGGGTAATAATCAGTCCCATATGACTCGCTTTACAAATCAACGCTGCCACACTTTCCTCGCCTATTAAAGGTTTTAGCTTTAAAGGCAAGCCGGACATCAAAACTGATTTTAACTCAGGCAGTTTTATATCAAGGTCTTCTGGGTGAACTTGAGCCGATAAAATCAGGCGATGATTGTTAGCGGCATGTTGATTAAAAAAATTTAATAACGCTTGTTCCCAATCTAAGAGTCCTGCAATTTCATCTATATCGTCAAAGCATACAAATTTGACGAGTTCTAAATCATCAAACATTGCTAATGTGGGCAGTTTGCGTTTATTAAACGGGTAATAAAAAGGATTAAGACCCTTTTGATGGGCAAGCTGGCAACTGGCTTGCAGTAAATGACTTTTTCCGTATCCCGCCTCGCCGTAAAGAAATAGATACCGCTCACCATGATTGCTAATCAGTGCGTGCAGTTCATTGATAATTTCACTGTTTGCGGCAGGATAAAAAGCATCAAATCCTTTGTTGGCTTGAAACTCAAACTGAAGCGGAAATTGCAAAGATGTCATTTTTTTTCTCTTGCGTTAAAGCGAACATACAGCGTTGTACCTAAAAACAGTATCAAGCTTAATATAATTTCTAAATAGGCAAGCTGGCGTTCTTGTAAATTGACATACGCTTCTTCAATGCCGTGTACAAAATAAAGCATACTGATATATGCCGTCCATGCACACGTTTTTGAATTGGCATTTAAAAAACCGCGTAAAGGCAATAATAAAGGCGTGACGTGTACTAACAAAACCATTGCGACTGGAAAATGTTTAGACGGAGCTAAGAGCGTATTCCAAAGCATCAGTAGGGTAAATAAGCCAAAGTATCCCCATAATGCAAGGTAATGATAATAGATTGCTTTCATTCTGCGGAAGTCAGTTTGAGAGCCGTTTGGGCAAGTCTTGCGCCTAAAGCTTGGCAAATTGTTTTTTCATGCGCACTTAAATCTGGATTGCCTGCTGAGAAATGACTTGCGCCATAGGGCGTGCCGCCGGTAGTGGTTTCTAAAATCGCTGCATTATTACTGGGTAAGCCCATCAATAACATGCCGTGATGTAGTAATGGAATCATCATGGTTAATAAGGTGAGTTCTTGTCCACCGTGCATACTGCCTGTTGAAGTAAAAACGCAAGCCGGTTTGCCGCGTAAGCTACCTGAAAACCACGCTTTAGAGCTGTTATCAATAAAATATTTCAATTCAGCCGCCATGTTTCCAAAATGCGTCGGACTGCCTAATGCTAATCCAGCGCATTGTTGTAAGTCTTCAACAGTTGCATAAGGCGCGCCGCTATCGGGAATGTCGGGTGCGGTTTTTTCGCATACTGTTGATAGATTAGGCACAGTTCGCAACACGGCTTCAGCCCCTGCGACTGATTCCACACCGCGTGCAATGTAGTTTGCCATTTTTTGGGTATTGCCGTATCGACTGTAGTAAAGCACTAAAATTTTGATCATGTTTTGTGAAGTGTAAAATTATTAATTTAAGAGGGATAAAACCGCACTCGGCGGACGACCGATGACTGCTTTATCTTCTGTTAAGACAATTGGACGTTCAATTAACTTAGGATGTGTCATCATACTGTTGATTAATACCTCACGCGAAAGTGAAGCGTCTTTTAAATTAAGCTGCACATATTCCGGTTCTTGCGTGCGCATTAATTCGCGAGGTTGAAAGTTGAGTTTATCTAAAATCTGCTCAAGCTCTGCAAAACTAGGCGGCGTTTTCAAATATTCGATAATTTCAGGCTGTATGCCTTGCTCGATTAACAGTTGTAACGTTTCGCGCGATTTACTGCAACGTGGATTATGAAAAATACGCACTTTCATGGCACAGGCTCTTAACAAGTCGATAAAAGGCTATAATAGCATTTTTATAAACTTAACTGTCTGTTTAAGCTATGCAATTACCCAATTATCGCACTGCCTCTGTTCTTGTCGTTGGTGATTTAATGTTAGATCGCTATTGGCATGGCTCAACTTCCCGAATTTCACCCGAAGCACCTGTCCCGATTGTGCATGTTAAAGAGCATGAACACCGTGCAGGGGGCGCAGGAAATGTCGCGTTAAATATCGCCAGTTTAGGTGCAAAGGTTTCATTGATCGGTTTTACGGGGAGGGATGAGGCAGCGGATTTATTAACCGATTTATTAAAAGTTGCGGGGATTCGCTGTGTATTTGAAGCTTTAGCCGATTATCCAACGATTACAAAATTAAGGGTGATGAGTCGGCATCAACAATTAATTCGCCTAGATTTTGAAAGCGAATTTGAAAAAGTCGATAGTGAATTATTACTGCATCGCTACCATGCTGAACTTGAGCAAGCACAGTTAGTTATATTATCCGATTACGGCAAAGGCACATTAAGTGAGGTGGCGCGTTTTATTCAATTAGCCAAAAAAATGGGGAAACCTGTATTAGTTGACCCAAAAGGAAGGGATTTTACTCGTTATCGTGGCGCGACGATTATTACCCCCAATTTACTTGAATTTGAAGCGGTGGTAGGAAAATGTCAACATGAACAAGCGATTGAGCAGAAAGGAATGGCATTGCTCACAGAATTGGAACTTGACGCGCTCTTAGTGACGCGCGGTGAACACGGCATGAGTTTATTAAGTCAAACAGAACCGCCTTTGCATTTGCCCACTCACGCGCGTGAAGTGTTTGACGTAACAGGGGCAGGAGATACGGTGATTTCAGTTTTGGCAGCCAGTTTGGCAGCTAAAAAATCATTGAGTGAGGCGACCACTTTGGCAAATATCGCGGCTGGCATTGTTGTGCGTAAAATAGGGACTGCCGCCGTCAGTCCCGAAGAATTTAGTTACGCGCTGTATGGACAACGGGCGCAACACAAAGGTGTTGGAACATTAGAAGAAGTGATGGCAGCGGTTGCACAGGCTAAATCGCAAGGTGAAAAAATCGTCTTAACAAATGGGTGTTTTGATATTTTACATGCGGGGCATTTGCGTTATTTGCAACAGGCAAAGAGTTTAGGGGATAGATTAATTGTGCTGGTGAATACGGATGAATCGGTTAAACGCTTAAAAGGTGAGCAGCGTCCGATTAACAGCTTGGCGCAACGCATGGAAATGCTCGCGGCACTTGAATGTGTCGATTGGGTGATGGCGTTTGCAGAAGATACACCCAAACAAGTGATTGAACAACTCTTGCCGAATGTGTTAGTCAAGGGCGGCGATTATACGGATATTAAGGATATTGCAGGGCATGAATGTGTATTGAAACATGGAGGAGAAGTAAAAATTTTATCCTTTGTTGCGGGGCATTCTACGACTGGAATAATAGAAATAATTCAGGGACAGAAATAAGTAAGTCATTTCAACAAAGTTTCATGGTATAAAAACTTTATAACTTATTGTAATTTAATAATTTTTTATATCTGAAAACTTATGATTAACTATTTAAAGTGTTTTATTTGAATGTTAAATATGTGAATGAAAATACGCCAAAGGTTTATAAAGAATGGTTGAATGCGATTAATTTCAGGCGAAGTGTTTTTGATGTT
>JACCEE010019803.1_pt1 | contig 14155 bp, 14 predicted proteins | sample 7449931 | NCBI WGS metagenome assembly JACCEE01 (sample SAMN15323457, study PRJNA562643) | freshwater metagenome | isolation source: river surface water | place: USA:Blue River Watershed | collected 2017-08-19 | reverse complement strand
GTGGTTGAGGAGCGCCAGCGACGACACCACCGGCACCCTACGACGCCTCCCCCCCACACTCCTGTCAGATAAAACAAAAAAGAGACGTAACCCGAAGGTTACGCCTCTTATTACCCCAAAAAGGGATAACGCGATTATGCGCCGTAAGCTGCCTGAGCCCCGCCGAGATTCCGTTTCTTAATCCACGGCATCAACGCACGCAGGTTACGCCCAGTCACTTCAATCGGATGCTCTTCACCCGCTTTGAGCAAAGCGTTGTACTTCTTGTATCCACCTTTGTACTCCGAGACCCAACCCTTCGCGAACTTACCGGTCTGAATGTCTTTGAGCACTGCCTTCATCCGCTTCTTCGTGCCTGCATCGATGATTTTTGGACCAATCGTCACATCACCCCACTTCGCCGTCTCGGAAATCGAGAAACGCATCCCCGCAATGCCCGATTCATTCATCAAATCCACAATCAACTTCAACTCGTGCAAGCACTCGAAGTACGCCATCTCCGGCGAATATCCCGCCTCAACCAACGTCTCAAACCCCGCCATCACCAGCGCCGAAGTACCGCCACAAAGCACCGCCTGCTCTCCGAAAAGATCGGTCTCCGTCTCCTCCTTGAACGAAGTTTCCAACGTCCCCGCCCGCGTTCCACCCACCCCCTTGGCCCAAGCCAGAGCCGTCTTCTTCGCCTGCTTCGTCGCGTTCTGGTACACCGCAATCAAGGCCGGCACCCCCTTGCCCTCCGTAAACTGACGACGAACGATGTGACCAGGCCCCTTCGGAGCCACCAAAATCACGTCCACATTCTTCGGTGGAACAATCGTCTTGTAATGCACCGCAAAACCATGACTGAACAGCAATGTCTTACCCTTCGTCAGGTTCGGCTGGATGTCCGACTCATACACCGACGGTTGCTTGGTGTCCGGCAATGCCACGAAAATCACGTCGCCCCGACGCACTGCCTCTGCCGTGTCCACCACCTCAAACCCATAGTCCGCAGCAACCTTCCGCGACTTGCTTCCCGGGTACAATCCGATGATCACCTTCACGCCCGAATCCTTCAGGTTCAATGCGTGGGCATGTCCCTGTGATCCAAATCCCAGCACCGCGATCGTCTTCCCCTTCAACACTTTAAGATCCGCATCTTTGTCCGTGTAAACCTTCGGCATCTTGACCTTGGCACCCTTCGATTTGCTTATTGCTTTTGCTGGCATATTTTTAAAACGTTTAAAATAAACAACTTACACTTACTTTATTCCTCGAGTCTCGAGAAAAACTGCGATGGCTAATCGGCCCGACGCGCCAAAGCAACCTTGCCCGTCCGCGTGAGTTCCAAAATCCCGAACGGCTCCATCAAGAAGACAAACTTCGAGATTTTGCTCTCATCCCCAGTGATTTCAATCGAGACATTCGAACGCTGAACATCAATCACTTTCGCACGGAACAACTCGCAAATCTGAATCACCTCAGCACGGCTTTTTGCATCCACCGACACCCGCAACAAGACCAACTCGCGATCCACATACTCGTCATCACGAAAGTCCTGAACCTCAATAACATCAATCAGCTTCCGAAGCTGTTTCGTTACCTGTTCCAGCACCGTATCGTCCCCGCGAACAACAATCGTCATGCGAGAGGTCTCCGGATCCAACGTGGGACCGACATTCAAGGTGTCGATGTTAAAGCCGCGGCCGCTGAACATCCCAGCGATGCGGGTAAGCACGCCGAACTTGTTTTCAACGAGGACAGAGATGGTATGTCGCATGGTTAGAGCCTGCGAAGGCTGGATAAAGAGAGACGTAGGGTCAACGCTAAAACCCTTTGCGCTACCCCGAAATCCGAACTTCCCGTCACTTTGGGAGCCTTTCAGGCCGACAAGGGAAGCCCGTACGGCAAATCATCCGGCAACGGAGCAAACTCCGAAATCCAATCCCACAACTGGCTGTAATCACGATTCAAATCGCCAGACAAACAGTCCGTAATCAAATCGCCCGCTGCCGGATACTTCATGATGACATCCTTAAACGAGAAACCCTCGTTGTAGAAGGCATACACCAGCTTCCGCATGTTCTCCACCCCCTGCCGAATGGACGCCCCGTACTCACCAAACCGTTCTGGGGCCAAATCTCCTTGTTTCAACCCCGCGTGAATCGCTTCCCCCGCCAAAACACCACTCTTCAATGCCAACATCACTCCGCTGCTAAAGACCGGATCCAAGAACGCAAACGCATCGCCCACCAACAATAAACCCGGCGACGAACAATGACGAGAATGCCGACTGTACTCGCTCGTGACCCAATACTCTCCCGTGCAAACGCCCGTCGCTAGTCGCTCTTTGATCCACTGGTTCTGCCCAATCTCTCGCTCAAAAATGCCGCGAGGATCCTTTACCCCGCCCCGCGTCAAATACTTACCCTCCGCCACCACCCCCACACTCACCATGTCATTTTGCAACGGAATGTGCCAAAACCACCCCTTCTCCGGCACAAACGCCACCGTCGTCGTCCCCTCATCAATCCCCTCACCCCGAACCGACCCCTTGTAGTAAGTCCAAACCGCTATCTTGTTCAGATAAGGATCATTCTCGCGCCATCCCTTTCGACGAGAAGCAAACGCCTCCTTGCCCGTCGCATCCACCACCAACTTCGCCCTCAATACCTCCCGAGTGCCATCGCGCCCCACCGCCTCGACCCCAACGACACGCCCCTCCTCCTCGATTAACCGCTCCACCGCAACCTCCTCCCTCACCTCAACGCCTCTCTCCCGCGCGTGCTCCACCATCATCTGGTCAAACTCCGCACGCGTCACCTGCCACGTCTGAGCCACCGTCTCGCGATCATACCGATTGAAAAAATAGAACGGTTGCGAGCGCTTTCCATCCGGTTGTACGAAACTCACGCTGTACTTCTTCGTAAAGCACGATGCCCGCATCTTAGGAATCATTCCCAACCGCTCCAACGGACCATACGTAAACGGAATCAACGATTCTCCAACATGGTAGCGCGGAAACTTCTCGCGCTCCAAAACGAGGACCCGGTGACCATACTCACCCACAATCGAAGCCGTCGCACTCCCTGACGGTCCCGCCCCAATCACGATGACATCATACTCGCTCATCTCGGTGTTCATATTCTTCCTTTCTCGTTCACTGCTTCACTTGGCTCGCTGACCTAAAACGTCAATCTCCTCCCGCACCTCACCCTCACCCGCCGCACTCCACCCGTCACACAAACGGTCAAAAAGCGGCGATGCCATCAGCGTGGTCACCACTGCCATCATCACCAGAGCCGCAAACAATCCCTCCGAAATCACACCCCGCTGCAGCCCGATGTTGATGATAATGAGCTCCATCAACCCCCGAGCATTCATCAACACCCCAATGCCTAACGCCTCCCGCTGGGGAATCCCCGTCGCCCGAGCCGCCAACCAACACGCCAGCCCTTTCCCCACAATCGCCACCCCCAAAATCGCCAGACAACTCACCCACGCCCCACCCGAACTCAGAAGCCCCATCTTCGTGTTCAAGCCTGAATAGGTGAAAAAGAGCGGTAACAGCAATGCCACCGTCAGCGGCTCAATCTTCCGCACCAGCCCCTCAGCCACGCCGCCCCTCGGCATCGCAGCCCCCATCACAAATGCGCCAAACACCGCGTGTAACCCAATCGCATCAGTGCACCAAGCCCCCAACGCCATCAACGCCAACCCCACCACCAAGCCCGCTTCCGATACCCCGCCCGCGTCCAAAAACCATGCGCGAATCTGCCTCAAAACAGGACGAACCACCAACAACACTACCGCCACATACAGGACACCCCCCCCCACATTGCGCACCGCCACCCCCCAGTCCCGATCAAAACTACCCAACACCACCGCCAGTAATGCCCACGCCGTCGCGTCATCCAACGCGCCAGCCCCAATCGCAACCGTCCCCATCGTCGTCCCGTTCAAACCTTTGTGGTGGATAATCCGCGCCAGCATCGGAAACGCCGTGATGCACATCGACGCACCCAAAAACAAACAGGCCTCAAACAACGAAGTCCGCTGCGGAAAAAGCGTCGTATTTCCGTGCAACCACCAACCCAAAGCCCCCCCAAGAACAAACGGCACCACCATTCCCGCCGCAGAAACCGCCAGAGAACTGCGCAACCGCCGACGAATGATGTCCATCCGAAACTCCATCCCCACCACAAACATGTACAACGCCAAACCCAACTGCGACGCCGGAAACAAATAACTCTGAGTGTCCCGAACCTGCTGCGAACGGTCCCACGGAAAAACCGCCGCCTGCCACTCCGGAAAAACCGCCCCAAAAAAAGAGGGCCCCAACAAAACCCCAGCAATCATCTCAGCCACCACCTGCGGTTGACCAAATCGCGACGCCACCCAACCCACCACGCGGCAAAACAAAAGGATCACCGCCAACTGAAGGAAGAAGTGAACAGCAAGTTGCAGATTTGACACCCTTTCACCGTAACCCCTTTTTCTTGTAACAAAAATAGACTCTTCTGATTATACTCATACCTTTCTGCGATAACATGGACCTCCGGCAACTCAAACACTTCGTCGCCATCGCAGAAGAACTCAGCTTCTCCAAAGCCGCCTCCAGACTCCGCATCGCCCAACCCGCCCTCAGTCGCACCGTCAAAGAGATGGAGGATCAACTCGACACCATCCTCCTCGACCGGAACCGCAAACGGGTCCGCCTCACCGACACCGGCGCCATTCTTCTCCGCGAAGCCCGCACCCTCCTGGAGCAACACCAGTCCGCCCTCGAATCCGTCCGCCGCGCCGCCCAGGGCGAAGAAGGCGAACTCCGCATCGGATACATCGGCCCCCCCACCCGCCATTTCCTCGGCCGCATCCTCGCCGAATACCGACGCCGCCACCCCAAAGTCGCCATCCACCTCGAAGAACGCACCCCAGAACGCGTCTGGGAAATGGTCGCCGCAGGCCGCCTCAATCTCGGCTTCACCCGCCCCGTTCCCCTCTCACGAGACCTCGGACTCCACACGCTCACCCTGCGCGAAGAACCGCTCGGCGTCGTCTCCCCACCCGAACACCCCTTCGCCTCGGCACTCAACGTCCCGTGGTCCGCCCTCGAACGCGAAAAACTCGTCGTCCTCGCGCGCCGAGAAGGCGTCGGAATTCATGACGCCGTGCTCGCCGGATGTCGAAGCGCTGGATTCGCCCCCGTCCTCACCCGCACCCCAAGCCTCATCAGCACGGTCTTCACCTACGTCGAAGCCAGAGTCGGCCTAGGCGTCGTCACCGAAGGAGTCGTCCCCCCAAACGCACCACTCGCCTTCACCCAGCTTTCCCCCCCCATCACCATCCCTCTCGTGCTCGCTTGGCAGGGGGAACCGCTCTCACCCCCTTCCCGGTCATTCCAACACCTCGTGAAAGCATGGCTACAATCCGGCGAGCTCGACCCCGTCCCCGCCCTTCCCTCCACCACCTGAAACCGTTACACTTCCGCAACCACCCCCCCCTCAGCTTTGTTCGCGAAACCAAAACTCGACTCACTCGTCAACCCGAACCACGAACTCGTCCGGTTCAGTCGCGATTTTCCGTGGGTCTCCCTCAAAGAACTTGCGCCCGTTGCCCTCCAACACGGTTTCAGAAACTCCGACCTCCGAGCCATTTTCTCCCTCGTCGTTCTCTCCCGCTACTCGGGTAAAGACCTCGAACAAACCATGTTGCACTGGCCGGAAAACCCCTACTGGCAGTACCTCTCCGGCATGGTCGAATTCGAGTGGTCCCCCCCAGTCACCCGAAAAGAAATCGATTACGTCATGGAAATCATCGGCGAACAAAGCCGACGAAAAGTGTTCAACGCATTCTCGCGAATCCTCGGCTCCACCTCCGATACCTCGCCAGACGACGAAGCGTCCCGCCCAGAAGTTCGGGCCGTCATGAAAACCGTGCGCCCACACAAAGTCGCCGCCGACGTCGCCCGGTCAAACAATAAGGTCGTCGCTCAAAGCCCGCTCGAGTTCGAGCTTCACCCGAATAGCCCGCAAATGCTCATGCCCGCCTGCGAGTACGACGAAGACGCAACCGGCTTCCAATGGTACACGTGGTCTCCCGGCATGAAGGACTCCACTCCCGTCCTCGGTGCCAATGAACCCGAACTCACCGTCGCACCCGACCCTCAAAATCCAGTCCGGAGCTTCCGCTGCCGAATCTTTTCAAAACGCTATCCGGACGGCGTCATGGGCCCTTGGATCCTCACCAAACTGGCAGTCATGCCACGCCCCCTCTCCCGAACCGAGGTAGGAATCCCAAACAACCTCATCCGCAAAAAGTTACTCGATTATCAAAAGGACATCGCACGGGCCCGAGCCAACGCCGCAGCCGCCCCCGACTCCCTCCCCATCGGCGACGATAAATTCGAAGTCAGCTCGACCCAACCCGAACCGTCGTCTGAGCCCTACTCAGAAAAGAGCGCTCCCAACGCCGATACAACGCTCGCCAAACAAACTGCAGAGCATCAAATACTTACAGAGTCACCTGTTCCCCCGCCCGAAGAACCTCCCCAAGACCCAAACGAAGGCAAAACGCCCGAGCAAATCCAAGCCGAACACGAAGCCGCCCAACGCCGGCTCGAACGCCGAATGCGCTCCCCCTTCGTCCCAAAGTTCTAGTAGCGCCCCCCCGCAGGCCATACGACCCATACGACCCATCCCCCAGCACTCGCACTCGAGTCGCCCGCTTCTCCCAAAACCAGCCGATCCCCGCCCCTTCCCCAGCCCGAGAGATTGCCCCACCTTTGCCGTCATGCCGGAATCCCGTTACCCTCGTTGGATTAACGGGCGGATGACCTGGGGCGGGCATCAGACTTCCTAAAAAGGCATGTCATCAACGCGCCCACCCTGGCCTCCTAAGTATTATATAATTACCGGAACAGGACTTCCGACTTCTACTCGAACAACGCAGGGCAAATTTGCGCCGACTTCGCCAAGCTCCCTAGCACGCCCTCAAGCACACCCTAAAGCTCAAACGAAACCGACAAAACTCTCGGTACTGGGAAAGATCGTGGACTCCAGCATCTGCCGGAGTCTGAGGAAAAACACTACTCGCGGAAGGTCGCGCCGACAACTTCTTGAAGCCGTTTCTTGATGCGATCGTGCGCCGCAGTCACCTCTTCCGCCTGCAACGTCCGCTCCAAAGAGCGGTAAACCAGCGAGTAAGCCAACGACTTGCTCCCTACCGCCAACCGCTGCCCCGTCGCGTCCGTAAAAACATCAAACAACGTCGCATCCACCAACAGCGGTTCCTTCACCGACAAAATCGCAGCCAAAACCTCCGAATGCGTCCGACCTCCATCCACCACCAACGCCACATCACGACTCACCGACGGGAACCGCGGAATCTCGCGGTAAACCGGAAACGCCACGCCCCACAACCGAAATACCTCATCCAAATCGACCTCCGCAAAAATCCCGTGCGCCGGCAAATCCAATACCTTCCCCTCCGACGGACGCAACACGCCCATCGTTCCAATTTCCTTCCCCGCCACACGCAGGGAAGCCGCCATCGCACAACCCACCATCTCCGTTCGAACCGTCTCAAACTCAAAACCCAACACCGCACCCAATACCCCTTTCACATGGAAAAAATCCGCATCCACCCCGCCATGCCCCTTCCACCCCGCAGGACGAACCACCCCCGCATGAATCAACGCAGCGTGTAAACGTTCCTCACGCCCCTTCGCTCGAAAGACGCGACCCACCTCAAACACCCGCACCGGTGCATTCCCAGCGCGCGCGTTACGCGCCGCGACCTGAAACAACCCCGGCAACAACGAAGGTCGCAACACCGCCTGATCCGCATTCAACGGATTCTTCACCTTCAAGTGCAACGCCCCGTCCACCCATCCCCCCGTCTCTTTCTCGCCAATCAACGTCATCGTCCGCGCCTCAAAGTATCCCGCAGCCACAACGCGATTCCGAAACGTCATCAACCGGTCATGCCGAACGTCCGCCTTGCTCTCCGCCGAAGCCCATGCCTGAACTCTCGCCGGCACCGACTGAATCCCCTCAATACGCGCAATCTCCTCGATCAAATCCGCCTCCCGCGTCAAATCGCGTCGAAACGAAGGCACCGCCCACGCCCCGTCACCCGCCGGAACCAACCCCAACGCCCGCAACACCGCGTCCACACGCGCCGCGTCAACCACACGCCCCATCACCCCCTCCACCCGCGAGGCCCGCAACCCAACCACCCGCTCCGGCGCTTTCCCCTGCAACCACAACGCACGCTCAGCTGCCTCCGCACTCCCTCCCACCCGCACACTCCCCACCGCTCCTCCACAGAGCGCCCTCAACTGCGCGACTGCCACCCCAGCACTACGCACCACGCCAACCGCATCCACCCCACGCTCAAACCGATAACTCGAATCACTCGATAAACCCAAACGCCGCGACGTCCGCCGCACGCACGCCGCATCAAACACCGCCGTCTCCAACAAAATCCGACGCGTCGAGCCCGTCACCCCCGTCGCCACTCCTCCCATCACGCCCGCAATCGCCACCGGACCCGTATCATCCGCAATCACCAAATCCTCCCCAACCAACCGGTACTCCCTGTCGTCCAACGCCTTCAACACTTCCCCCTCCAACGCAAACCGTACCCGCAAATCCCCACGAACCAAGTCCGCATCAAACACATGCATCGGTTGCCCCAAAGCCAAGTTCACCCAGTTCGTCACAGCCACCGCCGCATTGATGCTCCTCAACCCCGCCGCCTCCAACTTCTCACGCAACCACACCGGAGATTCCCCAACCTGCACCCCCTCCAACGCCGTCAACACGTACAGCGGACAACCCGCCACCGTCGAAACCTCCCCTCCCGAAACCGCCGGCAATCCCTCCACCACCTCCGCTGCCCGCACCGGACGGCCCGTCAACGCACCAACCTCCCGCGCAATCCCCTCGTAACTCAACAAATCCGGACGATTTGGCGTAATCTCCAACTCCAAAACCGTGTCCGACGGAAACACCTCACTCAACGGGGTGCCCGCCGCGTGACCGTCCCCCAGAATCAACAAACCATCCACCTTCTGCGGTAATCCCAACTCCTCCGGACTGCACATCATCCCGTCCGACTCCACCCCCCGCAACTTCCCGCTCTTGATGCGAAAATCTCCCGGAAGCACCGCTCCCGGTAACGCCAAAGGCACAAAATCCCCCGCTTTGAAGTTCTTCGCCCCGCACACAATCTGACGAAGAGTCCCTGACCCGTCTTCCACCTTGCACACACTCAACCGATCCGCATTCGGGTGCTGCGAAAACTCCGCAATCCGCCCCACCACCACCTGCGGAAGGTCCGCGCCCGTCCGCTCAATCCCCTCCACTTCCACACCCGCCATCGTCAGCACTTCACACAACTCCTCCACCGACCCCGACCACTCCACCCGCTCGCGCAACCATTTCAATGAAACCTTCATATCACTTTAATTTTTAGAGCCTTAAAAACAATCAACGGAACTGTCCGACAAAGCGCTGGTCCCCCTCCGTAAACAACCGAATGTCCGGAACCGCCCCCATCACCATCGCCAACCGATCCAATCCAAACCCAAACGCAAACCCCGAAACCGCCTCAGGATCGTAGGCCCGATCCTTCCGACGCCCGTTCACCGCCTCAAACACCGCCGGATCCACCATCCCGCACCCCGCAATCTCCAACCACCGCCCCCCAGCCAACTGCGGCGAACGCACATCCACCTCAAACGAGGGCTCCGTAAACGGGAAAAAATGCGGCCGAAACCGAAACTCCACCCCCGACCCCAAAAACTCCCGAAAGAAATACTCCAACGTCCCCTTCAAATCCGACAACGCAACCCCAGGCGCCACATACAACCCCTCCATCTGCGTGAACTGCGCCAAATGCGTCGCATCCACCTCATCCCGACGATACGCCGCCCCAGGAGCAATAATCCGCACCGGTGGCGGATTCCCCTCCATCGTCCGAATCTGCACCGTCGACGTGTGCGTTCGTAATAGCCTCCCGTCCGGCATGTAAAACGTGTCCTGCTCGTTCCGCGCCGGGTGGTCCGCCGGCGTGTTCAACGCATCAAAACAATGCCATTCCGTCTCGATGTCCGGCCCGTCCGCCAACGCAAAACCCATCCGTCGAAAAATACGCACCGCCCGATCCATCAGCTGCGTAATCGGATGCAACGCCCCACTCAACATGCGCGTTCCCGGCAACGTCACATCCACCCCCGCAAACGCACGCGACTCCGCCTCCGCAACCAAAGACGTCCGCCGCTCGTCAATCGCCCCCGTCACCACCCCGCGCACCTCATTCAACACCTTCCCAATCCGTGGCTTGTCCTCCTTCGCCACCTCCCGCATCCGATCGTTGAACGCCGTAATGCTCCCACCCTTCCCCAAAAATCGTACCCGCACCTCATCCAAGGCGGCCTCGTCGGACGCCCCAGAAATCGCAACGAGCGCCTCGTCCCTCAACTGTTGAATCTGCTGTTCCATAAAATCTCAAGAATCACCCGCCAGACCGTCCGACGGCAAACCTCCAGAAAGCCCCGAAGCCGCCCCCCCGTGAAGAAAAAACCACACACCCTCAACGCAACCCTCCCACGCTACCCGCCTCTCCCCCCCAAAAACCCTACCCCGCCTCACCCCCGCCTCGGACGCTCCGCGAGATAATCCCGAACCGCCTGCGCCAACCGCGATCCCACCGCGCGATACCCAACCGTGTTGCTGTTGGAATAGTTCCAAATCGTTTCCAAACAAATCGCCACCGTGTGCGGATTAGCATTCACCGCCACCCAGTTCGCACTGATCTGACGCCAAAGCGGATGGTAATCCGGCCCCGTAAACTTCGGCCGGTTGCTCATCGGAATGAACGGCTGCCCCTTGCTAATCCGCCCGTAACTCAACGCGATAAACCGATCCCGCAACCCCTGCGCAGCCTCCGGAAGCATGTCCCGATTCAAGGCGTAAAAAAACGTCGGATCCCCAGCACTCGGATTGTGCAAATCAAGGAACACATCCATCCGCCCCTCCTCCGTCAGCGACCGAACCACCCGCTGCGCCGCCACCGTCTCCCGCCAGTGCGGCGCATCCGACCAATCCCGGTTATGATCATGCGGAATCGCATCCTTCCCGCCGTTCCCCGTCGCAACATTGTCGACGTCCATAATCGGCACCACAAAAACCTCCGCATGCTCCCGCAACCATTGCGCCTCGGGATGATCGGACAAAATCCACTCCGCAAATCCCTGCGCCACCCAACTCGATCCGCTCTCCCACGCGTGCTGACGCGCCTGCGCCCAAACCCCAAACCGTTTCGCAACCGGCCTCACCCCCTGCTGAATCTTCAGCATCGGCACCGAACGCCCCTCCCGCGATTGGCAAAGCTCTCCCGCCACCGCATCCGTTCGCCCCTCCGCAATCGTCTTCACAAACTCAACCGCCGTCCGCGGCGTGTACGGAGGCCCCCACGCCACCCACACCTCCGACGCCTCAACCGCCAAAGAATACGTCATCCACTCCCCCTCCCGCACCCCCTTCTCCGTCTGTAACCACACCTTCCCGTCCAGCGAATACGCCGCCTGGTTCGGCATCGACCACGACGCCGCCAACGGCTTGCTCAGCGGACGTCCCGCTTCCGGCACCGTCGCATCCGACGCCCGAAGCCGCAACTGAACCCGCTCCCCCACCGAAACACCCTCCACCTTAAAATACCACCAACACGGCCAGCCCCGAACCGGGTCCCCGCCCGGCATAAACTCCACGGTGCGCGTCTCCTGATTCACCGCCACATTCCGAACCGAGCCCCCCTCAAAATCTGACGACACCCGAAGCGGCGCCCCCAAAACCTCCAACCCAAGGATCAACAACGCCATCAAACCTGAAGCGCGCTCTTTCCTCAGCCAAAACGAAATGACGTTAAAAATCTGCATGATGAAGCAAAACGACCACTGCTAGCGCATTCCAAGTGCCACCAAGGCCAAGAGTTTTAAAGCCGTTCCACGAAAGCCCTCTCGAATCCGCCCCTCTAACATTCCCCGAAATCGAAGGTTTACTCAGAGAAGCCCCCAGTGGTACGACCTCTGACCGGCAAGCGCCTCGTTTCCTAAACAACTCACCCTCCCCGCTCGCCAACCTTCCATGCAACTCAGCGCTCTCCAACGTCCCGCATCCCTCGTCGAAGAAGTCTGCTCGCGCCTCTCAGACCTCATCCTCGGCCAACCCGACCACGACCACGACCGCGCCACCTGGCTCCCGCCCGAACGCTCCCTCGCCCAACAACTCGGCGTCAGCCGCACCGTCGTGCGCGAAGCCACCAAGCGCCTCGAACAACAAGGCCTCCTCGAAATCCAACACGGCACCGGCATCAAAATCATTCGCCAACTCCACCGCCCCCTCAGCGATTCGCTCGCCCTCCTCATCCCGGACCTCCCAAGTCGCCTCCGCCAACTCCATCAAACCCGCCACGCCATCGAACCCGCCGCCGCAGCCCTCGCCGCACAAAACGCGTCGCACGATCAACTGCTCGCCACTCGCGCCGCCCACGAACGCCTCGCAAACGCCTCCTCCAACGAAGAAGCCATCCAAGCCGATATCGAATGGCACCACCTCGTCGCCGCCGCCAGCGGTAACCAAATCTTCTCCCTCATCCTCGATTCCCTCGCCGACCTCGGCCTCGAAAGCCGACTCCGCACCATCGGCCATATCGGGAAAGGTCCCGCCGTCGAACACCACGCCCTCATCCAAAAAGCCCTCGAAAACCGCAACCCCACCGCCGCTTCAGCCGCCATGAAAAGCCACCTCGAAGCCGCCCTCCGCGACCTGCACCTCGACGAATCCCAACCCTAGCCGGACCCATGCGCCCCCTCCCCCCAACGCTCCTCCTGCTCGCCAACCTCATCCCCTCACTCCTCGCCGCCTCAACCGGCCCCGAGTCCCCCTCCTCGCCCGACTTCTTCAAAAACAAAATCCAGCCCCTCCTCGCAAACCGCTGCTTCGAATGCCATTCCCACGATAAAAAAATCAAGGGCGGCCTCGCCCTCGACTCCCGAAGCGGATGGGAACAAGGCGGCGACAATGGACCCGCCATCCGCCCAGGCCAACCCGACCAAAGCCTAATCATCAAGGCCGTACGCTACCTCGACGCCGACTTCGCCATGCCCCCCAAGGCAAAGCTGCCCCCCGAGGAAATCGCTCTCCTCGAAGCATGGATCCAATCCGGCGCCCCTGACCCCCGCACCTCAGAATCCAAAAAAAATAAACCCACCATCGATCTCGTCGCGGGAAAAACCTTTTGGGCTTTCAAACCCATCCAAAACCCAACACCCCCAACCCTCGCCGATCCCGCCTGGCCCACAGACCCCCTCGACACCTTCATCCGGTCCACCCAAGAAAAACAAGGCGTCCGCCCCGCCCCCGACGCCTCCCGCCACACGTGGCTCCGACGCGTCTCGCTCGATCTGACCGGACTCCCCCCCTCCGAAAACGAGATTCGCGCGTTCGAAAACGATCGCTCTGACAAAGCCTTCGAAACCGTCGTCGATCGCCTGCTCGCCAATCCGTCCTACGGAGAACGCTGGGCCCGCCACTGGCTCGACCTCACCGGGTATGCCGACATGATGGGCACTTCCAACGCCGTCTACGCCGAACACGCTTGGCGCTACCGCGATTACCTCATCAACGCGTTCAACACCGATAAACCGTTCGACGAGTTCGTCCGCGAACAAATCGCGGGCGACCTGCTCCCCCCAAAATCCACCGAGGATCATGCCGAAAATATCGTCGCCACCGGCTTCCTCATGGTCGGAGACATCGAAATCGTGAACCCCGACAAAGCCAAAATGGAGGCGGATCACATCGACACCCAAGTCGCAAAAATCGGCCAAACCTTCCTCGGCATGACCCTCGGATGCGCCCGTTGCCACGATCACAAGTTCGACCCCGTCGGCCTCGAAGATTACTACGCCATCGCCGGCACCCTCCGGAGTTCACCCTCCTCCCATAAAATGCCCGACATGGGCGTCTGGAGCACCCTCAACTCCACCCCACTTCCAGAAACACCCGCACAGCGCGAAGCCCGCGCCAAACAAGAAGCCGAGACCGATCAAAAAATCGCCCGCCTCAAGGACGAACAAAAGACTCTCACCGAAGAGAAAACCACCCTG
>JACCEE010012363.1_pt1 | contig 14158 bp, 10 predicted proteins | sample 7449931 | NCBI WGS metagenome assembly JACCEE01 (sample SAMN15323457, study PRJNA562643) | freshwater metagenome | isolation source: river surface water | place: USA:Blue River Watershed | collected 2017-08-19 | reverse complement strand
CGATGGTGTTGCCACTACTGATGGGATTGAAGCACCTAAGTATGCAGAAACGCTTCATTTCCCTTCCGGTTTAAAAGGATATTTTGATTATGATCAAGCTTTAAGAGTGGCAAAGAAATTAAACAAACCTCTTTTTGTGGATTTCACTGGTCATGGTTGTACCAATTGCAGAAATGTAGAAAATGCAGTATGGACGGATCGGAAAATAAAAAATATGTTTAATGAAAATTTCGTAATGGTTTCCCTTTTTGTGGATAACAAGAAAATTGTGTTAGATCCTGAAGATCAAATCAAGGATCAGGATGGTGAAATGATTACCATGCTAGGAAAAAAGAATAGTTATATTGAAAATACAATCTTTAAAATGAATTCATTACCTTGCTATTTCATTGTTGATGTGGATGGTTCCATATTAGCAGGTCCAAAAGAGTATGAATTAAATGTGGATAAATATATGAAGTTCCTTGAAAAAGGGCTTGCAGAATTTAAAAAGAAACATGCGAAATAATCGATAATGAACGATTTTTTTGATATATCCGGATTTGCACTCCATCAATATGCCTGGTTGGCACTTGGTGGGGTGCTTTTCTGTCTTTCTCTATTCTTCCATTTCAAAGGATGGTCAAAATTCTCCCTTTTCTTTATCGTTTTTGCAGCTTTTTCTTTATTCATTTTTGGTGCTTTACTGGATCCTTACTTAAATCTTTGGGATGAACGAATTCATGCATTAGTAGCCAAAAACAGTATGGATAATTTGCTGAAACCTGAATTTTTTCAACATCCTTACGTTCCGGAGTGTAATTATTTGAATTGGACAAGTGCCCACATCTGGCTTCATAAACAACCATTATTTATATGGCAAATGGCTCTCTCCATGAAAATATTCGGAGTTACTGAATTTGCTGTTCGATTTCCGAGTGTAATATTAGCAACATTATCCGTTTTATTAGGGTACCGCATAGGAAAGCTATTAGTAAATAAAAATGTTGCTTACTTCACAGCAGTTTCCATAGCATTTTCGTGGTTTTTACTCAATTTAGTGAGTGGATACGAAGGCATTGAACATAATGATGTGAGCTTTTTCTTTTATGTGTCAGCTTCGATTTGGGCATTTCTTGAATATATCTACGGTAAAAGGAAATGGAAGTGGGTGTTTTTGATTGGAATCTTTGCAGGTTGCGCTGTTCTTACCAAATGGCTCACCGGACTTCTGATTTTTTATGTTTGGGGTGTCTATATTTTAGGCACTTATGGTTTTAAAATTAAACAATGGAAAATAGAACATATTTTAATTGCCGTTTTAATTTGCTGCGCTATCTTTGTTCCCTGGCAAATATTTATCTTAACCCATTACCATGAAGCGGCTGTTTTTGAATATCAATATAATAGTAAACACCTTTTTGAACAAATTGAAGGGCAAAATACACACTTTTTCTTTCATTTTCAGAAAATACCATACTTGTTTTTAGGATATAAACATTTTACTCCTGAGAGTACTCCATCTTTAAGATCATTAGTAATTGTTATTAATTCGATCATTTTAATTTTTGGATTGATACGATTTTTATTTCAGATCAAAAAAAGAAATATTAAAATCACCATTATTGCTACGCTTCTTTTTGTGTATCTGTTTTTCTCTTTTGCCACTACTAAAATGCCGGCCTATACGTTTTTAATAGGGATGGTTTGGTTTATAAGTCTGGGAATGGTGATTGATTGGGGCGTTACCTGCATTCAGCATTGGATCAAAAAAAGGTGGATCTATCAAAGTTTACAAGTGTTTTTTGTCCTATTTTTTGTTACGTATATGTTTAATTTCACAAGAATCCGCAACTTGCATACCAATGAAATGTTTTGGCGACAAGATATGATCGCTAATAAAGCTGCTTTTTTGAGAATAAAAGAAAAACTTCCTAAAAATGCCATTGTATTTAACTTAAGAGGATCGGGAATCTATGGACATAACGGACAATATATTGAAGCATCTTTTTATCTTGATTGTGATGCTTATCCATTACCACCTAAAGAAGAAACCATTAAAATATTAAAATCAAAAGGGTTTGTTCCTGTTTATATTTCTAAACATCCTTTACCTGATTATATTCTGAACGATCGTGATGCTATTTTTATTAATGAAGAGATTCTCAATGATTTATAAAATATTAATTTACTAAAGTATGAAAACAATTTACTTATTAGCACTCAGTATTTTATCCGGGTTATTATTATGGTTTTCTGAAGCTCCAATTGGATTTCCATTTCTCAGTTTTTTTGCTTTTATTCCCCTTTTTTTTCTAAGTGATTATTTAATCAAAAAGTACAAAGGGTTCCCATTTTTTTTCGGAATGATATACACCTACCCTGCCTTTTTTATCTGGAATCTTTTAACCACGTGGTGGATTTGGTACAGTAGCAAAGAGGGTGCAACCGCTGCCATTGTATTGAATGCCCTCTTTATGAGTATGATTTTTGGCTTTTGGCACTGTTTTAAATCCTATAAGATTTCTAAATGGCTCGTTCCAATCATTTTTATATCTTTCTGGGCATCTTTTGAATACCTACATCTGAACTGGCAAATCACATGGCCCTGGTTAAACTTAGGAAACATTTTTGCACAAGCCACCAATTTTGTACAATGGTACGAATATACCGGAACTTTTGGAGGTACGATCTGGATTTTAAGTGTTAATTTCTTATTATATTATGTCATAAAGAGTTATAATCTTTTCACTAAGGCAAAAAAATTTAAAGATCCTTTATCTGTTCCTCTCAAAAAGAATTTTATAACCTTAAGCATTGTATCTGCTTCAGTTGTTATGATACCGATTATTATTTCTGTAATCATTTTTTCCAATTATAAAATTAAAAAAGAAAACGGCATTGAAGTCGTTATTGTCCAACAAAATACCGATCCATGGGAAGAACAATACCGAATGAGCAATATTGCCCATATCAAAAGAATAATTAAAACAGCCAAAACAAAAATTACAGATAAAACTACACTTATAGTAGCTCCTGAATCAGCCATTCCACATAATATTTCAATTACAGAATTAGTATCCAAGAATTACCCCAAAAACACTTATGAATATTATGGATTTTTGCTTCTGGATACCTTTTTCATGCATTACCCTAATTCAAATCTGATAGTGGGTTTATCTACACATCAAAAATACGATTATCAAAAAACTGCAACAACCAGAAATCCGGGACAAGGGATCTATTTTGATGCTTTTAATACCTCAATATGTTACAATAAAAATGGAGCCGTGGGATATTATCATAAAAGTAAACTCGTTCCGGGAGTAGAAAAAATGCCTTATCCTCAAATATTCAAATTTCTTGAAAAATTAGTCATTAACTTAGGTGGCACCAGTGGTTCATTGGGTATAGACACTTCACAACGCTCATTTCTTTTAACCGGTACAGATAAAATGATAAAAGTGGGAGCACCCATCTGTTATGAATCCATTTTTGGTGAGTTATTTGGTAATTTTGTCAAAGATGGAGCACAAATCATGAGTGTTATCACCAATGATGCCTGGTGGAAAGATTCTCCAGGACACAAACAACACTTTATCATGTCCAAATTAAGAGCGATTGAAACCCGACGTTATATAATAAGAGCTGCCAATACCGGAACATCTGCATTTATCAATCCACTAGGAGAAGTATCACAAGCCACTAAATATGAAGTAAGAACCGCAATCAAAGAAGTTGTTTATCCAAACGATGAGATCACCTTTTATGTAAAATATGGTGACTATTTGGCTCGCTTTTGTGTAGCCCTCACTGCATTATTTTTCCTTTTCGGGATCTATTTATGGTCAATCAGAAAATTTAAAAAATAATTATATTTTACACTTCACAATCAGATGAAAAAAGATAATATTTTTATAAGTAGTGTCCAAAAAGAGTTTATTGAGGAACGAAAAATGTTATTTGACTACATTAACAATGATCCATTGTTAAGTAAATTTTTTAATCCATTTATTTTTGAAAATTTACCTGCTATAGACAAAAAAGTTGATGAGATCTATTTGGATGAAGTAAGAAAAAGTCAAATATATATTGGTCTTTTTGGCAAAGAGTATGGTTTTAAAACACCATCTGGAATATCTCCTACAGAAATTGAATATAATGAAGCTTGTAAACATTCTCTAACAAAATTAATTTTTATTAGTTCTCATACAGAAAATGAAAGAGAAGAAAAAGAAAATTTTTTAATTCAAAAAGCTCAAGGAGTTGTTATTAGGAAAATTTTTAAAAGCATTGATGATCTAAGAACTTCTGTTTATGCTGCATTAGTAAGATATCTGGAAGAAAAAGAGATAATTGTATCCAAACCTTTTGATGCTTCATTTTCAGAAAACGCTATACTAGATGATCTTGATAAAGAAAAAGTATATCAATTTATTAGAATTGCTAAATCTAAAAGGGGGTTTCCATTAAATGAAACTGATTCAATCGAAAAAATTTTAGTTCATTTAAATTTAATTCAGTATAATAAAATTACAAATGCTGCAATTCTATTATTTTCTTATTATCCTCAAAGATTTTTCATTAATTCAGAAATTAGGTGTGCCTTTTTTTTAGGGAATATTATTGAAAAACCCATTACATCTTATAAAGTTTTTAAAGGTACAGTTTTTGAATTGGTAGATCAAAGTGTAGAATATGTATTATCCAAATTAGATTATTCAATCGAAACTCGTTCTATTGATATTCAAATTCCCGGTAACTATGAAATCCCAAAAGATGTTTTAACTGAGGCTATCGTCAATGCTATTGCACATAGAGACTATACCAGTAATGGAAGTGTTCAGATTATGATATTCAGAGATAGAATTGAAATTTGGAATCCAGGTAAATTGCCGTTAGGTTGGACTACAGAAAAATTAAAGGAAAATCATCCTTCCATTCCAAATAATCCATTAATTGCTGAACCGATGTATTTAGCAGGTTATATAGAAAGATTGGGGACTGGAACTTCTGACATGATCTCAAAATCAAAAGCAGTAGGTTTAAAAGAACCCACTTTTATTCAATCTGAAGAATTCTCAACTATCATATTTAGACGTAATCATATTACCCCGCAAGTTACCCCGCAAGTTACCCCGCAAGTTACCCCGCAAGTTACCCCGCAAGTTACCCCGCAAATCAAGCTATTGATTCAAACAATTAATGGGGTATATAATAGGGAAGAACTTCAAAATCTGCTAGGTTTGAAAGATAGAGAAAATTTTAGAAAGTTATATATTGTGGAAGCGTTAAAACTAGACTTAATTCAAATGGTATTTCCAGATAAACCAAATAGTAAAAATCAAAAATATCAACTTACAGAAAAGGGTATAACATTACAAAAGGAATTAAAACAAAAATAAACATAAATTCAAATAATGAACTTTAGTCGTTAGTTAATTATGAAATGGTAGATTACAGTATTTTTATGGACAAAGAGAGTATTCTTTCAGTAAATAACGGACCAATTGGTATTATGGGTGCCATGGAGGAGGAGATCTCCTCTTTAATGGAACTTATAGAAAATGTGCAGTCAGAAACAATAGGCGGAAGAACCTATTATTCCGGGAAAATCAATAATAAAGAGGTTGTAGTTGTCTTCTCTAAATGGGGAAAAGTAGCTGCTGCTATAACAGTTACAACGCTCATTCAAAAATTTCAGATTCAGGAATTGATCTTTACCGGAGTGGCAGGTGCCATTCATCCGGATTTGAGAATCGGTGATATTGTTATAGGTAATCGATTATTCCAGCATGATATGGACGCCAGACCTATTATTCCACAATATGAACTACCGTTACTGAAAAAAGTTTTTATTGAAGTATCCTCCAGGGAAATAATCCAAACAAAAAAAGTAATAGATGACCTTTTAAATCAACAATATCTGTTACAAGTGATTACAAAAGAGGAGTTGCAACAGTTTGGTATTGAGAGTCCTAAAGTATATTTGGGTGATATTGCCAGTGGTGATCAATTTATCTCGGATGTAAACAAAAAGCACCAATTAAGGGCAACATTTCCGGACTTGTTATGTGTAGAGATGGAGGGTGCTGCAGTTGCACAGGTTTGTTATGAGTTTAATATTCCGTTTACGATTATTCGAACGATATCGGATTGTGCAGACCAACATGCGGAGATCAATTTTTTGGAATTTGTTAAGGAGGTTGCCAATAAATATTCAAGGGAGATTATTTTGAATTTTCTTCATCAATATATTATAGTTTTTATTTTCATTATTCAAAATAAGTAATACTAATTCAATATTCGTTTTCTATACACTATTATATCTTCTTCAGGAAATTCAATAAATTTAAAAACATTATTTTGAAAATATAATATTTTTTCTGATTTAGCCCAATAGTTTGCTATGTCTATCTGTCTTGAAAGATAAATATAAAAATCAAATTCTAAATTTAAATCAGTACGATTATTAGGATTTTTAACTAAAATAATATTTGAATATTTTTGTTTTGAAATATAATATTTAAAAGATGACTCAAAAGGCCAAGAAAAATCAATTTTGATCATTCTATTTTCTTTAATCCCAACATTATTTATTATTTCAAATATTTCCTCTGTATGAGCTTCAAAATAATTTAAAGCTGTTTTTTTAAAATTTGCATTTTTAGAAAAGTTTAGTTCAAAAAACAGTAATAAAACAATTAGCATACTATAAATAATAAAATTATTTGAAATATCATTTAATGAAAAAAATAGCGTTAAAATGATCAATGGGTAAAAATATAGGGCTGCTCTATCTAAAACATATAAAGTATCAAAAATATAATATTGTAATATGACTGCAATTATACATAAAAACAAAATCAATATTATTCCATTTTTAAGAGAAATTAATGATTGTTTGTTTTTAAAAGAATAAAATAAAACACATGAAAATAAAATTATGAAGATATTTAAAATTAAATTAACTATGGGTTTAATTGAAGGAGAATAAATTGAAAATTGTGTAAGAGACAATAATGTATCTTGATAAAAATTATTTCTACCTCCATAGTATAAACAATTATTTTCAACTAATTTTGTAATTGGAGTAAAAATAATAATAAATAAAATAGTTGAAAAAATAAATGAGTAAATAATAGATGGTTTCCATGAATACTTTTTTGAATTAAGTAAAGATAACAAAACAATAACGCAGATCTCAGCAATAAAGAAATTAATCATTACAAAAACTGAAAGTACTCCAAAAAAAGAAAAAATCAACATCTTAACTATATATTTTGGATGTGCCTTTTTAATGTATTTTAGTAGATAATAAAGGGATGCCATTTGAAAACCTAAAGCTAATCCATATCCTCTTGCTTGACTAAAAAAATCTAATAAAAATGGATTTGTTAATAAGATAATAAAGCAAATAAATCCAATTTTGTAAGACAAAAACATTTTACATGTTCTCTGAGCAAAGATAATAAAAACTAAAGAAGCAATAAGATTAGGTAATCTAGCAACAAACAATGTATCAGGAAATAGTGAATAAAAAAATTTAATTAAAATTGTGTTTAGTAAGTGATTATTTGCATCACAGGAAGTATATGTCAAAATATTAGTCAAACTTTGAGGAACAAAATCTCTTAAAGTCCATGCTTCATCAAATGTTATATCCAAAACAATTGATCTTGTTATAATATAAAAAAAAATCAAAAAACCCACCACTATATACAAAATACTAATGATGGGTATATTATTAAACTTATTTATTTTCATTTTGTTAGTAACATTTTCTTTGAATCAATCATCTTTCCATCACAAACAAGTGAATAAATATAGATTCCAGGTGATAATTTGTTAGAATTAATGGTTATTGAAGATTTCCCTCTTTCAAAAATATTAATTGTTTCAATCAAAGTACCATATATATCAAAAATTTCAATATTAGAAATTTGAACATCTTTATCTATTATAAAACTAATTAAAGTATTTGATGTAAATGGATTTGGTTGATTTTGAAATAGAAATGATCTTTCAAAATTAATTTCAGAATTTTTATTGTAATTTTTAATTGTTTTTTCAAGTTCTTCTATTTTTCCATTTTGAATTTTTATAGCATCAACTAAGAATGGGATAATCGCAATGTAGTCAATTGACATCATTTGATTTGAATCAGAAAAAACAATATCAGGAATAATATCAACAACTTCTTGGGCTAAAAAACCATAACTTGTATTTTTAATTTCAAATTTTTTGTCATATTTAAATGATACAGGATTTAGTTGTAAAATTAAATCTAAAGAATTGTTTAGTTTTTTAATATCAGTCTTAACTCTTTTATCTGAAATTGTTTGGAAATTCGCAGCATATACAGTCCCTAAAACATTTAATTTATAAGATGGATAAATACTACCAACCGTTACATATCCATTATTGTAAATTTTCATATTTTGATTAAATGAGACAATTGAACCAGCTGTACCATATGGAGCAGAATCAAATTGAATACTGCCATCAGAATTAAATCTAATTGTTGAACAATATGAATCAACAATTCTTAAAATATTATTATTCCAATAAGAATTATAATTTATTCCTTTTGCAGTAGGATAGTTTGTAAAAGTCCAAGAATCTCCAATTTGTAGTTGTTCCTTAGGTAGAAAAGTACCAATACCAACTTTCCCATCTGATACTACCTTTAATTGAGAATACGAATTTAATAAAATAAAAACAAAAAACAAAAATAAAATAATTTTTTTCATAATAATTTTTTTTAATAGTCAAAATTAATGGGATTATCGTGTATAAATAATGTCATTTCCGAACCAATTGGAACGGTAAAATCACCTTCTATCAATATAAAATCTGTTGCTCTAAATGTATTTTTTGTATTTAGTGGAATTGACAAACTAGTTCTAGTTGCGTCAAATGTTATAGTTTTTTTTACAGAAAAAGCGAATGTTGTTATTTGAGTATTCCTTGTTACGACAATATCAACAACATCATATTTTAAAGTCCAAATTTTAACATAATCAATAAAAGTAGAACTATTTGAATTAAGATTGGGAAAACACTCTTTTGAAATACCTGGTGTAATATATAGAATATCCATATTACCTCTAGGAATACATGTATTATAAAAAATCTCTTTAACTGGAATATTGTTAAAGTAGTATATTAAACATTCTGGAGTCCATTCAAATCCATAAACATTTTGAGTTGTCGTTATATTTTGGGTTACTATAAAAGAATCTGGCATTGACAGGCACCCATCATCACAATGTACATTGGTATGATATCTATATGGATTAATGTCATTTGTAGTTTCAAATAAGTCCAATTCTTCATTAATTTGTGTTAATTCATTAGTGTTACCACAACATAACCAAAAAGAAATCCATCTACCAACTAAATTTGGTACATCCCATCTAATTTCATAAAAGCCATAAGGATGTTGAAAAAAATGTGCTAATCCTCCAAGTTGATAATAATTACCACCTAAATCTATGATACTTAATTCAACATTTCCATTATTGATAAGAATATTTGATGTGTCCCATTTTTCAACTTCAGGTTGCCAAATACTTTCAGGGATAGTCCAAACATTCCAATTTAAATAATTAAAATCTTCTTGAAAATAAGACTGCCAATTTTGATCATTTAAAGGAATTTGTGAATTTGAATGTAAAAATGAACATACAAAAAAACAAAATAAATAAAATTTAAAATTATTCATAAACAATATTATTATTAATTTACCCTTATTAAACAAAAACTAATTTCCAATTTTTAGAGTTGCAATAATAGTTAAAATTAATTAACAACAAAAATATATTTTGTTAATTATTGTTAATTTTTTAATTATTAACATAATGAACAAATCTAATAAAAATTATAATTGTAAAAAATTCATATAACAGTGTGAAAATCGATTCTTATTAATTAGAATTACTTAAAAAAACCTCATTTAGAATCCCCTCTTCATCCTTGCCTTAATAGGTATCACTTCTCCCCTACTCCTAATCTTTCCTGTTGTCTTCTTTTGAGTCGTTGGTGTTACATTTACACTTTTTGTTGTCTTGACTGTTCCTTTCGATCCCTTTGTTGTTTTAGGATTATTGGTTTTTGCCGGTGTTTCTGAATGGTCAGTTGTGTTTTCCGGTACGTATGAAGTTGTTCTTTTATAATTTTTCATCGATTTTACCCGACTGATTTTGGACGATAAATTGTGCCCGCCGGTAGTGTAAAAATCATTGAATGTAATAATTACAGATGGTGTTTTTAAATATTTTGCGGAATTTCCACTTAAATTACTTACAAAATAATTTTTAACTGATTGTAAATCCTGACCTAACAAGTCTAAATTGTTCTTTCCAATGGCATTGATGAGCTCTCTTAACTTTTTGGCTTTCAAGAAAATCTGATAAGTTTCTTGAGAATTCACTCTCTCTCCACGAGGATAAGCTAAATAACGGGAAACTTTATTCAACTGATCATCAGTAAGTTGATTTAGTAATAGTCTGGAGGCTTTTAACAATTTCTTCAGATTATCAAAATCACTCTTTAAAAAATCCTTGTAAATTTGCTCTTTTTGAGTGTCCGTGTATCGAACAGGATAGTTTAACTCATTCTCTTTGAGTTTCTCTTCAATTTTCTTTTTATGGTATCCGTCAAATCTTCTACGGGATACTGAATCAGCAATGAACTCGATTTGTTGATCCGTTAATGATTTGAATATATTCAATAAATTCTTTACAGGATTCAATAAAAGGTATGGCTTATTTTTGGGAAAAGCGTTAAAAGTGTTTCCTTTGTAGGTGATTCCATTGTCAATAAACAATTGATATAATGCAGTGTATTGAACCACTCTGGCTAAATCGGTATTACCAATTGTTGAAAAGTAGTTGTACGCTTTGTTTTCATAACTTCTTCCTATTGAACGTCCTGATTCAGGTGAATTGAAATAGGAAACAGGCAAAGATCCTGTTCTATTTAAAGTATAAATGGTAACCTGATCTAAATCAATAGCATACATAGCATCAGCGGTATTCCAGTTATACACCAACTCATTGATTCCTAACATTTTAAATAGAGGTTGAGCAAAAGGATAATAGGGTGGTTCCGGATATTGATAATTATATTCTTGAATGGTTCCTTTTTCTGACCAATCTTTTAGCAAAATATCAGTAATGGTCATCAAATGACCAAACTCTGTATTTTCTAATTCTTTGCTGAGATAGGTAGGGCACCAGTCTCTGCCATTGTTCATTTTACCGGCTAGAAAATCGTTTACATCTAAACTTTGAGATAACTCTTTTTCTGAAACAGAGGCTAATAAAAGAATCGATTCCACTTGTAATGGGGGTAGCTCTTCTAACGGAGCTTCCCGTTCACGGCCAATGATTACCAACATGGCACTATCTGCTAAAGCGCCTAAAATCAAATCCGCATCCAATGTAAACTGCCGGATATAAGATAGTTGCTCTTTTAAATCGCTTTTTTTGGAGATCGACCAGGCAACAAATCCGGGATTTTCGCTGAAAAACACCCCTGTTTTTTTAGTTTTAAATAAATTTTCAACGGTATAGGTTTTGTTGGTATCTTTATTATCTAAGAATTTTTCATCCTCTTCCATAAACCATTGATTGAACTCATACAGAGAAATTTGATAATCTATGTTCTCTTTTGAATAATAGATTCTTCCTTTTTGTAAGGGTAAATGGGTTATAGCGGGTTTATAATCAGATAAGTACAAAAGCTTAGAAAGTTGACTGATTCTGATATCCAGATTTTCTTGAGTAGCATTGGCGATTGAAATGATGATATCCGTAGAAAAACCATCATATCCCATTTTATGTTTTTTAGTTTCAACCGTGTGGGTAAAATCTTTAAAAATGGATTTAATGGAGTCCATTTCAAAAAACGGGGAAGGATCAGAAATCAGGATCATTCTGCTGCTGTCCGGAAAGGAAGCCAATCCAATTGTTTGATAGTGATATTTGAATTGATCTCTAAAATCCTGATATATAGTATCCTTATGAGTAAATACATCTCTTGTTTCCATGTTCATATTTTGAGAAGGTATAAATTCAGTTTTAAATAGGTTGGCTGTTTGTTTCTTTACGACATCTTTTAAGGAAGTGAAGTACCATAATGATAATAAAATTAAAAACCCAATAGTGAAACCGGAGAAAATAATTGTTTTTTTCTTCATGAGAGAAATTTAGTTTAAAAGAATGGCCTTTAATTGATCTTCATTTACGGAAAAAGATGGAACAGGACTTCCAATAGCATTTAAAACAGTTACTTTTATAACTCCTGATCTGTTTTTTTTATCCTGATGAATTAATGGAATTAATTGATTGACCATCTCTTCAGAAAATACAGGAATTGAGTATAGTTTCTGAATATAGGCTGTTATTTGTTCCATTTCAGTTTGATTCAGAAATCCAAGATGGTGAGATAATTTAGTTTCATAATAAATTCCAATAGCAACCGAATATCCATGCGAGATTTCTGTTTGCTGAGTCATATAATACGATTCTAAGGCATGACCAATGGTATGACCAAAATTTAGTATTTGTCGAATCCCATTATCCTGCGGATCCATTTTTACAATCCGATTTTTAAAATCGGCAACTTTTTGAATCAGTTCATCCGTTACCCATTTTTTTAATGATTCTATATTGTTGTTTTTCAAAACAATATCATTCCATAGAGTCGGAATGCCCAGCAATACCGATTTGATTAGTTCACCAAGACCACTAAGGAACTCCTCATCGGGTAAAGTATCCAAAAATCGGGTATTGATAATCACAATATCAGGAAAATAGATCGCTCCCAACCCATTTTTAATATGGTGAAAGTTAACCCCATTTTTTCCGCCGTGTGCTGCATCCACCATCGCCAGTAAGGTTGTTGGAATATTGATTAATCTTAATCCTCTTTTATAAAATGCCGCCACAAAACCACCAATATCACTGATAATGCCACCACCCCAGTTGATGATTAAACTGCCTTTGTCAAACTCATTTTCAATCAAATAGTCAAAAATAAGCATGACATTACTCATCGATTTTTGCTCTTCAGAAGCTTGGATTGAAAAAAAATGAAATTCAATATTTTTTTGTTTAAAATATTGAATTTCAAAATAGTCTGGATACAGCGTTACTAATTTTTCGTCACAAATAACCAGCACCTTATGAACATCATGATTCAGAAGATAGGTATCTAATTGTTTGTGCACGATATCTTCCATCTAATTTCTTCGATTAGAGAAAATCATGATATAATACAACAATGTTGCCAATGATGCTAAAGCTCCCACTACATAAGTTCTCGCTGCCCATTTTAAGGCATCTTGTGCATTGTCAGACTCTTGTCCTGTTGTGATACCGGTTTGATTTAACCAGGCAAGTGCTCTGTTGGAAGCATTATATTCGACAGGTAATGTGATAAATGCAAAAATAGTAGTTAATGAAAACAGAATGATTCCGGCTAATAAAACCCATTTACCTATTGGCATATTAATCATAATAATTCCTGCAAATAAGATCCATTGTGCAAAATTTGATCCAAATTGAACAACAGGAACCAAAGCTGATCTCATGGTAAGCCATTGATAGGCAGTAGCATGTTGAACGGCATGTCCACATTCATGGGCGGCAACCGCAGCTGCAGATATACTATTGCTGTTATACACAGGTTCACTTAAATTTACCGTTTTGGTAAGTGGATTGTAGTGGTCTGTTAACTGACCGGGAGTACTGATCACTTTTACATCATAAATACCGTTGTCGCGTAACATTTTTTCCGCAATCTCGCGACCTGTCAGTCCGGAACGTAAAGGTTGTTTTGAATATTTATTAAACTTTGACTTTAAAGTCTGACCGACAACTAAACTGAGGAGCATAAACACTCCGAAAATAACCCAATATGACATAGTTTTTTATAGTTAAATGTTAATTTTCCTTTATATTGTTTTTCATGTTACAAAAATACATAGATTTTTTGTATTTTTGAGGTTAGTTTTGTATAACGAATATTATTCACAAAAATTATATCAATATGAAAAAAATGTTTATCCTTTTAACTTGTTTTTCAGGGTTAGTGGTTTGTTTTTCAGCATGTAAAACAAAAACCGAAAAACCTGTAGCTGAAACCAAAAGTGAACTACAAATGAAAGTGG
>JACCEE011493034.1_pt1 | contig 14171 bp, 7 predicted proteins | sample 7449931 | NCBI WGS metagenome assembly JACCEE01 (sample SAMN15323457, study PRJNA562643) | freshwater metagenome | isolation source: river surface water | place: USA:Blue River Watershed | collected 2017-08-19 | reverse complement strand
TTGGTGAATGCTTTTTACCAGATGGTGATTTTGGCCGTGCGGGATGCTGTGCTGAAGTGGATAGTAGGGCTAATCGCGGGGGTGAGTTTTATTTGGATAGCGGCGACTTTTGAATCCCGGAGGCAAGCTGTGGTGGCATTGGTGCAAAATTGGCTCTCAGAGCTGGAAAATTGGGAATAATATCAAGTCCTGGGTCTTCGTTGACTATATTAGGCTTGATGGTGGTTATTGACGGCGCTAAAAATTAGATCAGTTATAGAAAATGGTGGGCATTGCCCACCGGATATTTTATTGGTAAATAGTGGTTGATGTTTACCAACCAATTTTAGCATTAAGGTAGATGAAAGGGGGGCTAATTGGGGACAAGCAGAACCTCGATGCTAAAATTGTAGTACGGTTGGTTTTCCGATATGTATAGAGGGCGGGCGGTTGCAGGCATCGTCTCTATACTAGAGAGCTTTAGCTTGAAGTGCCTGTAAATTCATCGCTGTAACCTTCTTCCCCGTGTTCTGTGATGTCCATCCCTCTAATTTCGGCATCTGGGGCGGGTCTTAAACCAACGGTTGCCTCTAGTATCTTGAGCAGGATAAAAGTCCCTACCGCAGAAATGACATAGACGATAACAACTGCGGCGAGCTGCACTAGAAATTGATTAAAATTCCCTCTGAGCAAGCCATCAGCACCGGATGGGTTAACTGCTTTTGTGGCAAAAATTCCGGTCATCAGGGCGCCCAGTGTCCCAGCGATTCCATGAACTGGGAAGGTATCTAAGGAATCATCGAACTGGAGTTTGACTTTCAAACTAATGGCATAGAAGCAGCAAACGGCAATGATACTGCCAATTAAAAGGGCTGCTTTCGGCTCCACAAAGCCAGCGGCGGGAGTAATTCCGGCTAAACCTGCGATCGCGCCGGTGGCGGCTCCCACTGCCGTCGGTTTGCCTCTTAAAAACACTTCTAGTAGCAGCCAAGTAATAGTTCCCGCCGCTGCGCCAGTATTGGTGTTAATGAAAGCATAGGTTGCCACGCCATTTGCTGCTAAGGCACTCCCAGCATTAAAACCAAACCAGCCAAACCACAATAAACCGGCTCCTAGGATGATAAAGGGGACGCTATGAGGTGCCGAAAGACTTTGAGGATATTTGGTGCGCGGTCCAATCATCCAGGCTGCTACTAATGCGGACACAGCACAAGTAATGTGAACCACAATGCCGCCAGCAAAATCTAAGGCTCCCATGCCACCATAAACACCGAGAAAACCGCCTTTCCCCCAAACCATATGGGCAACCGGGCAGTAAATAAATGTTGACCAGAGGAGGACAAACAAGACATAGGCGCGGAAGCTGACCCGCTCCACAATTGCCCCAGAAATTAGCGCTGGGGTGATGATGGCAAACATCCCCTGATACATCATAAATGCTAAGTGGGGAATGGTGCCAGCATAGGTGGTAACTGCTGCCGGTGCGGATGTTCCGAGATACCCCGTGGTGTCTAAACCGACGCCGTTAAGGAATAACCACTGCAAGCCGCCAATGAAGGGTAAACCAGGGGCAAATGATAGGCTATATCCCCAGATAATCCAACTTACCCCCACAATTCCCATCAGCACGAAACTCATCATCAGGGTGTTAAGGATGTTTCGCTTGCCCACAAATCCGCCGTAGAAAAAGGCTAGCCCTGGGGTCATTAACAATACCAGTGCTGAACAAATCAGCATATAAGCTGTATCAGCGGAGGTTTGGGCAGTGGCGATCGCGTCAGCCATTTGCTCATCCGCCGCCAGGGCTTGACTGAACCAGTGATTACTAAAAGACAACCATAAGATTGTCCCCACAACCAAGATTTGTAAGGTTTTCTTAATCAACTGTAACCTCTCTTTTACCTGTAGTTTAAGAGTCACCTTTGATTTTCAATTGCATTTGGTAAAAAAATGTATCAAAAGCTACATTTTACGTAAATTAATATGTATTTTTTCTTAAATTTGCCCCCGGCATTCCCGGTTTTAGAACAAAAAAAATGAGAGTTTGCAGGAAAACAGTATAACTACCAACTAAGATGATATTCCCTGCCAGCTCTCAGCCACTTTCACGTCTTGAATAGCCTAATATTCATGTAAACGCGAATATTTGCTAATTTTATATAAGAAAGTTTACAAAAATCGCATTAAATAAATCTAAATTTAAATTTTTGTATGAAAATTGAACTAATCGTTACAACTTTTTCCCAGAAAAGTTGAAGATTAGTGAAAAATTCCGCAATTATTATTCTTTGAGGTGACTTGAGATGGACAATTGTTAAGAAATATGCAGTCAAAGCATCGTGAAAAAAAGGGGGGGACTGAGATGGACCGACTAGCCCCCAAACCCATGACGTTAAATCTATGCCGTGGGACTGGCGGCGGCGAGACTCTGTAATGCCCCTAAAACTTGGTCGTGAATGACGCCGTTACTGACAATAATGCCCCGGTTATTCACCATTTTGGCACTGGCGGCAAAGTTGAGGGGTTGGCCGTTAATGTCGCTGACACGTCCCCCGGCTTCTTCTACGACTACGGATCCGGCGGCGTGGTCCCAGATGTTCTCGCGGTAGTCGGGGGTTTTCGGGGAAGGGAGGCGGAGGTAGAGGGCGGCTTGTCCCGATGCCACGATACCATATTTGGCCATTGAGTCAAGACGGCGAGAGGGGGCGGTAATGCCTACGGCTTCGGCTACGGCTTTTTGGCCTTCTTGGTCGCCGTGACCAGATTCGACGCTTTCCACAAATCGCAGGTTAGCGGTATCATCGGCGGGGACTACTTGCACTTTGGTGGGTTCGCCACCGGTTAAAGGCATGACAAATGCTCCCTCGCCGCGTACTGCGACAACCATCACTCCTGGTTCGCCGCCATCGAGGGAGAGGGCGGGACAGCCGATGACGCCTAGTTGTACTTGGCCATTTTCAATGAGGGCGAGGGCGATCGCGTATTGGTCCCGGCGCAAAAAGCCTTTAGTGCCGTCGATCGGGTCGAGGGTCCAAAACCGCTGCCCGACTTGACCGTTACCCCGATCGATCCAAGTTGTCACTTGCTCTGGGGTGGCGTCGGAGATAAGAGCTTGAATATAATTAGTGACTTTATCCAATGTGGGGGACATTTCCGGCTGACGGAGTTGGGCGGCGTCTTCTTCGCCCACGATCGGATCCGTAGGAAATACTTCGCCCAGAGCCTTGCAAATCAGAGCCTGGGAGCCGTAGTCCGCCACAGTTACAGGACTTTTGTCCTTTTTTTCGATCGCTTCGGGGATATCGCCGCGTACTTGTTCCGTCAGTTTGGCCGCTGTTTGCACCGCCGCGATCGCCACTTGTTTTTCTCTCTCGTAAGCCATAATTATTCCACCATCAAAACTTCTAGGCTGCGCTATCCAAGCCCGCCCCCTAATATAACCCAAGTTGCCAGGGGTGCATCTCAGTTAGGCAATATTGCCCTCATCCCTCAACCCCTTCTCCCAAACAGGGAGAAGGGGTGTTTACCAAGTGAGATGCACCCGTTGCCAGTTAGATCAGAGGTTTTTTCTAAAAAAAATCTAAATCACTCAAGCTGCTATCTATGTAGCTTGTATATATAGGCCGCATCTTTTCCATCATCCCTAACCTACGATAAAATGTTAGCTTTGTCAAGGGGGTTGGAAAAAGTTTTTGCTAATGTCATAATAATGGGGAAGCTCAAGAGATTAAGGTTATGGCTGGATTTAAATGGGGAAATTGGCGACGGTGGGGAAACGTGGAGAAAATTCAGGAATTGCCCCGACAGGAAAACACGAAGCAGGATTTGCCTGATTTTGGGGATTGGGGATATGAAGCGATTCAGAAGCTCGGGAGTAATTATACTGGGGGAAGGTTGACCTATTTGGGGGTAAACCGGAAAACCCGCGAACCGGTAGTGATTAAGCAGTTTCAGTTTGCGAAACCCGGTGCTGATTGGTCTGCGTATAAGATGCACGATCGGGAAATCGAGGTATTGCGTTCTTTGAGTCATCCCGGGATTCCCCGTTATTTAGACTCCTTCGAGACTCCTGATGGTTTTTGCTTAGTCCAAGAATATAAAAACGCCCCATCTTTAGCAGTAAACCGCCTGAAACAGCCAGAAAAGGTGAAAAAAATTGCCCTCGGTGTCCTAGAAATATTGGTGTATTTGCAAAATCGCAGCGAGAGCGTGATTCACCGAGACATTAAGCCAGAAAACATCTTAGTGGATGATGCTTTAAATGTCTATTTAATCGATTTTGGTTTAGCAAAACCCAGCGGCGAAACCGTGGCGATGAGCAGCGTTATGGCGGGAACACCGGGATTTATGCCCCCAGAACAACTATTCAATCAGGCGCTAACGCCCGCATCAGATTTATATAGTTTAGGTGTGACTTTAATTTGTCTTTTCTGTCATCTGCCCTCCTATGAAGTGGGGAAATTAATTACTAGCGATTACCGGGTGGAATTTCGGAATCTGGCTAGGCATCTGAGCGAGGAGATGATTAATTGGCTGGAAAAGATGGTACAGCCAAATGGGAAAGAGCGCTATGCTAATGCGGCGGTGGCGTTGGAGGCGTTGGCTCCCCTAGCCGTGCGTCGGACTGTCCCGGAAGTAGAATTAATTCCCAGCAATTTGGACTTGACGGGGAAACCGGGAGAAGTAATTACGGCGAGTATCTGGGTAAAAAATCAGGTGCCTGATCCGGTTTTCCAGGGAAGCTGGCAGGTGGGAAAGCTGGATCATGCGGTAAATGGTGATTGGATTTCTGTGCGACCAAAATCGGTGAAGGGGAATAATGTGGAAACTACAGTTATCGTGAAAACTGATAACTTGGTGGCGGGGATGGTGTATGATGCGAGTATCTTTTTGCAGGGAAATGGGGCAAATCCAACTCAAGTGGTGCCGGTGAAGGTGACGGTAGCCGAGCCAGTGGCGGTGGTGGCAGCTTCTGGGGGAAATCATCTGCTAGAAAAGATATCCACATCATCGGTGCCAGTGGGGGTGTTTTTGGTCAGTTTAGGGGCGCCAGTGGTGGTAGTAGAACCCCGTGTGGCAGTGATTTTGGCGGTAATTTTAGCGGTGTTGCTGGCTCTTGGAATGTGGGAAAAGGTGGGGGATAAAGATATAGAAAAGGTGGCACAGTTTAGCCAGCGGTGGCTAGTGGCTCCGAGTTTGGGAATGTTGGGGATTTGGTTTGTCAGTAGTTTGGGGATTGATTGGGGGGATAATCTGCCAATTAAGTTATTGACGGTGTTGTTTTTAGGGATGAGTATGGGAGGAGTTGGGATTGCGGTTTTGGATGTATATCAGGCGGCAGTAAAGCGGTTGATTTTGGCTTTACCGGTGGTGGTATTTGGGGCATCGTTTGCCTTATTGGGGTTAAAAACTGGTTTGGTGGGGGAAATTGGGGAAGTGGCGGCGGCGGTTTTGGTGGTCACTGCTTTGGTGAAACAGGAGACAAATGCGGGGGATGTGGATGGGAAAATACTGGTGACACGGTTTGGTTTACCGGGGGTTTTGGGGGTTGGTTTGGGGTTGATGTGGTTGTTGATGGGTTCGTAGTAGGGCTTTAGTCCTCTTTGAAAGGTTCGTAGTAGGGCTTTAGCCCTCTATCTTAGGTTCGTAGTAGGGCTTTAGCCCTCTTTGAAAGGTTCGTAGTAGGGCTTTAGCCCTCTTTGAAAGGTTCGTTTTTTTTGGGCTTTAGCCCAACTACAAACCACATGAGGGCTAAAGCCCAACTACAAACTAGGGCTAAAGCCCAACTAAGAAACGGAACGGGGGCGGTAGGGGCAAGATGGTTGGGTTGAGGAAATTAGGCAGGATGCCGCGATCGCACTCACGGGAGGGGAGAAGAAGTAGCCTTGGGCTAATTCGCAACCGAGAGCGGTAAGCTGTTCTAGTTGGTTGGAGGTTTCGATGCCTTCGGCGGTGACATCCATATCCAGAGCGTGAGCGAGGGTGACGATCGCCCGCACAATTTTCTGGTGGGTGGCGTCGCTACCGAGAGACTTCACGAACGAGCGATCGATTTTCAGGGTGTCACAGGGGAACTGATGCAGATAGCTCAGGGAAGAGTACCCAGTGCCAAAGTCATCCAGACCCAAGCGAATGTGACGCTGACGTAATTGGGAGAGCGTGGCGATCGCGGTTTCGGTATTTTCCATCAAGATGCTTTCGGTAATTTCCAGCTTTAAACTCTGGGGATTTAAACCAGTTGCCGTCAAAATTGAATCAATCATTTCCAGCAAATCTGGCTGCAAAAATTGTTTGCCCGATAAATTAACGCTACAGGTCAAGGCATTAAAGCTGGGGTTTTCTGATTGCCAGTGATGGAGTTGGCTGCAGGCTTCTTGCAATATCCATTTCCCCAAAGGGACGATGAGGCCACTTTCTTCCGACACCGGGATAAACTCTGTGGGCGAAATCAGACCCCGCTCTGGATGTTGCCAACGTATCAGAGCCTCGAAACCCACCAAAGTCCCAGTGGAGAGAGAAATAATCGGTTGATAAACCAGGAAAAAGGGTTGGCTAATGCCGTTTTCCAGCTCATACACAGCGCGACGGAGGTCATTTTCTAAGTGGAGAAGCGCCACAACCCGATCGCGCATCGCCGTATCAAACACCGCATGACGACCCTTACCCGCCTGCTTAGCGCGGTACATCGCGATATCCGCATCCCGCAACAAGTCCGCCGGTCGAGAACAGTCAGAACCACTCAGAGCAATACCAATGCTCGCCGTAATAAACAGCTCATGTCCTTGCAAACAGAAAGGCGGTTGGAGCTGACGGTGAATACTTTCTGCTAGGGCAGTAGCATCATCAGGAGTACGGATATTCTCGCTTAAAATTACGAAATGGTCGCCCCCTATACGCGCCAAAGTATCTCCCGGAAGCAAACAGGCTTCTAAGCGGAGGGCAATCACAATTAACAGCATATCACCCACCGCGTGTCCCAGGCTGTCATTCACCAGCTTAAACCGGTCTAAGTCGATAAACAGAAGTGAAAACAGATAATCTGGTTGCTGTTTACATTTGATGCTCGCTTCCCGCAACCGCTCCATGAGTAGGGCGCGGTTGGGCAAACCCGTGAGAGAATCGTGATATGCTTGGTGGAATAGCTGCTCTTCCGCAGCTTTGCGCTGGGTGATATCGGTTTGCACGCCGATATAGTGAGTAATTTTTCCCTGCTCGTTTTCCACTGGCGACAGGCGTAATTCATTCCAGAACAAACTGCCATTTTTGCGGTAGTTGCGCAGCACTACCGTGCAGTCAGTTCCCTGCTTGATCGCATGACGCAGTTTCTCTAATTCCGGTTGGTTTTTCTCTACACCTTGGAGAAAGCTGCAGTTGCGTCCAAGGACTTCAGCCGCCGTGTAACCGGTGATTTGTTCAAAACTGGGGTTAACATAGACTAAGGGGGTGTGGGCTTTGGCTTCCGAGATGACAATCCCATCGGATGATGCCGCGATCGCCCTTTCCAGGAGGCGTAATTTTTCTTCTTGCTGCTTGCGCTCTGTCACATCCCGACAATTGAGGACAAAACCGTTAATGCTCGGTTCGTGACTCCAGTTGCTGCCCACCGCATCTAAATATACCCAGTTGCCAGAACAGTGGCGGAAGCGAAACTCAATTTTTACCACTTGTCCCGGTTGTTTCAGCGCCTTAAAAAACTGTTCTATTACCAGTTTACGCTCTTGGGGGTGGATGTAATCTAAAGCGTTTTTCCTGAGTAAAGCGCCGGTTTCATAGCCCAAAATCCGCTCTACGGAGGGACTTTGATAAGTGATCATACCTTCAGCGGAGACCACCGCGATCGCATCGGAGGAATACTGCACCAGGGAGCGGAACCGCGCTTCACTTTTTGCCAGAGACGTGACTGCCTGTTGCCGATCGTGAACATTAAGCGCCGTCAGACATACCCCCATCACCTCGCCAGTATCGTTAAATACCGGTCCATAGCGAAACTCAAACCACACCCCCTGAATCGGCTTTTCTAGGCGAATGTATTCTCCCTGAAGTGCCGCTTTAAAATGCACATTGAAACTGTCTAAATCTGACGGCGCCACATACTGATAAATCGAATCTCCTTCACCAATTTGTTTCTGCCAAACCAGTGCCGCATTTGCCGCAGCTATTTGGTTAAATGATTGGATTTTATAATCGCGGTCAATTAATAAAATAGATTGCAAAGAAGAGTTAAGAATCGCTTTTAAGTTAGCCTCCGATTGAGCAAAAGCCGCTTTTAACCGAACCCGTTCTGTAATATCTTGATAAGTTTTGATAATTACCGGCTCACCATCCCAATCCAGACATTCAGCAGCAATGCTGACCCATGTAGGGCCTTCCCCTGGGGTGATGCCACTGAATTTCTTCACTTGTACCTCATAGTTAACCAAGCAACCATTGGTAGCAAGAAGCGCTCTCAAGAACTTGCGCCGCTCCCCCCGATGACAAAACAATTCATGGAACGGCTGACCAACTGCCAAAGCAGCCTCCAAGCCAAATAACTCCCCAAAGTGGGAGTTAGCATCAATGATCACACCATCGCGGGCCCGTTCCACAGACATCGCTACTGGCATAAAAGCCATTAACTGCCGCAAGTGGGCGCCCTGATGAGATATGGGGTCCCCCAATTGAGGAGAACTACCACCAGCACCCATCTTTCTGCCTGAGTGCATTCTGTCTCGCTGGGGGGAGGACAGAAGCGGACGGGGACGCCCGGACTCCTCCCCCTCGGATTTGATCCCTGCCAGATTTGCTGACTGCATCTTTCCCACCATCCATTCCTCGTCGCCTGTAGGCTCAATAAATTTCATCGGCGCTACTTCTCACAACCATGCCTGAATCCACCAGCCATCGGACCCCTCAGCCTTTTTCTGGGGTTCTTGATATTTTCCTCATTGGTTGATAAAAATCTTCATAAAGATTTGATATCAATATTATTGAGGTTTGATAAATTTGCCTCCGTACCCCACACCCCACACCCCGACCTCTCTGTTTTTGCCTGTATCGGGTACTGATGCAGCCCTATCATTTTAAATTTAAGTTACTAAATACCACAATTCGAGCGAATAAGTCAACATAAATTAAAATTTCTTAACAAAACTTCATAAAACGAGAGAAAATTACACTCCGGGCGGGTATTCAAAAATCCAGGCGCAACCGCTACAGTGAGAAAATCATGGATTTTGTCCTTTGTCATTTGTCACTTATCCCTTGTCACTTGTCCCTTGTCACTTTTCTTTTTTTATTTATATGAATAAATAAAGAACCAAGGACAAAGGACCAAGGACAAAGGACAAAGGACAAATGACCAAGGACAAATGACATCGGAAACATCACATAGGAGAGTAGCTTTAATGCTCGCATCGTACCGCCAACACGTGGCCGCTAGAGCCGCCGAAGGTATCCCACCCCTACCCCTGAATGCGGAACAAACTGCCGCTTTGTGCGAACTATTGCAAAATCCTCCCCAGGGAGAGGAGGAAACTTTGCGGCATTTGTTACGCGATCGCATCCCCCCCGGAGTGGACCAAGCCGCCTACGTGAAAGCGGGATTTCTCACCGCCATTGCCAAAGGCGAAACCACCAGTCCCCTCGTGTCCCCCGTAGAAGCCATAGAACTCCTCGGCACGATGGTCGGCGGCTATAACGTCGGTTCCCTCATCGAGCTGCTATCATCAGAAATCCCCGAAATTGCCCAAGCCGCCGCCGAATCCCTGAAAAAAACCCTGTTGGTGTTTGACGCTCTGCACGATGTGCTAGAATTGTCTGCCACCAACAATTACGCCAAACAAGTAATCGACTCTTGGGCCGCTGCCGAATGGTTCACTAGCCGCAACCCTCTACCAGAGCAAATTACTGTCACCGTGTTTAAAGTGCCTGGGGAAACCAACACCGACGATTTATCCCCAGCGCGTCATGCCACCACCCGCCCCGATATCCCCCTCCACGCCAAAGCTATGCTGGAATCACGGCTAACTGGGGCGCTGGAAACGATCGCCGAATTGAAGCAAAAAGGCTATCCCGTCGCCTATGTGGGCGATGTGGTGGGTACTGGTAGCTCCCGTAAGTCCGCCATTAACTCCGTACTATGGAACTTGGGTGATGACATTCCCTGTGTGCCCAATAAACGCGGGGGCGGGTATATCTTAGGCAGCGCGATCGCCCCCATCTTCTTCAACACCGCCGAAGACTCCGGCGCCCTCCCGATCGAGTGCGATGTCACCGCCATGAACACCGGCGACATCATCACCATCCACCCCTACAAAGGAGAAATTACCAACCAAACCGGCCAAGTAATTTCCACCTTCACCCTCAAACCCAACACCATCCTCGACGAAGTACGCGCCGGAGGCCGGATCCCCCTCATCATCGGACGCAGCCTCACCGACAAAACCCGCAAAGCACTAGGACTAAACCTTAGTCCCACCTTCACTCGTCCCCAACTCCCCGCAGACACCCAAAAAGGCTTCACCCTCGCCCAAAAAATCGTCGGTCAAGCCTGCGGACTCCCCGGCGTCCGTCCCGGCACCTCCTGCGAACCCCTAATGACCACCGTCGGTTCCCAAGACACCACCGGACCCATGACCCGGGACGAACTCAAAGAACTCGCCTGCCTCGGCTTTTCCGCCGACCTGGTAATGCAGAGTTTCTGCCACACCGCCGCCTATCCCAAACCCGTAGATATCAAAACCCACAAAGAACTACCCGACTTCTTCTCCACCCGAGGCGGCGTCGCCTTACGACCAGGAGACGGCATCATCCATTCCTGGCTCAACCGGATGCTCCTTCCCGACACCGTAGGCACCGGCGGCGACTCCCACACCCGCTTTCCCCTAGGAATATCCTTCCCCGCCGGTTCCGGCTTAGTCGCCTTCGCCGCTGCCCTCGGGGTGATGCCTCTAGATATGCCGGAATCAGTTTTAGTCCGGTTTAAAGGCGAATTGCAACCAGGAGTCACCCTCCGGGATATCGTCAACGCCATCCCCTACGTGGCCATTCAACAAGGACTGCTCACCGTCGCCAAAGAAAACAAGAAAAACATCTTTTCTGGGCGGATTATGGAAATGGAAGGCTTACCCGATTTAAAAGTCGAACAAGCCTTTGAGCTGACCGACGCCACCGCCGAGCGTTCCTGTGCCGGATGTACGATTAAACTCAGCGAGGAAACTGTCGCCGAATATATCCGCTCCAACATCGCCCTCCTGAAAAATATGGTGGCGCGGGGATATCAAGATGGCCGCACCATTATGCGCCGCGTCGCCAAAATGGAGCAATGGTTAGCCAATCCCCAATTACTCAGCGCTGACAGCGATGCTGAATATGCCGAAATCATCGAAATTGATTTGGACCAAATCAAAGAGCCCATAGTTGCTGCTCCCAACGACCCAGACAACATCAAATTAATGTCAGAATGCGCTGGGGACACCATCCATGAAGTCTTCATCGGTTCCTGCATGACCAACATCGGCCATTATCGCGCCGCCGCTAAAATATTGGAAAATGCAGGCACCGCCAAAGTGCGGTTATGGATTTGTCCCCCCACCCGCATGGATGAAAAACAGCTCCGGGAAGAGGGAGTTTATGGCGTATTCGCCGCCGCTGGTGCCCGCACAGAAATGCCGGGATGCAGCCTTTGTATGGGGAATCAAGCCCGTGTGGAAGATGGCGTTACCGTGTTTTCTACTTCTACCCGCAACTTCAACAACCGCATGGGCAAAGATGCGCGAGTTTATCTCGGTTCAGCGGAATTAGCTGCAGTTTGCGCCCTCCTCGGACGCATTCCCACGGTGGCGGAATATACGGCGATCGTCACGGAGAAAATCAATCCCTTTGCAGCGGAGTTATATCGCTATCTCAACTTTGACCAAATTGCTGGTTTTGAAGATGAAGGGCGCGTGATTCCTTTGGAAGAAATGCCCAAAATTGAGGATATTTTGGGGATGCCCGTAGGCGCAAGTAAGTAAACCTTGGGGCAGGTTCGTAGGGGTGATTCGCGAATCACCCCTACAGGAGGACACGGCATTGCCGTGTCCTTATAAAAAAGGAGATGGGAGGAATAAAGATGGGAAGGAATATAGAGGAAGTATTGAACTCGCTGCCACCAGAGCGCCGGGAAAAAATTGAGCGTCGTAGCGCCGAGCTGCTGACTGAATATAAAACCAGGCAAAAGCTAAAAGAAATTCTGGAAACTAGCGAAGAATTTAGCATTGATGAAGAAGTAATGATATGGTTATTGATGCTTCGGTTACTGAACCATTTTCATGTAACCGCCTTAAGATTAACCGTACCGCTGAAAATAAACTTGTCCCGGCTTATTGATTTGGTTGAAGAATTAAAAGGTAGCCTAGAGGTGGTAGTCAATTTGCCTGGTCGATCGCCCGTGCGTTTGCCGATCGCTATACAGGAAGAAATGATGTCTGAACCCACTGTAATCACCAATACCCCACCGGAACCACCAGTTTCCCATGCTCTGAGCGGATTACTCCCCGAATTTTTGCAAGAAATCCAGCAAACTCCCAAAGAATACTGGCCAAATCTCCTGCAAATCATCCGCCTGTTTCGCGAAAGCGTGAATGGGGAAAACTTGGCTAAAATTTTTACCGAAATGTCAGAAGAAGAACGGATAAAACGGAATCAAGCGGTGATAGAATTAATTAATTCATGGGTAGAAGAAGGAGACGAGCAAGAACAAACCGAAACCGCCGAGTATCTGCGGCAAGTCCTCGATTAAATTTATTTATCTAATCATCGCTTCTTTCCATGAGTAGAATTATAGTGTTGGATTCAGGGCCGTTAGGGCTGGTGACAAATCCAAAAGACAACACCCACCAAGATTGCAAAGATTGCAAAGAGTGGTTTCAAGGTTTAATGCTCCGTGGCGAAACTGTGGTGTTGCCTGAAATTGCCGATTATGAAATGCGCCGGGAATTGATTCGGGGGAGGAAAACCGAAGGGATTAAAAGACTTGATGCACTAAAATCCCAGCTACTTTATTGCCCTATCACTACTGATACTATGCGGTTAGCCGCGCAGTTGTGGGCGGAGGCTCGTAAGAGGGGAAAACCCACAGCCCCCGATAAAGCTCTTGATGGTGATGTGATTTTAGCGGCGGAAGCGAGGTTATTGGCGAGCCAAGCGCAGTTGTGGGCGCAGGCGCGTCAGGCGGGAACGCCTACAACCGCCCCGAAAGCTCTTGATGGTGATGTGATTTTAGCGGCGGAAGCGATGTTATTGGCGAGCCAAAGTCATCAGGTAATTGTAGCAACGAAAAATATCCGTCATTTATCCCAATTTGTGGATGCTAGGGAATGGCAACTTATTTAGGGATTCATATGGTGGGTTGATGATTTTTAATATCCCCATATCATAAAAAATACTTTTTGTCAAGAGATAAATCAAAAAATGCTGCGCCTCTGGGGAATGGGAGAGATAATAGTTATTTATACTCAAGGGTGGAGATGATGAAATTCACACAAGAAAAATTAGCATCTATACCATTTTTAAGGCAAAATCAAAATTGTTACCTACAATACTGCCCGAGGTAAATAGGTGCTTTCCCAAAGTCAATCCCAAACTAAGTTACCGACACGCACTGATTCCCTTTCTAGTCTGGGGCAATCCTCTCGCCAGACTGGTGCGTTTGCTTTGATGGACAGCCTGGTCCGCCACGGAGTCAAACATATTTTTGGCTATCCGGGGGGGGCGATTCTGCCGATTTATGATGAGCTGTACCGGTTTGAAGCTGCTGGACATTTGCAGCATATTTTGGTGAGACACGAGCAGGGAGCTGCTCACGCGGCGGACGCCTATGCCCGGGCGACGGGAAAGGTGGGGGTGTGTTTTGCCACTTCTGGACCGGGGGCAACGAATTTGGTCACGGGTATCGCTACGGCCCATATGGATTCGATTCCGATGGTGGTGGTGACGGGCCAGGTGCCTCGGGGGGCGATCGGCACGGATGCCTTCCAGGAAACTGATATTTATGGCATTACCCTGCCCATTGTCAAGCATTCTTATGTCGTGCGCGACCCGCACGATGTAGGGCGAATTGTGGCGGAGGCGTTCCATATCGCTAGTTCTGGCAGGCCCGGACCGGTGTTGATTGACATCCCCAAGGATGTGGGTTTGGAGGAATGCGACTATGTGCCAGTGGCACCGGGAAC
>JACCEE010118684.1_pt1 | contig 14175 bp, 12 predicted proteins | sample 7449931 | NCBI WGS metagenome assembly JACCEE01 (sample SAMN15323457, study PRJNA562643) | freshwater metagenome | isolation source: river surface water | place: USA:Blue River Watershed | collected 2017-08-19 | reverse complement strand
GACAAAAAATAAATATATGAAATACGTAATAGGTTTAGATTATGGAAGCGATTCTTGTCGTGCAGTTGTTGTAAACGCTGCCACAGGGGAGGAAATGGCTTCAGCAGTAAAATACTATCCACGTTGGATGGAAGGAAAATACTGTGTTCCAACAGCCAATCAATATCGTCAGCACCCGCTTGATTATATCGAAGGATTGGAATATACAGTAAAAACTGCCTTGTCGAAATGTCCTGAAGGAACTGCCGAAAAAGTAGTTGGCATTGCATTCGATACCACAGGAAGTACTCCTGTATTTACCGACAAAAACGGTACACCACTTTCATTATTACCTGAATTTGCGGAAAATCCGAACGCCATGTTCGTTTTGTGGAAAGACCATACAGCTATCAAAGAAGCTCAGGAAATTAATGATCTGGCTGCTAAATGGGACATAGACTACACTTCGTACGAAGGTGGAATTTACTCTTCAGAATGGTTTTGGGCAAAAGCTTTACATGTGCTTCGGGTGGATGAAAAAGTGCGCAATGCAGCTTACTCCATTGTAGAACATTGCGACTGGTTGCCGGGATTGATTACCGACAAAACGGATCCATCTATCATTTGTCGTAGTCGTTGTGCTTCGGGTCACAAAGCTATGTGGCTGGAAAAATGGGGTGGATTACCTTCAGAAGAGTTCCTTACTGCACTTGATCCTTTATTGGCAGGTTACAGAGATCGTCTTTACACCGACACTTGCCCAAGCGACAAGAAAGTGGGTTACTTAACCGAAGAATGGGCGGCTCGTTTAGGCCTGACTACAAATGTAGCTGTTGCTGTAGGCGCATTCGACTGCCACATGGGTGCTGTAGGTGCCGAAGTTAAACCCGGTGCGCTTGTACGTGTTATCGGAACTTCTACCTGTGACATTATGGTGGCCAGTTACGAAGAAATGGGTCATAAACTTATTCCCGGCATTTGCGGACAAGTTGATGGTTCTGTTATTCCTGGTATGATTGGATTGGAGGCAGGACAATCGGCTTTTGGTGATGTGTATGCCTGGTTCAAACAAGTATTGGCTTGGCCAATTGAGAATATTCTGGCTAAAAGCACTTTGATTGATGCTGAAACCAAACAAAAGCTGATCGAAGAATCGTTGGATCAAATTATTCCTGCACTTTCTATCGAAGCAGCAAAAGTTCCGGTTTCGGAATCAACTGTTTTGGCTACCGACTGGATGAATGGTCGTCGCACGCCCGATGCCAATCAATTGGTAAAAGGAACAATTACCGGATTAAATTTAGGAAGCTCTGCCCCGCTCATTTTCCGTGCATTGGTCGAAGCTACTGCCTACGGTTCGAAAGCCATTGTTGATCGTTTTATCGAAAATGGCGTTGAGATCAAAGAAATCATTGGTATCGGTGGCATTGCTTTGAAATCACCTTTCGTAATGCAAACGCTGGCCGATGTGTTGAACATGCCTATCAAAGTGGCCAAAGCCGAACAGGCTTGCGCATTTGGAACTTCTATGTTTGCAGCTGTTGTAGCAGGTATTTACGATAAAGTAGAAGACGCTCAGGCCGCTATGGGTATGGGATTTGCTTCTGAATACTTCCCGAACAAAGAAAATGTAGATCTATACAGTGAAATGTATAAAAACTACCTGAAACTGGGAGCATTCACCGAAAAAGAATTATTTAGCTAATAATAAAAACGTCCTTTTGTTCCTGAAAGTTAAAAAGGCTCCTTCGGGGCGAGGACGTTTCAACCTTTTATCAATAAAAATGTAAGAATATGAAAAAGAAACTATTAAGCTTTTCGTTCATTATGCTTGTTATTTTAGGATGCAAAAGCAATGATGAAAAAACACTTTCGGGTCTTGATAAAACCAAATTTCAGACGGTGGTAAATGGTGATTCAACCAATTTGTATGTACTTAAAAACGCAGCCGGCGCTGAGGTTTGCCTTACTAACTATGGCGGACGCATTGTGTCTGTTCTGGTTCCTGATAAAACCGGAAAAATGCAGGATGTGGTGCTCGGATTCGACAGTATAAGCGACTACATCAACGTGCCAAGTGATTTCGGAGCCACTATCGGACGTTATGCAAATCGGATTAACCAGGGCAGAATTATTATCGATGGAGATACTATTCAGCTGCCTAAGAACAACTTCGGACATTGTTTGCACGGTGGACCGAAAGGATGGCAGTATCAGGTTTTCCAAAAGGTAAATCAGATCGATGCAACGACTGTTGAAATGATACGTTTTTCTCCAGATGGAGATCAGAATTTCCCCGGCAATGTAACTGCCAAAGTCACTTTCAAACTTACCGAAGACAATGCCATCGATATCAGCTTTGAAGCTACTACCGACCAAAAAACGGTGATTAATATGTGTAATCACTCATATTTCAACCTTTCGGGTGATGCTAATAATTTGATTACAGATAATTTGCTCTATGTGAATGCTGACAGATACACACCTGTAGACAGAACCTACATGACTACCGGTGCAATTGATTCAGTGAACAATACTCCAATGGATTTCCGTACAACTAAACCCATCGGACAAGATATCGATAAATTTGATTTTCAGCAATTGAAATTCGGAAATGGGTACGATCACAACTGGGTGTTAAATACTGCAGGTGATCTTACAAAACTTGCCGCTAAAGTAAGTTCTCCAGTCACTGGTATCGGACTTGAAGTGTATACTAATGAACCCGGCATTCAGGTGTACAGCGGAAACTTTCTGGATGGAAAGGTAACAGGGAAGAAAGGGATCGTTTATAAAAAACGCTCGGGGGTTTGTCTCGAAACGCAACACTATCCTGATAGCCCAAACAAACCGGATTGGCCTTCGGTAATTCTTGAGCCTGGTAAAGTTTACAACAGTAGATGTATTTACAAATTTGTAGTGGAAAAATAATGTCAAAAACAAAAAATATTTAAATTATGAATTGGAATTCTCAAGAGTTTATTTGGCTCGACTGGTTGATCATTGTAGTTGGAATTTTGGCAGTGACGTGGGCCGTATGGCGTTCGGTGCAAAAGGACAAACGCTTACAGCAGGGTGCCAACAGCGAAGACTATCTGTTCGGAAAAGGAGAACCATGGTATATTATCGGAGCAGCGATCTTTGCAGCTAATATTGGTTCAGAACATCTTGTTGGTCTTGCCGGAACTGGTGCAAAAGCCGGTGTAGGTATGGCGCATTGGGAAATGCAAGGCTGGATGATCCTTATTTTGGGATGGCTTTTTGTGCCGTTTTATCAGTTAATGAACAACAAGTTAGGTAAAATCATTACAATGCCTGACTTCCTTAAAAATCGCTATACACCTCGTACAGGTTCGTGGTTGTCTATCATTACACTCATAGCTTATGTATTGACTAAAGTGAGTGTGACAGCATTTACAGGTGGTATTTTTATGGAAAGTCTTTTGGGCTTGCCTTTCTGGTACGGTGCCATTGGTCTGATCGTATTAACAGGTATATTTACGGTGCTTGGTGGAATGAAAGGCGTTATGACTTTGTCGGCCATTCAGACTCCTATCCTTATCATTGGTTCATTCCTTGTGCTTTTCTTAGGATTATCGGCGCTTGGAGGAGGCAGCATTGGCGATGGTTGGGCTGCTATGATTGAATACTCCAAAACCCTGAATGTGGGCGCTGATGGTGTTGCTTATGGTACCAACCATATGTTCCACATGGAGACAGGTGATCCGCTTTACGATGATTATCCCGGCTTCTGGGTATTTATCGGAGCTTCAATTATTGGTTTTTGGTATTGGGCAACCGATCAGCACATTGTTCAGCGTGTACTCGGACAAACAAAAGGAGAATCGAACGATGTTGTAATGAAACGTGCGCGCAGAGGTACTATCGCTGCCGGTTATTTCAAATTGCTGCCTGTGTTTATGTTCCTGATACCCGGTATGGTGGCTGCAGCATTAGCCGCACGTCCTGATAGTGGCTTTACACTGTCCGATCCCGATACAGCTTTTGGCTCGATGGTGAAATTTGTATTGCCTGCGGGAGTAAAAGGAATTGTTACAATTGGTTTTATCTCGGCGCTTGTTGCTTCGTTGGCTGCGTTTTTCAACTCTTGTGCTACCTTGTTTACCGAGGACTTTTATAAACCAATGTTCAAAGGTAAGACTGAGGAAAAATACGTTTTAGTAGGTCGGATTGCAACAGTTGTGGTTGTTGTACTTGGTATTGTTTGGATACCGGTTATGATGAGTCTCGGTAGTCTTTATTCTTATCTGCAAGGTATTCAGTCGCTGCTTGCACCTGCTATGGTGGCCGTGTTCGTGATGGGTATTTTCTCTAAAAAGATCACGCCTAAAGCCGGAGAGTATGGTTTAATCATTGGCTTCCTAATTGGTATGGTACGTTTGCTCACCAATATCTTCACAAATACAGGAAAAGATATAATGACTGGTTGGGGATGGGAATCTACCGCCTGGTTCTGGCAAACCAACTGGCTCATCTTTGAAATATGGTTGCTTGTGTTTATTATGTTGTTTATGGTGTTGGTGTCATTCTTTACTAAGAAGCCAACTGCTCAACAGGTTGAATTTATCACCTTTACAGGCGATTACAAGGCAATGATAAGAAATAGCTGGAACAAATGGGATGTTATTGCCTCTTTAGGCGTAGTTATTCTGTGTGCTTTGTTCTATTGGTACTTCTGGTAATAAGTGTTATATGTGAATAGTGAAAAAAAGACTGATGAAATTTTCTTCATCAGTCTTTTTTTGTAAATGTATTTTAAATATTAAATGCAAGTTTAATTCCCTGAATCAGCATGTTAGCGCCCAATACGCCAATGATTATACCCATTATTTTTCCGATAATTACAAAGTTTTTGTCGCCCACTATCTTCACAATGTAACTACTGTAGATAAACGAAAGGTAGGTAAGCAGAACAATGAGTCCGAAAATAACAATGGTGGTAAGCAGCATAAATACACTTACATTTACAACGAAGTTCATGGCGGTTACAATAGTTCCGGGTCCAGCCAGAATAGGGATGGCCAGCGGAGAAATGGCTATGCTTTCGTCGAAGGAAGAGGTCGGGTCGAGTACCGAAGCTGGCTTTTTGGTTTGCAACATGTCGAAGCCGATGTAAAAAATCAGAATACCACCAAAAACCTTAAAGGCAGGAATCGTCAGACCGAATACCTGAAAGATGTACTGACCAATGAGGATAAATGCCAGCACAATAAGAAAGGCTACAATTGTAGAAGTTTTGGCAACCTCTCTTTTCTTTTTCTCATCCTGTCCTTCAGTCAGTTTTACGAAGATGGGAATATTTACAATAGGATTCATAATGGCAAAAAACGCCATAAAAACGGTGAGGATATAGCTCCAGAGTTGCTCCATGATTTAATTTTAAAATTTGGTTGTGCGGATGTCAGCAGTTTCAGTTTGACTTGTTTCCGAAACACAAAGATATGTATTTCGGACGGATAATTGGTTTTGCAGCTGCACTCATTTGAAAACCTGCACTTTTAATACATTGTTTTTCCTCAGGTTATTTAGCGGGCGGAAGCCTTCGGAACAGTAGTGAAGCTGCGAAAGTTTATCGGTCAGCGCAATCAGCTCACCATTTCTTCTTTCTGCTTGTGGCTGTAAGTACAACAACCGTTGTGATGTAAAAAGGATAGAGGAATGAAAGCGACAGCAGTAGTTGTGGCGACAGCTGAAGTGAGAAAAAGTCTTTTATCTTCATGCAGAAAATAAAATCGATCAACAGTTTGATGCAAAAAACAGTCAGGAAGCCGATAAAGTACTGCACAGAGAGAAAAGAAAGGAAAAGAAGGGCTAATTGAACGACCGAAATTCCGAAAACAGAAAGGGCAGTCAGTATTAAATGGAAGTCGGTATAAGCCGGTGCTTTTGACGTCCAGCGCATGCGTTGTCGTACAAACGATTTTAAGTCGGGAGCTACTGCTGTAGTTACCATTGCTTTTTCCGATTTCAGGAAACGAATGGTTCCTTTGCGCTTTTTGATACTGAGCAACAAAAATACATCATCGCCTGAAATTTGCTCCTCGTGCAAATCGGTCTGACTTTCGAACCAGGCTTTTTTTGTAAACGCAAGATTGGCACCGTTGCACATAATGGGTAGTCTGGCACCTGCAGCCCCCGCGCCCGATGCCACAAGTGTGACAAACTCAAGTTGCTGCAATTTTTCTCTGAAACTGTTGGGCGTATGTGTGTTTACAGGTCCGATGAGCAGGTCGGTAGGATGCCTGTGCATGAAACTGCAGATTGTTGCTATCCATTCGGGATGAGGCCTGCAATCGGCATCGGTGGTAACAATCAGTTCACCTGAGGCTACCTGAATGCCGGCTTTAAGGGCTTGTTTTTTTCCATTTCCCTTGCAGTCAACGATTGTAATATTGTTGAAACTGCTTTTGGCCGACTCCATAACTACGGATGTGTCGTCGCTTGAATTGTCGTTTACCAATATAAGTTCAAAGTTTCTGATGCTTTGATTTTGCAACGCAAGCAAAAGCGATGGGAGCTGTAACGCTTCGTTTCTACAAGCTACAACAACCGAAAGCCAAGGGTCGGGTACGCTTTCCGGCTCAGCAGTAAAACGGGGCGTTTTGTCCCAGCCTTTTGCAAAAACGAGAATGAGTATTGCGTAAATGAGCGCAACGAGCAATGAAATAAAAATAAAGAGCATTAGCTTTTAAAACAAATAGTTCAGACCTATGTACATGCCTGAATTTCCATCTTGTTTATTGAATGCTTTGCCATAGTCGGCCGAGATAACGAAATTTTCGTTCCAGCCAATTTTTAAACCTATACCAGCGGCTGAGTGAAATTTACCCGACTCGTAATTGCTAAAATAGGTTGCCCTGTCGGTTGCCGAAACAGCCGATAAGTCCATTTCGATAGGTTGCAGCACAAGTCCCGAATCGAAAAACACATTGGTGCCCAGGTAGAAGTTTTGTTTCAGCCATTCGAAGCGCAGAAACTTATAGCGGAATTCGAAATTGCCAAAACCCACAGCGTCTCCCACTACCCGATTGCGCAGAATGCCGCGAACCGAGCTCTTTCCGCCAAGTCCCTGGTTCGAAGCTGCAATCAGGAAGCTTGTAATCAATTCGGGTTGTGCAAAATAAGGCACTTTGTTACTGCCAATCGTGGTTTGATAGTCGAGCCGATAGGCGAATTGTAAATCTTTTGCCAAAGAAAAATACTGGCGATGAATGATGGCTAATTTGGTGTGAGGAAAAGCTTCGTTGATAAATTTGGGTGCCGACTGAATAACGGCTTCTGTAAAGATTCCTTTTTCGGGGCAAGCCAACTGGTCGCGCGAGTCATACTTAAAACCGGCTTTCAGATAGTTGATGCTTCCTCCATCGGCTTCCTCCTGGCTTATCAATCCCCAGCTTTTGTATTTTTGAAACAAATCGCCACCAGGCACTGCGGGCAAGTCTAATTTGTCGATATTTACGCTGTCCATTTTGAAATTATAAAAAGCATATCCGGCTACCCAGCCAAACTTCGACTCGCCAAAATAGCCCTGAAAGTCAGCTTTTATTCTGAAAGTGTTTTTTTCGTTTTTATAAAAGTTACGGTAGCTTTCGTTCAGGTTGTCGTCGTAAATGCTTTGGTAGCCATTGAACCCGTAAAAGTCCGCCATTTGGTCAGGCACATATGCCACATCCAGCGTTGTGCGGATCTTGGGAATCAGGTGCTCCGAATCATATCTCACCCTTGCAATGGTAGTTCCTTTTGTGTAAGTGGACAGTTCGAGGTAAAGCGAGTGCTTGTATTTGGGGTAATTTGTACCATCGCCATAGTCGAACAGGTTGACCAATGCGCCATACTGAAAACCTAAATCCGAATCGTACGAAATGGCAGGCAAAGCGCCAAATCCCAGACCTTTTTTTACTTTTTGTTGCGAAAAAACAGCTGAAACTGTCATTACAAAACTGATTGCCAACACTAATTTCTTCATAAAACTACTGATTTATAAGCGGGTTGATACATTTTTTGTTTGAATACAGGATTCAAAGATATGAAAAAATCACAAAAAAAGCACACTGTAAGAGTGTGCTTTCGTTGATAGGTGCTTCTGAGCGGATTAATTTTGGTGGCATTCGTTGCAAACGCCTGAATAAGAAATTTCAACAGCATGCACATTGAAACCTGTATTTTTAGGTAACTCGAACAGTGCCGGGGAGAGATTGAAAATGTCGTACACTTTCCCACAGCTTTTGCAAATAAAATGTCCGTGCGAAGTTGTGTCCACATCATAGCGGGCATTTTTTTCGTCGATAACGAGTTGTTGTACTGCACCGCGCTCCAGAAAGAGATTCAGGGTGTTGTATACCGTCGTTTTCGAAAGTGTTGGCATCGTTGGGCTTAATGCAAGGTAAATTTCGTCGATGGTAGGATGAGTCCTGTTTTTAAGTAAGTATTCCATTACGGCAGTTCGTTGAACCGATGGTTTTATCGAAAACTGAAGTAAATAACGATGTGATTGAATTGATGTGTACATTGTAGAAATTAAAGCTTTATATATAACTTGCAAAGATATAACAATTGGACTGAATTATCTCTTCGAAATCCTTGTTTCGGGCTGCTGACAGTGCAGAATTACAGTGTATTTAATGTTATTTAGCAACTTTATTCGATACTGAATTGTAACAGATACAAATTTATTAAATAAATCAAACAAAAGTCGCGATTATTTCAGTCGCGACTTTTGTTGAAATGTGTATAAGTGCCGGAGCTTACAGAACGTTGATTTCTTTCAATACATCGTTTGTAGCACGAACAGCAGCAGCGCTCTTAGCGAACAAAGCTGTTTCTTCAGCATTCAGTTTGTAGTCAAGAATTTCTTCCAGACCGTTTTTGCCAATAACACATGGAACGCCGATACAGATATCGTTTTGTCCGTATTCTCCTTCGAGAGCAACGCAACATGGAATAATTTTTTTCTGATCGTGAATGATTGATTCAACAAGATAAGCAGCAGCAGCTCCCGGAGCATACCATGCCGATGTGCCTAACAGACCTGTTAATGTAGCACCACCTACCATAGTGTCGGCAACTACTTTAGCCAAAGTTTCAGCATCAAGCAATTCGGTTACAGGACGACCTTTGTAATTAGCAAAGCGAGTCAATGGAATCATTGTAGTGTCGCCGTGACCACCAATTACTGTACCTTCTACTTCGGTTGGATTAGCATTCAACGCTTTGCTCAAATAGCATTTGAAACGTGCGCTGTCCAAAGCACCACCCATACCAATAATTTTGTTTTTTGGAAGTCCGGTAGCTTTCAATGCCAGGTAAGTCATAGTGTCCATTGGGTTACTTACTACAACGATAATGGCATTAGGCGAAAATTTCAAAATATTTTCGGCAACGCTTTTTACAATTCCTGCATTTACACCGATCAATTCTTCGCGGGTCATGCCTGGTTTACGTGGAATACCTGAAGTGATAACTACAACATCAGAATCAGCTGTTTGTGCATAATCGTTGGTGCAACCAACAATTTTTGAGTCGAAACCCAACAATGATGCAGTCTGGAGCATGTCTAATGCTTTTCCTTCAGAGATACCTTCTTTTACATCCAGCATGATTACCTGATCGGCTACTTCGTTGAATGCAAGAACATTTGCACATGTGGCACCTACATTACCGGCACCAACTACAGTTACTTTTGACATATTAATTTGTTATTTTAAGTGTTACAATTTATTTCTTCTTCTAAAACGGATACAAAGATATAAATAATCCCGGCAATTAAAGAAAAATTTCTTTAATATTTTCTATTTTTAAATATTCATCTACTTTCTATGCAGGCGACTTGTTTTTCAACACAGAGTTCCTGCTTGCTGCGCCCAAGCAAGCCCGGGATTTATGTATTCAAAAACAGTTTGTGTAAATCCGGGAAATGCTGTACATTTGCACAATACAACACAAAATTAACGCTTATTTCTCATGAACAAATACCTTATTGCCGGAATTGCACTTTTCGGGCTTGTGGCCTGTAATTCGGCCGATCAGTTTAAAATAGCAGGAACTGTTGAAAATGCTGCTAAAGAAACAATGTATCTCGAACACATTGGATTGTTGAAAACAGACCTGCTCGATTCGGTAGTGCTTAGCAAAGATGGCGAATTTAAATTCAAGGCGCCGCGTCCCGAATATCCCGATTTTTACCGCCTGCGCATTGGTGCTAAGACCATTGATTTTGCAGTGGATTCCTGCGAAACAATCACAGTAAAAGCCGATGCTAAAAGCTTTGCCAGTAGTTATCAACTCGAAGGATCGCAAACAAGTAACGACATTCAGCAACTTCGTAAATCTGTTTCGGACATTCAGCGCAAGGTGAATGGTATAACGCCCGAAATGAGCGCGGCTGAACGCAACGCCAAAGTGGCCGAAATAACTGCCGATATCGAGAAGCATAAAGTGATGGCCCGTCAACTGATTCTGCAAAATCCACGTTCGGCGGCTGCTTATTTTGCTATTTATCAGAAAGTAAATAACGCTTACATTTTCTCGCCCTACGTCAAAGAGGATAAACCTTATTGTGCTGCTGTGGCTACATCGTACAACACTTTTATGCCTGATTACGACAGGAGTAAAAACCTCTACGGGCTTGTAATGGACGCCATTCAGACCGAAAGAAAAGAAAAAGCCAACCAGGAATGGGCTGAGATTATCAACAATGCTTCGGCGGGCTATATCGACATTGAACTGAACGACAAAAACAATAAACAACGGAAACTGTCGGAGCTGGAAGGAAAGGTAGTGTTGATTGATTTTTCGTCCTACGAAATGAAAAACAGCGTGCAATATACTTTTGAGCTACGCGATCTGTACAATAAATACAGCGGCCGCGGTTTCGAGATTTTCCAGATTTCGCTGGACCGGAGCAAACTGCTTTGGGAAGAATCGGTGGCTAATTTACCATGGGTGTGTGTGCGCGACGAAAACGGCCCTAACACGCCTGTTGTTTCAGCTTACAATGTAAGAGCTATTCCTACTATTTTCTTAATGAACAGGCAGGGCGACATTATTGGCCGTGATCTGAGTTTCGAAGAGCTGAATGCTAAGATAGCTAAGCTTTTGTAAGCTGATTTTCCTGTCGTTTACAAATACAATATGAGGCATTAGTTGCTACGAAGCATCGATACGTCAATCACATTATCATGCATAAATTTATAAAAGAGGCTGCACTTTCAATAGGTTTCGATGCTTGCGGCATAGCCCGGGCAGAGGCGCTTACTGAAGATGCAGCTTTTTTACAACAATGGTTGGCCGAAGGCAAACAGGGGGAAATGGGTTATCTGGCACGTAACTTTGAAAAGCGTACCGATCCCCGGCTTATGGTGCCCGGATGTAAATCGGTAGTAGTGGTGTTGCTGAACTATTACAATGATAAGACACAACCTGCTGCGGCGCCACTTATTGCTAAATATGCCTGGTCGGCTACCGATTACCATCAGGTATTGAAACAGAAATTGCTCGAACTGGAGCATAAAATTACAGCAGCATACGGAGCTGAATGCGTCAATAGCGATTATCAGCATAGTTTTGTGGATTCGGCGCCGGTGTTGGAAAGACGTTGGGCACAACGTGCAGGACTGGGATGGATAGGTAAACACACACAGTTGATCGCCACCGGCATAGGGTCATATTGTTTTATTGGTGTGCTTATGCTTACTGTCGAAACTGAGTACGATGAAGCTGTGCCCGACCGTTGTGGCAAATGTACCCGCTGTATCGATGCCTGTCCGACAAAAGCGCTTACAGGCCGAAGTATGGATGCACGTCGTTGTATTTCGTATCAGACCATAGAATATAAAAAAAAGGTGGAACCTGAATTTCAATCGCTTTTAACGGGTAGGGCATTGGGATGCGATATTTGTGCTGATGTTTGTCCGTGGAATAAGAAATGGGCAAGGCAGCACCAACATCCTGAACTTGCGCCGGTAGAAGCAATAGGCAGATGGACTTTGGCCGATTGGCAGCAGATGACTCCCGACGTTTTTGGTAAAACATTTAAAAGCTCAGCCATTCAGCGGGCAGGTTTTCGGAAACTAAAAGAGAATATTGACATTGTAACCGAAAACAAACAGTCCACTTCCTAACTTTTTTCTGTTTTTGTTGTTTATTGTATTGAGTTTATTACAAGCATTGAGGCTTTATGAAATGTATTGACTAAGCGCTGACGTCTTAACTTCAATAACTTCTTAACTTCAATAACTTCTTAAAGAGTAACTTCATTAACTTCATATTCAATAACTTCAAAACAAATAACTTCAATATCTTCATAATAAACAAGTTCTTATTAGCAAAAACGAATTTAAATCGAAAATAATAAAATGTGGAAAGTAAATCCTTTTAAATACAGTCGTCGTCCTGCCTCAGAAGTAAAGGTAGGAACGGTAAAGCTTGGCAGCGATTATCCCGTACGTGTGCAGTCGATGGCCAATACCGACACCAACGATATCGAAAACTCAGTGGCACAATGCATTCGTATTGTGGAAGCAGGAGCCGATATTGTAAGGTTCACAACACAGGGCATACGCGAAGCCGAAAGTGTGAAACTGATTCACAATGCCATCCGCGAAAAAGGCTACAACACACCGTTGGTGGCCGATATTCATTTCAATGCCAATGCTGCGGATGTGGCAGCGCGCAATGTTGAAAAAGTGCGTATCAACCCGGGCAACTATATTGGCAGCATTAAGATAGGTGATAATTCGGATTATACAGATGCTGAATTTGCAGCCGAGTACGAAAAAATAAGGGCGCGTTTTATTCCTTTCCTCAATATATGTAAGGAAAACAATACCGCCATTCGCATAGGTGTAAATCATGGATCGCTCAGCGAGCGCATGATGAACCGCTATGGCGATACACCTCGTGGCATGGTGGAATCCTGTATGGAATTTCTTAATATTTGCAGGGAAGAAGATTTTCATGATGTTGTTATCTCCATGAAAACATCCAACACGGTAATGATGGTGCAAACCGTTCGCCTGTTGGTGGACGAAATGGAAAAGGCCGATCTGCATTATCCTTTGCATTTAGGAGTTACCGAAGCCGGCGATGGCGAAGATGGACGTATTAAATCGGCTATTGGTATCGGTGGATTGTTGTTGGATGGCATTGGCGATACCATTCGTGTGTCGTTGAGCGAAGAGCCCGAAGCTGAAATTCCTGTGGCGCGTTTGTTGGTTTCGTACATTGGCGAACGTGCAGAGGCAGCAGCCATACAAGCGGTTGAAAGTACTAAGTATTCGCGTTACGAATACATTCGCCGTACAACACATGCCGTTGGAAATATAGGTGGCGAAAATGTGCCGGTAGTCTTTGCCGATAAGGATGGCGGATTCAGCACCATACCCGATTACTTATTGGTGGACAACCATGTGTTAAGTACCAATGGCGATACTTATCCTGTTTTCGAAGCAGATTATATACAGACACTTCTTTCGGACAGTTCGGCAATAAAATTCCTGAAACTTGAATATGCCGATTTAACTCCTGAGTTGATCGGTATCCTGAATGAAAGTACCGATATTGTTGTGTTGCTAACCACATCGCACCCGAATGGCGTAGGCGAACAACGTGCATTTTTCCATACTTTGCTGAACGAAGGTTGTACTGTTCCGGTGGTGCTTTGCCGTAGTTATGCCGAGACTGACCTGCAACACCTTCAGATAAAAGCAGCAACCGATCTGGGCGTTTTGTTTATCGATGGTTTTGGCGATGGTATTTTTCTCGAAAACAAAGGCAATATCGGCGTAGAAGCAGTTTGTTCGGTTGCTTTCGGTATACTTCAGGGGAGCCGTGTACGCATTACAAAGACTGAATATGTGTCCTGTCCTAGTTGCGGACGTACAATGTTCAATCTTCAAACCGTAATTGCCCGCATCAAAGCTCGCACTTCGCACCTGAAAGGTCTTAAAATAGGTATTATGGGTTGCATTGTGAATGGTCCCGGCGAAATGGCCGATGCCGATTATGGCTATGTAGGTGCCGGACGCGGTAAGGTAAGTCTTTATAAAAAGAAAGAATGCGTGGAACGCAATATCCCCGAAGACGATGCGGTGGATAAATTGATTGAATTGATTAAAGTAAATGGCGACTGGTACGAATAATCAGCTGTCTGTTTATATTGGTTTTCATTGCAATAGG
>JACCEE011805629.1_pt1 | contig 14178 bp, 15 predicted proteins | sample 7449931 | NCBI WGS metagenome assembly JACCEE01 (sample SAMN15323457, study PRJNA562643) | freshwater metagenome | isolation source: river surface water | place: USA:Blue River Watershed | collected 2017-08-19 | reverse complement strand
TATGGCAAACATTGTAGGCCATAACTGTGCCAGCTAGAATAACCCTATCAAATTTGTTAAATCTTTGTAGATTGTTTTTAAATTCTTCAAAGGAATATTGTTTTCCTCCTCGAATGTATTCATATAACTTGCCAACAGCTTCTATGCTGATATGCCACTTGGTTTTAAATTGTAAAGCAAGTTCCTCAAATTCATCATTAACTATAGAACCGTTGGTACTGATATCTAATTCTATCTGCTTGTTTAAATTTAAATCAATTAACTTTTTAAGCAGCTTGATGTTATCTGGTTCCATGTAAGGTTCACCGCCTTTGATGTTTACATGTTGTAGATTTTTAAAATATTCCGGATACTCAAATAACTTTTCAACCATATCAGGATTTACTGTTCTGAAACCAAAGTCAGGATGAGTGATCGGTCTTTGGAAGTCTGTTGATATTTCACTTAACTTATAATCTTCTTTGATCCATGCGGTACTGTTTATGCCGCTGCACATCACGCATTTTAAATTACAGATATTCGAAGTATTAATTTCTAGAAATCTTATATCGAGATCTGTATTTCGTGGAGTATCTTTTAATAATTGATCGAAAAAAATCCTTCTGCTATGTCCGATCATTTCTTCTTTGCGAGTACACTGATCGCAGTTTTTCGGAAGAATACCATTTTTTATTGCCTGTTGAGTTTCTATCAGACCTGGATGATTTAGTATCTCGGGAAGTGTGCTATCGTAGAGATTACCGTGTCTACCGGTGTAGACGCAATCCGGAACCACATCTCCATTGAATCTAATGCTAATAGCTTTCCAAGGTGCAAGACATTTCATAAAGGTATTATTGTTTCATTCCATGTTTTATCAAAGCAGTACAGATAGTGTTTTTCGTTTTCTATGTTGTAAGCCAATACAGTTATTTTATCTTGATAGATGATCGGCCTGCCAAACATTAAATCTTGATAATGTTTTTTATAAACTATAGTTCCTGTTACATCTATGGCTAATATAGGACAGCTAGGAGTTCCTGTAGGGAAAAATACGGCTGTGTTATTATAGTTTATCCCACAACGATATCGATATTTCCCTCCAAAATTAATACCGATATCGAAAGATTTGCTTTCTTTAGTGATCGAATCGAACACAACACCGTAGTTACTGTCTCGGGTATATTCGCTGCCGTAGGGTAAGCCGATGATGCAATCGTCGACTAATACCATGCAATTAAATTTTTTAGCGAAATCAGGTACATCTAGGTCATATAATTTAAATTCTTTAGTTTCAGTATCGAACTCTACTACTTGTGTCAACCCAGGAGACTCGCCATAGGGCAAACTGTACAGTTTATTTTTGATAGATACCAGATCAGTATACTTCCTAGAAACTGTGTTATCAGTTGGAACAGAATAATATTCAAATCGATCACCATCGAAGCTGACTAGTTTGTCATATTCGGGTTCGTCACCTCTAGGCATACTGTAAAATTTTCCATTACAATAAACAGTTCCCATATGTGCTTTTGGTACAGAATGGTCGAAGTTGATTAATTGAACTATATCATTCTTGATGTATAATCCATATTGTGTATCGCTGTAACCTAGGGGAAAACTGAAAGCTTCAACACCATTAGAATCACCACTATAGAATTGTCCTTTTCCTTTGCTATCGACTTTATGATAGACGGGAATGTCTCCTTTGAGTTGCAATACGATATTAAACTCATCATAGATGCCGTAAGGTATGAACCAAACTGAATCATCAACATTAACAGCACAATTTATTTTGCTAACTGCCGGAGGCAAATCGGTATCGATGTAAGAAACTTCACCGTCGTACTTTAAAATCTTATTATATTCAGGACATTTTTCTGTACCGAAAGGTGGGCTTATCAAATAATCGTTGTATTTGTGTAGAACTAAATGTCTGATGTTAGCATCACTATACCAATCCTGGAACGCCTTATAGCTCATTTAGATCGATCTCCTTGATTACTTCTTCTGCTAACGTATCGAATACTAAAACTTTTTGGAAAGCATCACTTTGTCCGTAGGGCAAAGCAAAGATCCTATCTTCAACGATGACCGAACAATTATATTTTTCAATGGTAGTATTATCGGTATAATGTTCGCTAACATCGATAGTGTAAAAACTATCGTCTTTTGTATCAACAACTAATATTTCTGCCAAGTCTCCTTCTGATTTCCATTGAGATTCGGGTTCACAAACACACCCACCTCTAGGAATATAATAAATTTTTCCTTGACTGTTTTCATTTCCTGCAAAATATTTTTTGCTTTCTTTACCTATTTCTAAATCTATAGTTTTCCATGTATCTGATACACTGTCAATGACTAACATATCGCTCCATGTTTCGTCGTGTCCTGCAGGAGGGAAATATATCTTTTTATTTTTAGATACAGTATGTGTATAATATTTTCTAGATGTAGACTTGAGATTAGTTCTTTCGTTGATCCAACGATTATCTACAAATTTTAACATAACATCAAAATTAGGATTTTCGCTATACGGAGGAGCATATAACCTTCCGTTTGATTTTGCAAGGGTCGTATACTTCTTATTAGTCATAGGCTCTAGATCATAATCTTTCCAACATGAGCTCATATCAATCAAATTATAATCTAAGGTATCACAGTCCAATTCGATGACATATGGGAAATACTCTCCTTCCCAATTCTCGCCTCTCGGAGCTCCGTATATTTTACCATTGAGATATTGTGAGGTATGCCATTTCTTTTGATCTTCGATAGGACAATTTATAACTTTATAGGTAACAGCTAGAGTATCTAAATTTAAAGATATAGCATATCGAAATATATCGTATTCGCCGTATGGTAGTGCGATTATCTTGTTCTTGTGTACATGACCCGATACATATTTTCCTCTTCCAGTAAACGGGACTTCGATATATTTTATAGCATCAGTGGCAGTATCTAAGATCAGTATCCTGCTTTCATTGTAAGGTAAGAATACAATTTTATCTTCGACTACTATTCCGTGTTGCCACTTTTCTTTACTACTATCAACCTCTAATGGTATTTTTGTTATTTCATAAGTAGATGGATTAATCTTGATCATGAAATCTAATGATTCTTTTAATCCGTAAGGAGGACAATAGATCATACCATTGCATACGGTGCCGTAACTAAATGCTTGCGGAGTCATGTATTACCTTTAAAAATTTTTCACCGAATGCTGAATATAGATCATTATTAAGTTTTTTAAGTATCTCTTCTGATGTATAAATGCCAACGTTGTCCCAATCACACATTTCTATAGAGTGATCATTGATAATGATGTTACTTAACACCCAATCACCGTGTGCATAAGGTTTGGTTTTTTCGATATTGTCTAAACAAAAATCATAAATCTTTTTTATAAAATCATCAGTATGGTCAAATTCGTTAGCTGACTTACCTGTTACAGCATTAAACTTGATCCAGTTGCCTCCGTGTTCGACTACATATCCCGGAACTAAATTATTTAGGATATTGACGTGTTCTGAGATCCAACTTGGCCGTGCATCACCCCATATCTTAATATAATATATTCCGTCGAAGAATACAGATCGATTCTTATCTTCGTTTTTCTTAATCAAATCCATATATTTCTGCTACCTCTGGAAGATAATCCTTGATATTGCATCCACGACTGTTGTCTAATATTTTAGTAAATTTTATGAGGTTCTCTCTTTCTTTCAAGTCGGGCTCGCTGTTAGTATAATGATCTAGATGTGGGATACGTTCTTTTATTCTAGGATCAGCATTTTTTAAATCGTAATGATTAGGAGTCATCAAAACATTTTCGTATATAGGAAATCCTTTTTGATTCGCCCACTGTACTAAATCGTTATAGTAGTAGGCATTTAAAACCTGTATCGTTGGTCCTATACTGATCATTACATTCGGTAATGTCTGCATTATTTCAATATTTTTTTCTATTTCTTCCCAGTTACTACCCCATCTGATATAATCGTTAACTTTGCCTACTCCGTCGATACTGTAACACATTTGAACTCTTTCGAATCTTCTTAATTCGTCTAATACATTATTGTTTATAATAGTACCGTTTGTGTTAAATCTCAATTCAACATTGCTGTTTAGTTTTTCTAAAAAACTTGACAGATGTTTCACCATCATCGGTTCGCCACCTGTGAGATATACCTCTCTTAAATCTTTGAGATTAGCAAACATATCTCCTAGATCTTCGGTATACCAATTGAACACTTCGTAGGTATCTTTACCCCAAGGGCTTTCTATTTTTATAGATTTTAGTTTTTCGTGTTCGTAGTGTATAGAACTTGAACTACCTGGAAAGCACATCACACAACTTAGATTACAACTATTTCCGAATCTTAAATCTAAATGACTCAGTCCGGGCCCATATGGTCTAGGCTTTTGTCTCATGCTAACTAACCCGTTTTCTTCAGAAGTCTTGCACTTGCCACATGCGTCAGGCCATACATTCTCAGATAATTTTTTTCGAGACTCTAGAACAATTGGACTCTGCAACCATTGTTCCGGGGTGTGTGTGAAAATCGTTTCTGTGTTATTTGGTTCTGTGCTGATACAACATTGTCTATATTGACCATCTGTTCGTATACAGGCTTGATGTTCTAAATACTTGCATCGCATGGGAATATTTAACTAAATATTCGCCTATAAAACTATATCATGAAAGAATCAATGCAGACACTAGAACAATTTTGGCAAGAAAATAACAAACCATTTGAACATAGATATCCAGATTTCTTTGATCCCAAATGGTTAATAATGGAATCTAAATGGCCTTACTTTAGATTAAGCGCATTAGACAATCAACCTTATAAAGAAATGTATCAAGAAGCTGAAAGATTGATTGATAAATTCCATGTACATCGTGATGATTATGGTCAAGGTTGGAAAAGTTTAACTATACACGGTCTTAATGAAGACACACAAAGTCTAGAACAATACGGTGATGATCGTGGAAAACTTTTAAATGAATTAAATTGGACTTGGGTAGCAGAAGAATGTCCAACTACTGTTTCTTTTTTAAAGAACGTATGGCCAGCGGAGTTTCTAAATAGAGTTAGATTCATGCTGTTGGAACCAGGCGGTTGCATACTTCCTCATCAAGATAGACCAGACGATCAACGACGTCTTAGTGTTTGTAATATCAGTCTAAACAATCCCGAAGGTTGCGAGTTTATGATGAAGGATCACGGAACTATACCGTTCGATGATAACGGAAGTGCATTTTTAGTGGACAACTCATATACGCATTCAGTTTGGAATCGCAGCGATAAACCTCGCATACACATGATAATACATTATGAGCTAGGACATAGGATTAGAGATTTTTTCTATGTGCTTCGCAGCAGTTATTACACCAATAGAGGTTCAAAATGGTAAGAGATTGGAATAGTATTACTGTAGATCGATACTATGAAGATTGCAAAATTGATACCAAAGTCGGTTTAGGCATACTTGATATTTCCAGAGATATCGACAGTGAGATAGTAAGAAAGAAAAGTTTTGATATGACCTTTTGGATGGTAAATCAAAGCCTTAAAATGGGCTATGGCAATTACCGAGGATATGAAGAAAAGGTCGAAGATATACTACAGACCAGTCTAGATCAAGGTGATGATCTATGTATAGTTCAATGCCAGGGAATGATGAGTTATAGATTGGCTAACATTATATCTTTAAGCATCAATTATTTTAAAGCAAATCCTGATAGGTTCGTTGTAGGACATATCATGAACCGTAAGGGCAGATATCCAGGACTACATAGACAAATGTTGATTGTGAATTTAAAAACCTGGAAAGAATTAGGTTGCCCTCCTTATCTCGAACACGGAATGTTCTGGGACAGAAAAAGAAAATATCAAAACTATACTGTTAGTGATAATAAAATTAGTGCCGAATACACTCCTGAATCGATCTACCCAGCAGAAGGAACAGAAGAATTTTCCATAGTTGAGGATGGTGCTAATTGGATCGACATCTCCTTAAGAAATAATATTCCTATCGACAATCTTTCTATAGAAATGAGAGAATGTAAAGTGTTTGTCTATCCGTATGAAGACACTGCACAATTAGAAAAAGTTTGGAACAATTTACAGGACGAGCCCGAAGTTGACAAATTAACGAATTATGGGGCTAGATCCTGGATTAGAAAATTAGCCTATCAAGAATTTATAGAAAAAGATCGCGTCTATGCTTTTAATACCGAACGGCTCAGTGCCGAAGGTGTTAGAACGTCTAGTCCTATTGATCATCTATTCGCTGCGGCAGCAGGATTTAAACCGTTAGCTCTATTAAGAAACAATGGATTCCATGAGAACACTGTGGTTAATTATTACGATTGGTGTCCGGCCAGTCTTGATTTTAAAAAGCATTTAATTGAAACCTGGGATGGTTATGACTTTCATAAATGGTTGATTGAACATGATTTAAAATATAATTTTTCTAGTACCTACAGAGGAAACTATCAGGAGTTCTGGGAGTTAGAACTTAGAAAAGAATTTGATGGTCCGGAAAAATTTAAGTTGTTATGGGATAGATATAGAAATCTAAATCATAAATTCCATATTATCGACATAGTTCACGAACCAGAAAAGTTGATGAACTTGGTGAATTCTTGTTCAGGAGTTAAGGTACTATGGACCACAAACATCTGGGCTAGTATGCAACTTCATTGGACCTTTGATCCCGAGTATCTAGAAGAAAGATATTTGAATTTTGAAAAACTAATTCCGGAAGATTTAGTTTTATACGGTCAAGATTATATGGCCAGAGATCTTAATGCTCGCGTAAGAGAAAATCTCAGATTAAGTCATCCAAGATATAAAACACAAAACAAATATATTTTAATGGACCATGCTTAATTTTTTAGTAAAAAGGTTAGATAATTTTAAATTTTCAACAGCAGAATTGTTAGAATACTACAATGCTGTGGAAAAGAACTTTGAACATTTAAGATGGCATGCCAAAGGAACTGTGGTAGATAATGCAGAACATTCAGTAAGTGATCTATCTGGATGGGCTGTTCAAAGTAATTTTAAAGATCCATCCGGAGTAATATGTCCGTATGATATAGTGGTATTGCGTGATCAAGATTTGATTGACGAGTCTAGTAACTATCAGAACAAAACAAAAATAGCATTTGGTTTCGCAGAAAAGATCATCAATACTGTTTCATATGCCAGTATGCTATCTATTGTAGATCACCCGCCAACGACGGCATTAAAAGAACATCGAGATTATGATATATTTTTAAAGGTTCACATTCCTATAAGAACTAATCCGGACAGTTATTTTATTTTTGGCGAAGAAAAATTTGTATTAGAAGTCGGTCATGCATATTTGATCAATACCACAGAATTGCATAAAACTGATAACCAAGGAAGTACAGCAAGGACACATATGATTTTTAGAATTCCTATGGATCAAGTTGAAAATTTCTTGGCAACGGAGTTTATACTATGAGCAAAATAATTAAAGATTACGATCCAGTTAGTCATGGAATCACTATGGATTTTCTATATGAATCCAACGACTGGGATTGTATAGAAATAAACTATAAAATCGATCCAGACAAGCTCCTTGAATGGTATAAGGATCTAGAAAGAGATTTTGGTTATTGTAAATTCGCATTCAATACTATGGCAGATTCGTTAAATCTACAGATGAGTAAAGAAATGGTGGAACAAGGATACTGCGGAATTTATTGCGGACCTATTGACGGGTATACATTAGCTTGGCCCATAGAAAGATACGAACCATTACCTCCTGCGAAACAAGCCAACCCTGAAAAATATCCAGAGATTAACTACGATACCTTTTACGACGATGCAAAAATTTTGTCTAAATTTAAAAGAGGATATCTACAAACGTTACTCGACGAATTGGGAGAAGACAGTTTCAAACAGTTGGTTATAACTTGTCATCATCCGGGAATGTTTATTCGACAACATATCGATAGTAAAGTTTTAAAATTACATATTCCTATCGAAACGAACGAAAATGCATATTTTTATTTTGGCGAACATAGAGAAAGAAAATATCATATGAAGGCAGGCTGTGTTTATATTTTAAACACCTGTGATTGGCATGGTACAGGCAATGACGGGGACAATATCAGAGTACACATGATTACTCGCATTGATCCTAAAAACATAATGAAAGTTATAGAGATGACAAACCCATGATAGTAATGAAACGATACATTGAAAAACACGAACCTATCGATTTAGGTTTTAAAATCAAGCCCCTATTTAAAGTAGACTTAGAAAAATTAAGAGATTGGTACAGGGAGCTTGAATAAAAGTATTTCGATTATAAATTTATCTATGGAGACAATCTCCATATGTGGCAGGAAATTCCAGATGATCCTACAGGTTTAACCGGACATATTATTCCTCCTAGTACCGGTTATTATACACTGTGCTGGAACAGCGACGAGCCCGGACCTAAACCCTTTGAACAAGGATGTGCTAAAAAAGAATATAAAGACGACGACAACGATCAGTTAAATCCTAGAAAATGTTTTACTGGATATGCTTTAGATCTTGTTAAATCTTTGCCTTACCGATCTAAAAAATGGTTAGTAACAGATCAGCCACCGGGATTTAAACTAATCACACATCAAGACGCTACAGATAAAATTAGATTACACATTCCAATATATGTTGATAACACCAGCAACTGGATCATAGACGGAGAGGAAATGTTCATGGAACCAGGATGGGCCTATCTAGTTAACACTTCTTTACCTCATAGTGTTGAAAACAAAGGAACGAAGAATAGAATACATCTGTATGGAAAAATATGGACTGAGGATGTTCAGAGAGAGTTAAATGGCAATTAATGTAAAAACATATTCGAGGCTACAAATAGCCAAAGAAACAAATTTTAAAGATGTTACACTTAAAGATTATCCAACAGATTTCTTTATTTGTGTTAATGCTACCGGAATGCTGCATTCCATTCCTCACTTCAAAAAAGATCATACCAACGTAATTAACTTATATTTTGATGATACTGATGTTGATAAAGAAAAATGGCTGGGTCCTATAAAATATACAGCCAAAGCCTGTACTAGAGATCAAGCTCTGCAAATAATAAATTTTGTTGATGTTATTCCCGAAGACTCTACAGTACACATTTATTGTACACGGGGAGAATCAAGAAGTCCTGCGATAGGATTTTTTATTAGAGAATATAGAAATAAAGAATCAGATATCCAAAAGGGTGACAATATAAACTATTTCTTGTATAATTTATTACATGAAGTCAGCAAGGAAAAATCATGTTAGATTTTAAAATTTTAAAATTAGATATAACTTGCGATATCAATGAACTAAGAGAATACTTCGATATCGTAAAAAAAGATTTTCAACATTTAAAATGGGAAGCTGGTAATCGAGATGTTGAAGCTGGATATGGAACCAAAGGACATTCTTTAAAGGGTGTTCATGGATGGGCTATTGATCATAATGGTGTTGACCTTCATGCCCCCTGTGCTCCGTTTGAAGTGGAAAAAAGAAAATTAAATTTTTATAGAGAAACTGAATTAAATTTCGGATTTATGAAAAAAATGAAAAGGATTTTTCCTTCTGAATTAGCACAAACATGGGCAATAACCTGCCATCCGCCCGGAGCAAAATTAGAATATCATATCGATCAAGAAGATGTTATCAAGGTTCATATTCCTATTGATACTAACGATAATGCTATGTTCTATTATAGAGATGAAGAATATAATTTAAAAGCTGATGGCAGCATGTATCTAGTCAACACTATGATCGAGCATGGCACTGATAACCGAGGTGACAGCATACGTAATCATCTGATGTTTAATCTTGTAGCTAGGGATGCAGAAATGGTAAAAGCGTTAAAAGGTCATGTTTAATTTTCAAGTTAAAAAATTAGATAATTTTAAATTTTCTCATCAAGAATTATTAGATTATTTTAATTCTGTCGAAGAAAACTTTTCTCACCTTCGATGGAATGCCAAGGATAATGATTTACAAGGAATGCTTGAAGGTAAAACACATCGAGTCGAAGGGATGTGTAGTTATGCTATTCAAAGCAATTATAAAGATCCTAATAGACCTTGTATGTCATATCATGTTCAAGATAAAACTGATATAGATTACGACGGCAGTTTTCAAGTCGAAACCGATTTAGTGTTTGGGTTTGCAAAAAAATTAATAGATACAATACCCAATATACGTCAAACAGTTATTTCAATACACCCACCCGGAACTTTTATAGATTTTCACGTAGACAGTGTTGAATTTGTTAAAGTTCATATTCCGATTATAACCACTGAACACAGTTATTTTAAGTTCGAAGACACCGATTACAATCTCGAAGTTGGAACTGCCTATTTGATTAACACTACAATCCCTCACGGAACAGACAACAGAGATAACGATACTAGAATACATCTAATATTCAAGATTCCTTCAGACAGTGTAGAATCTTTTCTAAATACACAATGGAATTTAATATGAGAAAAAAACTAGTAATAGTCGGCGGTGGTACAGCTGGCTGGATTACTTTATCCTATCTTGCAGCAACAACCGATCTCGATATAACAATACTTCACAGCAATGAAGTAGACCCGATAGGTGTTGGCGAAAGTACTACTCCGACTATTAGACATGTTGCACAAACAGTCGGCATCGACGAATCAAAGTGGATGCGGGATGGAAAGGCCACATTTAAGTACGGTATCGAGTTCCTAGATTTTAATAAAAAAGGATCTAGATGGTTTCATTCATTTGATGATTTAATTCCACATCAATGTTTTAGTCAACCTCTGAGCCAATACGGTAAAGAAATCTATAAAAAAGATCTATCAAATGTAGAGTATTTTTTAACTATGAGAAATAGATCTCCAGAAAAATACAATGCAGATTTCTTTAATCGCAGCGTTGGCGCACAACAATTTCTGTTAGAAAATAAACTTAGTCCCTATAATCAAGACGGTATAGTTAACATAGGGGATTTTCCAGGTTACAGCTATCATATCAATGCATTTGAATTTGGGCAGAGTTTACGAAAGCATACGCCACGCGATAGATATACAGAGATAATCAATACTATTGTAAAAGTTAATTACAATGATCAAGGAGTTGAAAGCCTAGAATTAAAAGATGGATCTGTAATTAAAGGAGATATCTTTTTTGACTGTACAGGATTTAAGAGATTATTAATAGGCGAATTAACCGATTGGCAGCAGTACAAAGAACTAATTAACGATAGAGCCATATGGGGTCCAGTTAAAGGACTACAATCATATAAGCCTGCCACAGAAGCAGTTGCACAGGATCATGGATGGGTGTGGGTGACCCCTACCCAGTCTCAGATCGGTTCAGGTTATGTTTTTTCCAGTGATTTTGAATCTGAAGATCGAGCTGTAGATAGATTGAAGCAGTTCTGGAAGGCAAGAGGACACGACTGGGAACCGATTGCTAATGTTAAGTTCGCCGGAGGTAGATTGCGAGACATAGCGATTAAAAACGTAATTTCAAACGGACTAGGACAGAGTTTTATAGAACCATTAGAAGCTACTAGTATCATGGTAACTTGTGTGACTGTAATGGCATTTTCAAAACAATATAATAAGCACAAAGACTGGAGTCCTAGATCTAGTAAAGTTTTAGCATCTGTGATGGAAAAGTTTTTAGAAAATACAAAGAATTTTATCAAATACCATTATCAGTTAAGTGATCGAACAGATACTGACTATTGGATGCAATATAAAAATGCCAATGCGGTGCAGGAAGTATGTGATATAATCGACGAAAGATTAAAGATGGATTGGTTGAATAAAGGTGAAACTTTACTCAATGGCTGGAATTGGACCAGTATGTTAGTCGGATTTGACAAATCGTATATTAACAAGTTACCGCTGTTAACCGAAAGACAATTAGAATCATATCAACACTTTACAAATATGTTGATAGAAAATTATAAATTTTTAACTAAAGATAATATAAAGATACAAGACCGACTAGAAAAAATCTATTCCTAAAGAATTTTTTCTTTCATCGAAATACTTTTCTAAGTTTACTTTCCAAATACTTTGACTAGTTCCGTACAACATAAAATGTTGATGAGTCCTTGTAAAAATTCCTCTCTTAGATAGATAGGGCATAATAACACTATCGAGTTTTTGACTGCTAGCGAAAAATTCTTTATTTGTTTTATCGTTGCTGGTCATATAGAATTCACTATCAGGAAAATAAGATTCTATGAATTTAATTTGTAAAGGCAAAAAATAGCTGAGGTGAAATCCGTTCTTGTATACGTCCTTGGTAAAGGATCCAGATAAACTATAGCCTGGTAATTGTGCTCCTCGGAAAAGACATCTCCATGCCTTGTCACCTAGCTCGGGAAAACGATGAACTCCTGCTAGATTCCATATACGGTCGTTTTCGTGATCATACCCTATAAAAAATTGCCCGTAAGGCATTTTCATTTTGTCTAATTTTATAGTAGAAAAACTTTCATTATTGTACCATCCTAGAGATTTACACTGATCGCAGAATGTTTGTAATTTTTCTAGATCAGTTTCTTCTAGAAGCCTTATTTCAAGATACGGTTTTCCAGGTATTGTTATGGGCTTCATCTTTTCTTCTTATAAATTTTCTATTCTTTAAATCAAATAAATCACCGGTATGTAAACCATTTACAATACATTCACCCTCTTCGGTAAAGTCTACAGTATAACCGTTTTTAGGACTAAAATCAAAACTCTCAGAATTATAACCAACTAACACCGGCGGAGGCATTTCGGTCATCCCATACCAATTAGCTACTTTCTTGATTCCTTTTTTCAACAAAGAATCTATCATGTGCTGCTGTACAGGTTGGCTTCCAGTTACCATATATCTGACGCTACTCATATCTAGTTCTTTCCAACCTTTTGTTTTTTCTAATAATTCTATGTGTCTTGGTATTAATGAAATAAAGGTAGGGTTTACTTCTTTGAATTGTTGGATATATCTAAATGGATCAAATATTGATACGTGCAATTCTGCACCAACTTTAATTGCAGGCTGTGCAGTGATCACATAATGAGCTATTGTATTTCCAGGAAACACATCTAATACAATATCGTGAGAAGTCAATTCGATTTCTTCAATCGAACGATTGATATGTCGATCTAAATCATGCCAATCGTGTTTGATTTTTTTTGGAAGTTTTGTGCTTCCTGATGTTAGTATAGTTATTCCGGTCATAAAAAAACTCCCTAGTATTTAAGGAGTTTTTTCAGTTCACCAAAAAAAACTTAGTGTAGGTTTACCCAAGCTGCTCCGGTATATACCTGTAATTTTGGCACTGCGGGCGAACCGCCTAGCGAACCGTCATCGGTCAAGAATACTACCATCCCAGCCAATGGAGAAGTTATTGCTGCGTTTCTTGCTGCTACTGTGGCAAATGGTCTTGCTCTGAATATATTTCCAACTAGACCTTGATCTTTAGTAAAATCAAATGTAGTAGCGTTACCAAATGTTGCACCATCTGATAAGAATACTGTTAATTTGGCACTAGGTTCAATACTTGCTCCATCACCAGCGACCATCAATGTAGATTGTATAGCTGCCAATGGTTTGATAGACGGAGTTGCTTCGCCTGTGAATCTTTGATAGCCCTGCCATCTGATAGAACTGAAAGTGTCACCGGCCTGTATTTCAGTAGGTGAACTTAAAGAAGTTCTGTAGGCATTTAGTTGTAATACTGTACCTGTAGATCCTGGTAATGCTAATGCTGAATTTAAAGAACAAGTTGGTGATTCATCAACTGGATAACCGTTGATTTCTAAGCTGGCTGGAGCAGAAGTGGTTCCTAGAACCATGTTCATTGATGCACCAGTTGTTATGGTATTTGAACTAAGTGTAAGTGTCCCGTTTCGAATTGTATTAGTAACAGAATCAACCATAATAGTTGAATCGTCTGCGAACACTGAACCAACTACGTCACCTTCTAAATTACCTGTTACGTTACCTGTTACGTTACCTGTAACATTACCTGTTACGTTACCTGTAACATTACCTGTTACGTTTGCAAATACTGGTCCAACTACTCTTCCTGTAAGACCGTCAATCATCAGTGTAGAGTCATCAGCAAACACTGAACCTTTTACTGAATTAGCAACTATTGAAC
>JACCEE011327481.1_pt1 | contig 14180 bp, 13 predicted proteins | sample 7449931 | NCBI WGS metagenome assembly JACCEE01 (sample SAMN15323457, study PRJNA562643) | freshwater metagenome | isolation source: river surface water | place: USA:Blue River Watershed | collected 2017-08-19 | reverse complement strand
TGCTGCCGAATTCGGCGGTATCGATATCCTGATCAACAATGCAAGTGCTATTAATTTAACTCGCACCGAAGATACTCCAGCTAAGCGATTTGATTTGATGTTCGATGTAAACGTCCGAGGAACATTCCTTACCTCTCAGGCGGCGATTCCATATCTTCGCGAATCCGCTGAAGCTGGTCGCAATCCACATATCTTGACTCTCTCGCCACCACTTTCTATGAAGGCAAAATGGTTCAAGAACCATGTCGCCTACACAATGGCGAAGTATGGAATGAGTATGTGCGTACTTGGCATGTCCGAAGAGTTTAAGCGCGATGGCATTGCGGTCAATGCGCTCTGGCCACGTACCGCTATCGATACCGCGGCTCTACAGATGATTCCAGGAGTAGATACCGCTGCATGTCGAAAGCCTGAGATACTCTCAGATTCCGCTTACATCATCTTGAATCGAAACTCAAAGGAGTGCACCGGAAATTTCTTCGTCGATGATGAAGTTCTAGCCTCTGAAGGAATTACCGATCTCGAAAAGTACTCAGTTGTCCCAGGTACTAAAGACTTTTTGCTCGACTTCTTCCTAGATTAAATCCTTCCAGATTAAATCGTTTGGGATTAAAGGCGACCGGCCTCATGTAAGGCGCCGAGAAATGCCTTTAACTCTGCCGTCTTCGGCGCACTGAATATCTGTTCAGGAGTTCCTGTTTCGTGTACTCGACCCTTATGTAAAAAAACAACATTATCTGCAATCTTCTTTGCAAAGCCCATCTCGTGGGTTGCGATAACCATGGTCATTCCGTCTCGTTTTAGCTCTGCAATCAGTGTCAACACTTCTGCGATCAAGACAGGATCCAGGGCGCTGGTAACCTCATCGAGAAGAAGAAGCTTTGGGCTAGTTGCTACGGCACGAATAATTGCTACGCGTTGCTGCTGACCGCCACTTAGCAGGTTTGGATATTCGTTAGCTTTGTCGGAAAGTCCGAAACGTTCGAGAAGTGCACGTGCAAGTTCATCCGCCTCTGATTTAGACTTTCCGTGGACAAGACGCGGAGCAAGAGTAATATTTTCAAGAACGCTTAGGTGTGGGAAGAGATTAAACGCCTGAAATACCGAGCCAATCTTTCCCCGAACTGAATCGAGATCGATTCCATAGGCGCTGATGTCGCTGCCTTCTAACAGTATCTGCCCGTCATTGAGCTCTTCCAAAAGGTTCATGCAGCGCATCAAGGTTGATTTTCCAGAACCACTTGCTCCAATAATCACTGTTGCAGATTGAGCAGGAAAGTCGATGGTGACATCATCTAAGACGAGATTGTCTCCAAAAGACTTACGTAAATTCTTAACTTCAAAAAGGTTCATCGTCATCACCATTGACCCTGGGCTCTTTGCTTGGAATCTTGGCGCCTAGTTAGCCAGTCGGTGAATCGGGTAAGTGGAATAGTCAGGAGAACAAAGAGTGCGCCGGCAACGAGGTAGGGCGTGAAGTTAAATGATTGCGCCGTCTGAATACCCGCGGCTCGGATTGCATCGACTGCACCAAGGACTGAGATTAATCCAGAATCTTTTTGTAATGAGACTAGATCGTTGAGCAATGGGGGAGTTACATTTCTAAATGCTTGTGGCAGAACAACATGTTCCAAAGTTTGAGCTTGAGAAAGTCCAAGGGCTCGTGCGGCTTGGCGCTGCGTTGGATTCACTCCCTCTATGCCAGCCCGGATCACTTCTGCTACATATGCCGAGTAAGTGAGAACAAGTGCGACCGTTCCGAGAACTACAGCGGAATTAGGGATCCATGAGATGCGTAGGCCAGGAATTCCTAGGCCGACCAACAGAAGTACGAGTAGCAATGGAAGGCCACGAAAGAGATCTGTATAAATCGTTGCAACTAATCGAACCGGATACAGAACAGGTGAGGTAGATGTGCGAGCGATTGCAATCAGTAAACCGATGAGAAGTACGAAAAATTCTGCGATTAGCAAAACTCTTAGGTTGAGTAGCAACCCCTCAAAGACAGATGGCAGCGCTTTCTGCGCATACTCCCAATTGAAGAATGACTCTTTTACCTTCTCATATCCCTGAGCACCGGTGACTAAAACGGTAATGAGAAAACCCATACCCAAAGTGCTGGTGAGGGCGATCAAGATGGAACGGCGAGAGGCCCGACGCTTTGCAGCTTCGCGCTGCAGTTGCAACGCAGATGGCTGATAAGTCATCGGACCTCTCGCTTCTCGAATTACTTCAGTACAGGTGCGCCGACAGTGCTAGCAAGCCACTGATCTGCGATCTTTGCAAGAGTGCCATTTGCACGGAGTGCATCTACCGCTGCAGTGACATCCTTTGTGAGCTTGCTATCTTTAGAGAGTACGAGACCAAATTGCTCGCCACCAGCTTCTGCTGGGAATTGGCCAACAATGAGTCCATCTTCTAAGTCAACAGCAGTGATGTAGAAGGCAGTTGGTAGATCTACAACGAGACCATCAATCTGGCCGTTTGCCAGTGCCTGCTTAGCAACATCGTTTGTATCAAAAACTGATGGATCTTGATCAGGCTTGATGACGTCGGTGATAGTTGCATAAGAAGTTGTACCAACCTGTGCGCCGAGCTTTGCACCCTTAAGGTCTGCAATGCTCTTTGCTCCAGCAATCTTTGATCCCTTAACAGTGATTACTGTTTGAGAAACATCGTAATAACCTGATGAGAAATCAACAGCCTTCTTGCGCTCATCAGTGATTGATACCTGGTTGATATCAAAGTCAAAAGTCTTGCAACCTGGCTGGATAACCTTATTGAAAGGAACCTTTACCCACTCGACCTTATCCTTTGAATATCCAAGCTCTTCAGCAACAGCGTATGCGACTGCAGCTTCGTAACCTTTACCGTTTGAAGGGTCGTTGTCCTCAAACCATGGGCCATAAGCAGGGTCGTCTGTTCCGATTGTTAGAACTCCTTCTTTAATCTGACCACATCCTGAGCTCTGTTGAGCATTAATTACTGGGATTGCGATAGCAACTACAGCCACTAGAGCAATTAGTGCTAATTTGATTTTTGAATTAAACATTCCACGCCTTTCGTATGCGCTTGCCTAGGTACGACATGAACCGAATAACGCGAGTTCGATGTCGGCTTTTGGCCTGGTCTTCATCCGGAAGCACCCCGCCGCCTTGGAGGGTTGCCGATCAAATAGCCGGTGCTTTATTTGATACTCGTGACCGTGCCGAACACTATCAATTGCACGTAAATTATTAAAACCGCGTAACCTCTCTCGCTATGAACCTAGAGCTCAATGGAACAAATGTCATCGATGAGAGCGAACGTGGGGGCAAAGCCTCATCGCTCTTCTGGCCCTGGTGTGGTGCAAACGTTTCGCTTTTAGCCCTTTCCTACGGGTCATTCTTCTTAGGCTTCGGAATTTCTTTCTGGCAGGCAACTCTCGCAGCAGTACTTGGAACCGTACTTTCATTCTCCCTAGTAGGAATTAGTTCACTCGCTGGCAAGAAATCAAATGCACCAACAATGGTTCTCTCTCGCGCAACTTTTGGGGTAAAGGGGAGCGTGATTCCTGGAATTCTTTCCTATCTAATTTTTGTTGGTTGGGAGACAGTTTTAGTTTCACTAGCGACATTAGCTACTGGAACAGTGTTTATTCGAATTAGTGATATCGATAAAGACGTTGCGATGGTTGCAGGGTTTGCACTTGCTGCTGGAATTACAGTCTTTGCAGGTGTACTTGGATTCTCTGTGATTATGCGAATTCAGAAGTATTTAACAACGATCACAATTGCCATGACCCTCTTCTACATTGTGCTGACAATTGATGAAGTTAACTGGAGTGCGATTTCTAGCATGGAGTCGGGAAGCAACCAAGGGCTCATTGGAGCGATTATCTTTGGCGCTACAGGAATCGGACTCGGTTGGGTGAATTCAGCAGCCGATTATTCGCGGTACTTGCCACGAGCTGTATCCAGTAAGGCAGTAATTGGATGGACAGTTTTCGGCGCCTCAACTGTTCCGATTCTTCTTGTGATTTATGGTGCTGCGCTATCAGGCAGTAGCAAGGATTTGTCGGATGCAATTGCGGGAGATCCCATCGGAGCTCTCACCACCATTCTCCCAACCTGGTATCTCATTATCTTTGCACTCGTTGCAATACTTGGCCTTGTTGGTGGAGCGATTCTTAATCTCTATTCTTCTGGCCTCACTCTCATCTCCATTGGTCTTCCTGTTAAGCGCCATACGGCAGCTGGAATTGATGCCTTCATAATGTTTATGGGAGCTATTTATTTTGTATGGATTGCAGATGACTTCTTCTATCCATTTCAGGGCTTTCTAATTACATTAGGTGTTCCAATAGCTGCATGGTCGGCAATCTTCGTTACAGATGTACTCATTCGAAAGAGTTATGACGAAAAAGATCTCTATCGTGAAAATGGCCGATATGGCTCTTGGAATTTCAGATCGGTTGGAATTCTCTTCGTTGCAACAATCGTTGGCTGGGGATTTGTAACCAATGGCTTTGCGAGTTGGCTTTCTTGGCAGGGTTACTTCTTAGGGATTATTGGAGGCAAGGAAGGCGATTGGGCATATTCAAATCTAGGAGTCTTCTTCGCTTTGGTGATTGCATCTTTGGGATATTTCATTACGGCCCGCAAGAATGTCGCCCGGCAGTAATGTTTCGCGTGATACCTTCATAACATGAGTAAGAAAGTTGCCCCGCTAAGAGACTTCTTGCGGCGCGAATCTACAAGCGGATTGATACTCCTAGCCGCAGCTGCACTCGGATTAATCGCTGCAAATTCGCCAGTCAGTGACATTTACTTTGATTTCCTCGATCTAAGTTTTGAAATCAACGCTGGAATTTTGGTTCTCAAACTCACCACGCTTAAAGTCATTAATTACATCCTGATGACTATCTTTTTCTTCGTAGTCGGATTAGAGATTAAGCGCGAACTGACCTCAGGTCACTTAAGCCGATTTAGAGATGCCATCATGCCTTTCATTGCAGCTATTGGTGGCATGGCTGTGCCTGCTCTCATCTACCTCGCAATTGCAGGAGCTGAAGCACCTCGTGGCTGGGGAGTACCCGTTGCCACAGATATAGCACTAGCAGTTGGCACCTTGGCCTTACTTGGCAATTTAGTCGTTCCATCTCTTAGGACATTTCTACTGGGGTTAGCTGTCATTGATGATATCGGCGCTATTTTGATCATCGCATTTATTTATTCAAGCGGGGTTGCAATCTCCTGGCTATTCGCCGCTGCGGTAACTGTTGTAGTTATTTTGCTGGTAAAGAAATTTGGACTGCGCAACACGAGTATCTATGTGCTACTTGGTATCGCTCTTTGGTACGCCTTCTATGGCACCGGTATTCACCCAACTCTTGCGGGAGTCGTCCTTGGACTACTGACTCCAAATACACCCAAAGACGTTGATACGCATCACGATATTGAGGATGGTTCTCTCTCAGTTATCGAATGGTTGGAAGCGAAACTTCATCCATGGAGTATTTATTTTGTTGTACCCATTTTTGCTTTTTCAAATACAGGTGTAGTCCTAACTCCTGAAGCGTTGAAGAACGCATCCACCTCTTTGATTGCATGGGGAATCTTCGGTGGATTAGTCATCGGAAAGCCTCTAGGTATTCTCGTCGCGATGATCTCGGCGAAGAAGCTCAATATTGGTGACTATCCTGTCGGAGCTCGTAATTCTGATGTGCTGGCCACCGGCAGCGCGGCTGGAATTGGATTTACAGTCGCCATCTTTATCTCAAGCTTGGCCTTCACTGATTCTGTGCAGCGAGATATTGCAATCATCGCGGTGATAACAGCTTCAATTGTCAGTGGTCTTCTCAGCTGGCTTCTCTTTAAGGCATTCTCTAGAAAAGCTTAAAATGTTTGGAAATGAGCAATGGCCCCTGATTTCTCAGAGGCCATTGCTATCTAATCTATTTTAGATGTCGTAGTACAGCTCGAACTCAGCTGGATGTGGGCGCAAGCGAACATAATCAACTTCGTTCTTACGCTTCCACTCGATCCATGTTGCGATGAGATCTTCTGTGAAGACTCCACCCTTTGTAAGGAATTCGTGATCTGCCTCTAAGCTGTTTAGTACAGCATCGAGTGATCCTGGTACCTGAGGAATTGCAGCAGCTTCTTCGCCCTCTAGCTCGTAGAGATCCTTATCAACTGGTGCAGGTGGTTCGATCTTATTTACGATTCCATCGATACCGGCCATGAGCATCGCAGCAAATGCGAGGTATGGATTCGATGATGGATCTGGGCAACGGAATTCAACGCGCTTTGCCTTTGGTGATGAACCTGTAATTGGAATACGGATACATGCAGAACGGTTACGAGCTGAATAAACGAGGTTTACTGGAGCTTCATATCCTGGAACCAAGCGACGGTATGAGTTCACTGTTGGGTTGGTGAAGGCAAGAAGTGATGGAGCGTGCTTCAAGAGTCCACCGATATACCAACGTGCCATATCTGAAAGATCGCCGTATGTGCCAGCTTCGAAGAAGAGTGGCTTTCCGTTCTTCCATAGTGATTGGTGAACGTGCATTCCAGAGCCGTTATCTCCGAAGAGTGGCTTTGGCATAAATGTTGCAGTCTTGCCGCCTTCCCAAGCAACGTTGCGAATGATGTACTTAAACTTCATTAGCTCATCGCCTGCGCTCAAGATATCTGTGAAGCGGTAGTTGATCTCCATCTGACCGGCTGTTCCAACCTCGTGGTGTGAACGTTCTACAAGAAGTCCTGCGCGTCCGAGCTCCATCACCATCTCATCGCGAAGATCTGCGAATTGATCTGTTGGAGATACAGGGAAATAACCACCCTTTACTCGTGTGCGGTATCCACGGTTAGGAGTTCCATCTGGATCTGTGACGATGCCTGTGTTCCAAGCACCTTCATAAGAGTCAATGTGGTGATACGCCTCGTTGATACCTGTCTTAAAGCGAATCGCGTCGAAGACATAGAACTCTGCCTCTGGTGCGAAGAATGCTTGATCTGCAATTCCTGTTGACTTCATATAGTCGACAGCTTTTGCAACTACGCCACGTGGATCACGTGAGTAAGGAGAGTTATCACTTGGGTTGTGAACAGAGAAGATAATGACAAGAGTCTTCTCGAGGCGGAATGGGTCGATAAATGCAGACTCAGGCACTGGAAGCAACTTCATATCTGATTCGTTGATTGCTTGGAATCCACGAATAGATGAACCATCAAACATAAGACCATCTGTAAATACAGCTTCGTCAAATGATTCAACGGGTACGTTGAAGTGGTGCTGGATACCTGGAAGGTCTGTAAATCGTACGTCGACGAGTTTTACATCTTCCTTTTTGATGTATGCAAAAATTTCTGATGAATTCTTAAACATATTTACTCCAATTGGGGCTGTTCATAACCCAGCCGACTCAACTCTGAGCTCTGCTGATGGAGTGAAGGCTAGTTTGCCTGCGTAAAAATGTCATAATCGCCGTGTTACAGCCGTGTTACATCCTGGCAGGAATATCTCGGCGATAGGCTTCTAGTCATGTACCCACGCGTAAGTCAGGGCCGGCGCCTTCTCGGAATAACGATTGATTGGCTGGCTTGTTATGCAATCGCCCTCGGCTTCTTTGCAGGCTCTGGCTCCCTGAGCGATCGAGTGCCCCAGGCCCGAATTCCAGTCCTCATTCTTCTCTTCGCCCAATACTCGTTCTTTGTCGCACTTGGGGGAGCTTCTTTTGGCCACCGTATCGTCGGCCTCAAAGTGGTGAGGTTTTCGGATGGTGGAGCGGTTACGCCGCTTCAGTCACTCATTCGCACAGCGCTCTTACTGCCGTTGATTACGGCGATTACCTTTGATGAGAATGGGCGCGGAATTAACGAGCGCCTTTCAGATACTGTTCTTATTCAGACCAGATCAAAGATTTAGCGGATCTTTACACCTTTTGGCATCGGACCCTTTGGAATTGGAAGTGACATTCCGCCCACAGCTTTAAGGCGAGCACGTACTTCTCTCATCTGATGCGGCGTTAACTTTTTTGGAAGCTTTGCAAGGTGCTTCTGCAATTTACGAAGTGGAACCTGACCTTCACCATCGCCCACAAAAACTTCTGTGATTGGCACACCTGGTGCGTAACGCTCCGATTTGCGCTTCTCATCTTGCAACATCTGACGAACAGCGAATCCACCCTCACCGGTAAGTACGATTCCGGCGCGACCAACGCTGCGATGGACCATATCTTGTTGACGATTAACTGCAACTGCTGGTGTAGTTGTCCAACCTTTACGGATCGCCATGAGAACGCTTGCTCCAGCGCCCATCTGACCTTCTATATTTGCATAAGCTGCAGAACCTGCAACGCGTGTAAAGAGAAACATTGCGGCAAGAGTTGCAAGAGGTGTCGAGACAAATCCTGCATAGACAGGATGGTCGAAGAAGAATCCAATTGCGATACCGGTAGCCAATACAAGGATGAAGGTCGCTACAAGTGCGCTACCAATCCAAGGTTTAACAGATGCCGTGATCTTGTATGCATCGCGGAAAGTCTGAAAACGCGGCTTCTTTATCTTTGCTTCTTTTTTCTTACGCTTGAACATGCGCGTTAGTTTAGGGGAGCAGGGGCGATACCACCAAGACGAACCGGCGCCCAACGCTGACCTTGGTGTGAATCAGGATACTTTTCTTGAACCTCATGGAGCATGGAGATCATTGTTTCTCGAAGCAACTTCTCACCTGCCTCGACATCGCTCTGTTTATCAAAGTAGAGAGGAGCGCCAAAGGCCACAGTGATTGGAACCTTCTTACGTCTTAAGTCGCGCTTCACTTTCTTTGTCCAGATTCTCTGTGAGCCCCAGACGATGGTGGGAATAACGGGAACGCCAGCTGCCATCGCTAAACGAACAGCGCCAGTTTTTAGCTCTTTGATTTCGAAGGAGACTGAGATTGTTCCCTCTGGAAAGATTCCGATGATTTCGCCAGAGCGTAGTGCTCGAAGTGCGGCGACGAAAGATCCACTACCGCTACTGCGATCGACGCAGATGTGGTGCATTCCGCGCATTAACGGACCAGCTAACTTGTTATCAAAAATCTCTTTCTTCGCCATAAATCTGACGTAACGACCAGCTGGCAGTGCAGCAGTGCCCGCAAGTGCAAAATCTAAGTATCCAATGTGATTGATTGAGAGAACTGCGCCACCTTCACGCGGAATATTTTCAACACCCTCAAAATCAAATTTCAGCCCAAGGTACTTCCAAAAGACTTTAATCGCACCGATTACAGGTGGATAAACGAGATCAGCCACGCTTCTCCTGAGCTTGTTTGTACAAGCGGCCAGCGCGATATGAACTTCTGACAAGTGGGCCACTCATGACACCACTGAACCCAATATCTTCCGCCTCTTTTGCAAGTTCTACGAACTCATCTGGCTTTACCCAGCGTTCAACCGGGTGGTGCTTATTTGTCGGGCGAAGGTATTGCGTAATTGTGATTAGATCGCAGCCAGCTGCATGGAGATCAACGAGCGCCTGAGAAATCTCTTCACGAGTCTCACCGAGACCTAGAATCAAGTTCGATTTTGTAATCAAGCCGAACTCTCTCGCTTGTGTAATGACGTTGAGCGATCTCTCATATGTAAATGCTGGACGAATTCGCTTAAAAATTCTTGGAACGGTCTCCAAGTTATGTGCAAAAACTTCTGGACGAGTCTCAAAGACCTCATTGAGAAGAATTGGATTTCCACTGAAATCTGGAGCAAGCATTTCAACACCTGTTCCGGGATTTAACTCATGAACTTTGCGGATTGTTTCTGCGTATAGCCAAGCACCCTCATCTTCGAGGTCATCTCGGGTAACACCTGTGATCGTTGCGTACTTCAATCCCATGGCTTGAACAGATTCAGCAACTCTGCGTGGTTCATCGCGATCGAGTTCTTCAGGTTTTCCGGTATCGATATTGCAGAAATCGCAGCGACGGGTACAACGTTCACCACCGATAAGGAAAGTTGCCTCTTTATCTTCCCAACATTCAAAAATGTTTGGACAGGCGGCTTCCTGACAAACTGTGTGCAGACCTTCTGTTTTTACCAATGAACGAAGGCGGGTGTATTCAGGGCCCATATTGGCGCGAGTCTTAATCCACTCAGGCTTTCGTTCAATTGGAGTTTCGGTGTTACGCGCTTCAATGCGAAGTAGCTTGCGACCTTCTGGTGCGATTGTCATGCGCTCACCTTCGATAAAGTTGCAGAAACCATTTTCTCCACGATGGGGAGAACTTCAATAATATCGATATTGCGACCTAGTTCTTTACTCAAGGATGTCACTTCAGCATCGCTAATTCCGCAGGGAATTATCCTTGAAAAGGCCGATAAATCCGGGTTTACATTGAGAGCAAATCCATGCATCGTCACGCCTGTTGCAACTCGAATGCCGATGGCAGCAATCTTGCGATCACCTCGCGCATCTTGAATCCAGACGCCAGAACGACCAGAAATTCTGCTGGCAGTAATTCCAAAGTGGGCACAAACATCAATGAGTGCCGATTCAATCTCTCGGACAAATCCCACGAGTTCATGTGGATTAGCCAATTTAATTATTGGATATCCAACAAGCTGCCCTGGACCGTGCCACGTGATCTTTCCGCCTCTATCGACATCAATGACAGGAGTTCCATCTGTTGGCTTCTCTTCAACTGAGGTTCTTTTACCGGCTGTATATGTTGATGGATGTTCCAGGAGAAGAAGTGAGTTTGCTCGAGTACCTGCGGCAACTTCAGAATGTATTTCTCTTTGTAAATCGAGCGCCTTTAGATATTCGACAGTGCCAAGGCGTTGGGTATCGAGAGCTTTGACGGAAATATCCGCTCCTAGGGGAGCACTAGTAACAGGCACGGGTACAGCCTAAAGGTAGGCTTGCCCCCTAGCCAATCGCATCTCGACCAACCCCACCTCGTGTGGGGCTGCCTGAAGGGTAATTAAACTCAATGTCTCTAACTTCAACTCGAAATAACCGTAAACCCTTCGCCCTCGCGATGCTCGTGGTCATCATCTGGTTCGTGATCACTGGCTTCTTTGGTCCGCTCTTCGGCAAACTCACATCAGTTCAAGAGAATAACAACTCTTCATTCTTACCAAAAGGTGCAGAGGCAACTCAGGCTTCAGAAGTCATTCAAACTTTTTCGAATAAAGATTCATTTAGCTTTCCAACGCTCATTCTCTTTGAAGGCAAAGTAACTCCAGAAAATCTTGCTGCTATCAACGAGCACATGGTTGGAGTCGGTGATTTAACGCTCGCCGGGACTGATTCCAAGATTTCAGATTTCATCGCACCTGATCAAACTATCTCTGTCTTCCCATCAGAAGATGGAAAGGCAATTCTTGCCAATGTTCCTTTAGATGGAAATTCAATCTCGGAACTATTGCCGAACGATGAACCAGTGCTTCCTGCAATCGTTGAGGCTCTTCGCGAAGATATAGAACCTTTGGCAGAAGCAAATGGGGTAAGTCATTATGTGACTGGGCCGGCAGGGTTACTTGGCGATCTCTTCGGCGCATTTGGCAGTATTGATTCAACACTTCTTCTGACAACGTTGGCTGTTGTTGCGGTGATCCTCATCGTTGTCTATCGCTCTCCAGTGCTGTGGATTATTCCGTTGCTATCAGCGCTATTCGCACTTTCAACAGCTGGCGGAATTGTTTATCTTCTTGCAAAGGCGGACATCATCGATGTTGATGGCCAATCACAAGGAATTCTTTCTGTGCTTGTTATTGGTGCTGCAACTGATTACGCGCTTCTCTTAATTGCGCGTTACCGAGAAGAGTTACACCATCACGAGAATCGCTTCGATGCGATGCGCAGTGCATACAAGGGAGTTTGGGAGCCAATCCTTGCTTCAGGGTCAACTGTTGCGATTGCTCTATTGGTTCTGCTCTTTAGTCAATTAACAAATACCGCAGGCCTAGGGCCAATTGGTGCAATTGGAATCGTAGTTTCGATGATTACGATTTTAACTTTGCTTCCAGCGCTACTTCTCATCTTCGGTCGTTGGATCTTTTGGCCACGTGTTCCTCAAAATGATGGTGATGATCATGTACTTGAAGGAGTGTGGTCAAAGGTTGGCGAAAGCATCGGTCGCAATCCGCGCAAAGCATGGGTAATCACCGGTTCTGTACTTCTTATCCTTGCATTTGCATCGACCGCATTAAAGGCAGATGGCATCGGAACTGTCGACACCTTCACAGGAAAGCCAGAGTCTGTAGTTGGTCAAAAGTTATTGCTTAAGCATTTCCCAGGTGGAGAAGGTGACCCAACACAAGTTGTTGTAAGCGCCGACAAGATCGAAGCTGTTACAGCAGCACTTACTGGTGCGCCAGGAGTTTCATCGATTACTCCAGCACTTGACGGCCTTCCAATTCCAGGAAAGCCAGCCCCTTCGATAAAGATTGTCGACAACAAGGCAATTTTAAATGTCACTCTCGATACAGCCCCGGATAGCGTAGAAGCTGGAAACGATATTCCGGAACTAAGGCGTTTAGCGAAGGAAGCTGATTCCTCTGCGCTCATCGGCGGAACTAGCGCTGTTTATTACGATGTGCGTCAAGCAAACGATCGAGATAACAAGACAATTATCCCAATCATTCTTCTTGTCATCACCTTAATTCTCGGAGTCCTCCTGCGAAGCATCTTGAGTGCAATCGTTCTACTTGGAACAGTTGTCCTCTCCTTCTTTGCAACTCTCGGAGTCTCTGCGCTGGTTTTCAATCACGTCTTCGGATTCGCAGGTGGAGATAACTCGTTCCCACTCTTTGCCTTTATCTTCCTTGTCGCGCTCGGCATCGATTACAACATCTTCTTAATGTCGCGCGTACGCGAAGAGTCACAAAAGATTGGAACACGGGCAGGCGTTATCAAGGGTCTTACTGTGACCGGTTCAGTGATTACATCTGCCGGAATTGTTCTTGCGGCAACCTTTGCGGTGCTTGGGCTTCTGCCTCTAGTTCCGCTTGCGCAGCTCGGATTTGCTGTTGCCTTCGGTGTTCTACTCGACACAATCATCGTTCGATCAATCTTGGTTCCGGCGCTCGTTCACGAGATTGGTCCGAAGATCTGGTGGCCATCTAAGCTTCAAAACAAGTAAGACAGCAAATAAGTAAACGCAAATGAGAGTTGGAATCGCAGGATACGGATTGGCAGGGCGCTCCTTTCATGGAGCGCTCCTAAAGTCTTGCGGCTTCGAAGTCAGCGCAATTCTCACAGCTAATGCAACACGAGCGCGTCAGGCGAAAGAAGATTTCCCTGCCGTCAAAATCGTTGAGAGCATGGATGCACTCTTGTCCTGTGATCTCGATTTAGTTGTCATTGCAACGACTAATGACGTGCATGCGCCACTTGCGATTGCATCGATTAAGGCTGGAATTCCTGTAGTTATCGATAAACCTTTCGCCAGAAATTTGCGCGAGACAAATGAGGTTTTGCAAGCCTCACTTGAAACTTCGGTTCCTGTCACAGTCTTCTTCAATAGGTTGTGGGATTCAGATACTTTGACGATTAAGAAGGTGCTTGGACAGGGCCTCATCGGAAAGCCTTTCAGATTCGATTCGAGATATGAACGTTTTCGTCCGACTATTTCACCAACATCCTGGAGAGAGAGCACAAGCCCAGAAAACGGCGGAGGGCTTCTCCTCGATTTGCAGACACATCTTCTCTCCATTGCGCTTCACCTCTTTGGCGATTCAGAGCTCACTTATGCAAGTGTTCGAGATATCCGAGGCAACTCAGAAGATGATGTCACTCTGACACTTCGCCATAGTTCGGGAGTCGACTCTTATCTTGCGGCCAGTGCCATCTCTGGCGCACCAGGACCACGTATTCGACTTCTTGGCACCGAAGGTGCACTGGTAATTCACGACTTAGACCCACAGGAACCGTTGCTGCGATCAGGGCAGTTGCCTGAAAATGGAATTTGGAATCTGCCGACATCTTCACGAGCATTCTTACATCGAGGCGACACTGTGGAAGAAATTGCTGGAGTACCTGGCAACTATGGCAACTTCTATCTTCAAGTTAAGGGCGCACTAGCGGGTGAGAATGATTGGCCTGTTTCTCATCAAGAGATAGTTGCGGTGGCACAGATTATTGATAAGGCACGTGAAATCAATGTCAGATAAATCAGTTGTTGTTATTGGTGGGGGATTGGCAGGC
>JACCEE011135179.1_pt1 | contig 14181 bp, 10 predicted proteins | sample 7449931 | NCBI WGS metagenome assembly JACCEE01 (sample SAMN15323457, study PRJNA562643) | freshwater metagenome | isolation source: river surface water | place: USA:Blue River Watershed | collected 2017-08-19 | reverse complement strand
CATTAGTGTCCACTAAAAATTAATTTTCGTTCTTTGAAATCGTTATAATTTAGCAAGTTATAAGCTTTTTTGTTGCGTGACGACTTGAATTTAATAATTTAGCCGAGATTAATATCTTAGGCAATGTTTACAGGTAAATATGTTTTCGCGCAATTAGTTGAGTTTCTTCCACAACGTATTTTTGATGCAATAGTCAATAAATATGACGGAAATAGATATGTAAAACATTTTACCTGCTGGAACCAACTGCTTGCCATGATGTTCGGACAACTTACCAACAGGGAAAGTTTGCGAGATTTGATAGTTGCAATTGACGCCCATAGATCAAAATGTTATCACTTAGGACTCGGTAAAAATGTGACCAGAAGCAATCTGTCTAAAGCGAATGAGAACAGAGACTATAGAATATTTGAAGAATTTGCCTATTATCTTATAGATATTGCCAGAAAGAAAAGGGCGAATACCGACTTTGAAATTCAAGGTAAAGTCTACGCATTTGATTCTACTACCATAGATCTGTGTTTAAGCGTTTTTTGGTGGGCAAAATTCCGTTCAACAAAAGGAGGCATTAAACTTCATACTCTTTATGATATCACAACTCAGATACCGGCTTTTGTCCATATAACGTCTGCGTCTGTTCACGACATGAATGCGATGGATGTAATCCCTTATGAATATGGAGCATATTATATTTTCGATAGGGCTTATATGGACTGTTCAAGACTATACAATGTGTCAAGGCATTCTGCATATTTTGTTATAAGAGCAAAAAGGAACCTTAAAGTCGAGATTCTGAAAGACCTTAAACGAGATAATTGTCCAGAAATCATCATAAGCGACCATCTTGTAAGACTTGATGCATTCTATTCATATCTTGATTACCCGGAAAATTTTAGGCGAGTCAGATATTATGATGTAGAAACACGCAGACCATTTACTTTCCTTACCAATAATATGGAAATAACCGCAGAACAAGTGGCATTACTTTATAAAAATCGCTGGCAGATTGAGCTGTTTTTCAAATGGATAAAGCAACATCTGAAAATCAAATCCTTTTGGGGAACATCTGAAAACGCAGTTAGGATTCAAGTGTATTCTGCAATCATTACCTATTGCCTGGTTGCCATTGTAGAGCATGATCTGAAAATCAATCGGTCAACTTATGAAGTATTACAGGTGCTAGGGATATCGCTCCTTGATAAAACATCAATGATTGAACTTTTTAACAATGCTGAAAATAACGATTTCAAAGAACTTTTGTATAACCAACAACTGTCCTTAAATTTTTAGTGGACAGTCATGAGAATAGAACCTTAATCAAAAAAACTGGCAGTTGAATTTCATCTGCCAGTTTTTTATTTTGTAATTGAGATTATCGTTCTCTAATGTTAAATTGGTTCCTTCAATTGGATTATAGTTTACCAAATATTTAGAGGTAATCCGTGCATCTTTTTACGAGCTTGCTCACGAACATCGGTGATTACTTGCTCATTATCTAAATTAGAAAGGACTTTGTCAATTAGTTCTACAATGAAAGGCATATCCTTTTCAACAAGACCTCTTGAAGTTATAGCAGGGGTTCCTACTCTGATACCAGATGTTTGGAATGGAGATCTAGAATCGAAAGGTACCATATTCTTGTTAACTGTTATATCAGCTTGTACTAGAATCTTTTCTGCAACTTTTCCTGTTAAATCAGGGAATTTGCTGCGAAGATCGATAAGCATAACATGGTTGTCAGTACCACCAGATACTACCTTGTAACCTTTTTCGATGAATGCTGTAGCCATAGCTGCTGCATTTTTCTTAACTTGAAGTTGGTACGCTTTGAACTCTGGTTGAAGAGCTTCGAAAAATGATACTGCTTTGGCTGCAATGCAATGCTCTAGTGGACCACCTTGAATACCAGGGAAAACACTTGAATTGATTACTGCAGACATTTTTTTGATTTCGCCTTTAGGAGTAGTAATTCCAAAAGGATTGTCGAAATCTTTACCAATGATAATTACACCACCACGTGGACCTCTTAGAGTTTTGTGAGTAGTAGAAGTAACTATATGAGCGTGTTTAACTGGGTTCTCTAGAAGACCAGCAGCAATTAGACCAGCAGGGTGTGCCATGTCTACCATAAAGATAGCACCAACTTTGTCTGCAATTTCTCTCATTCTTGCGTAGTCCCACTCTCTTGAGTATGCAGATGCGCCTCCAACGATTAGTTTTGGCTTATACTCCAAAGCTTTGCGCTCCATATCGTCGTAGTCAACTCTGCCTGTCTCCTCATTAAGTTGGTAAGCAACAGCGTTGTACCAAATACCAGACATATTAACTGGAGAACCATGAGTCAAGTGACCGCCATGTGCAAGGTCTAGACCCATAAAAGTATCGCCAGGTTTAAGACATGCCATAAATACGGCCATGTTTGCTTGAGCTCCTGAGTGAGGTTGAACGTTTGCATATTCTGCGTCGAAAAGTTGACAAAGACGATCTATTGCAAGTTGCTCCACTTGATCAACTACCTCGCATCCGCCATAGTATCTTGCTCCAGGATAACCTTCGGCATATTTATTTGTCAAAACTGATCCTAATGCCGATAACACTTGCGAGCTTACGAAATTCTCGGAAGCAATCAGCTCGATGCCGTGCAGTTGACGGTTCTCCTCCTTCTTGATTAATTCAGAAATCTGAAGATCTTGTTTCATAAAATTATATAATAAAAAATTGTACCTTAGTTTTTAGGAAATTATATCCAACAAAGGTACAACTTTTTTCTTATCAAACCTCTTTAATTTTTCTTTTTGGAGGTAATTATAATTACACCGTCTTTGCCTTTTTCTTGATATAATTTAATTGCAGCTTCTCCTTTAAGTACAGTGATGTTGTCTATTTGATTTCGATCAATTGCTTTTAGCTCTTTTTCTGAAATCTCTTTTCCATCAAAGATAACAAGTGGATAGACTGGTGTTTTGCTTCCATCTTTATTAGTATTGTAAACAATAATTTTCTTTGTAGTGTCTGCTCCATCTACTTTGGAGTCGTTACTTATAAGCTTTACTTGAATAGTCTCACTTTTTTCAATTTTCTCGTTTTGTTCAACTCCTTCAGTGATAGCGATTACCTCTGTTTTTACAGTTTTCTCATCTTTAGCTGCATCCATCATTATGATTTTCATCTTCTTACCATCTTCGGATACATAATTGATGATCTTTTTGCCATTTACATTTTGAACAGAGTCGATACTAACTTTTTTTCCATCTATTATAAAAAAGCCTTTGTCGGATGAGTTGAACTTAATAGTATGAGTACTAGACTTTGATTTAGGATCGGTAGATTTTGACTCGTTAACTACGACAACGATCTTCTCTTTTTTAGTTGTGTCCTTTTGGATAAAATCGCTAAATTCGGCCTTTGATACGGCTTCGACTTTTGTCTGCACCTTTTCTGATGCGAAAGCTGCGATTGCAAGGAGGGTCAGTGGCAGAACGAACAATGCTTTGAAAGCCGTTCTTTTTGGTGATTTTTCTTTAACCATCATAGTGATTCTTTTTTTAAGTTTGCTGTGATTAAAGCTGTTGGCTGCAGAGTAGAGTCTTGAACCAACAGCTTTTTTAATTAATAATAGTTGGTATTTTTTTGCATCGATGCCTTTGTTGATTACAGCCTCATCGGCTTCGAACTCATGAATTGCCTGGAGTTCTCGTTTTATTAGATAGATTGCCGGATTGAACCATTGAAAAACCATTGCTAATTGCATCAATAGTAGATCTGCAGAGTGTCTTAATCGAATATGTTCCATTTCATGAGTAATAATCTCTTTCCCATCAGCAAAATAGTCTTCCCTAGAAATTACAATGTTGTTCATCCACGAAAATGGAGAGATAGCATAGTCGAACAGATAGATAGTTGTGTTGCATTTATGAATTCTCTCAGAGCTTTTTGAAAATAAGCGAAGCATAGATACTAGCGAGTAGGTTTGATAAGCCGCTGATATAATAACTCCGCAAATATATATTAATAAGAGTGTTAAAACCCAAGATTCAGTCTTCTGAACAGGGATGTCAGCAACACTATAATCGAAATTATATACAGCCTCTGTGAGTACAATTGACGGTTTAATTCCAGTATTGAGTTCAATCTTTATAAATGGAATGACAATTGAAATCAAAACTAATAATAGTAAAAGTATTCGATTTAGTCGATGAAATGTCTCCTTGCTGAGTAATAGCTTATAAAAAAGGAAGAAGGCTGCTACACAAATGGAAGACTTGACGATGAAGATGAAAAATTCGCCCATGGTGAACAATCGTTAAAGTTTTGTTTGATTTTCTACTTGTTCGATAAGCTTTTTAAGATCATCGATAGAGATTTTCTCCTCTTCAACTAATGATGAAACAGCTCCTAGATATGAATTCTCAAAGTACTTTCCAATGACCTTTTTTAAAGCAGATTTTTTGTATTCATCAATAGATACAATAGGAAAGTACATATATGTATTTCCATAGTTCTTATGACTCAAGTAGCCCTTCTCCTCTAATCCCCTCACTATCGTTGAAAGGGTATTGAAATGAGGTTTTGGATCAGAATAATTATCAAGTAGTTCCCTTACAAACATCTCTCCTTTATCCCAGAAGAATGTCATAATTTCCTCTTCTTTTGTAGTAAGTTTATCCATTGTTTTATTATTTACTACAAATATAACTATATATTTTAGTTTTGCAACTAAAATTAGTAGTTTAGCAACTAAAATATATAGTTGAATAACTATAAGATTTAGTTTGCGAATAAAATTGTCTTATTTTAACCCAGCTTGTTTGCCGAAATACTTTCTGGTATAAGGGAATATGGGCTTCTCTTCTTTGAGCGCAGCAGCCTTCTCGGAGAGTTTAATTCTTCGATTACAAACAGCAAATCTATCTTTAGGTCGTTTTTCGGGGCTCCAATTAAATCCTTTTAGACGTTGTTTGTTTATTGGAAGATTATATACTGGGAATGCATCGCTCTTCACATCCTGTACATACTGAATCTTTTGAATCTTTCTGTCTTTAATCAGACCTTTCATTACTCGACACTCCTTTTGGTTCATAGTCGTAATCACGCTATCCTCTTCAATGAAAAACATTAAAGAGACTCCACCTAGTGCATCAAAGCGATAGATGTCGTTTTTTTTAAAATATCCTATGATATCGGTACTTTTAATCTGATTAAAGTGGACAGAGTCCTCCTTTGATATTACATATGCCGAAGAGAGAAGTTCCGCTTTAGTTAGACTTTTGCCAGAAACTACAAACTGCATACTATCTGCAGTAAATTGGTTCTCTTCGTTCCATAGGATTGGCTTGCCATATAATCTTGCCATCGAATCGAGAGATGAAAATACAAGCGAATCGCATAATCCTTGAATATTACTTCTGTGCATTTTTACATTATGGAAACCTTGAACAAAGCGAATTGTTGTTGTGTCGGAAAAACTAAACTTTTTGACAGAGTCAACTTTTGGGGTTGGAACAGAAAGGGTGTCAAGATTTTTTGCACTCAAAGAATCGACAGCTGCTTCTTGTTTTACGTCTGTTTTAGTTGAATTAGATGTCTGCGTAACGTTATTGTTAACGGCCTTTTTACTTGAAGGCCTCTTTTTGTTAGACTCAATTGCGTCTACGATTGTTTGAAATGGATCCTTCGCAGATAATTCAACTCTCTCCTTTGCTTGAGCAACTGTTGCCGAATCAATTTCAGAAAATGCTTTAGAATAATATTTAAGAGTATCTGCTCTAAGGAATAGTGTGTCAGCTTTTCCCTCCTCTACAGAATAGTACGCTGCAGATGGATCTTTGTAAAGGGTAAAACTCATTGGTTTAGAGACATAGCGTGCAGAGTCTGCGAAAAACATTGTGGATTGACTTGTGTCAACTATTTGGATATTATTCTTCAAGATTGAGAATCCCTTGTTTCGGTCATAAAAGATGTCATCTGCCCAAACCTCTTGATCTTTTGTGTAGATGTAGGCATTCTTGTAAAAGTTGAATTGTTCATTCTCTCTGTTGTACCATCCATTGTCTGCTCTAAGATAAGAGCTGTCGCGCCAAGCGTGGACTTTTCCAAGAAAAGTAAACAGAGCCTTGTTGGTTTCATAAGCAACAGAATCTGTCTTCATAATAACAGAGTCTGCTTTAATTCTTACGTTTACATAAAACTTAAATTTTTTAAGTTTTGCATCGTACGAACCATTCATGCTCTCTATGTAGTTTTTGCTTTTATCCAGGACACTACCTCCTTCATAAAAATATCCAATACTATCCTTAGTGTAGAAGTCAAGAAAGTTGGTTCTTAGAAGATTTTTCTCTTTATCGAGAAGCTCTACCAAATTTCCACGAACTTGAGCGAGGGATTCATTTGCAATATAATGGATGAAATCGCTTTTTAGACTTGTCTGGTTTTGGATGATTTGTACATTTCCTTTTGCATCAAGGGTATTGGAGAGAACATCCCATACAGCAGTGTCGCAGATGATATAAGTATTGTTGTGAAGAAACTGTGCCGGGCCACTTACCTTCCTCAGATCTTTCCCATCTTTCTGAATCACTTCTGCGCTATTTGCACTAATCAGTCGCAAAAGCCTATCTTCAGGAATTTGCTGAATCTGTTGTGAGGCTTGATTTTGAGCAGACAAAGCCTGCTGTGAAATAGCAGGCTTGGTCAATATTCCTAAAAATGCGATTAGTATTAGAATACGGTTCATTATTTTATCCAGCCTTCTCTTTTAAAAGGACAATTGTGGAACATAGGATCAATAACAATGTATGTTGTACGTTGCTTTTTCGTGATAAATTCGTCTATTGCTTTGCGAGAATTACTCTCTTTGGCAATGTTTAGCAAGATACTGAAGTCCTCTTTGAAACTTGCAGGGTGAGCAGGAATGATTTTGTCGATCTTTATTATCTTGTAAACAGTGTGTCCTAAATTGCCTTCATTGTCAACTGATTCGAAAGGTTCAGAGATTTCTCCAGGTTTTAAATCCTTGATAACGTTATAATCAGCAGGCTTAAGTTGGTCTTTTTCGAAAAGAACAGCGCCTGTATTTTCGTCCGACATAATTCCTCCATTAAGGAACGACTTAGGATCTTGAGAAAGTCTTCTAGCCGCTTTCTCGAAAGTAATACTATCTGCAAGGATTAGTGTCTTAATACTGTCTAGAGACTTGAACGCTTTACTTCTATCTTCGCTTGAGTACTCAGGGCGGATTAGAATATGGCGAGCATTAAACATATCTCCTTCGCGAGCTATTAGTTGTATAATATGGAAACCATCTGGGCTTTCAACTATTTGAGACACTTGTCCAGGCTTTAGTGCCATTGCAGCATCAGAAAAAGCTGGCCATAAAAGTTGTTTAGACATCATTCCTAATTCTCCACCTCTTACTGCCGATTTTGTGTCTTGAGAATAAATAGTTGCGAGATTAGAGAATTTTTCACCTTTAAGGATTCTCTCTCTTAGCTCAAGAAGTTTCTCTTTAATAGCAATTGTTGCAGTCTCTTTATTTGGATAAAGTAGAATTTGTCTGATTTGATATTGAACAGGGATAATCGGAAGACTGTCCTTAGGTATCGATTTATAGAATTTTTCAACATCCGAAGGAGTAAGGTCTGGTGTTGTTTGCATTACTTTTCCCCTCATTTGCTGGATCAACGATTGTTCATTAAGAGCCTCTCTCCAGTCTTGTTTTATTTTATACATTGGCTTTTTGAAGTAAGCCTCCATCGCCTTTTCGCCACCAAGCTGCGACATAACTTGCTGAATACGATTGTTTAATTCGGCTTCAACCGTCTCACCGCCAACTTTTAAACTATCCAATCTCGCTTGGGTTAAGAAAAGTTTGCTCTCAAGCATGCTTTCGAGAACTTCGCATCTAATGTATTTGTCGGAAGTAATTCCTTGTACCAACATCATCTGAACTTCGGCTTCAATATTAGAAAGCTGAATCATGTCTCCGCCAACAAGGGCTACTGTCTTGTCAACAAGGCCTTTGGGATACTTCTGCGCATTAATTGCAGAGGCTGAGGTCATTAATATGATTAACGACAGTGCGGCGGTAAATAGAGTATTGTTTTTCATGTTAAAATTTATTTCGGATGTTGGTTTTGAATTTTTTATTTTCTATTGCCTCTTTAATAAGACTTGATCCTAGTTCTGATAAAAGTTCTTGTTTTCGTTTGCTCAAGATTATCTCCTTAATCCTAGGTTTGTAATATTCAAATGGAGCAGGGGAGTCTTCCGGAACTTTTTGTGCAAAATACACAAAATAGTTATACAAACTATCTCTTGTCTCTATACAAGATTTAGACCAAGCTTCTCTTTCGCAAGATTGTAAGTCGAGAGGAATCTCTCTGGCTACACTCTCCATATCTGTCCATTGATTGCCAAAGTTGTTATATCTGTCTGCAGAACTATAGCAAATCCTCTCCAATTCATCGACATCTTCAATAGCAGAAGACTTGTACATCTTTCTGATTATTTCGTTGTTAGGAGAGTTTTTTGATATCTTTATAATTCTTGCCTTTACAACAGATGAACTTTGTGTAAAGGTAGGTGAATGTGCTTCGTAATATTTGCGACATTCATCATCACTAATGTTTGTATCGAGTCTTTGTTCTACGTAAAGCTTTTCGTATCTAAAAACCAAAAGAGATGCTCTGTACTCTTCGAGCTCCTTCTCAACGTCCATGTCCTCTTTCGAGAGCTCCTTCTCTGCTTTCATCAGCAATAGATTCTTCAATGCCCATGAATTAGTATATTGGCGGAGCATGTTGAGACTATCTTCTACAGATGTCCCTGGAGCTATTAGATTTTTAACATCAGTTTCATATAAGACCTTGTCTCCAACCTCTGCCACTTTTTTGTCTTCCGAAACGAAATCTATGTATTTGCAAGAGGCAAATACGAGCAATGCAAGGATTATTGTTAAGGTCTTTTTCATGATTATCTGCTGTAGTTAGGTGATTCTCTTGTAATGGTTACATCGTGAGGGTGATTTTCAACAACTCCCGCAGCTGTTACTCTCACAAATTGTGCCTTTTGCAACTCTTCTAGATTTTTTGCACCACAATAACCCATTCCAGCTCTTAAACCACCAACAAGTTGGTAAACAACTTCGCTAAGAGTTCCTTTATATGGTACTTGAGCGACAATTCCCTCTGGAACGAGTTTCTTAATATCCTCTTCCATATCTTGGAAGTATCTGTCTTTTGAGCCTTGTTGCATAGCTTCTAAAGAGCCCATACCTCTGTATGATTTGAATTTACGACCATTTAAGATGATAGTCTCCCCTGGTGACTCTTCAACACCAGCAAACAGAGAGCCAGCCATAATTGTGCTTGCACCACCAGCCAACGCTTTAACGATGTCGCCAGAATAGCGGATTCCTCCGTCTGCAATTACTGGAATTCCTGTTCCTTTAAGAGCCTCCGATGCCAACATAATTGCTGTTAGTTGAGGTACTCCAACTCCTGCAACTACACGAGTTGTACAAATTGAGCCAGGGCCGATACCAACTTTAACTCCATCTACGCCACATTCTGCTAGTGCTTTAGCTGCATCTGCAGTTGCTATATTACCTGCGATAACTTGTAAATGAGGGAAAGTCTCTTTGATAAGTTTGATAGTTTTGAGAACATATACAGAGTGACCATGTGCAGTATCTACAATAACAGCGTCTGTGCCAACAGAGACAAGTCTCTCAACCTTTTGAACAGAATCGGCGCCAACGCCAACAGCAGCAGCAACAAGAAGTCTTCCTTTGTCGTCTTTGCTCGCTTTTGGGTTGTCCTTGATTTTAGTAATATCTTTATAAGTAAGAAGACCGATTAAAACTCCGTTGTCGTCGACTACTGGAAGTTTTTCGATCTTATATTTTTTTAATAAAAAGGCAGCTTGAGTTAGGTCTGTTCCCCTTCCTGTTGTTACAAGGTTCTCTTTTGTCATTACCTTATATATAGGGGTCTTCATATTATCAACGAAACGTAAATCACGATTCGTAACGATACCAATTAATTTTTTCTGCTCATCAACTACAGGAATACCTCCAATACTGTTTTCCTTCATAAGTTTTAGGGCATCGCCAACAAGAGCATCTTTATGAATAATCACGGGATCGTAGATCATTCCGTTCTCCGATCTCTTAACTTTTCTTACATGCTCCATTTGAGCTTCAATTGGCATATTCTTGTGAATAACACCGATACCACCTTCCCTTGCAATCGCAATTGCCAGTTCCGATTCAGTTACAGTATCCATTGCTGCCGAAACGATAGGGGCACTTATTTTCAGATCTCTTGAAAAATGTGTAGTAATATCTACCTCTCTAGGGAGTACCTCCGATCTTGCGGGAATTAGCAAAACATCGTCAAATGTAAGTCCTTCAGGAATAATTCTGTTAGCTAGTGATTGCATGGCGTTTTTTTTATAATCTGCAAAGGTAATTAAAAAATAGTTATTTTTGGATTATAAACCAAACTAAAACCTATGAAAAAATTTATATCATTAATTGCCATTTCCGTAATGATTTTGCTAAATTCTTGCGGCAAAGGCGAAAACTTGTCATCTTCTGACGCTATGTACATACAGAAAAAATTTATCAATGATGTTGTTGACTCTCTTTCCAAAGGGTTGGATTCGACCTCAGTAAAATTAATGTCGCGAGGCGTTGAGCAGTGCGCTGAGCAGTGGAAAAAAGAGAATGGAACGAGCGAGGAGTTTGTGAAATTTTGTATCGAAAATTATCGTAAAGACTCTGTATCGAGACACGAACTTTTTGTAGGACTCTCATCTGCATTTGAAACACTTAATGGGCACTTCAATGAGATCAGTCTTGGACTTAAGAAAAAGCTTCACTTAGATGATGGCGCCCCTTTGCAACAGATAGACTACATATTTGGTGCATATGAAGTATCTGCTCACCTTACCGAGGATTTATACAAAAACAAAATTGCATTCATGACAATTCTAAACTTCCCTTTTTATACCTTAAAAGAGAAGGATTCACTTGGTGCAGATTGGTCGAGACTTGAGTGGGCTTACGCAAGAATGGGTGATATGTTTACACCTGAGCCACCTGCAGAGATTAAGCAAAAAGTAGCAGATGCAGAGACTGCTGCAGAGAGCTATATTTCTGAATACAATATTATGATGGGACAACTCGTTAACAAAGAGGGTAGAAAGCTATTCCCTTCGGATATGAAGCTTCTGTCTCATTGGAATTTGAGAGACGAAATCAAATCCAACTATGCTCCAGGTCCCGATAACTTAGAGAAGCAGAAGATGATTTATGAGGTAATGCTTCACATAGTAAACCAAACAATACCGTCGCAGGTGATTAATAATCCTGAATATGAATGGAATGTAGCTGCAAATACAATTAAGAAAGATGGAAAAGAGGTAGAGGTTATAGCAGAAAATGCAAAAAGATACGAAGTTCTTCTTGGTCAATTTAAGGCTCAAAAGATGATGGATAAATACACAAAGGCTTATCCTAACGCAATTTTAAGGGCATTCGATGGTCAGATGCAAATCTCTGCTGAAGAGATTGAGACCATGTTTAAAGAGTTGATATCTTCTCCAAAAGTAAAAGAGGTTGCCGCTTTGATCAAGCAAAGACTTGGAAGGGATTTGATGCCTTACGACATTTGGTATGATGGGTTTAAATCAAGAAGTTCTGTATCTCAAGAAGAGCTTGATAAAATCACAACATCTAAATATCCTACTGCTGAGGCATTCGATAAAGATATTCCTGCTATGCTGCTTAAATATGGCTTCCCAAAAGCAAAAGCGGACGAGTTAGGTGGCGCGATCAGAGTAGAGGCTGCTAGAGGTTCTGGACACGCTTGGGGAGCTCAGGGCCGTCAGTTTGAAGCGAGACTAAGAACAAGACTCTCTGCTAAGGGAATGGATTATAAAGGATTCAATATTGCTGTACACGAACTTGGACACAATGTTGAACAAACAATCACATTAAGAGATGTGGATTACTATGTCTTAAATGGAGTTCCAAACACTGCATTCACCGAGGCATTAGCTTTTGTATTCCAAAAAAGAGATTTATCACTTTTAGGATACAAAAACAGCAATCCAGACCAAGAGAAGATGACCTCTTACGATATCTTCTGGGGCTCTTATGAAATTATGGGTGTTGCATTAGTAGATCTTAATGTTTGGAGATGGATGTACGAAAATCCAGAGGCAACTCCAGAGCAACTAAGAGACGCTGTGGTGAAAATTGCAAAAGATATCTGGAATCAATACTATGAGCCAGTTCTAGGTGGGAAAGATTCTCCAATCCTTGCAATCTACTCCCATATGATAAACTCACCATTATATTTAGCAAACTATCCACTAGGACACATAATAGAGTATCAACTAGAAAAATTCTTCACTACAAGAAAGTGGGCAGATGAAGTCATGAGAATTTATCCTCTAGGAAACATAACTCCTCAACAATGGATGATCAAGGCTACAGGAGAGAAACTTTCAGTAAAGTCTATGCTAGAAAACTAAACATACCCCAGACATACCCTAGACAAATCTGTAAAAGAATAATTAAGGAAATTCACAATTTATAAAATCAGTATTTATAAAAGACTATTTATAAAAACGCTATTTATAAAAGCACTATTTATAAAAGCATAAATTAATTACTTATAAATTTATAAGTTGATCAATAGATGACTTGATGACCAGAGGGTGACTAAAAGAGATTTTAGTTACCCTTTTTTTTGCCCTTTCTTTTTGCCCTTTCTTTTTGCCCTTTGCAATTTTAAAATAAACCATTACCAATTTTTGTCACTCAACAACCAACAAATCCTAAAAAATTGCATCTCGGACAAATCTATCTATCTACATTATTCGTCAAAATCAGACATTGCTCCGTTTATAATTGAGCTTCGCAAGTTTTTTTGCTCGTTGCACTTCGTGAAAATGGTGCTTCGCGAGTTTATGTGCTCCGCTGCGCTTCGCCTAGACAGAAAGTTCGCATTCTTTTGTGTTCTGGGCAACTTACTTTGAAATTTAATACGTTACATATGGGCTCGCGTAAGATAAGTTGGCTAAGTATCATAATTTCAGTGAGTTTTGCGATTTCCTGCAGATCCCCCCAATCTGCCAGAATAATTTCTAAGTATCAGTAATATAGCGAGATAGCGCTTTTGTGAAATTTTAAAATATTAAGTCAGAAATCATATAATGCATATTATTAGATAGTTATACTTTATTCTGGCAGATTGGGGGGATCTGCAGGAAAACGTATAACATGCACAAATATAGATATATAGGCGAGTTTTGATTATTTGATTATTTCACAATTCTGTTTTCAATTCTCATTCACTCTTTTAAGCAAACTCGCTTATCTGATTAAGCAAACTCAATTTATCTGATTTTAGTTTTAAGGGTGTTGAGGAGGGAGTCAATTGAATCAAACATCTCGATTTTATACTTCTCGCAAACAATATCAACATTTCCTTTTCGCCAAAAACCTTCGGGACAAACAACCAGAAGTTTTTTAGTTTTTGCATACAGACCAAGCTCAAGCAGACTTATTGGGCTTTGTGACTGAGGTGCAAAATACATAATAATATAGTCTGCTTGCTCTAATGCATTAAGTTCCCATTCAACTTGAATTCTGAAGTTTTTATCGCTGCTGACAGGCTTCCAATCCTTATTCCAATCATCTCTTCTCGGATTAAGCAAAATGACATTACTGTTTGATAAACTTTGTTCAACTTTTGCTTGCCAATTCTCAGCTTTTCCAAGATCAATACTACCACCTAAAAAAATTTTTGTTCTCTTGTCTTCTGTTGGTACTAGGTTTGGAGACTTTATAATCAAAGCATTTTGAGCAACAGATTCAAAACTTAATAACAATAAAATAAGAGAGATATAAATAGTTTTCATAAGTTAATCGAAGTTAAAATAGCGCAAGAAATATATATGGTTTTCATAAGTTAATCGAATTAAAATAAGAGAGATATATTGATTATAGAATTTAATCAAAGTAAAAAATAGCTAAATATATATAGCACTCATGTATTATTATATTGAAAAAAATGTAATGGCTATTTTAAAAACGTAATGGCTATTTAAAAACCATAATAGCTATATATTGTACAGTCGACCTTGGTATGTGTCGCGCTCTTCCATTCT
>JACCEE012691076.1_pt1 | contig 14182 bp, 12 predicted proteins | sample 7449931 | NCBI WGS metagenome assembly JACCEE01 (sample SAMN15323457, study PRJNA562643) | freshwater metagenome | isolation source: river surface water | place: USA:Blue River Watershed | collected 2017-08-19 | reverse complement strand
CGTAGTTTGATATCGGTAGGCGTCGTCACATCGACGGCCAAACCAAAACGATCGAGTAATTGTGGGCGCAGCTCACCTTCTTCCGGATTACCACTTCCCACCAATACAAAACGTGCCGGATGTCGTATCGACAAACCTTCACGCTCAACCATGTTCTCGCCCGAAGCGGCGACATCAATCAGCAAATCCACTAAATGATCTTCAAGTAGATTAACTTCATCGATATATAAAAATCCACGATTAGCACGCGCAAGTAATCCGGGTTCAAACGCTTTTACACCATCCGATAAAGCACGCTCTAAATCCAATGCACCAACGACGCGATCTTCCGTCGCGCCTAAAGGCAAATCCACCACGGGCACGTCGCGCAGCAGTGTTTTTGGATTGCCTTTTGTTTTAAGTGGCGCGCATTCTTTGCATGAGGGCGTACCCGGCTCAGGATCACAGCCATACGGGCAATTCGCCATTGCGCGCATTTTCGGCAGCATGGCTGCGAGCGCACGCACCGCTGTCGATTTACCGGTGCCGCGATCACCAAACACCAACACACCACCGACACCGGGATCAACTGCGGCAACCAAAATCGCTTGCTTCATTTCTTCCTGCCCGACGATGGCAGAAAACGGAAAACTCAAACGCATGAAAATCTTCTCCGAAAAAACTCAGCTCGATGAAACAGACCAACGCCGCCTGAGATCAGCCAAATGCACCAAACCTGCAGCTGAAAGAAGTAACGCAGTCACAAACCAGGGTAAGGACATCAAGACAGTGCGCACAGCCAGCATCAGCGCTAAGCCCGCTAGCAGCACCAAACGTAATTCGACGGGATCCAGCCCTTTGCCTGTAATGCGCCACCACATTTCCAGCGCCATCCACTCAAGCAGCGTAGCCGCTAACACCACATCGATCAGGCCGGTGCCTGCGAAGAATTTTTCCACCCCGTCCCCCATCACCCACTGCTGGGTTGAAAGCCTATCGAGCGGGTTATTTTTTTAATAATCACAACTAACTACGCCCCGACTGACGGCCACAGTGCTTACTGTACACCCCGAAGTGTCAGGCTGACTAGACATTTTTACCCGCCTTTTTGGCCCTGAAGGCGGTCTTTGTGGTGCTTTTCTGCCCCAGCTCAGCCAGTACTCGCGCGAAGCTTGAATCATCACAGCACCTTGGCTATTAGGCAGCGCAATGATGACGTTCACCCTAAGGTCTCATCTCTGCGGAAATCACGATGACAGGAACACTGAATAAAGCACTATTGATCGGCCATCTCGGCCAGGATCCCGATATACGCACCATGAACAGCGGCGAGTTAGTCGCGCATTTGTCGGTCGCCACCAGCGAATCATGGAAAAACAAATCCACCGGCGCAAGGCGTGACGCAACTGAATGGCATCGCGTCGTTTTGTATAAACGACTGGCCGAACTGGCAGCGCATCATTTAAAAAAAGGCGCGTTAATTTATTTGGAAGGCCATCTGCAAACGCGCAAGTGGGTAGGGAAAGACAACATAGAAAGACACACGACAGAAATCGTCGGCGATGAATTACGCGTATTGCACCGCGCCAGCGAAAACAAATTACAGCTCACTGTGCACGATGATCCTCCGGTGGAAAATATTTTTCGGCAAGAAAATTCACCTCGAGTGCCACTAGCGGATACGCGCTCCAATGGAACTCCAGCCGCATGAAAGACACACAAAAGCTCCGCGACTCAGTAAAAATCTCTAGCTTGGAGCTACAACATCATGCGCGCTACCGACCACTCATCTGTTCACTCTACGGCTAAGCCAAATCAAAACAACGATTCAACGGAAACAACGCCAAAATTTATTTATCTGTACGACAAAGAGATTGATCCCAACTCCGTTAAATTTTGCACGCGAATAGCAAAGCTTAGTGATCTGCAAACTCATGTGCTTGAATTTGATTCAGCGAAAGCCTCTATCAGCGCCGTAGGCAAGCTGTTTGGCAAACATAAGGAAAAATCTAACCACCTTTTAGTGCACATACATGGCCATAGTACTGGCGTCAAAGGCCTACGTAGTCACCGCTTTACGTTAGGCACATCCACAGAGCGTGTAAATGTTACTCGTGAGTGGCTGGAAAACCTTCTTCTGCACAACTCAGACACACCACAAGTAAGTACAACCAAAGAAAAACCCTTTATTCATGTGTTGAGTTGCACGGCCAAGGCATTAGCTGATGAAATCAAACCGAGTACGCCGCTATGGCAGTCCGGCTGGTTTATCTTGTACTCCAGCTCAAAAACTACCTCGCTAAATCAAATAGGTTATTCATTAAAAGTAACGGCAAGCTACTTAGAGCTTTGCAAATCTAAAGATGTGCAAGCAGATCCTTTGACCCTGTTTTATCTGGCTGGTATGGCTCGCGGCGATTGCCTAACCTTACTTGGCGGCGATTTGCAGCAACCACTCACGCTGCATGCGCCTAAATCTCCGCAGGACTTAGAGCACGTGAGCTCAATTAAATTACTAGAAGGCAGCCCACCGGACAAAGCACGCATTCTTTTAGCTGGCATTGAACTGAGTAGAGAAGAACGCTCGCTACTACCCAGTTCAAATGATGAAGGTTTGATAGTTCAGTTGCTGGCAGCGCGTGTCAAACGCGAAGATAAAAAAGCCATCAAAAAAATTGTGAAAAGTAATTCAAAACTAATAAACCGACCTCAAATCGTGGGAACCTTACCCTTGGCAAGCGTAGTTGAAAATAATAATCCTTACATGCTTTTATGGATGCTCAAGCAAGGTGCCAACATCAACGCCACTGACATTGATGGTAATACGGCGTTATTTAGTGCGATCTCTCTTGATGATACGTTCTTGTTGAAATTTCTACTCGAGCATAAAGCTGAACCTAACTGCCCCAACCATGAAAACGTAACACCGCTGTTTATTGCGATTGAAAACGACAAAACTCAAGCCGCAGAATTGTTAATTCAATATGGCGCAGACATCACATATATCGATGATGGCGATACTCCACTAACACTAGCAGTGAGCAAGGGACAACTCAGCGTTGTGAGCTGCATACTTCAACACAGCACCGACCACAACACAGGCTTATCTGCGCAACTGGTACAACAAGCCCGAACAGCAGGACGTGAAGATATCGCACTGGTACTTGATCAGGCATTGGAATCACTACCCGTCTGGAAGCACTAATTCTGCCCTTCAGAGTCGACATAAATCAAACCGGCCGCCACATCCATTACACTATCCGCACATAAATTCTTATAACAACCGCGGAGACTACGATGGATGTACTAATTACCGGTGGCGCAGGCTTTTTGGGTGTAAAGCTTGCAAAAAAATTACTCGACCGCGGGACACTCGCCGGACCAGACGGCAAACAACACACCCTGAATCGCATCGTGCTGCTCGATCAAGTAGCAGCGCAAGGCTTTAGCGACCCGCGCATCGTATCCATGACCGGCGATGTCGCCGATGCCGCCAGCGTTGCAAATGCTCTTACCCCCTCCATACAAACTGTGTTTCATTTGGCGGCGGTGGTTAGCGGTGAAGCCGAAAGTGATTTTGATTTAGGTATGCGTATCAATCTCGATGCTACGCGTATCTTGCTTGAGCAAGCACGTCGCAATGGAAACAAGCCACGTTTTGTATTTACCAGTTCAGTGGCTGTGTTTGGTGGCGATCTGCCAGCCAAAGTACTCGACACCACACCCGCCACCCCACAAGGTTCGTACGGTGCGCAAAAAGCGATGTGCGAATTAATGGTGACTGACTATGCGCGTAAAGGATTTGTGGACGGTCGCTCAGTGCGTCTTCCAACCGTGTCGGTTCGCCCCGGCAAAGCTAACAAAGCCGCATCGAGTTTTGCCAGCGGGATTATTCGTGAACCGTTGAACGGTGTGACATCAATTTGCCCAGTGCCTCCCAGCACACGCATGTGGATACTCTCACCGCGCAGCACCGTTACTAATTTAATTCATGCGCATGAAGTCGATGGCGCAGTCTTTGGCAGTGCCGGTGCAGTGAATTTGCCGGGCCTGAGTATCACGGTGGGTGAGATGGTCGCAGCCATGGGACGTGTCGCCGGTGACGCACCCGTCAAACTCATTCAATGGGAAGAAGATGCAGCGATTATGAAACTCGTGCGAACCTGGCCGGGTGATTTCATCACCACGCGTGGAGAAAGTATGGGATTTATTCGCGACACCAATTACGACGATGTTGTGCGTGCGTATATGGATGATGAATTAACTAAACACTGATGGAATACGAAGCTCGCGAGAGCCTACGCTTTAGGCTTTCGCGCGCATGCCCCATTTCCACAACCAAGCAGTGGGCAAAGGCAAGATCATAAAGACGTGTTCAACCACTGCCAGTGTCAGTAAGCCCGCTACCAAACACAAACTCGTCGCCGCAAAACCCTCGGCTGGTTGAACTGATGCAGCCATCCACAACGGCACAAGTACCGTCACCGCTGCCGTAACTGAAATAGGCATTAACCAATTCCACGAACGTCGTGTGAAATACGTTTGTAAATACGCGAGATGCGCTGGCAGAAAATTTTCTGAGAGATTGCGAACACCCAAAAATAAATTCAATTTGGCAGATAAACGCATCGTCCACAATACCAAGTATGTCCACCAACCGGTTTGATTCGGTTTGTTCCAGCTCACTGCAAACACCAGTATCGCTAACACCACCAAGGCAAACTCATGATGCAAGATCGTTTCGGTCGCTTGCCAAGCACGCTTCCACCCACGACTATCGGCGGGACACTCACTACGACGCGCACCAGTCACATAACCCAGTAAAAAAGCAATCTCTTGCCAACCCCAAATCAACAAGGCGCACGTAAACGCACAATAGGCTGACGACACGGTCGCACTCGATGCCGAGATAGACAAACCGACCAAGGCGAAACATAACAATAACGTCGATTTCAACATCGTCCACTTAAATGTCCAAGGCGGCAGTCGACCGAGGTACAAAATCACCCCAGTCGAAAACCACCAGACAAACAGCGTGAACGCTGCAGGAAGTAAATACTGGCTCATTACAAACGTAAAGCCTATGCAGTATTAATACACAACGACGACGTCGCAAAAATTTACCAAGCAGGCACCATGCGCGCTGTATCAGGCAAACGATTAGATATCACCGGAATAAAGAACATACGAGCAAACACCGCTGCACCCGCCACACTCCACAATGCCTTACGCGCATAACCGAGCACGCCACCTGCGGCCATACCTTCTTCTGCGCGCTGCGAGCAAGCAAAGAGACGATCACAATTGGCACGGAATGCGGGGTGATCGATATCTAGCAAAATCGGAAAGACTTGTTTCGTAATTTCATTCGTAATGCGGAACACATCGAAATCATACTCAGTCGGCTCTAGACCCATCGCTTGCTTGAGTTCAGGGCGTGTATGGTCACGCACATACATGGTGGCGTACACAGCTAACAAGAAGAAGCGTATCCACAGTAGATTCCCACCGCGTAGCAAGTGAGGATTAGCGCGCATGATCAGCGCAAACGATTCGCCATGACGGAATTCATCATTACACCAGCGCTGGAACCAGCGGAAGATAGGATGAAAACGTTTCTCAGGATGCTTTTCCAGCTGACGGAAAATACGAATGTAACGTGCATAGCCAATTTTCTCGGACAAGTACGTCGCATAGAAAATATATTTAGGTTTAAAGAACGTGTATTTCTTAGTACGCTTTAAATCACCCAGATCAATACCTAAACCGTAATCTTTGAGCGATGAATTGATAAAGCCCGCGTGACGAGACTCATCACGCGCCATGTATTCCATCAATTGCTTAATATCCGGGTTAGTTACATTCCGCTTGATTTCGTTGTACAGCACACAACCAGAAAACTCTGATGTCAGCGAACTCACTAAGAAATCTAAAAACTCTTGGCGTAACTCAGGCGACATTTTTGCGGCGAGATCGCGCGCCTCATCAGCGAACGTAGCATCACGTTGAAAGTGATCATGGTTATTATCACCTTCGTATTCCGCCATCATGGCGTCCCACTCAACGCGCACAGGCTCAATATTCAGTTTATCCATCGCTTCAAAATCGGTGGTATAGAAGCGCGGTGAAAAAATCGTATTGGTGACCGCTTTGCGATTGGCATCCGCGACTGAATTAATTTCATCGACTGTGTTTTTCATGATCTTCTCCCTCGACGTCAATCGTCTCGCATGGAGCCTTATGGGCTCTTATGGGCACTACTAGACGATTAAGGTCTTAAAACAAAATGGCTATTGCCATCGCTTTTTTATTCAACGACTAGCTGCATTGCCTGCGATGTATAAAACCCACTAGAAATTTTTTCGGTTTTCCCAGTCTTCCAACCTACTAACTTAGCTGCAATGGCGATTTCATCGCGCAACGCAGATTCAGATACTGGCTCAATGAAAGGTGCACGATCACCGCGCGGAAAAATTCGACCTACACGTATCATCGTCGCCAAAATTGGATTACTCGGGGCAAACGTAAATAAGATCGATTGCTTAGTCCGTTGCGCTAATCCGCCCAGACCTTGCACCATGTCGTGCTTTTCGTAATGGATCATAGAATCCATCGCCACCACATGATCAAAGCGACCATAACTGGTCGATAGCATGTCACCAGCGACGAATTCCAATTTACCTTTGCCTAAATCTTTAGGCATACGTTCGCGCGCCAGCTGCACTAGGGTCGGCGATAAATCAATCGCCACCACTTCTGCACCGCGCTTAACCAACTCTACTGCCAACGCACCTGTTCCACAGCCTGCATCTAATATGCGGCGACCGTGCAAATCGTCAGGCAACCAACTGAGCAACGTTTCGCGCATGCGATCGCGGCCCGCGCGCACCGTTTTTCGAATGCCTGACACCGGTGCATCCGATGTCAACTTCGCCCATTGATCTGCCGCGGTGCGATCAAAATATTCTTCTAACCTGTCACGCTTTTCTTGGTAGCTGGAATTTTCCATGGTTCCCCCTTTCTGGGGTTCAGTCACTGTTAACTTCGATGGCATGGCAGAGTAGGCATTGCCCATTCCACTCATGCCTCATTCATTCAATTTAATCAAAACCCAGCAAATCAAAAATATCGCGATCTTTCATCGGCTGACAGATCAATGGATCGGTACCTGCCCACAAGCGTGCTGCTAATTGCATGTATTCGTTTTGCACCATACGTACATCCGGCGAATCATCCATTTCAAACAACGTGGCTTTTTTCAAACGGCTCTGACGAATAATGTCTAACGATGGAATTCGTGCCATCGTTTGTAATCCAATTTGCGCATTGAATTTATCGATTTGATCAGTCGCATCTGAACGATTAGCAATCACTCCACCCAAACGCACGTTGTAATTTTTTGCCTTAGCACCGATAGCTTGCACAATACGATTCATCGCGAAGATAGAATCAAAGTCATTCGCTGTCACAATCAAGGCACGATCAGCGTGCTGCAAAGGTGCCGCAAAACCACCGCACACCACATCACCGAGCACATCAAAAATCACCACGTCGGTGTCGTCTAACAGATGATGTTCTTTCAGCAGCTTGACCGTTTGTCCAACGACATAACCACCACAACCGGTACCTGCGGGCGGACCACCGGCTTCTACACACATCACACCGTTATAGCCTTCGAACACAAAATCTTCGACGCGCAATTCTTCGCTATGAAAATCTACCGATTCCAATACATCAATCACGGTCGGCATTAATTTTTTAGTCAGCGTAAATGTAGAGTCATGCTTAGGGTCGCAACCAATTTGTAGCACGCGCTTACCCAGCTTAGAAAACGCCACTGACAGGTTCGACGACGTCGTACTCTTGCCGATACCGCCTTTGCCATAAATAGCAAACACTTTTGCGTTCCCTATTTTCATGCTGGGGTCGAGCTGCACTTGCACGCTGCCCTCACCATCAGCGCGACGATCACGCTTGATTTCACTTACGGGTACGGTCGCTATATTCATTGCTTGACTCCTCGGTGGTACTTTCCTGTCGGTAGGACAGTTCTTTTTTATTCGCTACTTTTATTCGCTACTTTTATTCACTGCTCTTGTTCAGCTCACTGCGTTAGTGCGTCAACGTCCGTAGTGCGCTTTCGCGTCATACAAGGTTTCTATCGTGATGTGCAGCACGCCTGCATCTTTTGCATAGCGTTCGGTATTACGACGTGCTTTACCGCGTACAAAAAACGGAATTTTTTGTAATTCTTTTTGCGCATCAGCGGTCCAACTAGGTTCTTCTTCCGCTGTACTCGCTGCAGCAGTTACTGTCTCAGGCACGACAATCGGGTCACTCACCTCAGTGGTCGCTTTCGGTGCGCCTGCTTTACCTAAGTGCGACGGCGCTGCACCTTCGTGGAATTCAAAGTCATCTTTGAACATGCCCAACAAATGTTCTTCTAAGCCCATCATCAATGGATGAACCCAGGTATCAAACAACACATTCGCGCCTTCAAAACCCATTTGCGGTGAATAGCGAGCTGGGAAATCCTGCACATGCACAGGCGCAGAAATCACCGCGCATGGCAATCCCAAGCGTTTCGCAATATGACGTTCCATTTGCGTACCCAACACCAATTCCGGTGAGAGTTCAGCGCATTTCTCTTCAACTTCGAGATAATCATCCGTGATCAGCGCTTCAATGCCGTATTTTTTTGCGGCCTCACGCACCTCGCGTGCAAACTCGCGGCTGTAGGTACCAAGCCCCACCACTTCAAAACCTAATTCTTCTGATGCGACTCGTGCAGCGGCAATCGCATGCGTTGCATCACCAAATATAAATACGCGTTTACTCGTGAGATACGTTGAATCGACTGACTTGGCATACCAAGGCGCACGTGAAGCGGCATCTTCTAGTGCAGGGTTAAGCTCTATTCCGGCAAGCTCTGCGGCCTCAGCCATAAATTCGCGTGTCGCTTGTGCACCAATCGGAATGATCTTGGTGAATGGCATCTTGAAATTCTTGTGCAGCCAGTTCGCCGCTTGCATTGCCACTTCGGGATACAGCACCACATTGAAATCAGCATCGGCTAAACGCGCCAAATCAGCTGGCGTTGCACCTAATGGCGCAACCACATTGACGTGTATTCCCATGCGCTCAAGCAGGCCGGTGATTTCACGTAAATCATCGCGATGCCGAAATCCCAACGCACTCGGCCCTAAAATATTGCACGAAGGTTTAGTCCTGACGTGATCTTCACTACGCGGCTTAGCGAGTGCGCGCACTAGCTGATAAAACGTTTCAGCCGCACCCCAGTTTTCTTTTTTCTGATACGAGGGCAGCTCTAAGGGCACCACCGGTATCGGTAAATTAAGTGCCTTGGCTAAACCACCTGGATCATCTTGAATTAATTCAGCGGTACATGAAGCGCCCACCATCATTGCGTGCGGAGCAAAGCGTTCATACGCATCACGTGCAGCGTTTTTGAAAAGTTCGGCGGTATCTGATCCCAAATCACGCGCTTGAAAGGTGGTGTACGTAACCGGCGGACGTTTTGGTAAACGCTCAATCATCGTAAACAGCAAATCAGCGTAGGTATCACCCTGCGGTGCATGCAAAACGTAGTGCACGTTTTCCATTGCCGTGGCCACGCGCATAGCGCCAATGTGGGGTGGCCCTTCGTAAGTCCACAGCGTTAATTGCATGCGGCCTCCGATGACGTTGTTTTAGCTTCTTGCAGCGAACTGGTTACTGCGCGCTGGCCATGCTGATCTAAACCCAGCTTTCCTTTACGCACAAAAGTGCGTGCAAATAGTTCAGCTAAATCTGCACTTTGCTCGTAGCCATGTACAGGCGAGAACACTAATTCAATCGCCCACTTGGTATTGATACCTTCCGCTTCTAATGGATTTGCCAATCCCAATCCGCACACGACGATATCGGGCTGAATAGCGCGGCAACGATCGAGCTGCTTTTCTACATCCTGACCTTCAGAAAGTGACGTACCCGCCGGCAGCATCGCTAATTCATATTTCATATGCTCGCGATGTAAATAGGGTGTACCCACTTCCGTTAACTTCATGCCTAATTCACGCGCTAAAAAGCGTGCGAGTGGAAGTTCAAGTTGTGAATCCGGGAAAAAGAAAATGCTCTTGCCGTGTAATTTTTCTCTGTGTCTGTCCAGAGCGCGGTTTGCGCGATCACGCGATGGCTGCGTTACTTTGTCAAACAACTCGGCGCTCACACCAAATAAATTGGCGGCAGCTCGTAACCATTCCGTTGTGCCTTCAACACCAAAGGGGAAAGGCGCTGGTACATAGCGTGCACCGCGTAACTCGAGTGCGCGTGCGGTATCGGTTAAAAATGGCTGCGCTAATAAGTAGCGCGTATTTTCACCAATAGTCGGCATCGCTCTCGATGAACGCGGCGGAAAGAACTGCACGTTCTCTATGCCCATCGCTTTTAAGTGGCGAGCAAACTGATCTTCCACCACATCGGGTAAACAACCCACAATCATCAACGAGGTAGCTGTTGATTTTTCAGCTGCAGGGAGTTGAGGTACTAGTGAAGCGAGACACGCATCTTCACCTTGCGTAAAGGTGGTCTCAATACCGCTACCTGAATAATTCAGTATGCGAACCTTGTTAACGAATTCTTGCGAGAGTCGACTTGCCGCACGCGATAGATCAAGCTTGATCACTTCTGACGGACACGAACCCACCAAGAACAACATTTTGATATCGGGTCTGCGCTCAAGTAAGCGACGCACCACTTTATCGAGTTCTTCATTCGCATCGGCTATACCGGCAAGATCACGCTCATCAATAATGGCTGTAGCAAAACGCGGCTCCGCAAAAATCATCACACCAGCAGCTGATTGAATTAAATGCGCACACGTACGCGAACCCACCACTAAAAAGAAAGCGTCTTGTATTTTGCGATGCAGCCAGATAATGCCCGTTAAGCCGCAAAACACTTCGCGCTGTCCGCGCTCGCGCAAAACAGGCGCATCGGAACATCCGCCGTCTTGCTGAATCGGTATCACGGCATTCATGCGTGTGCTCCTTGCGTTGAAAGCGGTGAATGCTCAGCTTGTTGCGGCATCGTCGGTTGCTGCAATCGCGCGGCTCGCAGCTTCAATAAAAACTGCCCCGCATTAATCGCGTAGGTGAAGTAGGCCACTAAGGCCAAGATCATTTGGTCATGCACTGGCATGTTGCCCGTATAAAGCGCAACTAAATATGTGGTGTGCAAAGCCAGCACCATCATGCTGAACATGTCTTCCCAAAAGAAGCTAGGCGCGAATAGGTAGCAGCCAAACACCACCTTTTCCCAGATGCAGCCGGTAATCATGATCGCGTACAGCAGCATCGTCTTAATAACAATAGAGATCGTGGCGGCGGTTTCACCTTCACCCGTTTGCAGAAAACGCACCACCAAAATCACACTCACTATTAGTGCAAGGAATTGGACAGGCGCCAGCACCCCCTGGACTATCGTCCAACGGGTGGCGTCACGCCGTACTCGCTCTTCTGGTGTGTAGAGCGGTCTGGGCGTTACTGATCTGGCTACGTTTTCGTACATACAATGCGCTCCGCCCGATAGGGACTGATTTCTGGACTGTAGGAGTGACTGGTGAGTATGTCAACTAAAGATTACGTAAGGTATTATTGACACGTTCGTAGGGATTAGCCGGCGGAATAGCGTAAGTCGGGCAGTTTTTTCTTTGACACAAGTACCGACGGAGCGTAAAACGTTGGCTGAAACGATGCCTCAGCGCAACGTAACAAAGCATTTAAGCCTGATACACGACCAGCACACGCAGCGTTTATAGATAAGGATCTGGCTCATCGCCAGACTCGCTGCAGGAGACAAGATGGGGAAAGCCACTAACAATCAAGGCAATGCCGCTGCGCCCGATGGAGCGCAGGAATCGGCCATTGGCGCGAGTGGAAAGCGACTACTCACTCTTGTGGAAGCCGAGATCATTCCTCGCTTAATGCTAGCCCACCGTGATCAAAGCACGCCATCCGCGCCAGCTATTTCACGCGCCGAAGTGGTCGACTTCACGCACGCCCTGCTCGCCCAAAACGTCCCAGCAGCTAACGACATCGTGCGCGACATCTGCCAACGCGGCGCGCCTATTCAAGCGATTTACCTCGAACTCTTGACGCCCGCAGCCCGCTATCTGGGTGAACTGTGGGAGGCGGACACCTGTAATTTTTCTGAAGTCACACTGGGGCTTTGGCGCATACAGACCATGCTTTATGACTTAAGTCCGGCATTTCAGAGCGATTCAAGCAACACCAGCGTCGCCGCCCAAACCGAGCGCCGAATACTGATCGCCAACCTTCCGGGCTATCAGCACACCCTGGGCGTTTCCATGTTGTCGGAATTTTTCCGTCGCGATGGCTGGGTTACTCTAACCATTCCATCACCCCAGCCCAAAGAAATTCAAGACTCCCTATCGCTAGACTGGTTCGACGTTTTAGCCCTGTCTGCTAGCACGGATAGAGAAATCGACGACCTCGGCAAACTCATCAAAACCGCACGCAAAACCTCCCGCAACCCGCGCTTAGCCATCATGGTCGGCGGGGCACTTTTTCTCCGCCACCCTGAATTAGTTCGCATTGTTGGCGCCGATGGCACCGCTGAAGATGCCAATTCGGCACTTGCTCTTGCAGCAAACCTTGTCCAACATCAAAAGGAAGTCAGATTAAACTGACGGTTGTTAGTGACAATTTAACTTGAAAATCATTATAATTGCGGTCACAATCTTTCCGCTTGTACATTAAAAAACTGCGCGGTCGTATTTTCATCTTGGCCGTCCTGCAACTATGCGACCAACTATCGGTTCCCATTACGTGACCCAATTTGACTCCCCTAAACAATCGCTCTCAGGTTTGAGTGCCGAAGCGAATGCCGCGCTGCTAGCAGCAGCGGCCGACGTGGTTTTGGTCGTCGATGCAAAAGGGGTGGTGGAAGATGTCTCTAGCAGCGCCGGTGCATTGCCCGTAGAAGGTGGTCAACACACATGGATAGGCAAATCCTGGGAAGACATCGTCACGATCGAGACGCGCCCAAAAATTGCCAAGCTCATTAAAGATGCAGATTCCGAAGGTCGCACCGTCTGGCGGCAAGTCAATGTAAAAGCCACCTCAGGCCCCGATGTACCGCTGTCGTTTTGCGCTATTCGTGTAGGCCCTAACGGTCGCATGATTGCACTCGGTCGTGATCTGCGTGCGCAATCCATACTGCAACAACAACTCGTCGATGCGCAGCAAGCGATGGAGCGCGATTACCTCCGTCTACGTCATCTCGAATCGCGTTACCGCATACTGTTTGACCTCACCTCCGAAGGCGTGATGGTCGTTGAAGGTAAAAATCTAAAAATCGTCGAAGCCAACCCATCAGCAGCATCTGCTCTCGGTGAGAGCGTGCGGCGTTTAGTGGGCCGCAACATCCTCGATTGTTTTGATCCAAAAGCAGGCACCACACTCTCGAAACTACTCGAAATCGTGCGCGCCAGCGGCAAAGCAGATCAACTCTCACTGCCTTCTGCAAAAGGGCAAATGACACTAGCAGTCTCTGTCATTCAAGAAGAAAGTGGCGAGCTGCTGCTCGTGCGTATCGTGAGTGAAAACCAAGCTAACGCAGCGATTAGTAGTAGCGCAGCGCAAGGCGAACTCGTGCTGCGCGTATTAGAACAAACACCTGATGCATTTGTTGTGACAGATAACGATGGTGAAATTTTGGCAGCTAATCGCGCCTTCACTGAACTAGTACAACTGAGTCGTGCCGATCAAATAATCGGGCAATCATTGGATCGTTGGTTAGGTCGCGCCGGTATTGATTTGAATGTGTTGCTAGCGAATTTGCGTCAGCGTGGCTCAGTAAAATTATTTGCCACCAATCTGCGCAATGAAAACGGCGCATCGATACCCGTAGAAATTTCTGCAGTGTCTGTACCGCACGGTGAAGTCAGTGGACTGGGCTTCACCATCCGCGATATCGGCCGCCGACTCGGTAGCGAATCACAGCATGAAATCCCACGTTCAGTCGAACAACTGAGCGAACTCGTCGGCCGCGTACCTATGCGCGACATCGTCGGTGAAACTACCGAGCTGATAGAAAAGCTCTGCATCGAAGCTGCACTCCAACTCACCCAAGACAATCGCGCCACCGCCGCCGAAATTCTTGGACTCTCACGCCAAAGCCT
>JACCEE010829000.1_pt1 | contig 14182 bp, 14 predicted proteins | sample 7449931 | NCBI WGS metagenome assembly JACCEE01 (sample SAMN15323457, study PRJNA562643) | freshwater metagenome | isolation source: river surface water | place: USA:Blue River Watershed | collected 2017-08-19 | reverse complement strand
GAATAAAGCGGAAGGTATTCCATCAACAAAGGTCTTGGACCAACTAGACTCATTTCACCTTTTAAAACATTCCAGAGTTGCGGTAATTCGTCCAATTTAGTGCGGCGCAAAAAATGACCGAAAGAGGTGATGGCTGAGACACTGGCAAGATGTGTGGCCACGTCTGCTGTGCCAATCCGCATAGTGCGGAATTTAACTAAGGTGAACAGTTGCTGGCCGCGCCCTACCCGCTTTTGACAGAAAAGAGGAGAACCGTTGTCCAACCAGCCGATGGCGGTCAGAATAAGCAGCAATGGAAGACCGAGCAGCAGACCAAAAACAGCAAAAAATATGTCCAGCAGCCGAATCATTTCATTCAATGTGCTTGCAAGTACGCTTTGGCTGTCTTTCGCAAGGCTTCGTCCACACTCAATGGCGGCGACCAGTTCAGCAGTTCACACGTTTTATGCATGTCTATCTGCAAAGAACCAAGCAGCCGCATAGCAATATCTTCTTTGCCCAGCAAAGAGGCCACCTTTCGCAGCCACGATACGGGCACTGGCAGCAGATAGGCAGGTTTGCCCAGAGCTGCGCCCAAACGTTGCAGCAGCTCAGTAGTGGACAAGTCTTCACCATCGCTGACCAAAAAGGTTTGATTGGCCGCCGCTGGATGATCAATACAAACTGTGATCAGGTCTATGAGGTTGTCAAGGGCAACAAAACTGCGCTGATTGTGAACTGCGCCAAAAGGCAGTGGAATACCTTTTGCGGTAATTTGCAGCAACCGTCCAAAATTACCGGGAGCATTGGCACCATAAACTAAGGGCGGACGAATAATAACAATCTCCATGCCTGTTTTTTGAGCAATTTGCCGTAGGCTAATTTCGGCTTCATGCTTGGAAATCGCATATGGTTCAGCAGGATTTGGAGTGTCTTCAGCAGAAAAAGAAAAAGGATTCGTTGATGTTTGATTGCCGTTGACCCCTATCGAGCTGAGAAAAATGAAACGTCGCACACCTGCGGCAGCAGATTGACGGGCAAGATCGAGCGTGCCAGCAGTATTCACAAGGCGGAATTCTGCGATTGGATCAGCAGCGGTGTCAGACATGATATGAGCACGGGCTGCTAAATGAATCACACAATCCACATGGTCAAGAGCCTGCGTCCAGTCGGTATCTGGATATATATCGCCTATTGGAATTTGACGAATATCTGTTGGCAATGTGTTGACAGGACGGCGGACAGCGGCGATGATAGTGCGGTTTTGCTGGTCAAGATGATGAGAAAGAGCTTGGCCAATGAAACCACTGGAACCAGTTATTAATATATTTTTACATTCTAGCATATCTATATAAAATTTTTCTTACAGAAACAGGAGATACTCGTAAAGAAAATTGAATTAAAGAATTTCTAACTAACAGAGGCCAGCTAATTAGTCCTATACGCCTCATAAGGATATAGGTTTTTATAGTTCCTTTTAAAATTTTATACCCTCTTCTTGACAGCATTTGTTCTCCTGAACGCATATAAAGCAATACTTCTGGTATATTTGCAAAAATATAGCCTTTCGCAATTAAAATACACCAAAATGGATAATCTTCAGGATAAAAATCAGGATAAAAATTTCCTTCTAAAAAAACAGATTTTCTATACATTACAGCAGGGTGATTCATCGGAGATCGCATTTTTGCAAAATTAACTATCTCTTTATGTTTTACAGGTAATTTTCTTATACTTAATATATTGCGAAGATTATCGTCCCTTTCTTCGATATATGCCGAACATACTGACACCTCTTGATTTTCATTCATAAATTTTACTTGTTTATAGAATCTTTCAGGTGTAGATAAGTCATCTGAGTCCATTCGTGCGATAAGATTATATTTACAGCTTTTCACTCCTTCATTAAGCGCGTTGCTTAATCCAGAATTATTTTTTATTTGAACAATAGTTAATTTTTCTTCTATTTTTTGTTTCCATTTCCTTACCACATCCTCTAGGATATTAGATATTTTTCCATCTTTGACTAATACTATTTGGTTTGGCTTTAATATTTGATCATCCCAGATGCTATGCATAGCTCGATCAAAATATTCCGCATTATCTCCATGATATACTGATATTAGAACAGAAAACATTTTAAAAATTTTCCTTTTTCAATTTTATTTCATATTGAAACTAATGCGACAGCTTGTCGCAAGCATCTAAAGTAAAAAAGGGAGAAATTTTTCAAAAAAATTTTCGATTACAGCCATCTGTCTTTTTGTCGCTTAAATCACCAGTTAAATAAAATCAAAGAGTTAGCAATCAAACTGCGTAACTTCTGATATCAACCCCCTGTGAGTTTTTCATGTGCCAGCAAGCACATGCTCAGATCATCCCAACTTATTACGAAGCGGCTGGGTTAGTTATTGTTCTTCATTTTTCTTTATTCGCATGGTAAATCTATAATAGATTTTATCATTGATAAATGATACTCTGATTATAAATTTAACAAATTCTTTCATTCCAAACACGATACCTTGATTTTTAAATCTTTTATATATAGTTCCTATGGTTGGATAATTAGACACTCCACCAAGATAAAATTTTGATATAACTTCAGGACAGATTTGAAATCCATATATGTTCATACATGATTTCATCCAAATAGAATCAGCATCTATGTGGCGATCTTCCCTAAATCTTGGAGTGTCATCATCAAGTGGAGCAAAAAAACCCTGATGCGCTGGATTGCAAGATAGAGTATCGAGATTATCAATAGATGGGCGTACATATATATCATTTCCCCATATCTGCATCGTTCTAAATAAATAGCACTTTTTCTCTTTTTTTATCAAAAAAACAATTTTTCTCAAGATATCTTTTTCTGCAAAACAATCTCCAGCGTTAAGAAAAAAAATAAAACTTCCATGAGCAGCACTTATCCCTATGTTCATAGCATGATAAATAGATTTATCTTGGTTTATAATAAATTTCCTGTAATATTTTTTTTTATCTCTTGTCAAAAAAATGATATCTTCCTCTTTTATTCCTGAAATCACTAATATATTCTCTATATCAAAAACACCCTCTTGGTTATCTATAGAATCACATGTTCTATTTATTTCATCTATATTTTTGAACCCAACTGTTACGATTGTAATCATACTCTTCCTCTTAAATTTCTTATTCTTGATGTAAAAAATAAATCCATTCCAAATGCTGTTAGAAAAAAAACTACATCACCACTGGTTAAAAAAGGGTGCTTGACTGGAGATAGAAATAAGATTACGTAAATTATCCAAACTGATAAAAAGAACAATTTTTTATTTAAAATAAAATTTAAAAAAAGAAACAAGAATAAATTTTTAATTAAAATACCAAAAATGCCAAAAATGCCAAAAAACCATGCCCACCAAGGATAAAGTACATTTGCAAGCATAGGTGATCCACTACTATAGCCTAACATATGGTATGTCGTGATAAAAGCAGAATCTATCTGTAATCCTGCAGAAGGGGCAATAATACTTGATATTTTTTCTGTTAGATAGCCAAAAAAAGGATACATAATTTTTTCTATATCTATTATTGATATTAAATATTCTGCTAAATAAAATGAATAGGCTCTGTAGTAAAATAAAGTATTTAATAACTTTGTAATCACGTCTGATCCAGATGTTATGCTTCTTTGCTGCAAGTACGCTGTGACAAGATATGCAATATATATAAAAAATAAAAACAAAATTGCTATTTTAAATATATTAATTTTTTTGTTGGAAATCACAAAACAGATACTCGTCAAAAATATGAGGTTCATAATCTGCGATCTAGAAGCGGCAACAACCAAAGACAATAAAAATGCAGAAGAAACCAAAATAATCAACTGTTTTTTAAGCTGAAAAACAATTAAAAATGCAAACAGATATATAACTATACTGTTTGCAAATAAAATAAATATTCCATCTGTTGCTCCATAATAAAAAATTAAATCTTCCCTTCTGGCTCCAGATAGAATTAACTGATAAGAGATAGACGCTTTGTAAAAAAAATATGTCGTGATTAAAAACAAGATAAATGTAAAAAAAGAATTTTTATTTATTATATCTGCATACAAAAAAGAATTTTTTTTCATATTTTGTATTCTTTCTTTATTTCTATACATTGCAAATATCAATACTACCACTGATGCAAAAAAATCAGTAATAGCCACTACTTTTGTTTCCATTTTCAAATGGACGGAAAAATTATCGGAAAATGAAAAAAGTACCGAAATTAGAAAAAGCAATATTGATACCAATACAACTTGGTAGAATAAATTTAAATTAAGATTTTTTTTCTTAGCGTGTTGAAACCGTCTATTCATAATATTATTTTTCCACGGCGACAGGCAGCTCATAACCATGCTGTTTCAGCAATGCATGACGTTGAGCAATTTTTAGGTCCTCTGCCACCATTTCGGCGCACATCTCCTGCACGGTGATTTCAGGTGTCCAGCCAAGAAGCAGTTTGGCTTTAGTCGGATCACCCAACAGAGTTTCCACCTCTGCCGGACGGAAATAACGGTGATCAACACGCACCAAGACATCGCCCGCTTTCACCGCAGGTGCCTTGTCACCGGTTACGCCAGCAACTCTCGCAACTTCATCAATACCCTGCCCTTCAAAACTCAGCTCGATACCCAATTCCTGCGCTGCCCAGCGAATGAAATCGCGCACACTGTGCTGCCCACCAGTGGCAATGACAAAATCCTCTGGCTGTTCCTGTTGCAGCATCAGCCACTGCATCCGCACATAATCTTTGGCATGGCCCCAGTCGCGCAACGCATCCATGTTGCCCATGTACAGACAATGTTCCAAGCCTTGGGCGATGTTCGCCAGTCCCCTCGTGATCTTACGAGTGACAAAGGTTTCACCCCGGCGCGGCGATTCATGGTTGAACAGAATGCTGTTGCAGGCATACATGTTGTATGCTTCGCGATAGTTGACCGTGATCCAGTAGGCGTAGAGCTTTGCCACAGCGTAAGGCGAGCGCGGATAAAATGGCGTGCTTTCCCGCTGCGGTGTTTCCTGCACCAAGCCAAACAGCTCAGAAGTGGAGGCCTGATAAAAACGAGTTTTCTTTTCCAAGCCGAGGAAACGGATTGCCTCCAGCAGACGCAGCGTTCCCATTGCGTCAACATCTGCCGTATATTCCGGTGATTCAAAACTCACCGCCACATGGGACTGCGCACCAAGATTATACACTTCATCCGGCTGCACTTCCTGGATGATGCGGGTCAGATTCGATGAATCTGTCAAATCGCCATAGTGCAGAACAAAATGTTGCTGCTCTGCATGAGGGTCTTGATAGATGTGATCTATCCGCTGGGTGTTGAAGGACGAAGCCCGGCGTTTGATGCCATGAACTTGATAGCCTTTTTCCAGCAGAAACTCTGCGAGATAGGAACCGTCTTGGCCGGTGATGCCGGTGATGAGGGCTTTTTTCATTGGGTTGATGAATCATCTAAGATGCGTTTATATAATTCAATATATTTTTTTGCAACAATTTTACTGTCAAAATCTTGCAATACCTTATTCCTTGCATTTTTACAAAGTTCTTGATAATTTTCGGCATGTAAAATCCAGTCAATGCCTTGTGCCAAATCGTTAGCATCAAACGGTGTGGCCAAATAGCCTGTTTTTTTATGCTCGACAATATCTAATAGCCCCGTAGCCCCAAATGCAACTACCGGAGTACCGCAAGCCATCGCTTCAGAAGCTGTTTGGCCAAATGCTTCTTGTAAACTTGGGACAATCATTACATCCGCAGCACTGTACAAAACACGCAAGCTGATATCATCATGCAAGTGTCCTAAGTAGCGAACATGTTGTTTAAAAGTCGGCGGAGTACAAGGTTCAGTACTTCCGAATACCGCTAATTCAATATCTTCAGTGTTCAGTTTCTGTAAAGCTGATGACAAATATTTAAAACCTTTCCTAGGGTCACTGCTTCCGCTCATGGCACCAAACAATATAATCTTTTTATCCTGACGAAAGTTGAGAATGTTTTTGGCGTATTTTTTTGGTACTGAAGCAAATATATCAGTATCAATAGGGTTCGGCAAATTAACTACCGACCTGTTTTTAAATAAAGCACTTTTTTGGGCGCAATCAGCTAACCACCTGCTTAATCCAATGATTGTTAAATTTTTAATCCTTTGAAATACTTTCTTTTTTCGATGAAATACTTTACTGCTTAAATCGCTGACTTTATCTGACCCCAACACAGGGCAGCAATTGCACTTTGTTTTGAACTTTCCACAGCCTTCGTCGTAATGACAACCGCCCGTCAATGCCCACATGTCATGTAAGCTCCAAACAACAGGTGCTGTTATTTTGGCTATATCCTCAATACGCATCATGCCGCCCGCGATCCAATGCAGATGGACAATATCAGGCTTGATTTCGTTAATACGCCTGACTATAGGGCTAAAAGGAAGCCAATTTGGACTGAAAAGAGTTTTAGTTCTGTTTTTATAAAATAGCACAGGGAGCATATCCAATGTCGGGCGAATTTGTCCCCATCCTTTTCCTATCTTTGTTTCAGGCCCAATAACGGTATAATCGTCAGACATTTTTTTTTGCACTAGCATCTGACTATTTATTCCTTCGTTTAAAAGTGCATTATGGAGACGATAAGTAGCACGGGCGGCACCACCAATAATATCTGACGTATTAAGATGCAATATTTTCATCAAATATATGTAATGATTTCTTTTAATTCTTTTCTTTCTGATTTAGGCACTCTCACTACATCTGGGATATGCCCAACACCTATCATAAGAATAATATTTTCACAATTATTTATATTACTCATTTTTCTGTAATCTTGATCTTGCTTTTTAGTAACGCACCAATTTAAGGTAATAGCACCTATACTTAAATAATGTAAAGCATATAGTAATGACATAGTAAAAATCCCAGCATCAATGAATGATTGATTTCTTTCCCGCGTGCCTTCAAAGTAATTCAGGTTAGATGTAACAATAAGCAATTTATTAATTTTATGTCCAAACCCTCTATTTCCATTCTGATATGACAAATGATCAGCAATTCTTTTATGATCAGAAACTACATATACCTTCGTTGCCTGTCGGTTACATACAGATGGAGATTTCTGAGCTATCGTAACAGCTTCTTCTATAGTTTTTATATCAACATCTTTATCAGAAAAATCCCTGATAGAAAATCTTGACAAAGCTACTTGTTTAAAATCCATCTTTGCTTTACTTAACAAGTAATCCTTTGATATTTCTATTGTTCCTCCAAGAGAGTTGAAAAACGGAATCTTTCTCCCCATTTCTTCTATATCATCAATGATATCATCAATGTCATTGAGACAAAAATTCTTATCATTATGCAATTCGACATATTTATTTAATACTGAAACTGCTGATAGATACATTTTTGAAGATGTATCAAAATTCATTGCTGAATATTTCTTCAACAGTTTAATTAAATTCCGAACAATATCTTGTCCAAACCCCAATTTCATAGAGCTATGACTCAATCCTTTTTCGATAACATGAGTATGAGCAATAATTTTCCCCTCTATAGCGGCTATGCTTTTATTATAAAATGTTGCTGAAAAATGTATATACCTACTACAGTCATATACATATGAACTAATCAAGTTTATTAAAAACCATGCGTATCTAACAGCACTTTTCATCAAATTAGCGACAATATTCTTATCCATGTATCGCCTCTAACAAAAAACTTACAGATTCGTTAATCATAGGACTCAACTTCGTGTCAACTTCATTATATTCTATCGGAGAATTAAGCAAACTTTTTATATTTTTACTATTTTCATCCATCACTCTGTGAGAAAGATGCAGGTTGTCTAAAATGGTCTTTATTTTACTTTCTATAGCAGGATTATTACTCACAATAAAATTTTTTTTGTTTTTTATAGAAAATAGAGTCCCATGAAATGTACTGGTCAAAATACTATGTGCCTTCTTGAAGTACCATAGCCACTCAAATGGGCCTACTTCAGTAAGATTTTTGTCGCACCAAGAATTGGAATATCCAACAGATACTAAATTAAGATTATTCTTTTTAGCATATTGTTGCACAGATTCAATTTCTTCTACTCGAAGCTTATAGGCATAAATCAAAATAAAAGGATGCAAACTAAAGGTATCACGATCTTTCGTAGAGGAATGATTATATATCAACGTAGGGTCTAATACAACTTTTGGCCTTGTCCCAATGGCATTTTCTACTAATCGTGCTGTGTTCTCATCTCTAACAGATATAGAATGAAAATTTCTTAAACCTTTTTTAACATAACTTGGCGGTTGCCTATTAAGATCTATATTTCCACAGCTCGGAGCATATGAAATGAGTTTACTCGTATTTATCCCTTCACCGAAGTAAACAGGATCATTGCCTAAAAAATTCCATTCGTAGTTCCAGACTATATCACTCCCTATAATTACAACGTCGTATTTGTATTTAGCTATATCACCCCGTTTCTTAGTGAATGCAGTTTTATTGAATTTACGTTGCGCAATTTTAAAATTCCATATTTTTAATATGTTTTTATACAAAAAATATGGATTCTTTTTTAAGAAAAAGCACCGGTATTCATTAATCCAATGCTTATGATTTTTATAATTAATAATTTCTACATCAAATCCATTTTCTTTCAAGAAGGAATAAGTTGAAAATGCTTGAAAAAAACCCCCATGATTTATTCCGTCATGGAATGTCAAAAGACCTATCTTCATGTGATAATCCTTCTTATTATTTTTTTAAGAATTGAATTTGTTGAACTCAACATCATTTCTTCCCATTTTATATCATGTTTAAAATTTTCAATCATAAAAAGAGGCTCTGTCATAGGAAATTTTACATCTGAAGTTTTTAGATTTGACAAATAGTGATTTTTTTTTAATGTATGTGTTGCGTTTTCACCAAATCCAATATTTGCAACTAAATTGACACTTGGGATAATAGCTTTATATTTTAACAACCTAGCAAGAAACCACTGGTAATCCCAAGTGTCTATTTCCCTTTTATAAACGGCAGAAAATATCTTTTCATAGTTCCTTGCCACTTTTTTAGTAAAAACACTCTGTAATATTTTTTCTTTTTTTACGACAGGCCAACATTTAATTTCTACATCAAACTCTTTCCATGCTCTGTTCCAACTTGCCCATCCCCATATCCTATTATATTTTGAAAAAAAATAACTGCTATCATTCGACAAATTTGGTATCGGATTTGTGCCACCTATATGCCCAACTCGCTCGTCATCTCTATATTTTCCCAACAACTCCTGACAAAACCAGAAAAAACTCTGACTGGGCAGTGTATCATCCTCTAAAATAATTCCCTCTTCTTCAGTCTCAAAAAACCAGTCAATCCCGCCGCTGACTCCATACTTACACCCCAAGTTTTCCTCTCGAAAAAGAGTCTTGACTTCACAGTCCCAATCAACACCATTTAATACGATATCCCGAACCTGCTTCACCTTTTCTGCTTCTCCGGGAATATCTTTCTTTGGCCCATCAGCCGCCACATAAAGACGAGGAGGTTTTGCCTGACGTATCGCTTCAAAGACTTGCCGGGTTGTATCTGGACGCTTATACACCAGAAACAGCACAGGGGTATGCAAAGGGCAGGGAGGTGAAAATGCAGCAATCTCAGACACTGGAAGCACCTGTTTGTTGAAGGTGATTGTCAAAATACTGTATTGTTTTTACAAGCCCCTCTTTCAGTTTGACCTTCGGCTGCCAGTCTAATTCTTTTCCAGCCAACGAAATATCCGGTTGTCTCTGTTTAGGATCATCATGAGGCAACGGATAAAATTGTATTTCAGATTTTGAACCGGTCATCTCCAGAACCTGTTCGGCCAATTCCAGAATAGTAAACTCACCGGGATTGCCCAGATTGACAGGGCCGGTGAAGTCATCGCCTGTCCCCATCAACCTGATAAACCCGTCAATCATATCATCGACATAGCAAAACGAACGAGTTTGAGAACCGTCTCCATATACCGTGATGGGTTTGTTTTTAAGAGCCTGAACAATAAAATTGGAAACCACCCGGCCATCGTCAGGATGCATTCGCGGCCCATAGGTATTAAAAATTCTGGCGACTTTTATGCTGAGTTGATGCTGACGGCGATAATCGAAGAAGAGGGTTTCAGCGCAACGTTTACCTTCATCATAACAGGAACGAATCCCGATGGGATTAACATTGCCCCAATACGTTTCCGGTTGCGGATGCACAGACGGGTCTCCATACACCTCCGAAGTCGATGCCTGAAGTATTTTGGCCTGAATACGCTTGGCAAGCCCCAGCATATTGATTGAGCCGTGTACTGTGGTTTTTGTGGTCTGCACCGGGTCATGCTGGTAATGCACAGGAGATGCCGGGCAGGCGAGATTATAAATCTCGTCCACCTCCAAGTAAAGGGGAAAGGTGATATCATGGCGAATAAACTCAAAACGGGAGCTATCCATGAGGTGCATGATGTTCTGCTTGTTGCCGGTAAAGCAGTTATCAACACAGATTACTTCATGCCCGTCATTTAAGAGACGTTCACAGAGATGGGAGCCGAGGAAGCCAGCCCCGCCGGTTATGAGGATTCTCTTTGCGTGTTTGTTTGGTATATTCATATAATTAGCTTAAATCCGTTTCGGATTATATTCAAACCAAACAGTGCCTTTGACTGCATCAAAAAAGGCAGCATTGTTTTTTTTGAGATTATGTTCCCTAAATAAGAGGCGATTATCTGTGAGATCAATGTGGCAACGGCAGCCCCTGCAATATTGTACTTTGGAATAAGAAGAATATTAAGCAACACATTGATTATCGCTCCCGCTCCTGTCCTGTAAAAAGTTATCCTTTGTAAATTTTCTGCCAAAAGATGTTTCCCGCATGCAACACCTATAAAAACAAAAACGCCTGACCATATATGAATAGAAAGTACCAATGCTGCAGAAGAATAAACTTCTCCGTAAAGAACAGAAATCAACCAGCTTGACAAAAAAGTCATTGAAATAGCTATGCTCACTGATATCAACACCATCAAATCATAAAAGCGTTGAAGACGTTTATAATAAACGTCTTCACTTATCTTGCGTACCGATAAAATAGCTGGAAAAAGTGAATTGGCAATAGACATGGGTATAAAATACCATGCTTCAGATAATCTTACAGCAACAGCATAATTACCTACAGCTTCGCTATCCAGCATTTCCTTGATCATAACCTGATCAATCCGCATATAAATCATAATAACCAAGCCGGACAAAATAAGCGGCCAAGAATCTCTCAATAACTCTTTAGCTGCGCTCCAATCAAAATTCCACTTGAGAGCGGAACGTCCGTGTTTAAAATAAAAAAAAAGCAGCATCAGTGCAAGTATCCCTGTTGAAAAAACCTGCGCAACAGCAAACCAAATCAAAGATACCTGAAAAAAAACAAGTGCAATCCGTAATATTGATGACAAACAAAGCGCACAAATTCCTGCTATAGACGAAAAACGACCCAGCACTTGAGACTGAAAATAGAAGTCAATAACTTTGAGGGACTCAAAAATCATTCCCCCGGCAATTATGTAAATCAGTAACTTTGTATAACTGTCACTGGAAGTAAACCGCACAGCAAAGGCAACAGCCCCGAAAAACAGAATACCGCCCAGCAATTTAAGGATGAAAGCTGTGCCGAGCTGTCGATCCCTGTCTTCAATATTCTGCACAAGGTTGCGCATTACTATATTATCCAGCCCCAAGGTGGCAAACGCGGTGAACAACCCGACAAAGCTTATGGCATAATTCAATAGCCCGAATCGCTCAGGCCCCAAATAGCGAGCCACATATACCCCGACAAACAGCCCGGCGAATAAGCTTAGAATTTTATCCGCCATAAGCCAGCCTGTATTTAAAAAATACTTACGAAAACCGGAATGGCGAAAAACCTGCTGAATTTTGTCAATTAACAATTAAATTCCTACATGTTGAATATGTTTTCTTCAACTCACGGCAACAATCCGCTAACAAAACCTGCCATCTCCATACGGATTATGCGCCAAACTCATAGTCATCCGCCAAAAGCACACCTAATGTCCGCACAATCACCAAAACAGGCTTGCCCAACAACGCCGGAGCCTTCTCTTGAATTCCTCCAGAATCAGTCAGGAACGCATCATCAAATAGACAAAGGACAGATACTCTTTGGCTCGATCAGATAAATATTCCCTACCCTTTGCAGCAGCTGCTTTGCTGGGTCAAAAAAGGATAATGGCTGACCAAATCATGATATAGCAGTGCATCAGGTAGCTTTTACCATCGGCTCTTCCGGTCAGCAACTTTGATATCCAACACGGAATCTTGCCAGCCTGATAGTCGGCGAGGTTATACGGGTTGCGCAGCTCAATATCCGCCGCTATATCCTCTTTTGAGACCACAGCATTGATCAACGATCAGCAGCAGCTCTTTGTTTTCTTCGCTGCCGAAGAATTTTTTGAAGGTGAAGTCAACTCGCGGATTGACGCAGCATATAAATTTCCTTGCCTGCTTAGCTTGACTTGTAGCGGAAAGCACCCTTGCATAAAACCCTTCCGCCCGTTATCCTGCCGTATCCCTTCCTGAAAATTCCCCTTTGAGTTTCGGACAGACGGCATGGTATAATATATCCAAATTTAACGCAAGAGGAAAAATGAACAGCAGAGAAAAAACAGCGGCCAAGGCCGCCGACCTGTTCCAAGAAGGTTTCCATTGCAGCCAAGCGGTGTTATCCGCCTGCGCGGGCCTGTTCCGCGAGGAGCCGCCGCCGCAGGAGCTGACAGCGGCGATGGCTCCTTTCGCTTCCGGGATGCTCGGCAGCGGCCAGACTTGCGGCGCGCTCACCGGAGCACTGGCGGCGGTCGGCTTTGCCTTGGGCAAGACCTCGCCTAAAGGTGAGAATCATAAGGCAATGGGCCGGATCGGTCAGGAGCTGATCAAGGAATTCGGCAGGATCACCTGCGAATACAGCGGGATGAGCTGCTCAGACATCGCCCGGCTGGACTGGCAGGATGCCGAGGCGGTGAAACGCTTCCGCAACGATCCGGACAGCCGCCGCAAACACTGCGTGCGGGTCGTGCAAGAGACCAGCGCATGTCTGCATGACTTGGCCGCAAAGCATCTTGGGTAGCAAGGCCGGGCTGTTCCGGCAAGCAGCCGCTGTCCCGCATAAGGCGGACAGCGCAGTTCAACCATCATACGGAGGAACAAGAAGATGAAGACAACGAAACGGCAGGTTCTGGGCTTGGCGGTTTCCGCCTTGGTTATCGCAGCGTTGAGCGGCTGCGGACAGCATACGAAAACTGAGTACGTGATGACCCCGCCGTCCTCGCCGGAAGGGCAGATGTGCGTGCTCAAATGCGGGCGCGACCGGAAGCAGTGCCTTGACAACGAGTACTTGCAGCAGAAAAACTGCGAGCATCACAACCGGATGGTGCGCTTGGAGTTCGAGCGCTGCATCGCCTCCGGGGCGACCAACTGCTACCACGCCAGTGCCCTGCCCTGCCCGCCGCCCCGGCTTGAACGCTGCGAAAACGAGCAGCGCTATTGCTTCCAAAGCTGCGGCGGAACTATTGAAAGCAAAGAGGTCTGCGACAGGGGCTGGTGCCTGTAACAGTCTGCCGCCTGAGCGGGCCGGAGACGTTCCGGCCTGCGGGGAAAACCAGCCCTGCCGAAGAACGGCTTGTTTTGCAGGAGGGCTGAATTTCTTTTTCCCGTCTTTTCCATTCATTCGCCATGCCGCCATATTCCCCCTTCACTCTGTTGCACCAATCTTCCCAATACCCGGCCCGCTGCGGCCAAGTCGCCACGCTGCACGGAACCTTTACAACCCCAGTGTTTATGCCGGTAGGCACGCTGGCTTCGGTCAAATCCGTCACGCCGGAAAACCTGCTGGAGCTGGGTGCGCAGATCATTCTTGGCAACACCTACCATCTCTTCATCCGGCCTGGCCATGAGCTGATCCGCAGCGTTTTCGGCGATCTGCACAAATTCATGCACTGGGACAGGCCCATTCTCACCGATTCCGGCGGCTTTCAAATTTTCAGCTTGAAAGAGCTGGCGAAAATCACCGAGCAGGGCGCGGAGTTCCGCTCACATGTGGACGGCAGCAAGCTCTTTCTCAGCCCGGAAAAGGCCGTGGAAGTTCAGGAAGCTCTT
>JACCEE010497792.1_pt1 | contig 14183 bp, 13 predicted proteins | sample 7449931 | NCBI WGS metagenome assembly JACCEE01 (sample SAMN15323457, study PRJNA562643) | freshwater metagenome | isolation source: river surface water | place: USA:Blue River Watershed | collected 2017-08-19 | reverse complement strand
TGATCTTGTTCGGGCAGTTGCGGTTGTGTCCATGAGTGTATCTTGACGATGAAGTAACTTACATAATGTACATAATATTGTTTATACTGTTTATTTCAAAAAATTGATTTATATTATAGAAATCATACTTGATTACAGAACGTTCATGTCAAACACAATACAAAACATCACCGCGGTTGCCGATTACGAATACCCCGCACTATGCATCCCAAGAGCGTTAGGTGAAACAACGCAACAGGAAATGCGGGACATCATCAATAAATTAGGACTTGGTGATATTTCTAAAATTGTCATCAAGCCAAAAGAGTTCGTTCTTCCAAAATGGGAAATGACGAAATCATACCAGGAGTACGCGCAACAACAAAGCGAAGAGTCGCCGTTGTCATCATCACCTACTTCCCCTCAGACCGTCTGCTATAACAATATTTATATTTATTTCAAGCGCTGGAATGTTGAAAACCCTCAGGTTCGAAAATACAGAGACAATATACTAAAAGGGCAAACGATCAAAATTGTTCATAAGATGATACCGACCCCCATTTTCTGGAGATGCGTTGCCGCTAATTTCACATCAAATAACAGACAACAGCCACAACAACAACCACAACAACAACCACCGATTGAAACCAAATAAATAATAATACAATAGATATACAAGATGCCAACAACATATCATTTTTCATCTGAGGAATTAATACGAAGCTGTCCTTTACCAAAATCATTTTATTCGCACAAATCGAGCACACATAAAAGCCTTACGATCGAGGCAACAAAAATAGAACCGTTGTCTTCTTTTTTAAAGAATACCAATACCAAAAAACATATAGAATACAACGATGCGGAAAGACTGATTAAAATGATTGGACGGCAGCTTCATCATCTAGAAGTTGAACAAAATAAAGGGATATCGATGTTTCATCTCGACGATATTACTGTTTTTCATTCGTCGTCGATAGAACATCCCACACTCGCTTATTTTGCGATTACAAATGAAGATAATATTTATGACATCGATGATGATAATCTTATGGAGATGACGATACCTCCTGTGCCGTTGTCTTCTTCGCATAGTCATAGTCATTCGCACATTTCAAAAAACATCGCATTTTATTCTCCTGAATACAAAGAATTCATGTCTAAAAAAACAATACCTTATCAACTTCATTTCAAATCGTCATACTATAGTTTCGGATTGTTGTGTGCGTATTGCTATGTAACTCGTGACATCACTCGCACCGACCATACCATCGGCAGTGACAACAGTAAAGAATTCGATACACAGTTCGCACCCATCATAAATACAAAAATATATTGGTTTTTAAAACATGTTCTGTGTGAAAACCCATCAGAACGACGATATATTTGTGTGTAGTCATCGATATCTAGATCTCTCGATCAATCGTTCGTGCGGTTGCGAACTTATCCTACATAATTTGCGGGCAACGCTCCAGCCGCGACCGCATGCTGCCACCGTAAATAATTTACATCGCACCCAAGATGACGAATATACATAGGGAAATGTGTAAATTTATTTGGTTCATCCAAAGACAAGCAATTGCGCCGACCGCTCTTAAGACCCCCCTTTTCAATATACTGACTTTGACTTACGACTCGTTCTGTTACCGTTTTCGTAACAGGCTTCCACGCAACCCGCTTCTTTTTCAAAGCCCCTGTGCCAACAAAATAATCGCAAACCTTGGCAACGCATGGATAAGGAGGCGCCGCACTTTCTTTCACGGTTCCGCAACGCACAACCTTCGCAGCACGTTTCTTAATATACTCTGATTGTGATCGAACCTCCAACGTAGCCGACGGAATATCTTTATGCCACGCACGCGGATACTGAGCACCCTTAATCCACCGATACTTCATATCGATCATCGCAGCATTACTGCGAGAAGACCTCTTTACCACCGATGGATCATTTGCTGAAAAATACCAAGATGAATTTCCAGAAGCAAACCGGCCAACCCCGCGCCCACCACCGCTCCAACCGCCTGAACCCACCATACGCACCTGACCGATACCGCGTAAATTGCGATGCCCGCCGTTGATTGAAAACCCAGCACGATTTGAATCATTTACGCCAGTCTTTCCATCACCACCCGCAAGATGACCCGAAATCGGCGCAACCCGAGGATGATTCTCTCGAACCTTACGACGCATAACCACAATAGACATTCTAATAACAACGATTTCTACTATTATATAATATAAACATAATCATATTATATATTCATACGACGACCGGTTCCATTCTGCTCCATTCCATTCCACTCCACTCCACTCCGCTGTAATGACTAAATACCAGCTCTACATCTATCTTTCAAAGAACCAAGAAGACCCAGAATGGGTAAGCCGCTACAAACAAAAAATCAACGATCATAACCAGAAAATCGCCACCGCTGTTACACCAGACTCAGGTTTTGATCTTTTCATGCCTCTAAGCGGCGTCGAATATGCTGAAGCCAACATTTTACGTTCAGATGTAATAAATAATAATCCGCCGGCACCTTTACACGTGGGTGTAGATGGAGCCAGAGGCCTTAACTTAGGTGTTCGTTGTTGTATGCGTGTGTCAAGTTCGTCGGCAACGCCAATTAGTGCCGTGACAACTACGACCACAACCACAACCACAACGCCCGAATTCATCACCACCGCCGCCACACCACAACCAGTCAGCATTTCAACAACAACAAATATCCCACAATTAGTTGCCTCAGACCCCCCAACGCAGCCATGCGGATTTTACCTTTATCCAAGATCGAGTATAAGTAAAACAAGGATGCGTCTCGCCAATTCGGTAGGAATCATCGACGCCGGTTATCGTGGCGATCTTATTGCGGCGATCGATACGATAGGTATATTTGGAAGCACCGATATATGGCACATCTGGAATGAAACACTCGCCCCCGTTAAGAAATATGACAGATATTTCCAGGTATGCGCACCGGATCTCTCACCCTTTCTCGTTCATCTCGTCGAAACAGAACAAGAGTTAAGTCCTCCCACCGAACGTGGAAGTGGCGGATTTGGTTCAACGGGGGTGTAGCTTTGAAAGAATCGTTCGCGCCTTACGCGCTACAGCAGTATATTTTCGATGCGCACGCGCCGCCTTCGACGATGACCGTTTCTTCCGCGCGGTAATTGATGCCCATTCACGCGCACGAGAATACGCGGCCACAACGCCGCGTCGATCCACCTTACAGTCATTCGATCTCGTCCCAGATCCCGCACCTAATCTCGGACAAATCGGGAACGTCTTTCCAGTACCCAAAAAACACCGATGTCCGCATTTCGCCAATAACGCCGACCGATCGCCAACGTGTTTCGGAGCAACACGTGACCATTTACGTGATCTATGAGCCCGATAATTTGACGTAAATTGATTACTCATGTTATTGAAGAGTTATATAATAATATAATAATATAATAATATTATTTTGACGATTTTATTAGATCGTCAATATTTTCTAACTTACTTAGTAATTCTGTTTTCAATTGACATAAATAACGAGATGTTTGTATTTGGTTATTACATCTCGCACACAATAAGCACAAATCTCTAATTGTTTGGGTTTCATCTTTGCGGCATCTAGGTTTAATGTGCCCCCATTGAAGTTTTAAATATTTTTTTTCACTATCCTTTGGTTCATTCCAACAATATTTGCCCTTTACATTTTTACCAAATGCACAAGTATTATTTTGCTTTTCTAATAATTCTTTTACAAATTGTATCCTTTCTGGTTTTGTAGAAGAGATTTTCATGTTTCTTAAGTGATTATAAAGGGTTTGTTGCAATCTATCAATTTCGCTTTCTGGTATAGGTTCCCAGTTATTTTCATCTCTAAAATGTGGAGGCGTTGTCATGATTTATTATATAATGCCGTTAAAAAAAATATATTTATTTATAACACAATTATTCACATCACACCACCGCACAGAAATTCATTACACAACATCCGCTTTCTTTCTTGTATTTCTTCACACTTATGGTCAAGTGTAGAAATACACTCCGATTCTTCTTCTTGATTTTGGTTGTCTGCCGCCGCCGCCGCCTGTTCCACCACGAAGTCCGTCATGTAAAACCGAAACACGCGAACCCCTTGGGTCTGTCCCATACGATAGCATCGGGCGATCGCTTGGTCTTCAACACATGGGTTCCAGTGTGGGCTTACGAAATAGACATCCGAGTAGGATTGAAGGTTCAACCCCTCACTACATGTTCGAATCTGTAAAATAAGGACTTTCGGTTCAGTCGCAAATATCCGCGCACGTTCGCGTGGGCCTACTGAACCATCGATGATTGCGATATCGTCGCTATCCCCACCATCACCTCCAAAACATCCACTCCGCAACAGCAAATCGCGCAACCTTGTCATCTCACGACGATAATGACAAAACACGATCGATTTACTGCTGCGACCCGCAGCCTCTGCCTCCGCGACCATCGTCGCAACCACACGATCCATCTTACTCTGTTTTGAAATCGCAACGTTGAAATCGTTCAACGCGAAACCATGTGTATCTTCTTCTTCTTCGACACCATCCACGATGCTTTCTTCTTTCTTTTTGATATCATTTGGTTTCGTTAATAATGCTGGCCATACACACATCTGGCGCATCCGAGTATATAACTTCAATCTCTCGGCGCGGTCCGATGTAGATCTTGCCTTCTGGTGAATTTCACGACTTAGTTCAAGTTCGTTTTCAGATCCCCAAGGAACATTCATTTTGTAATGTTTGAGAGATTGGAGACGTGGAGCACATGTCACATCCGCTGCCGCCGTCGCCACCTCTACCCCCGTCGCCGCCGCATCCGAAACCATACCTACACTTACCTTGGTCCTTCGTAACACATATTCATCGCGAATCGCACGACGCCGTTCTTCTGTCATCAAGTCGCCCACCTTGAACCCTAACACATAACACAAAGATTTCAGATCAGATATTTTGTTTTGAATCGGTGTCCCGGTTACGATCCAAACGCTCGGGCTCGGACTCGGGCGCCGGTCCTTTTCCACGACAGAAACAACCCGCATCGCACCCTTAAACATACGGCTATTTTTGTTACGCAGATGATGAGCCTCGTCAAAGATAACGCGGTCGGCGCGAAAAGTCAGTAGTGATAACGATGTCGAGACCGACCCAGCTTTCTTCGAGATTCTCGGTTTTGCTGGTGGCTCTTCCATCGCAACACACCCATAGGTTGTAATTACGATATCGATGGGCTTGCCGCCGGCAGAACCGCCCCCACCACGCTTGGGAGGTCTAGGACACCATACGGTATCAACGCCGCCTTCCGACAAAACCACACGGCGTTTTCCCGCAGAGCCATGATACACGACAAAGGTCAAGTCGGGTTTCACACCGGTATCGATAATTGTCCGTTTGATTTGATCGACCCACTGTGCGATGAGCGCAACAGGAACGACAATCAACGTGCGTCGATACATGGTCAAGTTGGCAAGGATGAGTCCCATCATCACAATCGTTTTGCCGAGACCCATTTCATCCGCGATGATACCGCCTACTACACCCGCACCCACCACACCCTCGCCGCCCACAATTTGAGAATCATCGTCTTGACACAACCGCCGACACGACGACGACTCGCGACGCAAGCAAAACTCGACACCCTCCCTTTGGTAACTTTTTGGTTCAAGACCTGACTTCTTGATATATTCATCAAATCGATCAATACCTACCTTTGGCGCCGTCGCCCCCCTTTTCTTCACACGAATCATTCGAGTAAATCTGTTCTGGTTTTCCTGGATTTCTGTTGTCATCACGGTAGTGCCTAAGCTGTTGTCCAGGATTTTCCTGAAAAAAGATTTCAATTTTTCCTTTTTGACATGTGACCAACTATCGCTGAAATACACAATTTTTGAATAAATTGTGTGATGACGGGCCAACTCATGATGTCCGGAAAAAATTGAAATACTTTTTCAAGAAAAGTCCAGATGACAGCGATCACGCAAACACCAAACGAACGAATACAGAATGACAACGACGATGATGAAGAATGAAGGACTTTCCAGATTCACAGACGAAGAATACGATGCGACATTTGCTTCTTCAGAAGGGGGGACACCACGCCCAGGAATGGATGCGACCGACGCTGCTGAGCGACGTGACGCTGCCAGACAAGCGATTGTCTCCTTCTCGCAGGTGGCCAAACAAGCCGCCGCAGCAAACAAACGTCGGCGTTCTCCGAAAGCGCGCACAGATTACAACACGATGAACAAACATGTGATTCGCGCATTCAACGAATTGGAAGCTCAAATGAAACAAAACGAAGGGATGCTGACGGAGGATGATTTCAAGCTTCTCAAACAAGCCATCGGAAATTTGCGCGTGAAATTGATTGTTCATGACAACATCTCCTTTCATGAGCTGGAGCAGCTTCACGAGAAGACAAAACAAGAAGAAACGGTCGCGGAGAAGGCCATGGATGTCGCATTCATGGAAACAACAACGCCAGGCCAACAAAAGTTCTTCGAAGCAAAGGACAAATACCAAGACCTGAAGGCATGGAGACAAGAGCTGTCAAAAGAGATTTCCCGAGTGGATCTTCGCCACAACTACATGAGATTGGCGAAAGGAGAACAAGCATTACAAGTCCCATCACAACATGCTCATTTGGCGCGCGCATCAGGAGTTCAGCTTCGCAACATTCTGTCGCCAGAAACGATTCGCCGCACGTTCATTTCACTCGAAACACTCACGAAAAAAATCAGAGATGAATTTGTGATGTTCCTGATCGGGCCAAATCGTCACAAAGATCGCCTTGAAGTCATCAAACAGATCAAGGAGTCATGTCTCGCAGCGGCAGCAGCCAAAAAAACAAACAAAGCACAATAAACAAACACAAATACACAAACGCACCACATACGCATGAGTAACACACATTTGTCTTAACAATTTACAGGTATTCGCTATAACAACAATCCGCTAATTCAGGTACGTTTTTTTTTCATGAAATAGGAAATAAAGTAATTTCATTAAATTACTATATTCATAGTATATATAGGCGACATCATACACTACAATACAACTATAAATGCCCAGCGGAAATAAGAAAAACAAACGAGGTAGCATTCCGTCCAACTCTTCAGTGGTGTCTGTGTCTCCCAAAACAGAGCTAATTGAAAGAACACCTGAAAATGATTATGGAGTATTATCTGATCCAGATGAACAAAGCACGAATACGAACACTATTCAACCTTCAAGTTGTGAGACAACACCTCTTCCGACGAATCATGAAACTGAGCCATCGGTAAAGAAGAATTCACCATCTTTGCCCGAGTCAAATTCAAAGACTCTTCCTTCTTCTTCTCCTGATCATCATCATCAACATTCGGCTGCTGCTTCCAGCGGTCTCGAATGTATCGATAACCAAGACGAGCTGTTGCCGCTGTCACATTCATCACAACACTCGTCACCACAGTCGTCGCCGTTGTCACAAGAACAACCCCTGTCGATACAACCACCGATATCACAAAGCCCAACATCAAACAAATCTCTCGAAACACTTAAACTTAAACTGTTGAAAGATAAGAACTTTTCCAGAAAGATAACACTTCATACTTTTTTTTCATATGTTATTCTTGCGATGGAAATTCAAAGGTCATGTTCCGCTTCGATTGCGCAACTATGCGTGAAAAGTGTTCAAGATTTAATTATATACATGATTGAGAATCATAGTTGTAGTAATCCTGTTCGGATCTACTTACTTACGTTGGTGGATACAGGTATTGTTACTAATATTATTGAATCTATTATCGATTTTAACAAAGACAATAAGAACTCGTCGTTTGAAACTCTTTATACACTAGAAGAAAATGAACTTGAGATGTTTATACTTCAATCATCGAACACCGCCGCCGCCACTACCGCCACCGCCACCGATACCACCACCACCACCGCCGCAACAGCGGTGAATGATGTGAAAGTCGATGACGCCACCGAAAAATCCGAAAATTTGCCTCAGACCCCCCAAAAATGCGGATTTTTTAAACGCATGCGCTGTTTCTTTTCAGGGTGTTGCGGATAAACGCAACTATACATATTATTACGACGCATTACTTCCACCGAATACCACTCACTTTTATTAAATCATCAACAACAACACCCAACGCCTGTTTCTTCGCCAACTTCTTTGCGTGCCATTTCTTAAATGTTTCGTTAAATATAGCCTTGCTAGGAAATACAAGAGCAACATCCTTTCGGACTTTATCCCAAAGAGCAACGACACGCTTGGATTCACCAAACTGTTGAACAGTACGTATTAACCCCATCGCTTCATCGCGAATTTCATCCATATTGTTCAAATGAACTGCCTCATAGTATTCATTCACTTCTTCAACCATCCACTCATACTGGGCATTTTTGTTGCCGGCGACAGCTAAGTCTTTTTTTTCATTCGTCATGGTTCGATAATTCACGATTTTCGCCCATGAAGGAATGGGAGGTAAAGGACGAGAAGCAGCACTCATAATAGGTAAAAGTTATAAGTAATAATAATAAGTAATAATATATTATTATTATGTAAAATAATTTTATTTCTATTGACGCACATTATTTGAGACGTAATAAATATAATGCTTGTGCCAAAGCACCTACCATTTCATCACGAATATTCACTAAATCGGTATAGCCATCGAGTTTTTTGGTAAGACCTTCCAAATGAATAATGTTCTCATCTAAAATTTTACAGAACGCATCGAGAGATTTACATTCACAAAAAGAGATACATGCGTCCTTCGCCGTTCTAAACCGGAACACCGGAACGCCCGAACTTCGTCCTCGCGAACAGTGTCCAATATAAATCTCAATAAACGAATCCACCAAAGTGCTCAATTTTCCATGTAATTCATCGGTTGCTTTATGTGTGGGGTAAGATAAGGTGGTCCAGTGGTAGATCTTAATCGTATTCAATAATTCCAGAAAACAGAGGATATGGTCAGCAATATCGTTGGCACACCCAGGCTTACGGCGGCCACCGCCTACGAACATTAGGTCGTCTTGCTGGTGCGATTGATGGTTCTGGTTCTGGTTCTGGTCTTGAAGTTCGGAACCTTGTGTTATGGCCGACGCACCAACAATCGAACCAGCTATACCAAGTTCCTTTATCGACGAATTCGACGAACCAGCACTTTTTCGACGCAGTTTTCTAGATCCACGCGCACCACGCCCACGAAATCTTTGACTAATTCTTTTTGGAATTGACATTATTATATATATGTATGTAAATAGATTATTACAACACATGAACTATTGAATAGGTGTGTTGTAATAAAATAATATCGCCTTCGACCGGGTTCGAACCGATGACCTTGCGGTTAACAGCCGCACGCTCTACCTACTGAGCTACAAAGGCAAAAATATGCTCTTTATAAGAATTACGAGAGCAACATAAAATGATTGAGTGCCCTCATCTGGAATTGAACCAGAGACCCCCACATTACAAGTGTGGTGCTCTACCTCTGAGCTATAAGGGCCAAATAGTATAAAAAAATGCGCGAAGCAGGGTTCGAACCTGCGCATCCTGAGATAGTGGGGCTTAAGTCCACCGCCTTAGACCACTCGGCCATTCGCGCACAACAGTTTTTATTTTTTGAAGGAAGCACATACCTCTTCCATGTCATATACAATATCTCTCTTTAAATCCTTTTTTTCAAACATCTGAACGTTCATGTGCGCTGATGAGATATAATCGACGAACTTGCGAAAATGGAATCGCTAATTCTTGCGTGGTAATTGTTCCTTCTTCCATGTGATAACCTCCGTAAGATCGAACAGCGTTGGTTGGGTTGTCCCATTCGTTATGTATGTAAAAGTCTGTTGGTGTAAATATATCCGCGATAAATACATATTCATGAAGCTCTTCCCAATCATAAACGTCGCCAGGATTATAATCACCAGTTCTTTGAATGATGACATTTTTGATGAAACCAAATAGATTGACTTCATACAAAGGACTGATCTCGCTGTTACGTCGAAGGACGAATTCATACATGATAGTTTCATTCGACACCGGATACCACATGTTGTGCATAATATAGATCCATTCATTTTTGTGAACAAACACACCGTCCCATACTCTACCCATAAATTGTGTGCTCGGATGAAATAACGTTTCACGAAATCGCATTCGAGCGAAAAGTGTCATCGCAATTTCTCGGTTCTCTCGAAGTCCTTTAATCTCATCATCACTTAGCGGATGAGGTGATTGTTGAAGTTCCATATCATCTAAATATGGTGAGATATGTCTGGACCAATCCCATTGCGTATCTTGATGTAGATATCGGTCGATTCGTGTTATTGGATTCATGAAAGGCGCCTCGGTTCGACTTCTATTAAAATCTCTCGCACCCGGATTCTCATTCGCCACGGTCGCCGCCATAGTCGCTGCCGCAGTAGTAGCCACCACCGAATTCGCATGTTCTCTTTCATGACCATGGTGGTGAGCAACGTCGTCGGCATCTTCTTCATCATCGGTTTCAATTAAATGATCAACACGACCGTTCCAAAATTCACGTCGCATCCAAAGTCCTTCATTTCGATTGATGATGATATTCGTATTCGGCTCGACCTCGTCATCGTCGTCTTCATTTGCTGTTTCATTACCTTCATCGACATGAGCTATTTCCTCTTGACCATCAATAACTTCATTCACCGCCAAATTATTATCTCTTGCTGCTTCTCTTGCTGCTTCTTCCTCCTCGGCCGCATCCGCATCCGCATCGAAGATCTCCGCTCGGCAAATCGGACATGTTGTTGCGTTATCCCACCACTTCAACAAACAACGCAAACAGAACAAATGACCGCATAACGTAAATACATGATTGGCGCGTAACGGAAGTTGTGAATAACATACACCACATTCACCGATGCTTTGTTGTTCTTCATCACAGCGCGATAAAGAGTTTGTTTTGAATGATACAGGCGACAAACTATGAAAATCGCCTAGATGGCGATCATGAATGTCAAAGTTCAGTTGGCGACGAGTTCTGCTACCATCATCCCATTCCCCTTGTCGCTCTGATGGAGAAGAACGTGACATGGAATGCGAATGACGCTCCACCACAGCCACGTCTGTAAATAATATCCGCGGTGATATACTTGTTGGCATGTGATCATTCTCAAGAGACCTTTCATGTTCAACACACCTTTCACTTTCACCACTTTCGATAACTGACGACAACGACGACGACATCAAATCCGCAAAGGACCGCATCTGCTTTCGAGGCGCATTCAACAACGTGTCGTCGTCGTAGTTATCGATTTCTATACCAGGACGAGGTGTAACCGGAGAACGAGGGGTCGTATTCAACGATACTGATAATCCGTATTCAATCATTTGTCTCACGTAATGTTATTTTTCACATTTTATACTGGTTATATATCAAAAACGATTTCAATTTTTTAGCAATTTAGTATCATCCCGAAAGAAATATCAGATAGTATGCATATTATTCATGTTATTGGTATAATTGTAGGTGTTGTATTCTCTATTTTTTGTATTGGCTCATGTATCGGGCGACTATGTCATAAAATTCCGCCACCACCGCCAAATCTACCACATTAACTAGCATAAATATTCAAAGGTTATAAATGTTTTACATAATTACATGAAACATCAAATATATCATTACGAAGTTGATAATTCGGATACTTCACGCCGAATGTACGCGCAATTTGACTTTGAGAAAGACCATTTGTAGCAGCAGATACAGTTTTACAATTCTCGTTGTAAATCGCAGCAAACTTCACTTTTTGAACGTATTCACTCGATTCATTACAAGAAGTCGTATCCGGATTTTTATATATATGGAATGTTCTATTTTCAAAACAACGCGAAGAACTCATTTCTATTAATCTTTACTTAAATTACTAATAAGTATAATATACATATATAATAATCTGTCATTATCGTAATATAAAAAAAACAATAGTAATATATTTTAATAAGACAGACTAAATATCATACATAAATGTCAGGTCCAATCGGTCCAACAGGTCCAACCGGTTCGACCGGTATTGGAGGTTGGACATTTCAAGAAGGTAGTCCAGGTCCTACAGGTACGCCGGGTATTCAAGGTCCTACAGGTCCGCCTGGTAGGGCAGATCGCCAAGGTGATCGCGGTCCAACAGGACAACGAGGTCCGATAGGTCCGACAGGTCCAACCGGTTGTACCGGTCCAACCGGTGTCGTCGGATTTTCACCAACTCCTGTAAATACATTTCGTTATAAAGTAGAATCCATCGATGGAGAACAACCACCAGATAGAGGAAGAATACGTTTCCAAAATTCAGTTCATGTTCAAACCGCGGTAATACAAATCAATAGTATTACTTTTTCACAAGACCCAGCCGGTAATGAAACAAGTGATATTTCTGGAACAGAAATCTCTTTATTTTTAGACACAATCAACGAGTATGCTTCACGTGATAAATATGGGTATTTACGAATTCAAAGTGTAACAGATTTTAATAAATTTATGATTTTTAAAATCGTAAATGGCGGTGTTACGAGAGCTGGTAATGATAGTATAAATAGTGGAAAACCTAATTATTTTAACAACGGAAAACCATATTATAGAATGGAAGTATTGCGTGTTTCGTCACCGACCACGAGTAATTTTACTGAGTTGGAACCTCATGTGATCATTAGTTTTAGTTTATCTGGTCCGACAGGAGCAACCGGACCCACCGGTCCTACGGGGCCTACGGGGCCTACGGGGCCTACCGGGCCTACTGGTGCTACCGGACCCACCGGGCCTACTGGCCCTACCGGACCCACCGGGCCTACTGGACCTACAGGACCAACTGGACCCACCGGCGTTACTGGTCCGCGTGGCGACCGATACAATACATTTACTGCTACATCACAAATTGATCCTTCTACAGGAGCAATTATATATGTTCCAGTACAATACGCAATTCCTCTTCCATTTACCTATTATACAGAAGTAACATTTAATGTTGAACCCTATCTATCTTATATTCCCGGCAACTCTGTTGTAGTAACAGATCGAAGTAATCCATTATCACGATACTTTGAAGCCACAGTCAAAGAATATACATCAGCAACCGGGCATCTAAAATTATACCGCACACAAAATATACAAGGGAATTATAATGATGCTTGGGGACAGCCAACATCTACAATTTATAACGTAAATTTGGATGGTATTGATGGTCCAACTGGAGCAACTGGTCCAACCGGCCCTACCGGCCCTACCGGACCCACCGGCCCCCAAGGTCCAATAGCCGGTCTTATTAAAACAAGTTTTATTTCTGCGGGATCATCTAGTTTTCGTCTTCGAAATGGCGACCTTAATATCAATCAAACAAACCAATTTTATTTTGCGACGTTTCGAGGAAAGCGAAATAATGCGACATTATTAAACAGCGGGCGTCAATTTAATGTTCCGTATAGTGTTTGCTTAGTTATCAACGATGATTATGGTATGAACAATTATTACTACATGACGGAATCTACTACTTCCAACTCGGTGGATCGTATGGACTCGTCTGGAAGTCAATTTATGATTATTCCTCCTCCCACCGATGTAAGTTCGATTGAAATGGTAATGACATTTCGCATATATAATACGCCTGAACAAAATGCGCAAGTGATTGAAGGTACCGGAGGATATTTCAGTGATGTAAGCACAAACCTTTATACGCCATTTATGCAGAGGTGGTCATGTTACATCGTTCGAAATACACGAGGACTTCAACAAAATAATGTTACAAGTATATCGATTGTAGCCGCACCAGCAGCACCTCCAGCACCGGATATCTCATTCAATATTCTTACATCTTCTGGTAATAATTGGTTAGGTGAAGCAGTATTTGATATTTATTCGATTGGTGCCGGTCCAACCGGTCCAACCGGACCCACCGGTCCAACTGGTGTAACTGGCGCTCCAGGTACTGCGGCAAATACCGGTTCAACCGGACCTACTGGACCAACCGGACCTACAGGACCTACAGGACCCACCGGACCCACCGGACCCACAGGACCTACAGGACCTACAGGAGCTACCGGACCCACCGGACCTACCGGACCCACCGGACCCACAGGACCTACCGGAGCTACCGGACCTACCGGACCCACCGGCCCCACAGGACCTACCGGACCCACAGGACCTACAGGACCTACAGGACCT
>JACCEE010081316.1_pt1 | contig 14187 bp, 12 predicted proteins | sample 7449931 | NCBI WGS metagenome assembly JACCEE01 (sample SAMN15323457, study PRJNA562643) | freshwater metagenome | isolation source: river surface water | place: USA:Blue River Watershed | collected 2017-08-19 | reverse complement strand
TATTTCACCCTAATTGCCGACTTGGGTCTAAAAGCTTTAATTACACTTTCATTGGTCTCTACATACGGTCCACCGATTAAGTCGATGCAGTAGGGAACCGCTGCAAAAATGCCGGGGACCACAGATTTACCCTCAGCATCTTTTAATCCCTCCAGCGTTTCTTGAATCGCCTTGGGCTGCCCAGGTAGATTAATAATTAAGGCTGCATGCCCATCAATCTCTCGCAATGCGGCAACTTGGCGGGACAAAATCGCTGTAGGAACAAATTTAAGGCTGATTTGACGCATTTGTTCAGCAAAGCCAGGCATTTCCCTGCTTGCAACCGCTAATGTGGCCTCAGGGGTCACATCACGTCTTGATGGGCCTGTGCCGCCTGTAGTCAAAACCAAATCACAACCGACCTCATCAATCAATTCAACAATGGTTTGAGAGATCAATTCCTTTTCATCCGGAATCAAGCGAGACTCCATGTGCCATGGAGAGCTTAATGCTTTACCAAACCAAGCTTGCAAAGCTGGAATGCCTTCATCTTGATAAACCCCGCTACTGGCGCGGTCAGAAATTGAGATTAAGCCAATCCAGATTTCATCAGGATGCTGACGCTTAGCATGTTTTGGATTCTTATTTGTCATAGGGGTCATGGTATTTTTTGTACTTAAGTGTCAATTCTAGCTATGATTGCAAAATGTTTTCACATACACCTCAACAATTACAAGAATTAGTCTCATTTTTATTGTCTGAAGCCAAAGCTTTAGGCGCTACAGATGCCGCTGCTGAGCTCTCTGAGGGCAATGGTTTATCGGTCTCTGTGAGGCGCGGCAATATTGAGACCATTGAACAAAACCTCGATAAACAAGCGGGGGTGACTGTATTCATCGGCCAGCGACGCGGCAATGCGGGCACGAGTGACTTTTCAAAAGAATCCCTCAAGGCCAGTGTGCGAGCTGCTTTTCACATTGCAAAGCACACTGCCGAAGATGATTGCGCTGGATTGGCTGAAGCCGACTTGCTAGAAAAAAATCCCAAAGACTTGGATTTATTCCATCCCTGGAAGATTAATACCGCTCAAGCCGTCGAAATAGCCCGAGAAGCTGAGCAAGGAGCGTTCTCGGTTAGCAAACAAATTACTAATAGTGATGGAGCCACCGTTTCAGCTCAGCAATCCCATTTCATGTTGGGAACAAGCAATGGGTTTATGGGGGGCTATGCGATTTCGCGCCATTACATTGCGTGCACACCGATTGCCAGTGCTTCTCACAAAGCCGGGGCGGCCATGCAACGAGATGATTGGCACACCACTTCTAGGGTGCCACAAGAGCTGGCTGATCCCAAGGCGGTTGGAGCGTACGCAGCCAAACGCGCTTTGGCCAGATTAGGGGCTCGATCCATTACCACACGTCATTGCCCAGTGTTATTTGAAGCCCCATTAGCAGTTGGATTATTGGGCGCCTATGTGCAAGCTACCTCGGGCGGTGCTTTGTATCGTAAATCCAGTTTCTTGGTGGATAGTTTGGGGCAACAAGTTTTCCCAACTCACATTGATTTGATGGAAGAGCCTCATTTGCCGCGTCTCACAGGTAGCGCCCCATTTGATGAAGAGGGTGTGCGAACCCAATCACGCAAAGTGATTGATGGTGGTGTGGTGCAAGGATATTTCTTGTCGACTTACTCTGCTAGAAAACTGGGCATGCAAACTACTGGTAATGCCGGAGGATCTCACCAATTGCAATTGAAGAGTCGTTTGACAAAGAGAGCTGATGATCTTTCCGCCATGCTAAAAAAAATGGGTACCGGCTTATTGGTCACTGATTTAATGGGGCAGGGTGTCAACTATGTCAATGGGGACTATTCGCGTGGTGCGTTTGGGTATTGGGTAGAGAACGGTGTCATTGTTCATCCAGTAGAAGAAATCACCATTGCGGGCAATCTCAAAGACATGTTCAAACAAATTGTTGCGATTGGTGCAGATACTTTGGTGCGTGGCACCAAAGAGACAGGCTCTATCTTGATTGAGAACATGACTGTTGGCGGTCGTTAGACCGCTCTGACTTTTAAAGCTTGCTGTTGTAGGTGACAAAAGCGTAAGCTAGCTGACCGTTGTGGTGTTCTTCTCTGGAGACTTCTTCCCACATCATTTCATCTATATTCGGAAAGAAGGCGTCGCCATCAACCTCAATGTCTACTTCAGTGATGATCAGTTGGTCAACGTAGGCCAAAGCTTCGTCATAGATTTGAGCGCCACCAATGATGAAGGCTTTTTCAACACCTGCGCATGCATCAATCGCATCTTCTATGGAAGTATAGGTTTCAGCTCCTTCGGCTTTAAATTCTGGATTACGACTCACGACCAGATTGCGGCGACCCGGCAAAGGCCGACCCAAAGATACCCATGTGTTACGACCCATGATGATGGGGCACCCCATGGTGGTCGCTTTGAAATGTTTTAAGTCTTCTGGCAGATGCCATGGCAATGTGTTGTTCACACCAATCACACCATTTTTGGCGCGCGCAACGATGATGGCTAATTCCACAAAGACCTCAGATTAAACAGCCACAGGAGCTTTGATGGGGTCGTGATGCTGATAGCCGACCAATTCAAAGTCTTCGTATTCGTAATCAAATATGGAGGCTGGCTTGCGACGAATCACCAATTTGGGCAAAGGTAAAGGTTCTCTAGAGAGTTGCAATCTCACTTGTTCCATATGATTAGAGTACAAATGACAATCGCCCCCTGTCCAGATAAATTCACCCACATCAAGACCTGCTTGTTGAGCAATCATGTGAGTGAGCAAGGCATAGCTTGCAATATTAAACGGCACTCCTAAGAAGATATCGGCGCTGCGCTGATAGAGTTGGCACGATAATTTGCCATCAGCCACATAAAACTGAAAAAATGCATGACAGGGTGGCAGTGCCATGCGTGGAATTTCTGCCACATTCCAAGCAGACACAATCAGGCGACGCGAATCAGGATTGTTTTTAATTTGATCCATCAATTGGCTGATTTGGTCGACATGCTCACCGTTGGGAGCCGGCCATGAACGCCACTGATAACCGTAGATGGGACCTAGTTCACCGTCTTCTTTGGCCCACTCATCCCAAATACTCACACCACGCTCTTTGAGCCAATTGTTATTGGTGCTGCCTTGTAAAAACCACAGCAACTCAATGATGATTGATTTCAAATGAAGTTTTTTGGTGGTGACCACCGGAAAACCTTTTTGTAAATCAAAGCGCATTTGATGCCCAAAGACAGACGTGGTTCCGGTACCAGTGCGGTCTGATTTGTGAGTGCCATTCGTCATGACATGGCGCATGAGATCGAGATATTGATGCATACGAGGATTCTACTACTTGCTAAAAGTCACCACGTGATCGGCCACCAATTTGATACCAATCTTTTCACCAATGGCGTGATTGTGGTGGCTGGGCACCATGGTTAATAAACGCTGACCAGAATCTAATTGAACCGTGTATAAAAAGTCTCCACCTCGAAACGCTTTGGTTATGACCTCAGCTTGTAAGGGGCTGTCATCGTCATGCACGATGTCATCCGCTCTCAAAAGAACATCGACTTCTTCATTGGGTAAACCGTAACTTGAGTGAGGTAGGGGCAAAGTACCCAGCTCAATTTCAACCACAGGGCCAGGTTTTGTTTTGCCAGGCACAAATACACCATAACCTACAAAGTCAGCCACAAAGCGAGTGGCCGGGCGATGATAGAGGTTGTATGCGCTATCCCATTGCACCAATTTGCCATCGACCATCACGCCCACATCGTCAGCAATGGCAAAAGCTTCAAATTGATCATGAGTCACTAATAAGGCGGTGGTACCGTTGGCTTTCAGAATGTCTCTGACTTCACCCGCCAAACGTTCACGCAAATCCACATCCAAATTAGAGAACGGTTCATCCAAGAGAAGTAGCTCAGGTTCTGGCGCCATCGCACGAGCGAGGGCTACACGTTGTTGCTGACCGCCAGAGAGTTCATGGGGGTAGCGGTGCCCGACATTTTGAAGGCCCACGCGTTGCAACCATTCTTCGGCTTGATTTAAAGCCTCTTTTTCAGGAAGCTCTCTCAGACCAAAAGCCACGTTCTGAGCATTGGTTAAATGTGGAAACAAGGCGTAGTCCTGAAATACCACGCCCACTCTGCGTTTTTCTGGAGCAATGGTAATTTCAGCCGAGCTCACCACTTGTTTATCTAGAGTAATTTGCCCTTTTTGAATCGGCTCAAAACCACAAATGGCGCGCAATACGGTGGATTTGCCACAACCTGATGGACCCAATAAACAGCCGATTCGACCATGCTGTAAATGCATGCTCAAGCCTTTAACTACCTGATTCCAGCTACCTGATTTCTCACCCGGGTAGCCAGCATCAATGTTGTCAATATTCAAATGAATTGGTTGCGTATCAATAATCATTCTTATAATTGTCTCATCTTGCGACAACGTTTAACACCCATACTGCTATCTTTGGTATTGGCTTTGCCGATATTGGGGATTTTTGCCGCATTGCTAAACCCTCAGTCTAGCAGTGGGGAGGTCCTTGTTCATCTTTTAAGCACGGTCTTGCCAGGATACGCATGGACCACCTTGATCATGGCCATTGGAGTGACCTTGGGGGTTGCCAGCATGGGGATCATTACAGCTTGGTTGGTCGCCACTTGCGATTTTCCGGGCAAAAAAGTCTTTGAGTGGGCCTTGATTCTGCCCTTGGCCATGCCAACCTATGTCATGGCTTATGCCTATACAGACTTTTTCCAATTCTCAGGCCCCATTCAAACTTTCTTGCGAGAGTTGTTGGGTGTGCCTAAATTGGAATGGTTTCCGGAGCCTCGTTCACTATGGGGCGCCATTTGTGTTTTGAGTTTGGCGCTTTACCCTTATGTTTACTTGTTGTGTCGCACAGCTTTTTTAGAACGCAGTCCTCGTTTGATTGAGGCTGCTCGCACCTTGGGCGCAGGACCATGGGGTGCTTTTTGGCAAGTGGCTTTACCCATGGCCAGACCTGCCACCATGGCAGGGGTTGCCTTGGCATTGATGGAAGCCGTGGCCGATTATGGTGTGATGTCCTATTTTGGCGTTCAGACCATGACCACGGGCATTTATCGAGCATGGTTGAGCATGGGCGACCGAATGGCAGCTGTTCAACTGTCAGCGGCTCTTTTGGGCGTCATTTTTTTATTACTGTTATTAGAGTATGCCAGTCGTCGCCAAATGCGTTTTGCCACTTCAGGTCAACGTTTTCGACAAATCAAACCATGGCGTTTACAAGGTAAAAAAGCATTTTGGGCCAGCATTGCTTGCTTAATGCCATTGTTATTTGGTTTCATCCTGCCGGTCATCATCATGGCGTATTTGGCCATCATGAGTGGTGAGAGCTTGAATGATCGTTATTGGAGTTGGCTGGGCAATACCTTGACTTTATCAACAGTCACGGCCATTTGTGCGGTTTCGATTGCGGTGTGGTTGGCTTACAGTGCGCGCTTGGCCCAAGGAGGCGTCCAGTCGCTCGTGAACCGCATGGTCAGTTTGGGGTATGCCGTCCCTGGGGCGGTTCTGGCTGTTGGGGTATTGGTGCTCTTGGGTCAATTGGAATTGGCTTGGTTGATTTCAGGTTCGATTGTCGTGTTGATTTATGCCTACCTCACCCGTTTTTTATCTTCTGGTTTGCAAACGGTTGAAGCAGGCTTGAGCAAAATTACTCCGAGTATGGATGCGAGTGCCATGAGTTTGGGTTCGGGTAAATGGGAGTTATTGAGAAGAATTCATTTGCCGCTATTGCGCCGCAGTTTATTAACAGCCGGTTTATTGGTGTTTGTGGATGTGATGAAAGAACTTCCAGCCACTTTGGTCTTACGACCATTTAATTTGGATACTTTGGCGGTGGTGACTTATCAATTAGCCTCAGATGAGCGTTTGGCCGAAGCTGCGTGGCCCGCACTCACAATCGTTTTGGCGGGCTTGATTCCTGTGATCATCCTCTCACGCGCCATGTCTAAAGATTAAAGCTTAGGCGATACACCCAAAATGGCATGTAGTTTTGGAGATGTGGTGGTGTATTGCAAATGAATGGGTTGATCTGGGTGAATGTGTGCCAAGCAGGCATAAGCAGCCATCGTCGCTTCATGAAAACCGCACACAATTAATTTCTTTTTGCCTGGATAGGTGTTGATATCTCCCACAGCAAAGATGCCGGGTACATTGGTCTGAAACTTTTCCGTATCCACCAATACTTGTTTATTTTCTAAAGCCACCCCCCATTCAGCAATTGCACCTAGCTTCGGTGAGATGCCTAATAGAGGCAATAAAACATCGACGAAATAGGATTTTGTTTGACCATGGAAATCGGTCACCTCAAGGGTCATCAGGGTGTCGTTGTCTGCCTGAAAGCCACTGATCTGACCGACGAGAACCTGAATCGCTCCTTGATTGCAAAGAGTTTGGAATTCTTGAACCAGAGCATCGTCTGCTTTGAATACGTCACGCCTGTGAACCAAGGTCACTGCAATGCCCAATTGAGCGCACTCGATGGCCGTTTCTAGAGCGGAGGTTTCACCCCCATTGATGAATACTTGTTTACCTTTGAATTGGTTTAAGTCGCAACGGTGATAGAACACTTGACGACCTTCATGCAATTCAAGTCCAGGCAGATTTAAGCGACGTGCTTTGAATGCGCCAACTCCTGAGGCGATGATGATGGTTTGAGTAATAAACGATTGTTGACTTGTTTTTAAGTCAAAACGACCATCAGCACGTGATGCAATCACTGTGACTTCTTGATTTAGATGAAAGGGGGTTTTGAGCACCTTGATTTGCTCTTGTAGTCGGCCAATTAATTCTTGACCTGTACACATCGGAATACCTGGAATGTCATATATGGGTTTATTACCGTACAGTTCGACACACTGTCCACCCACATGAGGTAGGGCGTCAACCACATGAGTGTTTAGACCCAATAAACCTAACTGAAATACTTGATAGAGTCCCACGGGACCCGCACCAATCACAATGGCATCAGTTTCTGTGACGGTGGTGGCTTGATTCATCCAGCGAATTAAAAATTAGCGAACCAACTCACCTAATTTATTTTTAACGTCTTTCCAGTCGTCAGCGTCTGGAAGAGCTTCTTTGGATTTGGTGATAGATGGCCACTTGGCAGCCAATTCAACGTTTAATTGAATGTAAGCCTGTTGATCACCTGGCACATCATCCTCGGCGTAGATTGCATTCACAGGGCATTCAGGAACGCAAACAGCGCAATCGATGCATTCATCGGGATCAATGGCTAAAAAGTTAGGACCTTCACGGAAGCAATCCACGGGACAAACGTCCACACAATCGGTGTATTTGCAACGGATACAAGCTTCGGTCACTACATAAGTCATGGCATTAATCTCAAAGAGAATCAAAACGGTTATTTTATCTTAGACCGCCTCCCTTGTCCTTGATAGCCCTGCTTGGGCGCGTGGTTTCTGAATCGCCCCATGATCTAAATCAATGACATACAATCATCTCTAGCAAAATTAAATTACTTAGAAAAACATAAAAACAGGAGACAAATATGTCTGAAAAGACGCAAAAACCTAAGATTTTGGTGGCTCGTGCCATCTTCCCAGATATTTTGGCGGAGCTTGAAAAAGTGGCTGATGTTCAATCTAATCAAGCGGATCATTTATGGAATGCAGCAGATCTAAAAGCAGCCATGGCCGATAAAGATGCTGCAATTGTCACTGGCGGCGAACGTGTGGATGCAGATATTCTCAAAGCGTCACCCAAGCTCAAAATTGTTTCCAACATTGCTGTGGGATACAACAACTTAGATATGGCTGCGTTTCAAGCAGCCAATGTGATGGCGACCAATACGCCTGATGTGTTGACCGATACAACGGCTGATTTTGGGTTTACTTTGATGATGGCCACGGCCCGCCGAGTGACTGAGAGTGAGCATTGGTTAAGAGCTGGGCATTGGAAGAAATTTTCTATTTGCGATGCGCCGCTATCGATGGATTTGCATCATTCCACCTTGGGCATCATGGGCATGGGCCGCATTGGTCAAGCAATTGCCAAACGTGCCCGCGGATTTAACATGAAGGTCAACTATTACAACCGTTCACGTTTATCAGAAGATTTAGAAAAAGAGTGCGGTGCTACTTATGTGGATCGTGATACTTTGTTAAAAGAATCGGATCACATTATTTTGGTGATGCCTTATACACCTGAGAACCACCACTTATTTGGTGAAAAAGAGTTGAGTCTCATGAAGCCCACAGCGACTTTGGTGAATATTGCGCGAGGAGGTATTGTGGATGAGTTGGCGCTTGCCAAAGCGCTCAAAGAAAACAGAATTTTTGGTGCAGGCTTAGATGTGTTTGAGGGTGAGCCCAAAGTCATTCCAGAATTATTGGCCCTAAAGAATGTGGTGTTAGCTCCACACATGGCTAGCGCCACAGAAAAAACCCGACGCGCCATGATTCAGTTGGCGATTCAGAATTGCTTGGCAGGACTTGCTGGAAAGACGCCGCCGAATTTATTGAAAGCGTAACGAAGATTAAAGAGTGAAGTGTGGGAACCTGAAATCATTTCAGGTTCCATTCAATCAGTCTTGAGCTGAAGTAGGTGGCGTGTCGTTGACAGTGGTTTCTCTCACCGCCACTTCAATCCCACCAAATTTACCAGCAACCCAGTTGTACACCTTGCAAGCTAGCCACAGCAAACCAAACCCCACCAAGGCATTCAGAATCAAAGCGGAGATCACGGTGAAACCGGGCAATTCACCATCGCGCACAAAGGCCACAAACAATGCCAATAAAACAATCGGTACTGAGAAGCTTAGGTAAACCAACACCAAAGTTTTTGCTGTGTGTAGTGGGTCTACATAAACAACTTCTTTTTTCGTGTATTGGGTGCGGGGCATGATGAAACTCTGAGCTTTAAAACAAATGTAAAAAAACTGACTAATTGAAGATGGTTGAATTCTATACTAATTTTAAAAATAATGTTGCGTTGCAATATCCGTTTTGGTGCATGGATTGCTTACTTGTTTAAAGCAAAAGACCACCTCAGTAAAAGGCTTTAGACCAAGCCCTCAAAAAGAACCACGCCTACGGTGTCGCCTGCTTTGATCTGATCTTGGTCATGTTCTAACACAATGAAGCAATCAGCTTCACTCATAGAGCGCAGAACCCCCGAGCCTTGGGCGCCTGTGATTCGGACAGTGCGGGCGCCTGTTTCATCGGTGGATAAAATGCCTCGTTGAAACTCGGTGCGACCAGGACGTTTACGAATCGCTTCAACAGTTTTGGCTTGCATCATTGGAGGAGCAGTTTCGGTCACGCCGTTCATGCAAAGCAGGGCGTTGCGAACAAACTGATAAAAAGTCACCATCACAGCCACAGGATTGCCGGGTAAACCAAACAATACGGCTGAGTGATTAGATTTCGGATGCTTGATAGAGCCAAAAGCCATCGGGCGACCAGGTCTCATGGCAATTTTCCAAAAACTCACATCCCCTAATTCACGCATGATTTGTTTGGTGTAATCAGCTTCACCCACTGAAACCCCCCCTGAGGTAATCACGGCATCACACACTGACGCAGCTTGGCTGAAAGTTTCGCGCATGACCACGGGGTCATCACGCACCACACCAAAATCATGCAACTCAACACCCAAGCGGGTTAGCATGCCAAACAAGGTATAGCGATTGCTATCGTAAACACAACCATCCTCTAAGGGTTGACCAATCGAGCGAAGCTCATCACCCGTTGAAAAAAATCCAACTCGCAGCCGTCTTTTGACGGAAACTGTGCCGATACCCAAAGAGGCAATCAAACCTAAATCAGCGGGGCGAATGATCTTGCCTGCTTTCAAAGCCGCATGGCCTTCTTTTAAATCCTCGCCTTTCAAGCGACGGTTATCCCCAGCTCGAACCAGATTGGAGCGAAACCGAATCACATCGCCATCTACTTCCACCATTTCTTGAGGTATGGTGGTGTCGCAACCTTGAGGCATTACTGCGCCAGTCATGATGCGCACGCATTGACCTGCAGCCACTTGGCCTGTAAATGCGTTGCCAGCGAAGCCTTTACCAATCATGGTGAGGGAAGTGCTATCTGTATTGGTGATCGAGCTTCCTGCAAAAGCATAACCATCCATCGCTGAGTTATCTGCAGAAGGAACGTTGATCGGAGAAATAATATCTTGAGCTAATACGCGGCCCAAAGCGTCATAGATACTGACGGTTTCTGATTCAAGCGCTTGGGCTGTAGGGCGCACAAAATCTTGCACAATTTGAATAGCCTGCGAGACTCGCAAAGACTCGGGGTCGTAATCAGACAAACAAGTCACCACAGAATTGAGGGTAGGCAAAGAAGTCATGGATGAGCTCAAGTCAGTTAACCGCCAATGTATGACATTTCAACTTTACGTTTGCCTGCCAATTCAGGCGAGCCACGCAGTTCAGAGTAGCGGTCGGTGCGGTGCGACCAAACTTGTGCAATCGCATTACTGATTTCTAGATCAGAATGACCCGCTCGCAATAATGCTTTTAGATCATGCCCTTCGGTGGCGAACAAGCACAAATACATTTTGCCTTCAGTGGACAAGCGAGCGCGTGAGCAATCTTTGCAAAACGCTTGTGTCACGCTAGAGATCACACCCACTTCACCTGAGCCATCAACATAACGCCAACGCTCAGCCACTTCACCTGGGTAGTTGGGGTCAATATTGGTCAAAGGAAAGACCTCATGAATCTTCTGAATCACTTCAGCAGAAGGGAGTACCTCCGTCATATTCCAGCCATTTGAAGCACCCACATCCATGAACTCAATGAAGCGCAAAATCACATCGCTGCCTTTGAAATACTTGGCCATCGGAATAATTTCATGATCGTTGGTACCTTTTTTAACGACCATGTTGACTTTGATATTTTTGAAGCCCTCTTCACGAGCAGCTTGAATGCCATCCAATACATCACCCACCGGAAAGCCCACATCATTCATCTTTTGAAAAGTGGCATCATCCAAACCATCTAAGCTAATCGTCAAGCGACTTAAGCCAGCATCTTTCAGGGCCCTCGCTTTTTTACGCAATAAACTGCCGTTAGTCGTCAAAGTTAAGTCAAGCGGCTTGCCATCCAGAGTCTTTAAAGAAGCCAACATTTCAATCAGCTTTTCAACATGCTTGCGAAGCAGGGGTTCACCACCTGTTAGTCGAATCTTTTCAACCCCATGTTCAATGTAAATTTTGGCTAGGCGTGTGATTTCTTCAAAACTGAGTAAATCACCATGAGAGAGATACGGATAATCCTTGTCAAAAATTTCTTTGGGCATGCAGTAGGTGCAACGAAAGTTGCAACGATCTGTCACAGAAATTCTTAAATCGTGAAGACGTCGACCTCGCGTATCAGCAAGAAGGCCATTGGGTGAGAGCAGTTGTTCCGGAATGGCTGGAACATGACTGTCCACTTTGCGTTGGCGCTCATCAATGAGGGGTATGACCTTTTCTGACATAGCCCTCATTGTAGAGCCAACTTCAATTTATTACTTTTGGATGGTTTGCTCTTTTCCGCCTGTTTCCACCAACACCATCGGTTCTGTTGAAAGCTCAACAGGTGGCTTCGGTTGACGTGGTTCGTGACGCACCACTGGTTCAGCCGCAATTTGCGCGCGGACTTCTTCAAGCTTTTGATGATCGGTGTTGACCCAAACCATGCCAGCCGATTCAATTACTGAGGATAGTTCAGACGTTTGCAAAGGCTGGAATTCCACTTTGGGCAAGGGGGTAGGCGCAGCCACCGAGAGCGCTGAAGCTTCATCCACTGGAGCAGAAATAACCGCGGCCACTTCAGGAGAACTTGTTGGCACAGAAAATGAGGCCATGTCAGCCACAGGCACAAATGCAGGAGTAGAAGATTCTGTTGCAGGAACAGAAGCAGTAGCCACAGTAGCCGCAACCGTTGTCGCAGAAGCCTGGATATCGCTGGTGTTTTCTGCATTCGCTTCTACTGAAGCTTCAGAGCGTTCAGCACGATCACGACCACGGTTGCGACCGCGACGGTTGCGACCACGACGGCGTTCTTCGCCCTCAGCTGTTTCAGCATTGTTAGGAACATCGGTGTGTGTTAACAAATCTTTTGGTTGATCTGATTTGGCCTCTTCAGATTTATTCTGACGGGGCTGATTGCGACCATTGCGCTGATTCGGTTGACGCGCTTCCTTGTTTTCAGATTTCTCATCACGATCACCCGCTTCATTTTTATTGCGATTGCGGTTATTGCGATTGCGGTTGTTGCGATTGCGATCGCCACGATCAGATTGCTCGTCACGATTGCCACCATGACGACCACCACGACCACCGCTGGCACGTTTGTCAGCAGGTTTCGCTTCTTCTTTTGAGCCAAACAAGCTCTTAATGAAACCCATCAAACCACCTGAAGAGGATTTTTCACCCGCTACTTTGCGGTCTGCACGAGGCACGCTTGGAGGAGCTGGCTGGCTAGGACGTACACCTTTTACAGCTGCTTCTTGACGGGGTTTGGCTTCTTCAGCGCGACGATTCAAAATCGTGTCTGATTCAAGTTCCTTGCTGGCTTCTTCGGCCATAGCGTAGCTGGCCTTAGGATCGTCTAGGCGTGGATCATCATGACGCAAGCGCTCTAATTTGTAGTGAGGTGTTTCAAGATGTTTGTTCGGTAATAACAAAACATTGACCTTGAAGCGACTTTCAATCTTGATCACTTCGGCACGTTTTTCGTTTAGCAAGAAGGCTGCCACATCGACGGGTACTTGGCAGTGGATGGCCGCTGTATTTTCTTTCATGGCTTCTTCTTGAATGATGCGCAAGACTTGAAGAGCTGATGATTCTGTATCGCGGATATGGCCTGTGCCATTACAGCGTGGGCAGGTCACGTTACTGCTTTCAGATAGAGCAGGGCGCAAACGCTGACGTGATAACTCTAAAAGACCAAAGCGAGAAATCTTGCCCATTTGTACACGAGCACGGTCATGGCGCAAGGCATCTTTTAGGCGCTGTTCTACATCTTTTTGATTCTTAGAAGACTCCATGTCAATGAAGTCGATCACGATCAAACCGCCCAAGTCACGCAAACGCATTTGACGTGCCAATTCATCGGCGGCTTCTAAGTTTGTTCTAGCAGCAGTCTCTTCAATGTCTGAGCCGCGCGTTGATCTCGCTGAGTTCACGTCAACAGAAACCAAGGCTTCTGTGTGGTCAATCACAATAGCGCCACCAGAAGGGAGAGAGACTGTACGTGAGTAAGCAGTTTCAATTTGATGTTCAATTTGGAAACGTGAGAACAAAGGCACATCATCTTGATAGCGCTTGACGCGTGACATGTTGTCAGGCATCACTACTGACATGAATGAGCTGGCTTGTTCGTAAATTTCGTCGGTGTCGATGAGGATTTCACCGATATCAGGCTGGAAGTAATCACGAATCGCACGGATCACCAAGCTGGATTCTAAGTAAATCAATAAAGGACCTTGATTGCTAGAAGCTGCTTGATCAATCGCCGTCCATAATTGCATCAAATAGCTCAAGTCCCATTGAAGTTCTTCAGCACTTCGGCCAATACCAGCAGTTCTCGCAATAATGCTCATACCGTCTGGGACGGTGAGTTGCCCCATGGCTTCGCGCAGTTCAGCGCGATCTTCGCCCTCAATGCGACGTGATACACCACCGCCCCGAGGATTATTAGGCATCAATACCAGGTAACGACCTGCAAGGGAGATGAAGCTTGTGAGCGCGGCGCCTTTGTTGCCACGCTCTTCTTTTTCCACTTGAACGATGATCTCTTGACCTTCGCGCAAGGCATCTTTAATGCCGGCTGTGCGAACATCAATACCATCCTTGAAATAGGCTCTAGAAACTTCTTTGAACGGTAAAAAGCCATGACGCTCTTCACCGTAGTTCACAAAGCAAGCCTCCAAGGAAGGTTCGATGCGAGTGATCACACCTTTGTAGATATTGCCTTTACGCTGTTCACGTCCAGATGTTTCAATATCAATATCAATGAGCTTTTGGCCATCAACAATAGCTACGCGCAGCTCTTCTTGCTGGGTAGCATTAAACAACATTCGTTTCATTTAAATCTCTCCGTACTTCGGCCAGGCAGCCATCGCGGGGTGCGAAACGGAATTGAAGGGATTGTGCGAGACAATCT
>JACCEE012691487.1_pt1 | contig 14188 bp, 4 predicted proteins | sample 7449931 | NCBI WGS metagenome assembly JACCEE01 (sample SAMN15323457, study PRJNA562643) | freshwater metagenome | isolation source: river surface water | place: USA:Blue River Watershed | collected 2017-08-19 | reverse complement strand
GTCAAAGCCACCACCTGGTCGGTGGTCAAAGCCACCACTTGGTCGGTGGTCAAAGCCGCCACGCTGTTGGTGCTCAAACGCGCCAAGTCCGCGGTCTCCAAGGCCACCAATTGGTCGGTGGTCAAGGATTCCAATTGGGCCGAGTTCATGCGGCTGGCCTGAGCCGTGGTAATGGCCACGATCTGATCGGTGCGCAAGGCAATGACTTGGGCGCTGGTCAGACGGTTGAACTGGGTGGTGGTCATGGCCACCACTTGCCGGGTGGTCAATGAAGACACTTGGTCCGTGGTCATGGCCACCACATTGGTGGTCGTCATGGCAGCGATATCGGCTGTTTCCATCGCTGACACTTGGGCGGTGGTCATGGATGCCACTTGCTCAGTGCCCAAATTGAAGACCTGGGCGGTGGTCAAGGCCACCACCTGGTCCGTGGTCAATGCCGCGATTTGATCGGAACTCAACACCTGGATCGAGACCGTGCTCAAAGCCGCGATGCCGCCATCCGTCACCGCTGCAATCTGCGATGTCGACAAAACAGACAACTGCAAAGTGTTGAGGCTGCTGATCAAGCCGGTGCTCAAAGCCGCCACTTGATCGGTGCGCATGGCGACGACTTGATCGGTGGTCAAGGCCCTGACGTCGGCCTTGGACAGCACCGCCACATCAGCCGTTTCCATCGCTGCAATTTGGTCGGTGGTCATGGCGGCGACCTGCGTGGTGCTCAGGGTCACGACTTGAGCCGTGTTCAAAGCGACCACTTGGTCGGTGGTCAATGCTGCCACTTGGTCGGTGCCCAGGTTTCCAACTTGGGCATTGGTCAATGAAGCAATTTGCGAAGTGGTGAGTGAAGCAATCTGATCTGTGGTCAATGCTTTGATCTGCACAGATGACAATCTCACCACGTCCGCCGTCTCCATGACGGCCATTTGTTGCGAGCTCAGCGCAACCAACTGCGCTGTGGTCAAACTGCTGACTTGGGAGGTGTTCAAGGCCACCACTTGATCCGTGGTCAACGCAGCCATTTGATCGCTGGTGAACGCTCTGACGGCCGTGCTGGTCATCAAATTGAGGTCGCTGGTTTCAATCGCCACCAGTTGAGCCGTGGACATTGCCGCGGCTTGTGCAGCGCTCAAGGTGTTGGCTTGAGCGGTTGACAGGGCCACCACTTGTGCGCTGCTCAAAGTGGCCACTTGATCGGTGGTCATGCCCTTGATTTGCGCGGTCGTCAAGGCCTCCACTTGATCGGTGGTCAGTGCGGCCACTTGATCGGTGGTCATGGCCGCCAAATTGGTGGCGCTGAGCCTGGCCAGGTCGCTGGTTTCCATCACAGCGACTTGGGTGGTGCTCATGGCCGCCACTTGGGTCGATGTCATGGCCGCCACTTGTGCCGTGTTCAGACCAACCACTTGATCGGTGGTCAATGCGGCCACTTGGTCACTGCTCAATCCCTTGAACTGTGCAGCCGTTAAGCCAGCCACTTGGTCGGTGGTCATGGCAGCGACTTGGCTGGTGGTGAGGGCTTGAACCGCTGCCACAGTGACATTGGCCAGATCAGCCGTTTCCATGGCCACCAATTGCTCGGTGGTCAACGCGGCCATTTGGGCGCTGGACAAAGCTTGCGCCTGGTAGGTTGTCAAGCCAGCCACTTGCTCGGTCGTCAGTGCAGAGGCCTGGGCCGTGGTCATGGACTGCAGCGCCGTGGTGTTGAGGCTGCCCACGTCGGCTGCTTCCATGGCCACCACTTGGTCGGTGGTCAATGCCTTGAGTTGGTTGCCGCCAATGGCCGCCGCTTGGACGGAATTCAAAGCCACCACTTGATCGGTGGTGAGTGCAGCCATTTGCCCCGTGGTCAAACTGGTGATTTGGGCACTGGTCAGGGCTGTGAACTGGTCTGTGGTGAGTGCGACCACTTGGTCGGTGCTCAACACACTGACATTGGTGCCGGTCAAGTTGGCGATGTCACGGGTTTCCATGGCCGCCAGTTGATCGGTGGTCAATGCCGCAACCTGTGCGGAGGTCAAACCCGCCACTTGGGTGGTCGACAAGGCCACCACCTGGTCGGTGGTCAAGGCTTGAATTTGGGCCGTGCTCAGGCCCTTGACCTGGTTATTGGACAAGGCTTCAATTTGAGCGGTCAGCAAAGCCGACAGTTGTTCAGTGCTCATCGCCTTGACACTGGCTGCGCTCAGGTTGCTCACATCACCCACTTCCATGGCCACCAATTGCGCGGTGGTCAGTGCGGCCACTTGCGTGCTGGTCAAATTGGCCACTTGCGAGCTGGTCAGCCCCACCACTTGATCGGTGGTGAAAGCGGCCACTTGGCTGGTGGTCATGGCTTGCACCGCAACCGCTGTGAAGCGGGCCACATCGTCAACTTCCATGGCCTCGAGTTGGTCCGTGCTCAGCGCAGCCACTTGGGTGGAGGTGAGGTTGGCGGCCTGGGTGGTGGTCAAGGCCACCAACTGGTCGGTGGTCAAAGACCGGATTTGGGCCGTTGAGAGGGTCTTGAGTTGTGTATTGGTCAGCGCCACCACCTGATCGGTGGTCATGGCTGAAACCTGATCGGTGGTCAGCGCACGCAAAGCCGCACTGCTGAGCTTGGCCAAATCACTGGTTTCCATCACCACCAATTGATCAGTGGTCAATGCCGCAGCCTGGGTGGCACCCAAGCTGCTGGCTTGCGCGGAGGTCAGGGCCACAATTTGATCGGTGGTCAATGCGGCAACCTGGTCAGAGGTCAGGCTGTTGATCTGCGTGGTCGACAGGTAAACAAATTGACCTGTGGTCAAAGCGGCCAATTGGTCAGATGTCAAAGATTTCACACCTGCCGCAGACAAACTGACAAAGTCAGCGGTCTCCATGGCACCGAGTTGATCGGTGGTCAGTCCACTGACCTGGGCGGAGGTCAATGCAGCGGCTTGACCCGTGGTGAACGCCACAATTTGATCTGTGGTCAATGCCGCCAACAAGGCGCTGGACAGGGTTTTGATTTGCGCATTGGTCAACGAGGCCACTTGGGTCGTAGTCAAAGCAGCAATTTGATCTGTGCCCATCGCATTGATGCTCACAGAATTCAAGCTGGTCAAATCACCGGTTTCGATCGCCGTGATCTGGTCAGTGGTCAAGGCCGCCACTTGGGCGGTGGTCAAATTCGCCACCTGATTGGCGGCCAAACCGGCCACCTGATCCGTGGTCAAGGCCGTGATTTGATCGGTGCCCAAGGCCCTCAGAGCGGTCGTGCCCACAACGGCCAAGTCGCGGGTTTCCATCGCCGCCAATTGCTCGGTGCTCAAGGCTTGGGTTTGGGCGGAGGTCAGCACCGCAGCTTGGGCGGTGTTGATGGCTTCCATTTGTTCGGTGGTCAATGCTGCCAATTGGTCACTGCCCAAGCCCACAATTTGACCCGTGTTCATGGCCGCCACCTGTGCGGTGTTCAAAGCAGCCACTTGGTCCGAGGTCAACACCTTCACATTGGCCACTGTCATGGTCGCCAGATCGGCTGCATCTATGGCTGCCATTTGGTCGGTGGTCAGCGCCATGGCTTGCGCGCTGCTCAAACCAGCCACTTGGGTGGCACTCAAGGCCACCATTTGATCGGTGCTCAAACTCACCAATTGCCCCGTCGTCAATGCCCGCAAGGCGGCCACGGTGACTTGTGAAATATCGGTGGTTTCAATGGCGACCAATTGATCCGAGCTCAGCACTGCGGTTTGCACCGATGTCAATGCGCCAACTTGTGCGGTCGTCAATCCAGCGACCTGATCGGTCGTCAAGCCCACCACTTGATCGGTGGTCAGGGCCCTGATCTGTGCGTTGCCAAGCGCCGCAATTTGCGATGTCAAAAACGCAGACAACTGGTCTGTCCCCATGGCGGCCAATGCAGTGGCACTGATTCTGGCGACATCAGTCGCCTCCATGGCGGTCAATTGATCGGTGGTGAGACTGGTGATTTGTGCGGAAGTCAAACCGCCCACCTGCCGGGTGGTCAGTGCAACAATTTGGTCGGTCGTCAAGGCCGCCACTTGCACCGAGGTCAAGTTTTGTATTTGCGAGTTGCCCAGAGAGGAAATCTGGGTGGTGGTCAAGGAAGCCAATTGCTCCGTGCCCAAGGCGCTGACAGCGGCGCTGTTCAAGCTGGCCAAATCGATCGTTTCAGCAACGACCAATTGGGCGGTGGTCAAAGCCGCCACTTGGGTGGTGCCCATGCCGCTGAATTGCGCGGTCGTCATGGCCACCACTTGGGCCGTGCTCAAACCAATCACTTGGTCAGACGACAAAGCGCCCAATTGGGCGGTGGTCAAACTTTGAATTTGGGCTGTGGTGAATGCCCTCAATTGCCTGGTGCTCAAGGCATTGATGCCAGCTGTGCTGAGCCTGCCCACCAAGCTGGTGCCCAAGGCCACCAATTGATCTGTGGTCAATGCCGCGGCTTGGGCAGACCCCAGTCGGCCCAATTGCGCACTGCTCATGGACTGCAACTGTGCGCTGGTCAGGGTAGCGGCTTGTGCACTGTCCAATGCATTGATTTGGGTGTTCGACAACGTGCCAACTTGGGCTGTCGTCATGGCTTTGACCTGCGCCGTCGTCAAGCCAGCCATTTGTGTGGTGGTCAAGGCTTTGATGGCTGTGGTGCTCAGCGCTGCAAAGTCAGCCGTCTCCATCGAGGCCAATTGCGCCGATGACAATGCCGCCGCCTGCGAATTGCTCAAAGCCGCTGCTTGCGTGGTGGTCAATCCCACCACTTGGTCGGTGCCCATGGCCGCCATTTGTGAGGTCGTCATGACCCGGACCTGGGCATTGCTCATGGCTGCCACTTGGACCGAGGTCAAACCTTGCAATGCCGTGGTGCCCAAATTGACCACGCTATTGGTCGTCATTGCAGCCACTTGTGCCGTGCTCATGGCCGCGACTTGCGCTGAATTGAGGCCACTGATTTGCGTGGTGCTCAACGCCGCCACTTGCGAAGTTTGCAATGCCGCCCATTGCGTGGTGGTCAATGCAGCCACTTGATTGGCCGTCATGGCCCTGACTTCACTGGTGGTCAGGACGGCCACCTGGGCCGTGCTCAATCCCTGCAATGCCAAGGTGCTGATCTGGGCCAAATCATTGGTTTCAATGGCCGTGATTTGCCGTGTTGTCAATGCAGCAACCTGCGCCGAGGTCAGGTTGGCAACTTGCAAGGTGGTCAAAGCGGCCAACTGGGCTGTTTTGAGGGCTGCCACTTGGGCCGTGGTCATGGCACTCACGGTGGTGGAGGTGAGCTTTGAAATGTCCGCGTTTTCAAATGCCACAACCTGCCGGGTCGTCATCGCCGCCACCTGAGCGGATGTCAGCACCGCAGCCTGTGCGGTTGACAAAGCCACCACTTGATTGGTGGTCAATGCCGTGATCTGCGTTGCGGGATCAATGGCGGCAATTTGCGCCGTGATCATCCCGAAAATTTGATCGACCGACAGGGCCGCCAAAGTGGAAGTCGCCAGGCTTTGCACACCAGCGGTTGTGATGGCACGAACCTGATTGGTTGAAAGATACGCGACTTGGGCACTGCTCAGCGCCGCAATTTGAGTGGTCGAAGTGACCGCAATGTCAGCGGTCGAGAGTTTCGCTATTTCCGCAAAAGTTTTGCTTGAAATGCCAGTAATTGGTGTAGCCACAGGATATCCCCTTGACTGGACCAAAGAAATTTCGGTCCCGTCACGGGTAATCGACTTCAACCCCAATTACTTGAGTGAAAAATGCAAATAAATTTTCGACGGCCGAAATTGAACCGTAATGTATTCATAAATTAAACGATCAAGGGATGAATGAGGCCATTCATCCCACGGGAAGTGATTCGGTACCAGCCGGAAAGACTTGAGCCGTTTTCTCAAAATATTTTTAAATTAGGAAACTATTTCCAAAGTGTATGGACCCAGTATTTTGGCCAACACCCCGGCATTGGCATCCGCCTGGGCTTGTGTCATTGGAATAGCGGCATCGTCGCTGAGGGTGATCAATGCCAAGGTGTCGCCCAATGCCTGCAAGGCATCGATGTGCTGGCCGATGTTGCTGGCCGTGTCGGCCACCGACAGACCTGTGACATGCGACATCGCCGCGATGCTGGTGGCGTTTTCAGCACTCACCTCGGCAATGGCCAGGTCAAATGTGCCACTGAGCTTGGCCACTGTGGCTGCGCCAGACAACAGTTGGTCTTGGGTCAACTCAATTTCACTGGCATGGGTGGTGACCGCAATGCCCGAGATTTTGGGCCCCATGGCCATCAGCTGATCGAAGGCCGCTGTGATGTTGTCGGTGCTGTCGCTGACCGCGACCGACACCACATGGTTGTTGCTGTCCAAGTCGTCCAAATTGGCCGTGGTGGCAGCCGTGATGCTCAATTCATAAGCACCATTGATTTTGGCCAATGTGGATGCACCCGCCAAGAACTGCGTTTGGCTGAGTGTCATGCCCAATCCCGCCCCAGTGAAGTTGATTTGGGACAACTTGGCATTGCTGTTGAGGCTGGAGAATTGGGTCGCTACCGCTGAACTGCTATCGCTCACAGCGATAGACACCACGCGGTTGTTGTCACCCACGGTGGCAGCGTTGGCTGCGCCCACTGCGCTCACCGACAAGGTGTAGCTGCCGGTCATTTTGGCCAACGCACCCGCATTGGCGGTCAATTGACTGGCGGTGATGGCCATGGGCGTTGCTGCACCCAACTGGGTGATGGTGGTCAATTCGGTATTGGCCTGCAAGGCATCCAACTGGCTTGCAATATTGGCACTGCTGTCACTGACTGCGACACTCAGCACATCAGTCCGATTGGCCAAACTGGTGGCCACATCAGCCCTGGCCTGGGTGATGTTGTAAGTGGGTGCCACCAAAAATTTGGCCAAAGCCACCGAATTGGTGTTCAGTTGAGCGGCCGTGATGGTCATGGCCGCGGCATCTGATTGCTCGATGTCGGCCACTTGGGTGCCCAAGCTTTGCAACAAATTCAAGTTGGCAGCCAAACGCGCGCCGCTGTCTTTGATGTGCACCGCTGCCACACGGCTGTCTGCCAAAACAGACACGGCCTTGGCCGCTGTGACATCGGCCACCCGGACGGTATAGCCCCCTTCAATCTTGCCGAGCAAGCTGTTGGCATTCGACCATTGGGCGCTGGTGATTTCGATCGGCGCAGCGGCATCTGTTTGCTTGACCGCCACAACGGTTTTGCCCAGCCCCACCAAGGTGTCCAAATTGGCTGAAATCGTGCTGGCAGTGCCTTCTATCGACATCGCCGTCACTTTGGTGTTGGCGCTCAAGGCGCTGGCATTTTCAGCGGCCACTTGGGAGACGCTCAAGTTATAGCCGCCCACGATTTTGTCCAAAACGGCAGCGTTTGCAACCACTTGTGCAGCCGATACGGACAGGGGTGCCACATCCCCCGTCAAACGGATGGCCGTGAGTTTGGCGTTGTTTTTCAAGGTGTCCAGTTGATTGGCCACGTTCACACTGTTGTCGCTGACAGACAGCGAGATGATTTTGTCGTTGGTTTTCAAACTCTCTGCGCTGGCGGCCCCAACCTGTGTCAAATCAAAAGTAGGGGCCACTTTGAATCGCCCCAGCGCACCGGAGGCAGATGTGAACTGGGCTTGGGTGATGCTTAAATTCGCTGTGTCGGTCTGTTCTATTTCTGAGACCTGCACACCCAGGTTTTGCAAAGTGTCGATGCGGGCAGACAACTCGGCCCCAGCGTCTTTGACTTGGATCGACGACACATGGGTATCGGCCAACACCGTCTCTGCTTTGCTCGCGGCCACTGCGCTGACCTGCAAGTTATAGCCGCCCACCATCTTGGTAAAGAACGCGTTCTCATTGAACCACTGCCCACTGGTGATGGACATGGCCACACCGGCATTGCTTTGCCGGACACTGCTGATTTTCTTGCCCAGTGCGTACAAGCTACCCAAGTTGCTGGCGATATTGGCACCTGTATCACTGACCGCCATGGAGACCACTTTGCTGTTGGCCCCCAATGTCGCCGCATCGGCAGCCGCCACGTTGGTCAAGGCCAAACTGTACGAACCGGTGATTTTGGCCAGTGTCGCTGCATGGCTGCTCACTTGAGCCGCCGTGATGAGCAAGGGGCTGCTCAAACCGACTTGTGTGATGGTGCCGACTTTGGCCGAGGCCTTCAAGGCATCCAAATACTGGGCGATATTGCTGCTGCTGTCCGATACCGCCAACGACAAAATTTTGGCGTTGCTGGTCAGTGTGGCGACCGCGCTTGCATTCACTTGGGTCAAGTTGAAGCTGGGTGCCACTTTGAACTTGGCCAAAGCATCCGCATTGGCTGCGTATTGCGAAGCCGTGAGGCTCAGGGCGGTCGCATCGGTCTGTTCGATTTGCGTGATTTGCGCACCATAACCCTGCAATGACTCCAAATAGCGGGCGATGTTCGCCCCTGTGTCCTTGATTTGAACCGTCGCCACATTGCCGTCAGACAACACTTGCGCCGCTTTGGCCGCACTCACCCCACTGACAGCCAAGCTGAATCCGCCGGTGATTTTGTCGAGCAAATTGGTTTGGTCAAAGTATTGGGCACTGGTCATGTCGACCGTGCCACCGGCATCGGTCAACCGGATGCTGCTTAATTTCTTGCCCAAGGCATGCAAGTCATTCAGATTGGCATCCACAGCATCAGCGGTATCCGACACTTCAATCGAAGCCACTTTTCCATTGGCGGCCAGTGTTTTGGCATCGCCTGCGGCCACTTGGCTGACCGCTAGGCTGTAGCTGCCCGTGAGTTTGCCCAGCAAATCCGAGCTGTTGGCCAATTGCGTGGCGGTGATGGCCATGGCGCTGGTGGGGCCCACCTGGGTCACGCCCACCAATTTGGTGTTGGCTTGCAATGCGTCGATGGTCGAAGCGATATTGCCGCTGGTATCGCTCACAGCGATGGTTTCAACCAACGCGTTGTCCACCAGGGCTTGGGCATAGGCAGCGCCCACTTGGGTCACGGCCAATTTATAGCCCGCTTTGAACTTGTTGACCACCGATTCGTTCAGGCTCCATTGGGCAGCGGTCAAACTCACCAAGTTATCAGGGTCGCTGATTTCGACGCTGTTCAATTCAGAACCCAGCTTTTTCAGCAAAGCCATGTTTTTCATGACATTGACACCGCTGTCGACGATGTCGATGGACACCACTTTTTTATTTTTGGTCAATGCCGCTGATTCGGCGGCCGTCGCATCCACCACCGCCAATTGGTAATTGCTGTAAATTTTTCCAATGACAAAAGCGTCTTTTTTCACCTGGGCAGCGCTGACCTGCAAAGCGTCGGTTTGGTTGGTGCGTATTTCTTTGATGCGCAAACCCAGATCGGCCAGGCCATCCAAATTGTTCGCAATATTGGCACTGCCATCCACAATGGCCACCGACTTGACCCGCATGTCTGAGGCATAAGACAGGGCCTGCGTGACAGTCGCACCGGTCACGGCCAGGTTGTAAAAGCCCGTGATTTTTCCCAGCGCAGTTGCATTGCTGACCATTTTGTCAGCGGTAATGGCCATCGGAGCCGTGCGGCCTTGTTGGGTGATGCTGGCCACTTTGGTATTGGCCTGCAAGGCATCCAAGTTCAGTCCAATATTGGCGCTGCTGTCCAACACGTCCATGCTGGCCACATGGTCGTTATTGGCCAGCGTGGCGGCATTGGCGGCCGCGACCTGTTTGACATCCAATTGGTAATTGGTGGTGATTTTTGCCAACACACTGGCGTTTTTCGCCAACTGGGTGGCCGTCAGCACCAAGGCATCGCTGGCAGAAGTTTGGCTGATGCTGGTGATGTTGTTTCTTATTTTGAGCAGCGCATCGAGGTTTTTCGATAAATTCTCGCTGGTGTCGCTGATGGTGAACTTGGTCTTTGGATACTGCTTGGCCATGGCCAAGGCAGCGCCTACGCTCACAGGGGTTGTCCCCGGTGCAACGTAAAACATGGATCCTGGTGTGACCGTGTTGACAAGCATCGTGCTCTTTGATCGACACCATGTTCGAGAACTTGACCTCTTCAAGGCGCAGCGGCAACTTCTGACCTGTCGCACCGCCAACACCAGGCCATGCGGCAATTTATTGCCACCCCAAAGCCCTGGGCACGGCTGTTGGGCTGACCATTTTCAAGACCAGGCCAATGGCATCAATATTGCTAAAGAACATCCACTTACACGATGGCTTGTCCCATGACCACTTACACCAAATCACAACTGCAGCTATTTGTGGACCAAATCAGGCCGCACCTCATGTCGGGTCAATCGTCCACGCTGGAGAGCACTTTGCTGAAGATTGGTTTGGAGGTGGTGTGCAGCAAAGCGTTCATTGATTTCTGTCGCATTCGCAATGAAAAACCTTTGGTCATGCTGCTGGCCAGCCTGGCCGTGAGCAACCAGATCGAAGTCATCTGGGCCCAACGCATCCTGGACTTGTACCAAAGCATTGTGAACCAAGGCCAGCTGTCACCTGGCTTATCGGGGCTGGCCAAACGGCATGTGTTGCGCCAATCATTGGCGTTGATCAGCGACCAAACACCCATCGATCACAGCAAGGGACTGCTGGGCGGTTCACAGGACATCCAGATCGCCATCGAGTTGCTCCTGGACTATGACCAATCTGCTGCGGCCGCAGAGCTGCTGACCCGCCACTGGCGGGACAAGCCGATCGATGTCCACCTGTTGGATTTGGCCAAAAGCCTGCTGAGCCGCCAATCCAACAACGGCATTCAATTGCATTGCGTGGATCAATGGATCAACATTTTCGAATTTGTCCACCAAAAAATGGTGGGGCCGACATTCGATGTGCTCAGAGAACAGTTTGCTTTGATCATTGCCGAAAATCACTTGGCGGCCAAGCATGCGCAAGCCACGCTGGACTGGTGTCGGTTGGTACACAACCCCCAAGACACCCTCAAAGCCCACTATTACCGCGCCAAAGCTTTGTGCTTGAACCATGATTACTTGGGTTCGGTCAAAGCCTTTGACCAGTTATTGGCCGGCATTGCCGATCAACCGCGTGAATGGCTGGAGTCGGCATTCAAAACCCCGGGTGGCGGCAAATACCAATTTGACCTGGCGGCAGCGCAATCGGCTTTGCGTGACATGCAAAAGGTCATGTCGACCATTGACAAAAAGATTTTCCTGGTCTCGGGCACCTTGCTGGGTTACGAGCGTGTGGGGAATTTTTTGAGCCATGACAAAGACATCGATGTGGGTATTTACGGCAGCGAAGATCAATTTGAGGTGATTCAAGCCCTGACCCAGAGCCAACTGTTCCATGTGCCCATGCGCGACATCCAGTTGACCGACAACTTTTACATCCCCAGCTACCACGTCAAAACCAAAATGGCGATTGATGTGTTTGTGTACCACCCCGTGGGCGACAAATTGCGCACGGGTGTGCAAAACACCTTTGGTTATTTGCAAAACTTTGACTTCACCCCGTTTGGCCTGCAAGCGATTGAGTTTGTGGGTGTTCCCACCCATGCACCCGACAACATCGATCTGAATTTGCGGGAAAACTTTGGCGACTGGCGCACACCAGACCCCCACTACATTTCGCACCTGGAATCGCCCTCTACCGTGGATGTGGGCGGCCCGATTTACCTGCTGGTGGCCAGACTTGAGTTGCTGCGCTACATCGTGGAAGAAAAAACCATCAAAGGCGCGCGGGTTTGCGAAATTTTGCGACGCTACACCGATCACCCGATGGGCATGCCTGAACCATTGCTCTCGCAAATTGAAGAGCAATATGGTTTTGCCCCTCTGAGCGCTGCACTGACCGCTTGAGAACTGCCACATGTCTGACCACAAAACCCTTGCATTTGTGATCTTGGCGGCTGGCCAAGGTAACCGCATGAACATGGACACCCCCAAGCAGTTTTTGCGGGTGGCCGGTAAATCCTTGCTGGAACACAGCTATATCGGCTTGCACAGCAGTGCACCCACGGCACGCATGGTGGTGGTGGTGCCCGCCGACGGTGTGGCTTTGGCCCAGCAAATGCTGCAAAACCACCCTGAAGCCGAAATCATTGTGGGCGGAGAAAGCCGCCAGGCATCGACCTGGGCGGCATTGATGCATTTGCGGGCATCGCCCCCGGATTTGGTGGTGATCCATGATGCAGCCCGGCCTTTCGTCACCACCCAAATCATCCACGATGTGCTGCATGCCTTGCAATTGCATGAGGCGGTGGATGTGGCCATACCCACCAGTGACACCATCATTGTGGAACGCGATGGTTTCATCCAATCCATTCCACAGCGCAAACACATTTACCGGGGCCAAACACCCCAAGGTTTTCACTACTCGGCCTTGTGCCGCGCCTATGCCGATGTTGGCCCCAGCCGCTTGAACGAATTCACCGACGACTGCGGCATTTACCTCGACAGCAACCCCATGGGCAAAGTGCGCATCGTGCAAGGCTCCAGCGCCAACATCAAAATCACCGAAGATTTGGACTTGGTCCTGGCCGATGAATTGTTTCGCATGCGTGCCAGCCAGTGGTCACCAGATCGACAAGGCTTGGATGTGCGGGGCAAGAAAGCCATTATTTTTGGCGGCTCACAAGGCATTGGCAGCGCCATTCAAAATATTTTGCGTGAGTCGGGTTGTGAAGTGCGCTTGGCCACCCGCTCCAGCGGTTGCGATATTCGGCACATTGAGCAGGTTCAGTCGTCATTGGATCAAGCCGCCAATGACATGGCCGGCATGGACTTTGTGATCAACACCGCCGGCTTTTTGAGCAAAGAAGCTTTGCACGAACAAGCCAGCCACACCATTGATGAATTGATTGCGGTGAATTTGACCGGGGCGATATACATCTCCAAATGCAGCCACCCTTATTTGTCCGACAGCAAAGGCATGTTGCTGCATTTTGGGTCTTCTTCTTACACCCGAGGCAGGGCCCAATACACGCCCTACTCGGCTTCTAAAGCGGGCATCGTCAATCTGACCCAAGGTTTGGCCGACGAATGGCAACACGAAGGCATTCGGGTCAATTGCGTGGTACCAGGGCGCACCGACACCGCCATGCGGCGCAGCAATTTTGACAATGAGGAGGCCTGTACCTTGCTCAACCCCTACGAGGTGGGGATTTCAGCCTGTAAATTGCTCAGCTCTGCAATGACCGGCATGGTGGTGCGGGTCTGAAAACCCACTGCCCACAAAAAAGGCGATCCGAGGATCGCCTTTTTCATGGGTCAAGCGGGTATCACTTCAACAGTGACAAGACCGATTGCGGCTGTTGGTTGGCCTGCGCCAAGATGGCGGTGGCGGCCTGCTGAATGATCTGCGTGCGCGCCAACTCGCTGGTGGCAGCGGCGTAATCGGTATCGGTCACCCGGCTGCGCGACTCGGTCACGTTTTGCGCAATATTGGCCGCATTGTCTGCAGCGTGTGTCAGCCGGTTGATGCCCGCACCAATCACCGAGCGGTTCGCCGCCAAAGTGGCAATCGCTGTGTCCAAGGCGGTCACTGCGCTGGCAGCAGAGGCTGCCGAAGCCACGGTGGAAGATGCAATGCCCGAGAACTGATCCGCAGTGGTTTGCTTGCCAATCACCACTTCAATCGTTTGTGACGAGTTGGCCCCAACTTGGAATGAGAAGGTGCTGGCACCACCCATGTTGCCACCGTCGCCGGTCAACAGGTCAAAGTTGTTCCACTGGGTGTCGGTGCCGATGCGATCGATTTCATCGCGCAAGGCGCTGAACTCGTCTTGCATGGCCGTGCGCTGGGCAGAAGAGTAGGTGTCGTTTTGTGCCAGCACGCCAAGCTCACGCATGCGCTGCATCATCACGGTTTGCTCTTCCATCGCACCGTCTGCGGTTTGCAGCATGGAGATGGCATCGTTGGCATTGCGCACAGCAGCGTTCAAGCCACGAATTTGTGCGGTCATGTTCTCGCGGATCGACAGGCCAGCAGCGTCGTCTGCTGCGCCATTGATGCGGCTGCCTGTGGACAGGCTTTGCATGGTGTTGCGCATGTTTCTCCCGTTCACCGTCAGGGCGTTGGCTGCCATCAAGGACTTGATGTTGGTGTTGATCACAGTGCTCATCGTCTACTCCAAAAAAGTTTAAAAAGTCTCAAGTGATGCTTCTGTTGAAGTTCAGCTTCGATCCCGCTTTCTTCATCGCTTCGACAGAAAGTCACTTTGTTCTTTCTGTTACTTGATGATTCG
>JACCEE011981249.1_pt1 | contig 14193 bp, 12 predicted proteins | sample 7449931 | NCBI WGS metagenome assembly JACCEE01 (sample SAMN15323457, study PRJNA562643) | freshwater metagenome | isolation source: river surface water | place: USA:Blue River Watershed | collected 2017-08-19 | reverse complement strand
GTAATAAATTTAACGAAAAATATCTATTCCGCAATAAATTGAATGCCTAAACAATCTAATCCTGTATGCGATGCGATGACAGCCGCAATCGCATGAATTGATATTTGATCTTCAGTATATCCTTTAGAAATTAACAACTCTTTAGCTTGATTACAACGCTCATCCGCAGCGCTATGTATGATATATATCTTAGATTTCTGAGATTTAAATGCTTCATCCAATGTATCAATTGCTAGTTCTAATGCTTTACGATCTGTTCTTACTTTGCTTAGTACATCGATTTTACCTTGAACCGATTGATTTAACTGTAATACAGGACGAATCTTAAACATACTCGCAAGAGATGCCGCAAGTGGGGTTAAACGACCCCCTTGTTTAAGATAATCGAGATCATTTGGAAGGATGATTGTATTCGATTGTGCAACGATTCGATTAAGTTCACCCACAATCTCATCCGCTGACTTACCTTGATTTACAAGATCTTGTGCATATTTAGCACAATGATTTTGAATCATACATGTGCTATAAACATCCACTAAATGTAGATCGATATTAACTTCTTGAGCCGCAATTGTTATCGATTGAAACGTACTGGATAATCCAGACGTTAAGGGTAATGCGATGACATCGGTATAACCAAGATTCTTAATCTTAACCAACATATTCTCAATGCTTTGATATAAAGGGGTTGATGTCTTAGGATGTTTCTTTTCAATAAGCATTGTATAGAGTTCGTCGAGTTGTAACTCTTCCCCATCTTTATAAGTCTTACCTTCAACCATTACGAGTAAAGGTAATACAAATATTCCCATTTCTTTTGCCTCAGTTTGACTTATCCCACTGCCTGAGTCTGTTAACACAGCTATTTTTTTCATCATAAACTCCTTATTCATGAATGACATTATACACTAGAATAGGTTATCAATCTTCTACTAATTAAACCAAAACTCAATTTTGAATAAAAAACTAGTAATTACTAGATTTTTTCGCAACAACTTTCTTATTTTGCTTATGTAAATACATCCGTTTATCTGCAGCTTCAAGCAACTCATTGAGATTACCTCCATCCTTCGGATAGGATGAAATACCAAAACTAAAGTTATAATAAACAAGTTTCTCATTAATTGCCATTGGACTATCATTTAACTCTTTTTCAATATCAAGAATCTTCTTATGCAATGCATTAGAAGATGTCCCTAAGAATAATCCAATAAACTCATCTCCACCAAATCGAGCAATCACATCACTCTTACGTGTTTTGTTTTGTATTTCAGAAGCGATACGTTTAATCACTTTATCACCTGTTATATGCCCAAATAAGTCATTCACAATCTTCAAATCATCCACATCAAATAGAACTAAATGGAACTTCTCATCATATCGACTTGCACGACGTTTATAGGCTTGGAACTGCTCCTCAAAGTAATGACGATTATAGAGCTTCGTAAGTGGATCAAACATCGCTAATCTTGATTTCTCGATATAGGATAATTGATTTGAAATCGCTATCTGCACATTCGTACTAATGAACTCCATGGACGCAAAGTCATCATCATCAAACGCATTTTCTTCAAGTGAATCTAAGTTTATCATCCCATATAGTTCACCATTAATGTAAATTGGAGCAGTAATCTCAGACTTGATATAGACATTTTCACCTGCATAGGTTTTAACGGGATAGAAATGATCATCCATCTCAAGTTTCTTAATATTCGCAATTCGATTCATTAATCCATCTGTATTTCGATATAAGAATGAATCCACAATGGGTAATTTAAATTCTTCAATACTCTTATCAAATCCAATATAAGAAACTACCTCAAACACATCTTTATTCTTGATAAAAATAGAACCCAAAGACGCATTCTCCAATGCTTTTAATGCATTTGTTAAAATAAGATAAAAGGTACGCTTTAAGTCTGTTATATTAACAATCGATTGATTGATTTCTAACATATACTGTCTTAATTTAGATAAACGTAAAATCTCACCATCATTTTGTACTTTATCCACTTTATCAATGATATAAATTATTACCGCAGTTTTACCCTGATATTCAATTAACTCACCAAATACATTAAACCAAACTTTCTCAAGTTTAGGATTAAGAAGAATTAATTCCATTCTTTTTGTTTTATGCGCATCATTAAAACTATGAAATAAATCAATATATGAAATATTATAGTTTTCTTCACATAACATCTTCTTTACTTTGTCATCATAATACAAAGGACCATCTTGATTAAATATCAAAACTGGAAAAGGTACTATATGTGTAAGTGTGTTCAGAGTATGCTCATCGATGCACTTTAAGTTAAAATTCATGTTTAACCTTCTTCATTAATTATTTAAACTCTCTACATTCATGTGTAATTTTACAATTTATAACAAAAGAATTCAATCTAATATTGTTAGTTTAGATGATTGATTGTATACAAGACCCATTTTATCAAGCTTAGGGCGAACAAAGTTCATGATGCGATCAAGAAGTGGACCAAACATGACCATTCCTATTACAGTCCCAACACCTACAGTGTAGTTATCCTTAAATATAAATGCTACGACGAGGGCAATAATAATAGAAAAGATATCTGCCCATTGACGAACTTTACCAAAATTAAGGTTATATCGTTCAGAGATTACCAAACACGCTCCTTCAAGCGGGAAACTGATAAAATTCATTGCCGTGATATTCGCAACACCAACCACGATGATTAATACGGATACAACATAGATTACTAAGTTAAGGAAATATGAATTAATCACTAAGTTAGCATATACATCGTATAACATAAAGTTCACAACATTACCTAAGAGAATTGCGACAAAAACTTGTAGGATTGATATCGGTTTAAACTTCTTACCTAACATCAATAATTGAACCACAACACAACTAATATTCAGTAACATCGAGAATGTTCCTATTTTCATACCGATAACGGTTGAAACACTTTGTGATAAAGCATCCCATGCCCCGACACCTACAGCTGCTTTAATACCTAAACTTGCGCCAATCCCAGTTATTACAATATTGATTGAAATAAACAAGAATGTCAAAATCGTTTTCTTCATTTTTCTATTCCTTTTCTTTAATTAAACTTCCAATAAACTCTCAGCCGCAATCGATTGATCCACATTTTCAGGATTTAAGTTCGATAAATCTTTTAATACTCGAATAAAGAAATACCCTGTTAAAACTGCCGCAAGGAAATCCGCAAAAGGTGCGGCATACAATAAACCTTGAACACCCCATAACTGAGGGAAAATTATAACTGCAGGTATTAAGAAAATGATTTGTCGAGTTAAAGTTAAGAACATTGCGGACTTGGAACGACCAATTGCTTGGAAGAAATTCGCCGCAATAATTTGGAAACCAACGACTGGCATCATAAAGAACCATGAGCCAATGGCCATTGTACTAAATGCCATTAAATCTGCTTCACGATTAAACATCGATACAAGTACTGTTGGGATTAATCGAGTTGCCAAGTAACCAACAAGAACGATAGACGTTGCGACAATAATCGCTAGTTTTACAGCTTCTTTTACACGTTCGAATTTCTTCGCCCCAAAGTTGAAACTAATGATCGGTTGTACACCTTGATTCAATCCTATTATCGGCATTAACATCAACGTCTGAATACTATTGATAATACCCATACCAGATACCGCAATATCACCTCCATAAATGAAGAGATTACGGTTAAGTAACGTATTTAAGAGTGAACTTGCGAGTTGTAATAAGAAACCCGGCATACCAAGGGATACAATACGATTTACAATATTTGAATCTAAAATAAGATTCTTTATATGTAACTTCGCTTTACTATGTTTACCTAAGAAATGATAAACAACCCATATTGCAGAGAATGCTTGAGCAATTACTGTCGCAATCGCTGCCCCTGCCATTCCCATATTGAATCCAAAGATGAATACAGGATCAAGCACAATATTTATTCCTGCACTTATGAACATCGATAACATTGCGATTCGAGGACTACCATCCGCACGAATAAAGTGATTAACTCCCATACTTAGAATTTGAAAGACAGATCCAAAGAAGATAATTCGCATATATTCAATTGAATACGGCATAACCACATCACTGGCACCAAATAAGCGAAGAAGTGGTTCTAAGAATATTTGACCAAGGATCATGTATATAATCCCCGCCACAACCATCAATGTGATTGAATTACCGAGTACTTTCTCTGCTTCTTCTTCCTTTTTTTGACCTAATCGAATGGAGAATAAGGTTGCGCCACCAACACCAAATAGAACACCAATAGCCAACATAATAAGCATAAGTGGAAATCCAATGGTAATTCCTGCTAAACCATTCTTTCCTAAATCAACCGCATTCCCTATATAAATACGGTCTACGATATTGTATAAAGCATTTACCATCATTCCAACGATTGCAGGAATTGAAAATTTGATGAGTAATTTACTTATTTTTTCTTCTCCAAGTGGGTTTACAAATACCATTTAAAACGCTCCATTTCTATTATTCTATTTAAGATTACTTAATTTATTTAAATATGTACCTTATTATAGAAACACAAACCATATGTGTCAATGAATATAAACCACAATTAAAGCTGTCATACGACAGCTTGATTAATTATAAAACTTCACCGTTCGATTCAATGACTTTCTTATACCAATCAAATGATTTCTTCTTAGAACGTTTTAATGTTCCATTTCCCGCATCATCACGATCGACATAGATGAATCCATAACGTTTGCTCATTTCACCTGTACCGGCTGATACAAGGTCGATACAGCCCCATGTTGTGTAACCCCATAGTTCTACACCATCGAGTTCAACCGCATCCATAAAGGAACGAATGTGTTCTCTTAAGTATTGGATACGATAATCATCGATAACTTCACCATTTTCAGTTAATACATCTTTAGCACCTAATCCATTTTCTACAATAAACAATGGTTTTTGGTAACGATCATACAACATATTCATGGTAATTCTTAAGCCAAGTGGATCAATCTGCCAGCCCCACTCAGTTAATTGTAAATAAGGATTCTTTAAGCTTGAGAAGATATTACCTGCCGTTGTTTTATTCACTTCAGGATCTGCACTCGCGGTACGACTTGCATAATAACTAAAGGAAATGAAGTCAACAGTATTTTCTTTTAATACTTTGATATCTTCTGCAGTCATACCAACATCAATCTTTTCTCGTTCAAAGTGTTTCAATGCATATCTTGGATATTCACCACGTGATTGAACATCGATAAAGAAATAGTTTTCACGATCCGCATTCATCGCTTTAAACACATCATTTGGATGACAAGTATATGGATAATAATTACCCGCTGCTAACATACAGCCTACTTTGTTTTCAGGATCAATCTCATGCGCAATTTTAGTCGCATAAGCACTTGCGACAAGTTGATTATGTGCTGCAGTGTATTTGATTTGTTCCTCATTATCACCTTCTTCAAACACAATTCCACCACCAATAAATGGCGCATGTAAAATCATATTGATTTCATTGAAGGTTAACCAGTATTTTACTAAACCTTTGTAGCGTGTAAATAAAACAGTGACTAGACGTTGATAGAATTCGATTAATTTACGATTTCTCCAACCACCATATTCTTTAACTAAATGGATTGGACAATCAAAGTGTGTAATTGTAACAAGTGGTTCAATTCCATATTTATGGCATTCCTTGAACAATTCTTCATAGAACTTCAAACCTTCTTCATTTGGTTCTAATTCATCACCCTTAGGGAAAATACGTGTCCAACCAATCGATAAACGATAGGTCTTAAAGCCCATTTCTCCAAACAATTTAATATCTTCACGGAAATGATGATACATGTCAATTGACTTAAGTGCAGGATAATAATGTTCTCCATCTACTTCTAACATTTTCATCTTACCCGCTAATACTGGGAATCGATCTTTACCATGTGGAGTAACATCCACATTCGCTAAACCTCTACCCCCTTCTTGATATCCACCTTCACATTGGTTAGCCGCAGTTGCGCCACCCCATAAAAAATTCTTATCGAGCATAAATCCTCCTTGATAATTGGTTAAATTTAGTATAACACTTCAATATCAAAGCATTTAATCAATCTTAAAACAATTTCATGAAACACTGTTTCAAACAATCTCAAAGATATCGAGTTTAGCACCCTCAATATAATCTTCTTTTAACTCTTGAAGTTGTTTAAAGTGATCCGATTGTTTATGGCGTTCAAATCCTTCTTTTGTTTTCCAAATCTCAAGTAAGAAGATTTGATTCTCAGTCCCATACGGAATGTAATAATCGTATTTTATATTATCTTCTTCCGTTCTTGATTTGGACGCAATTCCTAATTGATTAATCAAATCATAAAACTCATCCCGTCTACCCTCTACAACTGTATACAAGACATGTAAATGTAACATAAATCCTCCTTATTTCTTTGGGGCTAAGCCATGATAACGTAAGAAAGCCATCACATTATTATTCACGAGTTTCTTTGTAAATAACTCTTTATACTCAACGGTTTTATCTTTACCTTCACTACGCAATACTTCGAGTTGTTCTGAGATGGTGATTTGATTCTTTTCAATCTCTTCATAGAAGGATTCAAATTTAGCTAAGCGATCAATCACTTCTCCTGTAATATACTCTCCTTCAATTTTTACATCTTCCAATGAGATCACATTTTGATCATTTACTTTCTTAGTATATTTATTCATACGACTCCTTATTAATCAAATTTAAAATTGTTTCTGACATTTTTTGAGACATGATTGGACTCTCAATTAATCCTTCCTCAATGCATTTTGAGAAGTGTTCTATCTCAAACGCAAATTCACTATTGAATTCAAACTTTATCGTCTCTACCGGAAACCCATATCGTTCAATAAAGTAATAATTACTCTTAGAGAATCGTGGGCAACGTATCTTACCTTCTGTACCATAAATGGTGAAATGATTATCGGTTTCTACCCCTATACCACCTTTTACACTGACCAATCTTTGATTCGGGAATTGTATAAGCATATGGGTTAAATCATCGGATCCCATTTCATTTAGAATCTTCATCTTAACCATCTTTAACACATTTAATCCAAACAAATAAAGCGCAACGGTTAATGGATAAACACCAACATCAAACATTCCTCCACCCATTTTACTTGGATCAAAAACCCAATGATCATCTTGTGGGAAGCGATAGGTATATGAACCTTCCGCATACATCACTTCACCAATTGCTTTTTCTTCTAATTTACGCTTAATATCAATCCAAGTTAGCGTAAATACTGTCTTATTCGCTTCCATTAAAACCAACCGTTTGGATTTCGCTAAATCAAACAATTCATTTGATATCTCTGCATTGGGTACAAAGGGTTTCTCGGAAATGACATGTTTATTATGATTCAAACATAATCGGATGTGTTCTTCATGCATGAATGGTGGTGTTGCGACATAAATCGCATCGACTTCAGGATCATTAACTAAGGATTCATAGTCTCCATAAACCTTTATAATCTGATATTCGTCCGCAAATACTTTAGCACGATCATATTCTCTTGCGGCACAAGCAATAACGCTTGTATTACTGGTTTCTAATGCACCTTTCACAAAACGATGCGCTATTTTCCCGCATCCAAGTATGCCTATTTTTATCATAGTATTACCTCTTTCTATATTTTAACATGCTTCAGTTAAATTTCTATGATATCCCATGAAATCTCTGTTATAATAGTTGCGCACGCAACGATTGGAGACCTATGATACCGATAAATAAAACCATAAGTATAATTGAACGTTCAAACATACTTTATCGAAATGAAGTTTTTAAAGAATATGGATTAAAAGGATATCAAGCTAATTACTTATTAGAGATCAATCGTCATCCTGGTATATCTCAGGAAGAGTTAACCAAGACGATGCATATCGATAAAAGTAATGTCGCTCGAGGATTAATTCATTTGAGTGAACTCGGTTATATTACACGTATTCAAGATGAAAATGATTTAAGAATATTACGCCTATATCCAAGTGAAGAAGGCACAAAACTCAGTAAAGTTATCTCTACGACCTTCAAGGAACAGAGACATTTCTTATTACAAGATTTTAATGAGGATGAAATTACATTACTTATGAGTTATCTTGATAAACTCAAACATCGGGCTGAAGAATTATTAGAAATTGAGAAACAAGTATGAAGAAAATATTACGCTATCTAAAACCCTATCTTAAACAAATCTTTGTTGGTTTATGTATCAAGAGTAGTGCCACAATCATGGAATTATTCCTTCCTTGGTTATTAGCCTATGTGATTGATAAAGTAATCCCAACAAAGAATATTACGACAGTCGTAATCTTTGGATTACTCATGTTTATCAGTTCTCTATTAGCACTATTAGGTAATATAACAGCCAATCGTATGGCAGCTCGTATTTCATCGGATGCGATTGAGAATTTAAGAAATGATAGTTATGCAAAAATACTGAGTTTCTCAAATCGTACGGTTGATCAATTTACCATTCCTTCGCTTATATCACGCATGACAAGTGATACGTATCATATTTATCGTATGTTTAATGTCATACAAAGAATTGGGATACGTGCTCCGATATTGCTTCTTGGTAGTATCGTTATGATGTTATTTATTGATCCATTTTTAGCTTTCGTCTTAATCGCATTATTACCCGTTATTACAGTAGTCGTTATCCTAATTTCAAAAGTCAGTATTCCCTTCTATGATCGTCTTCAAAGTTCACTGGATCAACTGATTCGTGTTGTAAGAGAAAATATTACAGGTATTCGGGTCATTAAAGCGTTGGCAAAAGAATCGTTTGAAAAGGATAAATTTGAAAAAGTTAATAGAGATGTATCCAAGAAAGAAAAAACTGCAGGATATATCATCGCTTCACTAAATCCACTCATGAATCTTATTTTAAATCTTGGATTGGTTTTGATTGTTTATATTGGCGCAAGTCGAGTTATGCAAGGATTAAGTAAGAGTGGTTCGATTATTGCATACCTTTCCTACTTTAGTTTGATCCTAAATTCTTTCTTAGCGATTAATCGTATTTTCTTACTGTTCTCTAGAGCCAATGCCAGCGCAAATCGAATCATGGAAATTCTTGAAAAGAATGACTATGTAGAACTTCTAGAACAAACCCCTGTTGAAACTGAGAATCATATCGAATTTAGAAATGTTCATTTCTCATATAATCAAACAAAAAATGACATTGATAATCTAAGTTTCAGTATTAAACGAAACAGTACCTTCGGTATTATCGGTAGTACAGGTTCTGGTAAGTCTACAATTGCTCAATTATTACTTCGGTTTTATGAGATTGATGAAGGACAAATACTTATAAGTGGCCAAGATATTCGTAGTTATGATTTAAATGAACTTAGAAGAAAGTTTGGTGTTGTCTTCCAACAAGATGTCTTATTCTCATTTAGTGTAAAAGAGAATATTCAATTTGGTCGAAATATGGATCTTGAAGCCATTACTGAAGCCTCTGAACTTGCCCAAGCAAGAAGCTTTATTGAACAGTTAAACGATCGTTATGATGAACGTGTTCTTAGACAAGGCGCAAATTTCTCAGGTGGTCAGAAACAACGTATGCTTATTGCACGTGCCTTAGCCAATCATCCTGAAATCATTGTTTTGGATGATGCCTCAAGTGCTTTAGATTACAAAACGGATGCGGAACTTAGAGCTGCAATAAAAGAACACATTAATGCGACAACCATTCTCATCACCCAAAGAGTTAGTACCGTTCTCAATGCGGACTGTATTTTAGTGATCGAAGATGGCAAAATGGTTGGATTAGGAACACATGAGGAATTAGCACAGAATTGTGAACTTTATAAAGAACTCATTCAATTACAGTTAGGAGGTCTCTAAGATGACACGTAAATCAATTAGTCCATCCGTCATTGAGAAACCTCAAGATACTAAACAAACACTCATAAAGTTATTCTCTTATGTTAATGATGTTAAGTGGTTGTTTGTTGTGGCGATAGTACTAACCATTAGTGCCAATGCACTTCAATTATTAGGTCCATATTTAACAGGGAATGTCATTGATTTGATATCTCAACCAAGTGATCAAGTATGGAATATGGTAATTCAGAATATTTTATGGATGTTAGGGGTGTATGTATTATCCTCTATTCTTATGTATGCTTTATCCAGTTTAATGATTTATATCAGTCAAAAGATTGTGGTTAATATGAGACAAGACTTATCCGATAAATTCTTAGATTTACCGGTAAGTTATTTTGATAAACATCAGATTGGTGATATGTTAAGTCGAATCTCCTATGATATTGATACGATAAATACATCATTATCCACCGATCTTGTTCAGTTATTTGGATCATTTATTGTGGTTATTGGGGCATTTGGTATGATGTTGTGGATATCACTCCCCCTACTCACTGTATTCTTTATTACGATTCCTCTTTCCATCCTAACAACCTCCTTCCTCACTAAACGTACTCGTCCTTTATTTAGAGAACGTTCACGTAAATTAGGTGATATGAATGGATATGTAGAAGAAACACTCTCTGGCTTAAAAACGATAAAAGCATATTCCCAACAAGACACCATGTATTCTAGATTTAAAGAGAAGAATTATGAAGCATCTGAAGCCTACTATAAAGCGGATTATTATGGAAGTATTGTGGGTCCTACCGTTGGTTTTATTAATAATATTTCATTAACCCTTATCTCCGTGTTTGGATCAATTCTTTATTTAGTTAATATGATTTCGATCGGTAATATTTCTTCATTTATCTTATATTCTCGTAAGTTCTCAGGACCGATTAGTGAAGCTGCTAATATGATAGCGGAACTCCAATCTACTTTAGCTGCAGCAGAACGTGTATTTAGAGTACTGAATGAACCGATTGAAGTCGATGTTCAAACATCCATTGAACTTAATGATGATGTACAAGGTGATGTACAGTTTGAACATGTTAATTTCAGTTATCTTCCAAATAAACCGGTATTGAAGGATGTTAATTTAGAGGTTAAAGCTGGTAGTTTGGTTGCGATTGTTGGACCAACAGGCGCTGGTAAAACAACCCTCATTAATTTAATCATGCGTTTCTATCAACCTGATTCTGGAATAATACGAGTAGATGGGAATGATATTTCAAAATTAACACTCAATCAACTTCGAACCAAGTTTTCAATGGTACTTCAAGATTCTTGGCTATTCCATGGATCTATCTATGAAAATCTAATCTATGGAAACGAACATGCGACAAAAGAAGATGTCATACGCATCGCAAAAGAAGTTCATATCCATAATTTTATCGAACGATGTAAGGATGGGTATGATACCTTGGTTACCGATGATGGTGTTAACTTATCCAAAGGTCAAAGACAACTCATTACCATCGCACGCGCAATGTTGGCGAATAAACCTATGATTATCTTGGATGAAGCCACATCAAATGTAGATACATTAACTGAAAAACGGATACAATCAGCGATGAAAAAACTCATGGCTGGTAAAACATGTTTCGTTATTGCGCATCGATTAAGTACAATTATTAATGCGGATATCATTCTTGTCGTTCACGATGGAAATATTGTCGAACAAGGTTCTCACGATGAACTGATGTTAAAGAAAGGTCATTATTATCATTTATATATGGCACAATTCGCATAATAAAAGCGGTTCAGTTCGAACCGCTTTTTGTTTGAATTAGTTTGAGTATGGTATTTGGAACTTCCTTAATATCAATATCTAAGGCATAGGCAACTTCTTGATTAAAGAAATTTTCTGCTCGTTCGAAATACTTTGTATCCACGAGTGGAAATGATTTATGTTTATCTTGTGCTCGATTTTCTTCTTTGGCTACATAGATTGATTTGATTACCTTAGCCCAGTTCTCTGCTTCCCATGAATCAATCAATGCTTTAAATTGGACTTCTCGATGTCTTATATCCTTGATCCAGTCATGTTCTAAATCTTTCATGAATTCGATTATCTTAAAGACTTCTTCTTTAGTCATAATTGGACGAATTATGTTTGTTGTATCAACTGGAATCTTGATAATTGTACTGTCACATTTATCGTAAAGCTGATGTAAGAAGTAATATTTTCTTGGCTTCTGATTCATGATCGATAGTGACTTTATATCCACAATTCGACAAACACCATAATTTTGGTATGAAACAATATCATTTATCTTGTACATAGATTCCTCCTACACATCTATTATAAGCCATAAAAAAATTTCACATAAGTGAAACTTTTTATTCAACCGCTTTTAGTGACTCTACAAGCTGTATACGACGTATCTTTACTTCTAAGATTAAGTTAGTAATAAACGTAATTACAAACGCAATACTAACTGAAATTATAATACTTTGTAGTTCAATCACATCTGGCATATAAAACTCTTGAGTAGACACCATATGTGATATCCATTGGGATAAGAAGATACCCACAGGAACACCAAATAGTGTCCCTAAACTCAATAATACATAGTTCTCCGTATTGATTAAACGTTTAACTTCACGATGTGTGTAACCCAATACACGGAGTGTTGCGATTTCACGTTCTCTCTCAACAATGTTAATGGATGCTAGGTTATAGATGACGGTTGAGGTTAAGGCGAATGACGCAATTAATATGATAAGGATAACTTGGTTTAACATCGATAACATTTCATTGGATTTGTTTATGATATTAATCTTTGAATCAACAGACTCAACTAATTCTGTATCGATTAATTGTTCTTTTATCGATTCACTATATTCGGATTGTGTCTTAATGTAAAACTTGTTTGTTTCTGATTCAATACCTAATCGATTAAATTGATCAATACTCATCGTAACAGTTTTACCCAAATACTCATTATTAATATCCGTAATAATTAAAGAATAAACTTCTTCATCGATCTCGAAACTCAAAGTATCCCCAACTTCTAAATCATTCAATATCGCAAAGCTTTGTGGAATAATCACAGTATTGGATTCAATTTCAATTAAGTTGTTCTTAACATCCTTCATCTTCAAGAGTTCTTGATGATTTCCTAATGCCGTTAACTGAATAATCTGATCCCCAAAATCTGCACTGACTTGTTTATATGCTTCAATATTACTTAATTTAATTGGTAAGTCTGGTATCTCTCCAAATGGTATTTCATCTACTATTTGAATACTTGCATCAAAATCATATGAACCAACTGTATTCTTAATCGTTAGATTCGCGGAATTCTGTAAGGTAATCCCAATAATCAATAAAGCAAGTGCTCCAACAACCCCAATAGAACTCAATATGATTTTAACTCTACCAACCGTTAAGTTACGTATCATCAACTTGTGTGCATAGCTAAACTTACTCCAAATTGTCTTATTCTTTTCCAAGAATGATCGTCGAGCATTCTTAGGTGGTTTAGGTCGTAAACCTTGTGAAGGTGTCTCCTTCAATACAGAACGAAGCGCTAATAGAATTGCGATACTCGCAAAGAATAACGATAATAAAATCGCATATAAGCTTAGGTCATGATAGAAGGTAATTGGTATTGTAGGAATACTAAAACGAGTTGTAAATATGTTCAATAAGACAACTGGAATTAACCAATTACCAAAATAACCAAAGATAAGTGATCCACTAAGAGCAGCTACCCAACCATACAATAGGTAACTTAATCGAATCGTTTGTGTCGATAATCCTAAAGCCTTCATAATCGCAACTTGTGTACGATCATGTTCAACCATCTTTGACATTGTGATTAGAATCAATACAGCCGCAACCACAAAGAATAACGCTGGGAAGATTAAAGTCATTACCTTAATCGGTCTTAAGATATTCTCTAACATCGCATTACCTGGATAAGTTGCACGATCCAGCCAATACACAAATCGATCATCTTGCTTAATATCTTCTTCAATTTTATCCGTATGTGTTCCAGATACTAAGATTTCATAATAATTAAGTACAGAATCATCAAGTTTCTGATACGCATCCGCTTTCTCTTGATTAAATTCTTCTAAACCCTCTTCATATTCTTTAAATCCATCTCTAAGTAATTTCTCAGCTTTTTTAAATTCTTTATCCGCTGTAACATATCCATCATCAATCTTTTTTAATCCATCTTCGATTTGAATTAATCCATCATTGACTAATGCAATCCCTCTTTGAACTTGTTTCTGTGATTCTAAAAGAGAAGCTTGTTG